>Ga0137306_100880_pt1 | contig 35980 bp, 31 predicted proteins | sample Inofroosms_March_FD_97187 | JGI IMG/M metagenome (GOLD analysis project Ga0137306, IMG submission 97187) | Mouse cecal microbial communities from Vienna, Austria - N-Acetylneuraminic and N-Acetylglucosamine D2O microcosms_March | ecosystem: Host-associated > Mammals > Digestive system > Large...
TCCCAGTCCGGTGACTTCACACAGGCAGGCGGACAGGAAGTTATGGAGTCATTCATTAAGTCTTACAGCGATTTCAACGTTGTAGTGTGCCAGAACGACAACGAGGCATACGGTGCAATGGATGCGATGGATGCAGCTGGTATTACGTATGGCGTTGACGGTGATGTGACGATTATTTCCTTCGACGCAACACATGACGGACTTCAGTATACACTTGACGGAAAGATTACCTGTAACGTAGAGTGTAATCCTCTCCAGGCAGGCTTCGCAGAGGACGTTATCAAGAAATTACAGGCAGGCGAGGCAGTTGATGCATGGACACTCGTTGTCGATGAAGCGTTCGTGGCACCGGGCATCACAAGCAAATATGCAGTAACAATGAGCCAGGAAGTACTGGATGGCCGTGCATATTAATTCGTATTGAAAAAATGTAGTGGCAGAGGGGAGGACTTGGCTTTCTCCCCTCACACATTTTTTAAACGCCCGTACCGTCATGCGCGCTCTTGCGGGGGTACGGAGGCTGCGGTTGGCGCGATACTCACGGCAGATTTCATCTGTCGTGAGTATATGTTACAGAAAACTCTGGAGAGGAGATGGCGGTATGGATAGTAATATTGTTTTGAGTGCAAAAGGTATCTGTATGACCTTCCCTGGTGTAAAAGCATTGCAGAATGTGGATTTCAATCTGCGAAAAGGCGAGATTCGCGCGCTCATGGGGGAGAATGGCGCGGGGAAATCCACATTAATCAAGTGCCTTACCGGGGTCAACAAGTTTGAGGCTGGGGAAATTCATCTTGATGGTATCGATGGTCCGGTCGTGAACAGGGACACGCTGGACGCGCAGCGCAAGGGGATTTCCACGGTGTATCAGGAAGTCAACCTGTGCCCGAACCTGTCCGTGGCGGAGAACCTGTTTATCGGCAGGGAGCCAATGACGAAGTTCCACACGGTAAACAGAAGGAAAATGAACGAAATGGCTGCAAAGCTGATGAAGGATCTGGACCTGGATGTTGACGTGACGCAGAATCTGGAAGAGTACTCGCTTGCGTTACAGCAGATGATTGCCATTGCCCGCGCGGTGGATATGGACTGCAAGGTTCTGATTCTCGACGAGCCGACCTCCTCGCTGGACGACAATGAGGTTGCAAAGCTCTTTGTCATGATGAGAAGGCTGCGTGAAAAAGGTGTCGGCATCATGTTTGTGACGCACTTTCTCGAGCAGGTTTACGAGGTCTGTGACGGCATTACCGTGCTCCGCAATGGCACGCTGGTAGGAGAGTACACCATTGATGAATTACCGCGCGTCAAACTGGTTGCCGCCATGATGGGCAAGGACTTTGACGACCTTGCCAGCATCAAGCAGGAGGGAAGCGGTGACAAATCAAAGGAGCCGCTTGTCATTGACGCAAAGGGTCTGAGCCATGCCGGAACCATCAAGCCGTTTGACCTGGAGATACACAAGGGTGAGGTCATCGGACTGACCGGTCTGCTCGGAAGCGGCAGGAGTGAGCTGGCGCGCGCAATCTATGGCGCAGACAGGGCACAGACGGGGACACTGAAAGTAAAAGGAAAAGAGGTATCCATCAAAAATCCGATTGATGCCATGAACCTTGGCATGGGACTCCTGCCGGATGACAGAAAGGCGGAGGGCATTATCGGGGATTTGTCTGTCCGTGAAAATATCATTCTTGCCATGCAGGCAAAACAGGGCATTTTCAAGAAAATCCCGATGGCAAAGCAGATTGAGATTGCAGACAAATTTATCGAGATGCTGCAAATCAAGACAGCGAGCAGGGAGACACTGATTAAACAGCTTTCCGGCGGCAACCAGCAGAAGGCGATTCTGGCAAGATGGCTTGCGACAAATCCTGATTTCCTGATTCTGGATGAGCCCACACGCGGTATTGATATCGGAACCAAGACCGAGATCCAGAAGCTGGTGCTCAAGCTTGCGGACGAGGGAAAGAGCGTGATGTTTATTTCCTCCGAGATAGAGGAGATGCTCCGGACCTGCAACCGCATGGCGGTGCTCAGGGATGGCGCCAAGGTCGGGGAAATCAGCGGCGATGACCTGACACAGGAAGGCGTCATGAAAGCAATTGCGGGAGGTGGAAAATAATGGATAAGGTCAAGAAAATTACAAAAATGAAGCTGTTCCTGCCGATTTTCAGTATGATTCTCGTCATGATGATTAACGTGATTTACGATATCGCAAGCGGGAACCCGCCATTTGGCTTCTTTTCGATTAGCGTCAACAATGGTATTTTATATGGGCGTCTGATTGACGTGTTAAACCGCGGCAGCGAGGTGGCGATTCTGGCAATCGGCATGACGCTGGTGGTATCAGCGTCGGCAGGCACGGATATTTCCGTCGGTTCCGTGATGAGTCTCTCCGGCGGTCTGTGCTGTATGCTGCTTGCAGGCTATGGTGTGACCAACGTGAGCGAGTATGCGGTTCCGCTCTGGGTCGGCATGCTTGCGGGGATTGCAATTGCCTGCGTATGCGGCCTGTTCAATGGTTTTCTAGTGGCTTACATGAACATCCAGCCGATGGTTGCCACGCTGATTCTATGGTCTGCGGGCAGGGCAATCGGACTGCTTCTGTGCAACAGCAACATCGTGTATGTGCGTGTTCCCTCATTCCAGTTTTTTGGCGCGTACTGCGGCATCATCCCGACACCGATTCTGATTGCGGCAGTCTGTGTCGCGGTTGCCTCGATTGTATTGAAATCGACAGCGCTTGGGACTTACATACAGAGTGTCGGCATCAACAAGAAGGCTTCCAGGATTTCCGGTTTCAATTCGGCAAAGATTATCCTGCTGTGCTACGTCATCTGCGGTCTTTGCGCGGGTATTGCCGGACTGGTTGCAACCTGCAGGATTTACTCCGCAGACACGAACAATATCGGACTGAACATGGAACTTGACGCAATCCTTGCAGTGGCGCTGGGCGGCAACAGCCTTGGCGGCGGCAAATTCAACCTGGCAGGCTCCATCATAGGCGCCTACACGATTCAGGCAATTACGACGACACTGTACGCGCTGGGTGTTTCCTCTGCGCAGGCACCAGTGTTTAAGGCAATTGTGGTTATCCTGATTGTGGTTATCCAGTCGCAGCCGGTAAAGGATTATTTCAAAAAACTGTCCGCTAAGAAGGCAGGAGCAAAGGAGGCGGCATAAGGATGAAAAAATTAAAGCTTGGAGGCAATAATATCTTACTGGCAATCACCGTAATCCTGTTTGTTGTCATGTATGCGGGCGGCTGCATCATTTATGCGGACAAAGGATTCACGCACCTTCAGACATTTTTGAACGTGCTGATTAACAATGCAGGACTGATTGCCGTCGCAGCCGGCATGACCTGCGTGATGCTGACGGGCGGCATCGATATCTCGGTCGGCTCCCTGATTGCCATGGACTGCATGTTTCTTGCAGTCGGCATGGAACACTGGGGCATGAGCAGTCCGGTGCTGATGATACTGGTACTGGTGATAGGCGCAGTCTTTGGACTGGTGCAGGGGTACTGCGTGGCGTATCTCGAGATTCAGCCGTTTATCGTCACCATGGCAGGCATGTTCTTTGCCCGGGGCATGACAGCAGTCATCTGCAAGGATCAGGTGAGCATTGTTTCGGATAAACTGTTTACGGCGATCTCCAACACAAAGATTAGCATTCCGTTTAGCGGATATGTCAACAAAAAAGGCATCTATCAGACGCCGTTTATCCGTCCGACCGTTATTGTGGCGCTGCTGGTAGTGATTCTCGTATTCCTGATGCTCAAGTATACGAAGTTCGGGCGAAGCATCTATGCGGTGGGCGGCAACCAGGTGTCGGCGACGCTGATGGGACTCAATGTCAAGAAAACAAAGCTTTTGACATACACGTTGTGCAGCCTGCTGACGTCCATCGGCGGCATCTGCTACTGCCTCAATACCATGTGCGGCACCACCACACAGGCAACCGGTCTCGAGATGGATGCGATATCTTCCTCCGTCATCGGCGGAACGCTCCTGACAGGCGGTGTGGGCAATGTACTCGGGTCGCTGGTCGGCGTGCTGATTAACGGTACGATTTCAACGCTTGTGAAATCAAACGGAAAACTTGTCAGTTCGTGGGCGAATATTATTACGGCGATACTGTTGTGCTTCTTCATTCTGCTGCAGGCGATATTTGCCAAGGTAAAAGAAAGTAAAAAGGCATAATGCTTTCCCCTGTTCTCCGCATACCGTGGAGGATGGGGGATTTTGTAACAGTTCAGCCCAGGACTTTGCACTTGCTGCAAAGTCCGTGAAACAGCGTAGTGGCTGAGGTGCATCAAGCCACCACGAAGTGGTTTTGCATGGCTTGATGCCTGTAACAGGAAGCCGAAGTCTGAACTGTTACGGGATTTTTTTATGTACTGGAATAATCGCATGGCTTTTTGGAAAAAATATGTACGGATAATGAAAACAGAACAGGAGGGCGTGAGGTGGAAAACAATACTTCAAAAAATAAGGCGCTTGGCACGTCAAGCATTGCATATGGACAGCCGGTACTCATCATGGGAAGCGGCTCGGTAGTGGGGCAGATGGAAAACGAGGGTCCTCTTTCCGGCAGTTTTGATAAAGTGAGTGATGATAAGAATGACATGTTCGGCGAGGATTCATGGGAGAAGGCAGAAAGCGCACTCCAGAAAGAGGCAGTCGCACTTACTTTATCAAAAACGTGTGCCCAGACAGCAGACATTCGCTTTTTGTACGCAGGCGACCTGCTAGGGCAGAACATAGCAAGCTCATTTGGACTGGTGGATTACAATATCCCGCTGTTTGGACTCTATGGTGCATGCTCTACCTGTGGCGAGTCACTTGCACTGGGAAGCATGAGTGTGGCTGCCGGCTATGCTGACAGGGTGATAAGCCTCACGTCAAGCCATTTTGCCAGTGCACAGAAGGAGTTCCGCTATCCTCTTGAGTATGGGGGGCAGAGACCGCTGTACGCATCATGGACAGTGACGGGCAGCGCCGCTTTTCTGCTGCAGAATGTCAGCGCCCCGGGAAAATCCGTTTCTGGCCAGACCGTGAAAAACGAATATGAAGGAAAATATCAGTACAAAGTAGGAATAACAGGTGTTACTGCCGGGAAGATAGAAGACTTTGGGATTAAGGATTCCTTTAACATGGGATGCGCAATGGCGCCGGCAGCAGCGTGGACAATAGCGACAAACTTCAAGGACTTTGGCAGAAAAGCGCAGGATTACGATGCCATTTTCACGGGGGATTTAGGAAGCGTAGGACAACAGGCGCTGTTTAGCCTGCTTTCTGACCAGCATATTGATATCAGTGACAGGCATTATGACTGCGGGCTGATTATTTATGACACCGAAAAACAGGATGTGCATGCAGGGGGAAGCGGATGCGGGTGTTCGGCAGTTGTCCTGTCGGCGCATATTCTGCCAAAGCTCGCAAAGGGTGAATGGAAACGAGTGTTATTCGTGCCGACAGGGGCACTGCTGAATAAGACATCCTTTAACGAGGGACAAAATGTTCCCGGAATTGCACATGGCATCGTGATTGAGGCACTGAAAAATGAATAGACCGGATGGATTTGACATAATTGTTTGAAATGTGTGAAAAATTTAAAAAATTTAGAAAATAAGCTAAATTATTTTGCAATTCTTTCGATATATTATGTGAAAGATAAGTTGACATATGTAAATGCCATAAGTATATACCATAAAATGTACACTTATCATTATCTTAATAATGGTTGTGCAGGAAAGGGGACTGCACAATCATATATAAGGGAAAGGAGCATATATGGAGGTAAGAAGTGCAAATATTGCCCTTACAAACAGGGCGGCAGCGGCAATTGACAACTCCGGTTCCAACAGCAGGGAACAGCAGCAGGCAATGAAGGTAGCCAGCGTTGTTCCGGACGAGAACCAGGAGCTGGATGACCAGTCAGTTATGCTCTCAATATCAGCAGCAGGCCTGAAAAGGAGTTTGTCACTGGAAAGGCAGGCAGAGAAGGAAGAAAGTGAGGACGGCGGGGAGGAAGCTTTCTCCGGAGAGGCAGAAATTGAGGACATGATAAAAAAGATGGAAGGACTTTCCAGCCAGGTCATTAACGGTAATTTTTCGATAACCGACAGACTGAATTTCAATCGTGAAATTGAAAAGCTGACAACTGAGCTTGGCAGGCTGAGCGGCAGCTCCCTGGTTACAAAGGAGAACTGCAATCAGATATCCCAGAGGATTTCTGACCTGACCAGGACAATCAGCAATGCGGCAGTTTACCGTAACAGCGCGCGGAGCATTTTTATGGTTAACTCCAGGCAGCATGCAAAAACGATGAACACAAGACTTGACATAGTCCTTTAAAATCCAATACCATTGAGTAGGCGATATGACGTTCGCCTGCTCTTTTTTACCCTAATCCTTATAGGAAAATGCGACAGCGTAGACCAATTAAACAAAAAGCGAAGCTTTTTGCAAGATGAGCGCGCTGGCGCTCATCTTTTTTACTTGACATTTTCTGCATATTGGCACATCATGAAAAGGAGACAAAGCGGCAGGGAGGATGGAGCAGCATGCGCAGGATGGATTTTAAAATGGAGCGGCCGGGACAGGTCAAGGAGGGGGATTCCGTCACTGTTACAGAGGGTGTCCTGCCAAGCAACTATTATTATACCATTCACCCGGCGGTTGCCATGTCAGGAAATATTCCGTTTCGGGACAGGCTTAAGTCAAAAGAAGGGACTGTGATTTCCGTGGAGGAGAACACAAGGGGGTACTATGTTACTGTTGAATTTGACGAGCCGGAAGTAGGAAAACATTAAGGGAATGCCCAGAAGGCGGGCATTTTCCGCGCGGATATCAAGTTTGCAAAGCGAGCGAATGGGAGTTCGCTTTAGAATATAGCAGAAAGCAAAAACAGGAGGAAGCAAGATATGAGAAAAATAAGTACGGACAAGGCGCCAGCGGCAATCGGACCCTATTCACAGGCTGTCGTGGCAGGGGATTTTTTGTATGCGTCAGGTCAGATTCCGATCAACCCGGCGACGGGCAATGTGGAGGCGGAGGGAATTACCGCACAGGCGCAGCAGGCGATGGCGAATGTTGGCGAGATATTAAAGGCAGCAGGCGCGACGTATGACAACGTGGTAAAAACAACTTGTTTTCTGGCAGATATCGCAGACTTTGGCGCGTTTAATGAGGTTTATGCAAAGTATTTTACCCAGAATCCCGCAAGAAGCTGCGTGGCTGTAAAAGACCTGCCCAAGGCAGTACTTTGTGAGGTCGAGGTCGTCGCGTACCTTGGTAAATGATGGCTGGGAGTTGGTTAATTTGAGGGTAAAAAATGTTGTCCTGATTGGCATGCCGGGAGTCGGAAAAAGTACAATTGGCGTTGTTCTGGCAAAAAATCTGGGAATCTCGTTTGTGGATTCTGATATTGTAATACAGGAACAGGAAGGCAGGAAGCTTCACGAACTGATAGAAGCGTATGGTATGGGGGGATTCCTTGATATTGAAGGACGTGTCAATGCCTCGCTGAAGCCAAAAACTGCCGTGATAGCAACTGGCGGAAGCGCGGTGTACTGTGAGCGTGCCATGGAGCACCTGAATAGTATTGCGACAATATGCTACCTTAAGCTTTCTTATGAAAGCATTAAAGAAAGACTCGGGGATTTGACGGAGCGCGGCGTCGTCCTTCGGGAAGGGGAGACGCTGCAGGAACTGTATGAGGAGCGTGTCCCCCTGTATGAAAAATATGCCAATCTTACCGTGGACTGTGAAAATAAAAATATTCGTGAGATTGTTACGGAGCTGGCAAAGAGACTGAAATAATATCACATGAAAATGAATAAGCGCGCAAAAAATCCACATACTATCCTAAAAAAGGAAAGGTATGTGTTTTTTGTATGATGGATTATATCAATGCATTCTGGGTGGGAGGAGCAATTTGCGCCCTCGCACAGATATTTTTGGACCGCACGAAGATGCTACCCGGACGTGTGATGGTGCTTCTGGTCTGCACCGGGGCAGTGATAAGCTTTTTTGGCTGGTATGATGCTTTCGCGGAATACGCCGGGGCAGGGGCAAACGTGCCGCTTCTGGGATATGGCAACATTCTGATGAAAGGCGTGAAGGAGGCCGTCGAGAAGGATGGGTTTATCGGGCTTTTCAAGGGCGGTTTTACAAACGGGGCGATAGGGTGCAGTGCGGCGCTGATATTTGGATACCTGGCAAGCCTTGTGTTCCGCTCCAAGGTGACAAAGGCATAGCGTATCAGCTGGATTCTTCAAAGTCCAGCCCGAAACCGGACAGGAGCTGCCGGATGTAAGCATCCCATAACGTATCAACACTCTTGTCCATGATAAACGTTGTAAACGCAGTGCCTGTAATACATGTAACTTTGCCCTTGTCATAGCGTATGCTGAGGGCAAGGGAGCGTATGAGATTTGCTGCAACTTGGCATTCGGGAGTTGCAGCTATTTTTTCCGTCAGTTCAGGGGCGGCATGGAGCACAACCTTAAAAGAAACAGGTGTTTTTTTTCCTTTTATCAGCTGGAAGCATATGGGGCGGATGTCACTCCAGTATGAAAAGAGGGTAGATTTCTTTTTCTGTTCGATTTCTTCGAGTTCTTCACTGGTGTAAAAATCCCTGATAAGGTGTCCGTCAATATGAAAGGTGTTGTATGTGGTGATAGTGGCTTCCTCAACCAGAAAGGAATCAAACTGCTCAGATGCCAGCAGGGAATTCATAATGCTTTTTGTAACCTTAAGTTCTAATGCCGTCATATAATCCTCCGTTTCTCTGTCAAATTAAGTATAATGGGAATTCATAAAAACTTCAAGTAAAAGTCCTTTTCAAAATGCATATTATATGATATGATGATACATAGTTATTGAAACTATATGAAATGGTTATAAAATTGTGGAAAGGTAGATACGGATGAGATACAAAATAGTAGTTGACAGTTGCTGTGAGCTTCCGCAGGACTTGAAGCAGGATGATAGATTTGAGGTTGTGCCACTTACACTGATGGTAGGTGAGACATATGAGAAGGAAGATGACGGGAGTTTTAACCAGCGGGAGTTCCTGGATGCCGTGGCATCCTGTCCGGAGTGCCCCAAATCAGCGTGCCCCTCACCGGAACGCTATATGGATGCCTACCGCACCGAGGCCGAGCATGTTTATGCGGTCACATTGTCATCAAAGCTTAGCGGGAGCTATAACAGTGCGCTGCTCGGAAAAAATCTTTACCATGAAAAGTATGGCGATAAGGACATTCTGGTAGTTGATTCCAAGTCGGCATCCTGCGGGGAGACGCAGATTGCGTATAAGATTGTGGAGCTTGAGGAGCAGGGGGTGCCGTTTGACGAGATTACAGCGCGCATTGACGAATTTGTCAGGGGAATGAACACTTACTTTGTCCTTGAGAATCTGGATACACTCCGGAAAAACGGAAGGCTTTCCGGCGTCAAGGCGTTTGTGGCATCCACGCTCAACATCAAACCGGTGATGGGGGCCGATGACGGCAGCATTATCCAGCTTGGCCAGGGCATTGGCATGAAAAAGGCGCTTGCAAAGATGGCGGATACAGCGATAGAGCAGGCAGCAGGGTCGGAGAAGAAAAGGCTTATGATTACGCATTGCAACAATCTGAAGGCCGCTGAGTTTGTGCGGGAACATATTGAGGAAAAGCTGAAATTTATGGAGACGCTGGTTCTCGATACAGCAGGCGTGAGCAGCATGTATGCAAATGAGGGCGGCGTGATACTGACAATATAGCCCAAAGGAGGAAATGGATGAACTACGACAGTTCATCCATTTCCTCTTTTAAGTATTTGTAGCTGCGGTAGCGCAGCGGGGATATCCTGACTTGGGCATAGTCCTGCATGACGATGGATGCAGGCATGACGGCAGAGACATATTTAAAGTTAACGATGTCCCTTTTATTGACGCGCTCAAATTCCTCAAAAGGCTCCATTATTTTGCGCATCTCACTGATGTTTTCGTCCACGTCAAAGATTTCCCCTTCCGTTGTGTGGAGGATACAGTGGCCGTCCTCCTCGAGAATGTACATTATGGAATTTTTGGGGACATTCCGGTCAATCTTGTTCCGGTGCACCTTGACAGAGATGACATGCCCTGTCACATTGGCATCGCCAAGGGCAAGATATTCAGGCAGCGGTTCTGGAATGTAGGGTTTTTTGGCATGTATGACATAGCTCGGAAGATTGGGAATGGCGGTATAGTCAATCTGGGACGAATATAGTATCAGGGGGGCATTGTAGCCCATCGCATCAAGGTGTTCGAGAATATATTCCACAATTCCCGGTTCTGATGTCATATCCATAAATATGAGATTGTATTTTAAAGGATTGGCGAGAAAGTGCGTTTTTTCGCCGTAGGAATCGACATAAAGGATATTCGGGGTACCTGCACGCTTGTCGGATTCCCTTGAAAGCAGCCGCTCCAGATGCTTCCGGTCAGCTACATTGTCGTCACATATCGCGATATGCATAGTCTGTCTGCACCTCTTTCTGTTTCATGTATTTTGTATATCAAAATTGCATTTCGCCATGAAATGCTATACATATTGCCATTTTATCACAAAAATTATCGGTTGAACAGAAAAAAAAGAAAAAAATCCCCACTACATGATGGAAATTTGTAGTGGGGATTTTGCAATTGCATATACCAGTAAAACCTGCAGAATCAGTATCAGGGGCATGCCAAGCACAAAATACCAGTGTCTGGTTTTGTGGTGGAATACCCGCATGCCAATGATGGAACCAACGCTTCCGCCAATGATGGCAATGACAAAGAGCGTGGACTCCGGAATGCGCCAGAGCCGCTTGACAGCCTTTCTCTTGTCAATGCCCATCATGGCAAAGCCGGTCAGGTTCATCACGGCAAGATAAAGCGTGATGATACCATATACAGTCATAATTTTATCCTTTTCCGTAATGAAAAAACTCCCTTATTTATCACTTATCCGCTTCCTGCATTTTCATCGCACGAACCTTGCATGACAGGCCAAAGAGGTTGATAAAGCCCTCAGCGTCATGGTGGTCATACAAATCGCCGGTTGTGAAGGAAGCAATGCTTTCATTATATAAAGAATATGGGCTTGTCTCGCCAGCCTTGATGATGTTGCCCTTGTAGAGCTTGAACTTTACTTCGCCAGTCACATATTCCTGCGTCTTTTCGATAAACGCCTGAATTGCCTCGCGCTTTGGTGTGAACCACTTTCCTTCATAGACGGTGTCGGCAAGCTTGTTACCCATCTCTTTCTTTAGGGTGTATGTATCGCGGTCGAGAATCAGCTCCTCGAGCTGCTGGTGTGCCTCCATCAGGATTGTTCCGCCCGGTGTCTCGTAGACGCCGCGGGATTTCATGCCGACAACGCGGTTCTCCACGATGTCCACAATGCCGATGCCATGTTTTCCGCCGAGCCTGTTCAGTTCCCGGATAATGTCGGAAACCTTCATTTCCTTGCCGTTTACGGACTTAGGAACGCCTTTCTCAAACGTCATGGTTACATACTCGCCTTCCTCGGGAGCCTTCTCGGGTGTGGTGCCGAGTACGAGCAGATGGTCGTAGTTCGGCTCGTTTGCAGGATCCTCCAGTTCAAGTCCCTCATGGCTGATGTGCCAGATGTTCCTGTCACGGCTGTAGGAGCTGTCTGCCGAGAATGGAAGATGGATGCCGTGTGCATTGCAGTATGCAATCTCGGACTCGCGGGAATCCATTGTCCACTTGTCATTTCTCCATGCGGCGATAATCTTGATGTCAGGAGCGAGCGCCTTGATGCCAAGCTCGAAACGGATCTGGTCATTGCCCTTGCCGGTAGCGCCGTGGCAGATGGCAGTGGCGCCTTCCTTTCTGGCGATTTCGACCAGCTTTTTCGCGATAAGGGGTCTTGCCATGGAAGTGCCCAGAAGGTATTTATTTTCATAGATGGCATATGCCTGCACGCAGGGGACGATATACTCGTCGCAGAATTCGTCGATGACATTCTCGATGTAAAGCTTCTCCGCTCCGCAGGATTTTGCGCGCTCCTCAAGTCCGTCAAGCTCCTCTTCCTGTCCGCAGTCAACGCAGACACAGATGACCTCATAGTCAAAGTTCTCCTTCAGCCACGGAATGATTGCAGTGGTGTCCAGGCCTCCGGAATAGGCAAGTACTACTTTTTCTTTCATAATCTTATATTCTCCTTTTTGTATAAATTATACTCACGACAGATGAAATCTATTGTAAGTACCGCACCAGCCGCAAAGCGGCACAGTTCCTTATGCGGCTGTGTGCATGACTTTATACTGGGCGGTCGTTTTTCGCCCCCAGCATAGCATAAAAAATTAGAGACTTTAAATACTCTACTGCTACTATACATCATTGTAAGGTATAAATCAAGTGTAAAATTATACAGTTTTGTGTTGACAAAAATGGATAAAGGTGTAAAATATAGAAAAAAGAATGAATAATATTCGCACATTAGTGAATAAAAATTCAAAACCTGATGCCTGCCGCAACAAGGACGGCAGAGCAGGCAGGTTCAAGGTATGGATTAGGAAATGGATGTCCGGGAGTATGATTCGGACACGCCCCGGGATAGGAGAAAAGTTTGAAAGAAGTGCACTTTCAAACTATTGATTGGTATGCGTGCCGAAGCACGCAAGAGGTATAAGGATGAAAAAGAGTTCCATGGTCTTGCTGGCGCTGGCAGTCGGGGGAGCATTCCTTGCGGCACTGTTTTTTGCGGCGCTTGGCGCCAAAGGAAAGGCTTCCGTAATGACAAGTACGGAAGCTGCCCCCATTTACAATCATTTTCCCGATTTCCCAGAGACATCGGAGATGAAATGGTGCAGCAAGTCATCAGGAGGAGTCGGGCTGGTGACGACGACCCTCTACATATTTGCTTTTTATGACAAGGATGTCAGTAGTCAGTTAGGAGAGATGGAGATAGAAGACGAGGCTGCAAAAATCGCGCTGTACTATGCTCCGGATGAGGTGAAGGGACAAAAGTGGAGACATGTCAAGAACGCAGCATTTGCATTTCAGACAGGGATTAAGGATACGAGGAAGATGTGCACGGAAGTCTACATCAATGAGGCAGGAACGATTCTGTATGTCGAGGCGATGGGCGACTGAGCGTTAAAGTTAGAATATTTTGGCGAAAATGGTTGTATTTCTTCTTATAATAAATTATTATGGTAAGGAACTGTCCAAAAATAACTTTTCATACTGCCTGTCTTTTTCGCACTATTTAAAAGTTATTTCTTAACACGCTCTAAGGTGGCCATGCGGCCTGAATGGGGCGGGGACATATGATAGAGAGGATGGCATTTCGATATGGTTAGGCTGATGACAATTGAGGATTACGAACAGGTACGGGCATTGTGGATGACAATCAAGGGATTTGCCTTCAGGAGTATAGATGATTCGCGGGAGGGCGTGGAGCGTTTCCTGCAAAGGAACCCGACGTCAAGCGTGGTGGCAGTGGAGGATGGCACGGTAGTGGGGGCAATCCTCTGCGGGCATGACGGCAGGCGCGGCTGTCTGTACCATGTATGTGTTAATCCGGCATACCGCAGACGCGGCATCGGCAAGGCGATGGTGGTGTTCTGCATGGATGCCCTGAAAAGAGAAAAAATAAACAAAGTGAGCCTGATTGCATTTACCAGGAATGACGTCGGGAATGCGTTCTGGCACAGTGTCGGCTGGAAACAGCGTGAGGATTTGAACTATTACGACTTTGTGCTGAATGATGAAAACATTGAGGCGTTCAACAAATAGTGGAGGATATGGATATGAAACAGATACAGGGCGGCGTGACCGCTGCAAAGGGATTTGAGGCAGCAGGCACTGCGGCAAACATTAAATATAAGGACAGGATGGACATGGCGCTGATTTACAGTACTGCGCCATGTAGGGCGGCTGGAACGTTCACGACCAATGTGGTCAAGGCAGCGCCTGTCATGTGGGACAAGGAAATTGTGGAGAACAGCCCCTATGCGCAGGCTGTCATTGTCAATGCCGGAATTGCGAATGCATGTACGGGAAAGCAGGGAATGGACTACTGCCGCGAGGAGGCACGGACCGCATCCGGTCTTTTGCAGATTCCTGAAAATGCGGTTCTTGTCGGCTCGACAGGCGTGATAGGCATGCAGCTTCCGATGGAGCGCATCAATGAGGGGATCAGAAAGCTTGCGGCAGCAAAGGACAGTACTGCCGAGGCTGGGACAATGGCTTCCAGGGCAATCATGACGACGGATACCGTCAACAAGGAAATCGCCGTAACCATTGAGCTTGGCGGAAAGACAGTGACCATCGGCGGCATGAGCAAGGGTTCCGGCATGATTCATCCCAATATGTGCACCATGCTTGCGTACATCACAACCGATGCGGCAATCAGCAAGCCGCTTCTGCAGGAGGCGTTAAGCAGCAGTATCGTCGACTCCTATAACATGATATCCGTCGATGGCGATACTTCGACAAACGACACCTGCCTTGTGCTGGCAAACGGTCTTGCCGGAAATGCAGAAATTACAGAAAAGGGTGCCGACTATGATGCATTCTGTGAGGCGCTTGATTTTGTCAATACATACCTTGCAAGAAAGATGGCAGGGGACGGCGAGGGCGCGACGGCACTGTTCGAGACGACAATCATCAATGCCGCGACAAAGCAGGAGGCGCGTATTCTGGCAAAGTCGGTGATTGGCTCGAGTCTCTGCAAGGCGGCAATCTATGGGCATGATGCGAATTTTGGAAGATTCTTATGTGCGCTTGGCTATTCCGGTGTGAAATTCGACCCGGGGAAGGTGGCGCTTTCTTTTGAGAGTAAGGCCGGAAGGCTGCTGATTTACAAAGACGGCACGGCGACGGACTACAGCGAGGAGGAAGCGACAAGGATTTTGTCGGAGCCGGAGGTGACCGTGCTGGCTGACATGAAGATGGGAACGGAGACGGCGACGGCGTGGGGCTGTGATTTGACATATGACTATGTGAAAATTAATGCGGATTATAGGAGTTAAGTTTTGTATGACCTGACGCCTATAACAGGAGACGGTTACGGTTTAACGGAGTATGGGAAAAGGAGCAGAGAAATCGAATGAACGAACAGGATATGAACAAGGTTCTGTCAAAGGCAGAAGTGCTGATTGAGGCGCTTCCCTACATACAGAAATTTAACAGGAAATACATTGTCGTAAAATACGGCGGAAGCGCCATGAGCAACGAGGAGCTGCAAAAGAATGTCATCAAGGATGTGACACTCTTAAAGCTGGTGGGCTTTAAGCCGATTATCGTGCATGGCGGCGGCAAGGAAATCAGCCGCTGGGTGGAGAAGGTCGGCATGGAGGCGCAGTTTGTAAACGGCCTGCGTGTCACGGACGATGCCACGATGGAGATTGCGGAGATGGTGCTGAACAAGGTCAACAAGAGCCTTGTGACCATGGTGCAGGAGCTTGGCGTGAAGGCAGTCGGTGTCAGCGGAAAGGACGGCGGACTGCTGAAGGTGGAAAAAAAGTATGCAGACGGACAGGACATTGGCTTTGTGGGCGACATCAAGGAAGTCAATCCCAAGGTGCTGTTTGACCTGATTGAAAAGGATTTTCTGCCCATCGTGGCGCCAATCGGTCTCGACGAGCATTTTCAGACCTACAACATCAATGCGGACGATGCGGCGTGTGCGATTGCGAAGGCAGTCGGCGCGGAGAAGCTTGCCTTTTTGACGGACATCGAGGGTCTGTACAAGGATATCAACGACAAATCTTCGTTTATTTCAAGAATCACGGCGACGCAGGCGGAGAAGCTGATTGAGGACGGCTTTATCGGCGGCGGCATGCTGCCCAAGCTTGGCAACTGCACCAGTGCAATCAAAAACGGCGTGAACCGCGTGCATATTCTTGACGGACGGATTCCGCACTGCCTGCTGCTGGAGGTCTTTACCAGAAATGGTATTGGTACGGCGATAGTCAAGGACGAGGATCTGGACCACATGGATATTGAGTAATCGGAGGATGAAGTATCATGAATATGAAGGAATATATTGACGAGGCGGAGGCGGCGCTGCTTCACACCTACAACCGTTATCAGATTGTGTGGGAGAAGGGCGACGGGATGTACATGTACGATATCGAAGGAAAAAAGTACCTTGATTTTGTGGCAGGCATCGCAGTTTTTGCGCTCGGTTATAACAACAAGGCGTACAACGATGCACTGAAGGCACAGATTGACAAGGTGATTCACACCTCAAATTACTATTACAATATCCCGGCAATCGAGGCGGCGAAGAAGCTGAAAGCTGTTTCGGGCATGGACAGAGTCTTTTTTACCAACAGCGGTGCGGAGGCGGTCGAGGGTGCACTCAAGGCGGCAAGAAAATATGCGTTTCTGCGGGACGGACACACAGACCATGAGATTATTGCGATGAACCATTCCTTTCACGGAAGGACGATGGGTGCGCTTGCCGTGACGGGAAATCCGCATTACAGGGAGGCGTTTGAGCCGCTGATTGGCAACATTAAATTTGCCGATTTCAATGACTTTGAAAGTGTCAGGGCACAGGTGACGGATAAGACGTGTGCGGTTATCTTTGAGACGGTTCAGGGAGAGGGTGGCATTTATCCGGCAGAGGAGACGTTTCTGCGGCAGGTGCGGGCACTTTGCGACGAGAGGGATATCCTGCTGGTTCTGGACGAGATTCAGTGCGGCATGGGGCGGACGGGTACGATGTTCGCATGGCAGCGCTACGGCATAAAGCCCGATATCATGACAAGCGCCAAGGCGATTGGGTGCGGTGTCCCGGTCGGGGCGTTCATGATGACGGAAAGGGTGGCGCAGCAGTCGCTGACGAGCGGGGACCATGGGACGACTTACGGCGGCAATCCGCTTGCGTGTGCGGCGATTTCAAAAGTGATTGACTTGTTTGACGAACAGGACATTTTAGCGAATGTGAATGAGGCGGGCGCTTACTTGTATGAAAAATTAGATGAACTGGCAGCGAAGCATGACCATATCAAGGCACATAGGGGTGTCGGCCTGATGCAGGGACTGGAATGTGACATGCCGGTGAGCGAAATTATCAACAGGGCGATAGAAAAGGGACTTTTGCTGATTAATGCCGGCACGAACATCATCCGGTTTATCCCGCCGCTGATTGTGACAAAGACAGATGTGGATAACATGATAGGAATTGTGGATGCGTGCTTTTCCGAAATGAAACAGAATGAGGAAGTTAGATGAAACACGAGAAAATTAAAAAGAGACTGATTGGCGTTGCTGCCGTCCTTGCGGCTGCACTGGTCATCCTGACCGCCGCTTTTCTGTTTCAGGCACTGCCTGAAAAAGGGGATTCCTTATCGGATTTGGGCGGCAGAAAGGAAACCATACATTTGTGGTACACGGACGATGCGCTGACGGATTATCTCAACAGCAAGGTGCTTGAATTTTATGACAGTACGGATATCCGGGTGGATGCGCAGCTGGTGTCGGGGCTGGAATACCTGGAAGCCATCAACACGGCGAGCCTGGATGAACAGACGGATACACCGGATATCTATATTATGAGTAACGACACCCTTGAGAAAGCATATCTGGCAGGACTTGCGACACAGCTTCCTGAAACTGCACCAGTCTATGAGGAACCGCTGTTTCACCAGGCAGCGCGGAATGCAGTAAGCTACAACGGAAAATTTGTGGCATGCCCGATGTACTTTGAGACAAGCGCACTGCTATACAACAAGACGTATCTACAGCAGATTGCCGATGACGCAAACGGAGTAGGAAACGGGGAAGACGGTTCGGAAAACACAGAGAGCGTGCAGGGCGCAGAGGAAATGGTGACGGCAGAACAGCTTGTTCCCGCCTCCATTGTGGACATCCTGACGTTTGCAGACCAGTATTCCACACCGGAAAATGTGGAGTATTTCTTCAGGTGGGATGTGTCGGACATCTTTTATAATTACTTTTTTATGGGTAACTATATATCAGTAGGCGGGGCGGCAGGAGATGACAAGTCACAGATTGACATTTATAATACAGAGTCTGTTTCCAGCCTGAAGGTTTACCAGGAACTCAACCAGTTCTTTTCCATTGATACCAAGGAGACCAACTACGATACAATCATGCAGGAATTTCAGGAGGGAAAGACGATTTATACCATCGCCACGAGCGACTGTATCAGAAAACTTGATGAGGCTGCGGCAAACGGTGCATTTGGCTTTGAATACGGAATAGCCAAGCTCCCTGATATTAACCAGGAGCTTACGACAAGGGGAATGTCAGTGACAAACGCACTTGTCATTAACGGTTATTCCGAGCATAAGGAGTCGGCACTGCGCCTTATGGATTACCTGATTAAAAACGCCAGCGCCGATTTGTATGACATGACAGGAAAGCTTTCGTCGGTGACAAGGGAAACCTATGAGAACGAGCATGTGGCGGCGTTTATGGAAAACTATAAGGAGTCGGTTCCGATGCCGAAGATGCTTGAAACCGGGAATTTCTGGGTTGAACTGGAAATCTGTTTTGCAAAGGTCTGGGCAGGGGCAGATGCGAACACGCAGATCAGGCAGCTTTCCGAACAGATAAAAACCCAGCTTGCAGGGGAGCCGGTGACGGAAGAACCCATAGAGGATCCGCAGGTGGAGCTGCTGCCGGCGGTGGAATACGAGGAAGGAACCGGCGAGCTGGATGTGACGCCGGAAACACAGCAGGAACCGTCACAATAGAAGTATAAAATTTACCAAAAAATCCAATGATAAGCGTAAACGGATAGTTGTATTGAGGAGGTTTACGTCTTATGATTGGATTTTTGATTGCAATGATATCAGGTGCGCTGATGAGCGTGCAGGGTGTGTTTAATACAAAGGTGACAGAAGCGTCAAGCATGTGGGCGGCAAACGCGTTTGTGCAGTTCACGGCATTTCTCGTGTGCATCGTGGCATGGCTGTTTGCGGACAGGACGTCATTTCGGGACGTGCTTGCCGTGGAGCCGAAGTATTTCCTGCTTGGCGGGGCAATGGGGGCGTTTATCACGCTGACCGTCATTAAGAGCATGGATGCATTAGGACCGGCAAAGGCGGTGATGCTGATTGTCATCGCGCAGCTTATCATCGCGTATCTGATAGAGCTTTTTGGGATGTTCGGCGTGGAAAAGCAGCCGTTTAGCTGGCGGAAAGCCATTGGCGCACTGGTTGCCATCGGGGGATTTGTGCTGTTTAAGTGGAAATAGGGCTTGGAACGGATTTGCGCAGGCTGCACAAATTATTTTTGCATTGGTGGAAAGGCCATTGTGGAGATGGTCGTGCAAGATATTAAAACGTAAAATCCGGATTATTAACACGATTGGGAAAATAAACAAAAGTTGAAAAAAATTCCAAAAAAGGTATTGCGCATATTGAAAATGGAAGAAACGGACTGCGTGGAAGAGCAGGAATACGCTGCTTCCTATACTTATTCGTCTAAACCTCTTAAGCCGTGGCTTATGGAATGCTTTCTGCCGGGAGGAGGAGGCGTGTGGTCGTTTGACAGCGAAACCGGAACGCTGACTGTAAAAGGTAAGGGAGAATTTAATTCCCGTTACGGACCCGTTCCTTGGGCGGAGTATCGGGACCAGATTAAAACGGCAGTCATATCCCTAACGGGTACAAAGGATTTTTCAAACTGCCTTTACAACTGCAAAAATCTGACAAGCGTGGATTTGGGCAAAACGGATACCAGTAGTGCAGTTAATATGAATGGAATGTTCATGAACTGCTACAGCTTAGAAAAGATTGACATTAGCGGCTTTGACACGTCAAACGTCACCGATATGGGTGACATGTTTCGCGAATGCCGCAGTTTAAAACAGCTCACATTTGGCACAAAGTTTAAAACAGATAAAGTCACGGATATGGAAATGATGTTTCAAGGCATTGGGGTAGAGTCTTTGGATTTAACAACCTATTATGCCAATGAAGTATTTGACCGTTCCAAATTAACAGTGACCGTAAACCGCAGAAATTCCATCAGGAATGAAACCGTAACGGTTACGGATTATACGACAAACATTGATAAAATTGGCATGAACACGCCCGGCACAAAGACATTGACGATATACTATCAAGGTCTTTCGGTGTCTACGCAAATTACCGTAGAGCCTCCGCTTACTGTTGAAATTGAGGAGGGATACGAAAATTTCAGACATGTATATGAAGTCGGAGAAAAACCGGATTTCAGTAATATGAGGTTGGGTTTTCGTTATAGTACGGGCGGCTCTTTTGTCGCGTCAAACTATAAGACAAATATCGATTAAATTGACATGTCAACGCCGGGAAAGAAAACGCTTCATATTACAATAAATGATTTGTCAAATTTTAAGCTGGAAGCAGATACAGATATTTTTGTTATTGATAAATTCCGTGATGATGATATCAAACATGGCAAAATGAATACGCTTGCATACAGGCTTGATAAAAACGGAAATCTGACCATCGTCGGAATCGGAAACTGTCAAATCGGTTCTTCTAATCAGTGGTGGTGGGCGGACGGATGCGACCGCAATTCGGTAAAGACTGTAAAAATGATTATGAGCGATGTAGCAGGTCTCTATTCGGTTTTTTACAAATGCCGCAACCTTGAAAGCGCTGACTTAAGCGGGCTTGATGCAAGCGAGGCAAACTCTATAATTGAAATGTTCCGGGAATGTTATAAGCTGAAAAGTGTCAACCTAAGCGGGTTTGATATCTCAAATATCACAGACATGGATCAACTGTTTTATTACTGTAAAAGTCTTACAAGCCTTGATATGAGTGGATTTGACACCTCAAATGTTACAGACGCAGACTATATGTTTTCCGGTTGCAGTTCCCTTACATCACTGCGCACTCCGAAGAATTTAAAAGTTGACGTTGCGCTTCCGGAAGTGAAAGGGACTTATTGGCATGATAAGGATGGGAACGTTTATACATCGCTTCCTAAGAATAAGAGCACAAGCATTCTGTTGACAAGAGATGAGATACCGGAAGAGGAAAGTTCATCAAGTGAAGAGAGCTCGTCAAGCGAGGAAAGTTCGTCAAGTGAGGAAAGCTCCTCAACAGAGGAGAGCAGCGGGGTAGAAGAAAGCTCATCAAGTGAGGAAAGCAGTGAGGTAGAGGAAAGCTCGTCAACGGAGGAGAGCAGCAAAGTAGAGGAAAGCTCTTCTTCAACAGAAGAGAGTTCTTCAATAGAAGAAAGTTCGTCAACAGAAGAAAGCAGTAAAGTAGAGGAGAGTTCGTCAACAGAGGAAAGCAGCAGCGAGAAAGAAACATCGCCCTACACCGACAAGGAAAGAACAGACTTGCGGAAGTCAGACGGTAAAATCGCCCCCATTAAAGCAAAAACTTATGACGGAAGCGCATACACACCCGCCGTTAAGGTCACGGTGGCAGGCAGTGGGAAGAGCGTAACGCTGACCGAAGGCGCAGATTACAGCGTGGAATACAAAAACAATGTCAATGCCGGAACAGGTACTGTCATTGTCCGCGGAAACGGTATATATAAAGGGCAGTTGAAAGCCTCTTTTACAATTAATCCAAAGTCCGTGAAAAGCCTTAAAGCATATGCGGACGATATGACAGTGGGCAGTAAGAGTGAGCCGGCAGTGTATATTTTTGACGGTGCAAAACGTCTGACAAAAGGGACGGACTACACGCTTAAGTATGACCGCGGCATGACCGGCAGTGCGAAAAAATCTGCCCAGGTAGAGATTGTCGCAAAGGGCAACTACAAGGACAGCAAGACAGTAAAGCTGGCAGTGTATAAAAGTTCCGAATCAAAGCATTTTATAAGCGCCAGTCTGGCTCAGACACAGTTTGCCTACACAGGAAAAGCGATTAAACCCGGGGTGACAGTGATATCCCCGGAACTTGGAACCGGGGAGCTGCGCCTGAATAAAGACTACAAAGTCCAGTACCGGAACAATGTCAATGCCGGAACCGCGTATGTGATTGTGACAGGGAAAGGACAGTATCAGGGAAAGACAGTAGTGACGTTTGAAATCACGCCGCGCGATGCCGCCGACACAATGCTGACCATATCCAGAATACCTGACAAAACATACAACGGGAAACTCCAGAAACCGTCGGTAACCGTGAAGAACGGAAAGAAAAAACTGGTAAAAAATAAGGACTATACCGTTTCCTACACTGGAAACCTTCATGCGTCGACAGACAGTAGAAAAGCAAAAGTGATAATCACAGGAAAAGGAAATTATGCAGGCATAACCGCGGAAGCTAAATTTACCATCAAGCCGCAGAAAATTTCAAAAACGACAGTGAAAGGCACAAAGGAAAAACTGACAGTCAGCTATGGGAAGACAACATTAAAAGAGGGTGTGCACTACACGGTAACGCCGGACGCATCCGTTGCAAAGGGCAATAAAGTCAAGATTAAGATAACCGGTCTTGGTGATTTTGCAGGGTCAGAAGTATCCAAAAAAGTAAAATTGAAATAAGCAGAAAAGCACTCATATCATCACATATCACAATGGAATGAGTGCTTTTTGTATTGAGATAAAAGTAAAAGTCGTGTATAGTATTTATAAAAGCAAAACGGAGGTGGAAGACATGAGATATTTTAATACTGAGGGAATATGCAGACCGGATGAACACTATATGGTATCTCTTGACGACAGACTGTCCTGCATTAAAAATACATTGGTAGACCGCAAAAAATATTTTGTCATCAACAGAGGCAGACAGTATGGGAAGACGACGACGTTAAAAGCGCTGGCAAAATATCTGGCAGGAGACTATATTGTGCTGTCACTTGATTTTCAGCAAATGGGAACAGAGGATTTTGCGGATGCGCCGACATTTACGCATGCATTTGCAAATGTAATGCTCGAGGCGCTTGAAATTAATGGACTGGGTGACAGGAAAGAATTGATAGAGCCCCTGACAGAGATTCTGGACAGGGACGGTAACAGCCTTAAGGATTTGTTTGTGCGTCTCAGCAGAATGTGCAAAAACAGCACACAGCCAGTCGTGCTTATGATTGACGAGGTTGACAGCGCCTCAAACAATCAGGTTTTTGTAGATTTTCTGGCGCAGCTGCGGGGATACTATCTGGCACGGGATGATATGCCGATTTTCCATTCGGTAATCCTTGCAGGGGTTTACAGCATCAAAAATTTGAAATTGAAGCTGCGCCCTGAGTCAGAGCATCAGTACAACAGTCCGTGGAATATCGCGGCTTCCTTTAAGATTGATATGAGTTTTTCAGAGACACAGATTGCCGGTATGCTGCAGGAGTACGAGGATGATTATCATACCGGCATGGACATACAGTCCGTGGCAAGGGAAATATATGCATATACATCAGGGTATCCGGTTCTTGTATCCACCATATGCAAATATATTGACGAGGATATCTCACATGATGATGCATCTGACAGTCAAAAAAAGCCCTGGTCAAAGCATGGAGTCGCTCGGGCTGTCAAGAACATACAAGTCGAGAACACCTCGTTGTTTGAAAGCATGATTCGCCATCTTGATGACTATCCGGTGATGAAAAAGATGTTTCAGGCAATCCTGTTTCAGGGAAGCGAATTCACGTATAATCCGGATGTAAAGGAGATTAATCTTGCATGCATGTTTGGCTATGCCACTGAAAAAAACGGAAAAGTGCAGATAGCAAACCGTATTTTTGAGACGCGCCTTTACGATTATTTTTATTCGGAGGAAGAGCTTTCCAACACAATCATCCAGGCGGCGAAGCGGGATAAGAGTTATTTTATCCATGACGGAAGGCTCGACATGGAAACTGTCATGCGCAGGTTTGTGACGGCTTTTGAAGATATTTATGGGCAGAATGGTGAAAGTTTTATAGAAGATAACGGACGCAAATTTTTCCTGTTATACCTCAAACCGATTATCAATGGGACAGGGAATTTGTAGTCATTGCAGATATCCGCAAAGTATATGGCGGACTGTTTGCGGAGGATGAGACAATCCTTGCAGCAGCACTGGAACAGATTTACAGCGAGACAGGCAGGAAGTTTGTCTTTTTAATTGACGAGTGGGACTGTGTGATGCGTGAGCGGCAGGAATACGAGGAAATGCAGCGGGTGTATCTTAATTTCCTGAGGGACTTGATAAAGGACCAGCCGTATGTCGCGCTTGCATACATGACTGGGATTCTGCCTGTAAAAAAATATGGGGAGCATTCGGCACTGAATATGTTTACAGAATATTCAATGACGGATCAGGATGTCTTTGAGGAGTACACGGGATTTACAGAAGATGAAGTAAAGGAGTTGTGTGAGCGGTATAATATGGATTTTTCAGAAACAGGAAGCTGGTATGACGGATATATGCTTACGAATTTCCGGCATATTTATAATCCGAAATCCGTGGTGGAGGCAATGCGCCGTCACAGGCTCTCCAATTACTGGACATCGACGGAAGTTTATGATGCGCTGAAAATCTATATGGACATGGATTTTGACGGACTTCGGTCTGACATTGTGCATATGCTTGGCGGCGGACGTGTGAGGGTTAACACGCGCAGCTTCAGGAATGATATGCGTACATTTGAAGTGAAGGATGATGTGCTTACGCTGTTAATCCATTTGGGTTATCTCGCGTATGACATGGGAAAAAGGGAAGCATTTATTCCAAACAAAGAAATCATAGAGGAATTCGAGAATGCGATGAGCGTGGGTGGCTGGAAAGAGGTCATGAATGTCTTAAAGGCGTCGGAAAAGCTTTTAAACGATACCTTAAACGGTCATGAGGAAAGTGTTGCGGAAGCGCTCGACAGGGCACATATGGAAGTCGCATCCGTACTGACGTACAATGATGAAAATTCATTGAGCTGCGCAATCGGGCTTGCCTATTACAGTGCAAGAAAGGATTATACACTGATACGCGAGCTTCCCACAGGAAAGGGTTTTGCGGATATTGTATTTCTGCCGCTGCCGCACACGGATAAGCCCGCGCTGGTGGTCGAGCTCAAATACGATAAAACCGTGGACTCCGCGATACGCCAGATTAAGGACAGGAACTACACACAGGAATTGGAAAAATATACCGGTGAAATACTGCTTGTCGGGATAAGCTACAATAAGGACAATGCGGACAAACCGCACAGCTGCGTGATAGAGCAGTGGAAAAAATAAGGAAGCTTCCGGAAATTTACAATATCTGATATTGTGTAGAGGAGGTATGGCATGAAATTATTGCATATATCGGATCTCCACATCGGAAAACGCGTCAATGAGTTCTCCATGCTGGAAGACCAAAAATATATATTGAGGCAAATCCTCGCGGCTGCGGACGCCCAGCGGGCGGACGGCGTCATGATTGCGGGGGATATCTATGACAAGCCTGTACCGTCCGCCGAGGCGGTACAGGTATTTGACTGGTTTCTGACGGAGCTGGCAGAACGTGGCAGACAGGTCTACGCGGTCAGCGGCAACCATGATTCCGCGGAGCGCATTGCGTTCGGGGCGCAGCTTATGAGCGGCAGGGGCGTGTTTGTATCGCCTGTCTACCGCGGTGACACGGCGCGGTTTACCGTGAAGGATGCCTATGGGGAGCTGTGTATTTACCTGCTGCCGTTTATCAAGCCGGCAGTGGTGCGCCATGCCCTGGAAGGTGCGCCGGACATGGAGGGGGTACCAATGCCGGAGAGCTATCATGACGCTGTGAAGCTTGCGGTGGAGCGAATGGGTGTGGATGGCAGCAGGCGCAACATCCTGATTGCGCACCAGTTTGTGACAGGCGCGGGGCGCTGTGATTCCGAGGAGGTGTCTGTCGGCGGTCTGGACAATGTCGACGCGGATGTCTTTGACGCGTTTGACTATGTGGCGCTTGGGCACATCCACAGCCCGCAGTCCTTGAAGCGGGAGACGGTGCGCTATTGCGGGACGCCGTTAAAATATTCCTTTTCGGAGGCAGGGCAGGAAAAATCCGTCACCGTGGTGGAGCTTCGGGAAAAAGGAAACATTGCGCTTTCGACCGTGCCGCTGGTTCCGCTCCACGACCTGCGCAAAATCCGCGGAACCTATCTGGAAGTGACGGCGAAATCCTTTTATCAGGACACCGACACGGAAGACTATGTGCAGATTACGCTGACCGACGAGGAGGATATCCCGGACGGATTACAGAAGCTGCGCATTATTTATCCCAACCTGATGCGGCTGGAATATGACAACAGCAGGACGCGGCAGAGCCGCGTGATTGAGCGCGCGGAGGAGATTGAGCAGAAATCAGAGCTGGAACTGTTTTCGGAGTTTTACGAGATGCAGAACAACCAGCCGATGAGCGGGGAGCAGACTGCGTTTGTGTCACGGCTGATAGCGGAGTGCAGATAGCGGAATGCGGCTGTGCGCATCATAGAATCAAGAGACGAAGGGAGAAAGCGTAAAATGAAGCCAGTGAAGCTGATTATGAGTGCATTCGGACCATACGCGGGCAATACGGAGATTGATTTTGAGCGTCTGGGCGGTCAGGGGCTGTACCTGATTACCGGGGATACCGGCGCGGGGAAAACGACGATTTTTGACGCGATTGTGTTTGCCCTGTATGGGGAGGCGAGCGGCGATGTGCGTAAGGCGGACATGTTCCGCAGCAAGTATGCGAAGGAGGACGTGCCGACCTTTGTCGCGTTTACGTTTGCGTACCGGGGCAGGCATTATCAGGTAAGGCGCAATCCGGAGTACCAGCGCCCCAAGGGAAGGGGGACGGGCTACACGACGCAGAAGGCAGAGGCAGAGCTTATCTATCCTGATGACAGGGCGCCAGTCACCAAGTCCAAGGAGGTGACGAGGGCAGTGACGGAACTGATCGGGCTTGACCGCAGGCAGTTTACGCAGATTGCGATGATTGCGCAGGGAGATTTTCAGAAACTGCTGCTTGCCGGCACGGAGGAGCGCGGGGCAATTTTCCGGCAGATTTTCAAGACAGGGCTGTACCAGACCTTGCAGGCAAAGCTTAAGGATGCGACGAAGGCGCAGTGGGTGGAATATACAGAACTGAAACGGAGCATCAGCCAGTATATGGAAAGCATCGTGTGCACGCAGGACACGCCTGCCGCGGAGAAAATGCGCCAGCTGCGCAGGGAAAAATTTGACGGCAGGGTCGGTGAGGGGCTGGCGCTGTTAAACGAGCTGTGCCTTGCGGACGAGGAGGCGCTTGATGCGCTGGAACAGGAAATCAGTGCGCTGGACAAGCAGATAGAGGGTGAGAACCAGCTCATCGGAAATATCCACAAAATCCGGCAGCAGCAGGACGCACTTGCCAAAAATCAGGAATCATTGGAGCAGCTTGCACCTGAAATGCAGCAGATGGAGGAGCGTTATCAAGAAGCGGAGCAAAACGCCGCAGTGTGCGGGCAGCTTGCGCTGGAAATCAAGGAACAGCAGAAGAATCTTGGTTTATTTGAAAAATTAGAACAGACCGAGAAAGCGCTCGCGGAAATCCGCCAGTCGGTCAGACAGGGCACAGAGCAAAAGCAGGCACTGGCAGAACAGCGGCAGGCATTGGAGACATCGTTCCAGGCAGATTCGCAGGCACTGCGGGCGCTTGCCCTCACAGGAGAGGAAAAAGCGCGCCTGGAAAATGACAGGGACAAAACACAGCAGCAGCTAAAAATGCTGCGGCGGCAAAAAAGCAGCTGGGAGCAGGAACGGACGCGCCAGCAGGAGATTGAGAAGAACATCAGAAAGGCGCAGGAGCGCGCGCAGGCGTTGACAGGACAGCTGGCACAGCTTGCGGAACAGACGGCACAGCTTTCCGACAGGGAAGCAGTATTGGCTGTGACAGAGGAGCTGCAAGGCAGGATGGCGGAGCAGGAACAGCTGCTGCGGCAGTCGGAACAGGAACGCAGGGACTATGAAGCCCGCCTGCGGCAGACAGCCGATGCCATCGAGACGCTGCGCGGGCAGGAAGCGGCGATGAATGAAGCGGAAAACCAGCGCAGGACAGAGCTGGAACAGCTGAAAAATGCAGGCGAACAGGAAATCCAGTGGCGGCATAAGTCTGACACGGCACAGGAACAGCTTGCGGCGTTCGAGAACCAGCGGGACAGCCTGAATGCGCTTGCAAAGGAAGCGGCGGAGCGGGAAAAGGCGTATCATGCCGTGCAGGAGCAGGCAGAGACACACCGGAACCAGCAGGCGTTATGGCGCGGCGAGTGGGAGAACGTGAAGGATGCCGACACACGCATATTGAAACTTACGCAGGAACAAAAAGAGCTGTCGGAGCAGAAGCAGGCTTGCAGGAAGCTGACAGAGGAAATTAAAAACCGGGAAAAACTGGAAGAGGAACTGCGTGCCGCGCAGGAAGCGTACCAGCATGCCGCCGCGGAAAAAGAGCGCATAGGAGCCGACTACAGGGAGACAGAGCAGCGCTTTCTGGACGCGCAGGCGGGCATGCTTGCGCGCGGATTAGAAGAGGGAATGGCATGTCCTGTCTGCGGCGCCACGCATCATGAGAAGCTTGCCCGGATGCCGGAAAAGACGCCGGAGAAAGCGGAGGTCGAGCGGAAGAAGGCGCTGCTCACGGACGCGGAGAAAAAGGCAGAAAGGCTCAGCGTCACGGCAGGAAACTTGAATGAGCGGCTTGTGGAACAGGAGCAGGATATCCATGTATTAGAGGAAAGTATTTTTGGCGGCGAAGATACTGCTTCCATTCCAATGCGAAAAGAGAAAATTACACAGAAAGAGCAGCAGCTTAAGACCAGGGAAAAAGAACTAGGCGTGGCTGTGAAAAACACGGAAAAAGAACTGAGCCGGAAAACAGAGCTGGACGGTCTGATGAAAAAGGGAGAGATTGACCAGAATGAGCTGGATGCACTGCTGCAAAAGGAAAGCCAGACTTTTGCGGCGGTGCAGGGCAAGCTTGACGAAAAGCGCCGCCAGTGGGAGCAGATGCTTGCGGGGCTTCCCTTATCCGATATGGCAGAAAAGGAAGAAAATGCGATTGCGGCATATCTGGTGCAGAATCTGGACAAGTGCAGGAAACAGCTACAACAGGCTGCGGCGGCAAAGGTGCGCCAGGAGGAGCTGATGCGCGAGGCAGAACAGGGGGAGGAACAGAAGCGGAAACTGCAGGAGCAGCTTGGCAGCCAGACAACACAGCAGGCAGAGCTGACAGGGCAGTCGCGGACGCTCGCAAAACAGGCAGCAGCAGAACAGGACAAGGCAGAAAAGCTGTGCGCCGAAGCGGCAGCACATATCAGACAGGTACAATCGCTGGAAGCAAAAGAAGCCGGGACGGACAAGGTGACAGATGATGGGACGGACATCACCATGACAGACAAGACGGCAGATTCGGTGATGAAAAATTATCAGAAAATGCTCGCCGAATGCGCCGGGCTGCTGTCAAAATCCATCGCACACCGCAGGCAGCTGGAAGTGCAGCAGAAACAGACAGAGGATTCTGTCTCTGAGAGTAATGACGCAATTGCAAGGTTGGAAAAAGAACTGGAAGCAGCCAGGAGCCTGAAAAATGAGAAGGCAGGACAGCTTTTTGCAAGCCTTGGCGAGCAGGAATCCGGGCCTGCAGGGACGCAGCCTGACCCTGCAAGGATGCCTGTGGAGGAACTGTGCGGTTTGTTTGAACGCGTTGTGTCCAGGCTGGAACAGCAACAGGACACGCTGCTGGAAGAGCTGGAACAAAACCGTGAAAAGCTGGTGCGGAAGCAGACACTGGAACAAAAATGCCCAAAGACTGAAGAAGAAATCAGGGTGCTTGCCCAGGATATCCAGAAAGCGGAGGTGTCGCTGGCAAGGCAGGAGACAGCATGTGGGAATCTGGCAAATGAGATTGACAATCTGCAAGAACAGCTGGGCGCGGAGACAAAGGAGGCGGTTGAGCAGAATATTCAGACACTGTCTGACCGGAAAAAGGTGCTGGAAACGGCATTCCAGAAAGCAAAGGAGCAGTACGAGGAATACAGGACCCGCAAGGGGAATCTGGAAGCGGCAGTCGATACCTTGAAAAAACAGCTTGACGAGGCTGGCGAGGCAGCGAAGCTAAAGGAGGAGGAAGTGCTTGCGCGCCGGGAGAAGTGGCAGCAGGATAAGAAGGAGTGCAGCATCCGGCGTGACCAGAAGAAGAATGCCGTCTCCACCAACAGGGACATCTATGGAAAAGTAACGTCCAGACAGGAAGACATTCTTGCCGTCGAAAAGAAGTATGTCTGGATGAAAGCGCTGTCAGACACTGCAAACGGAATGCTGAGCGGCAAACAGAAGGTGGAGCTTGAGACCTATATCCAGATGACCTACTTTGACCGCATCCTGCGGCGGGCAAATCTGCGGCTTATGACGATGAGCAGCGGGCAGTATGAGCTAAAGCGCGAGGAGGACGGCGAAAACCGCAGGGAAAAGGCCGGCCTGGAGCTGAGCGTCATCGACCATTACAACGCGACAGAGCGCAGTGTCAAGACACTGTCCGGCGGGGAGACGTTCGAGGCGTCCCTGTCGCTTGCCCTTGGCCTTTCGGACGAAATCCAGTCCTATGCGGGGGGCATCCAGATGGATTCCATGTTTGTGGACGAGGGGTTTGGCTCGCTGGATGAGGAGGCGCTCGCGCAGGCGATGAAAGCGCTGGTGCACCTGACCGAGGGCAACCGCCTGGTCGGCGTGATTTCCCATGTCTCGGAATTAAAGGATCAGATTGAACGGAAGCTGATTGTCACAAAGAACCGCGACAGGGACGGCGTGAGCAGCAGCGTGCGGGTGGAGTGATATTGAAATAAAATGCAAATCGAGTAGGGAAGATTCATCTTCCCTACTCGTGCGCCGGGCGTCCGTCAGCTTGCTGACATATTTCATTTGGACGCCCGTGTGCATAAAAAAACGGAGACGGAGGGATTCGAACCCTCGTACCGGCAAAACGCCGGTAAACTGATTTCGAGTCAGTCCCGTTATGGCCTCTTCGGTACGTCTCCATATGAATCAATCTTACAGGAAAATGACTGACTTTTCAAGTGTTTTTGTAAAATTGTGTTTTTGTAAATGCAGTCTTTAGGATAACTTTAGGCTGCATTTATTTTCATTTTTTGTAGCTTTTTCCCATTCTGCTTTGTATTCCTATTACAAGGAGGTACAAAATGATTTCAATGCGCAAAGAAAAAACAAGGAAAAATACAGATTCCCCATATGAGGAGGTTATCAGGAGAAATTCGGACATGGTGTACAGGCTGGCGTTCTCCCTTGTCAGGACCAGCTCCGACGCGGACGACATTTATCAGGAGGTTTTTCTGCGGTATGTGCAGAAGGAGCCGGCATTCCAGGGTGCCGAGCATGAGAAGGCATGGTTTCTGCGAGTGACAATCAATTGCTGCAAAAACTTTTGGAAATCGCCATGGATGCTAAGGAGGGTGCCGATGGAAAGCGGGGAGATGGCGGATGCCGCGGCAAAAAAAGAAGCGTCAGTATATGGGATGGATGACGGCAGTGCGGCTCTGATTGATGCCGTGAAACGCCTGTCGGTGAAGTACCGTGCTGTCATCCACCTGTTTTATTATGAGGATTTATCCGTCGAGGAAATCGGAAAGCTCACAGGGGCAAAGGCTTCGACGGTGCGGACAAGGCTGACGCGGGCGAGAAGACAGCTTGGCATTTTGCTGAAAGACATGCAATGATGGTTAATTTTGCACATTTTTTGGAAAACGGAAGGGAGAGGATTCAATGTTTGGGAGCAGATATAGGGAAGCGTATGATGCCATCGTGCCACCACAGGAGCTTGTGGAGGGCATGGTCGCGTGGGCAGAAAAAAATGACGGCAGGAAGAAGGGAATAAAAAACAGGCTTGTGCAAAAGGCGGCGCTCGCAGCGGCGGTGGCAGCTGTGTGCCTTGTGACGGCAGTTCCGGTCTGTGCAGCGCACATTCCGGCATGTTACAAAATTGTGGCGTATCTTTCGCCTGCGCTGGCAGACCGTCTTGTCCCGATAGAGAAGAGCAGCACCAGCCAGGGAATCACAATGCAGGTGGAAGCCATCCATTTAGCGGGAAACGAGGCGGAAATCATCATCTCGATGCGGGATGCGGACGGCAGCACACAGGATTTGGTACGCGGCGAGATGGATTTGTTTGACAGCTATCACCTGTCGGACTATGCCAGTGACAGCATTGTCGGCGGGGGCCATTTTCTGACCTATGACGCGGCGGAGGACAAGGCGGATTTTCAGGGGAATGTCCAGTCCGACAACGCGGATCAGCCCGATAAGCTCCAGTTTCAGGTGAACGCTGTCCTGTGCGATAAATCCAAGGACAACAGGGATGTTGACTTGTCAGGGACTGTCCGTTCCATGGGGACAAAGCTGGAAGCGCTCAGCGGCAGCGGCGGCAGAGTGCCTGAGGAGGAGCTGCCCGACGCACTGCGGTGCGTTTCCGGCACGGAAGCGGATCCAAGACCCAGCGCGTATGTTTTGGATGGGACAAAAGCAGCAGACTGCGCGGCGGATGATTTTACAGTGACCGCCATCGCATATATTGATGGCGTGCTGCGCGTCCAGATGTGCATGGGCGACAACTGGGAGTCGGACCGGCATGTAGAGCTGTTTTTAAGGGATGCAGACGGAAATGATCGGTACAGTGACCACAGCGTGGGCTGGCATGAGGATGTCGGGGACACGAGCTATCAGTTCTATGAGTTTTGGTATATCGAGGAGATGGATGCAATCTCGGATTATTCCATGTACGGCATCTTTCATAATTCCGGGAAACTGGTGAAAGGGGACTGGAAAGTGACGTTTCGGCTGGAATAGATATGGATAATATTTGACATTTCCCGCCAATCGCCTTATGATAGTTTATGACGAATACAGGAACCTGTCAGGGGTTCGGAAAGAGGAGCATCCAGATGAAAAAAGTTTTTATTGACGGAAGTGAAGGGACGACGGGGCTGCGCATATTTGAGCGGTTTGAGGGAAGGGATGACATTGAAATCTTGAAGATTCCTTCCGAGCTGCGCAAGGATCCGGCAGAAATCAAAAAATATATCAACACGTCGGACATTACATTCCTCTGCCTGCCGGATGCGGCGGCGCGGGAGGCAGTGGCGATGGTCGAGAATGACAATACCATCATAATTGACACCTCGACGGCACACCGGACGGAGCCGGGCTGGGCATACGGTTATCCGGAGCTTTCCAGGGCACACCGCGACGCCATCAGGACAGGAAAGCGCATCGCGGTTCCGGGCTGTTATGCGACAGGTTTTATCACGGCGGCATATCCGATGGCAGCAGAGGGAATCCTGCCAAAAGACTATCCGGTCGCGGCATTTGCCATGTCGGGCTACAGCGGGGCAGGCAAGAAGGCGATTGCGGTCTACGAGGCGGATGGGCGTGACAAGGAGTTTGATGCGCCGCGTGAGTATGCGCTGGACCAGAACCATAAGCATTTAAAAGAAATGCAGGCGGTTACGGGGCTTGAGAAGGCGCCGCTGTTCTCGCCGCTTATCTGTGACTATTACAGCGGCATGGTAGTGACGCTGCAATTTTACACGGAATTGTTAAAGGGCAAACCGGCGCCGGACAAGGTGCACGCGATGTTTACAGATTATTTTGAGGGGGAGCCGTTTGTGAAGGTGATGCCGTTTGGAAAGGAAGCGGACTACAACGGTTTTCTGGCTGGGAATACCTGTTCCGGCTGGGACGGCATTGAGATTTATGTGACGGGAAATGAGGATAGGCTGCTCGTCAGCACGCGTTTTGACAACCTCGGAAAAGGGGCGTCAGGTGCGGCAGTGCAGTGTCTGAATATTATCCTTGGCTGTGATGAAAGCAAGGGACTGGTATTGTGACAGCAGACGACATAGGGGACTGTATGGATGGCGGCTGTTTGACGGCATGGAGGGAAAGAGGGCGTATGGCACAGTTACCGCAGGATTTTATGATTAGGATGCAGGATATGCTAGGGGATGCGTATCCTGCTTTCCTGCGTAGTTATGAGGAAGACCGGTTCCAGGCGCTCCGCGTGAATGCGCTGAAGGGCACGAGGGAGACGTTTTTGGAAAAGGAATCATTTTCCGGTCTAAGGGGGATTCCGTGGGAGAAAAACGGATTTTATTATGATGGGGCTGCCGGCTGTACGCCCGGAAAGCACCCATTTCATGAAGCGGGTGTGTATTATATACAGGAGCCGAGCGCAATGGCGCCTGCGGCGTATCTGTGTGCGGCACCGGGGGAGCGTGTCCTTGACCTGTGTGCGGCGCCGGGCGGAAAGACGACGCAGACTGCCTCCTATATGCAGAATCGGGGCATTCTTGTCTGCAATGAAATCCATCCGGCACGGGCAAAAATACTTTCGGAAAATGTGGAGCGTATGGGAATCCGCAATGCCCTTGTCACCAATGAGGCGCCACAGCGTCTGGCGGAAATGTTTGACGGCTATTTTGACCGCATTTTAGTGGATGCGCCCTGCTCCGGCGAGGGGATGTTTCGGAAAAATGAGGAGGCGTGCGGCGAGTGGAGCCTTGCGAGTGTGCAGCTCTGCGCGGACAGGCAGGATGAGATTCTTGACTGTGCGGACAGGATGCTTCGCCCCGGCGGACGACTGGTGTACGCGACCTGTACGTTTGCGCCAGCCGAGAATGAGGGGAGCATTGCGCGGTTTCTGGGACGCCATCCGGATTACCGGATTTTGGAAGTGAAAAAGTATGAGGGCATGTCAGAGGGCGTTCCGGAGTGGGCGCATTTTGGCGGGTACTGTGATGGATTAAGGCATACGATACGGCTGTTCCCGCATCTGGTTCAGGGAGAGGGACATTATCTCGCCGTATTGCAGAAGCAGGGGGAAGTGCCGGACGGATATCAGGCAGCTCCGGTAAACGGCCTGCAAAAGGGTATCGCTGCAAAAGATGTCAAGGAATTTTTGCAGTTCGGTCAGGAATCCCTGCAAGTGGATTTGCTGGAAAACAAACAGGACTGTCTGCTGAAATTTGGCGAACAGCTCTATCTGATGCCAGAGGATATGCCATCCATCAAAGGACTGAAGGTACTTCGCGCAGGCCTCCACCTTGGCACGCTGAAAAAAAATCGTTTCGAGCCGTCCCATGCGCTGGCGCTTGCATTAAAACAAGATGAAGTAAGGCGTTCGATGGAGATTGGAACCGAAGAAAATGCAAGGGCTTATCTGAGTGGAATGACCCTCAGTCATGATGGGGAAAAGGGCTGGTACCTGATGACGTATAAAGGGTACAGCATTGGCTGGGGAAAGCTTGCCGGGCAGGTCATGAAGAACCATTACCCGAAAGGGCTTAGGAAAGTGTGAAATCAATGAAAACTTCAAAAACTGCATTAAATCTCACCGAGGGCAGACCGGTGAAGCTGATTCTGCTGTTTGCCATTCCGGTGTTTCTGGGCAATCTGTTTCAGATTTGCTACAGCCTGGTCGATACGAAAATTGTAGGCAGGATTCTGGGGGAGACAGCGCTGGCTGCGGTAGGCAGTGTGTCTGTTTTGTACACACTGCTCACCGGATTTTTTAATGGGCTGAGTCTCGGGTTCAGTGTGCTGACGGCGCGGTTTTTCGGGAGCGGAGAGGAGCGGAAGCTAAAGGAAAATGTGGCGGGCGCCATCGTGCTGGGATTTCTGACAGCAGGGGTTCTCATCACCGGGACCGCCATCTTTATCCGGCCGATTCTGATGCTCTTGAATGTGCCGCCACAGCAGCTTGATATAGCATTGTCATACATCACGCTGCTGGTGTGGGGGATGTTTGTCACGCTGGCGTACAACCTTTGTGCCAATACCCTGCGCGCAATTGGGGATTCGATTACGCCGCTTATTTTTCTGGTGATTGCGGCGGTGGCAAACGTTGTGCTGGATTACTTGTTCATCCTTGTCTTTCACATGGGCGTGCGGGGGGCCGCGGTGGCGACACTTGTTTCGCAGATGCTGTCGGTTGTGCTCTGCCTGCTTCGTATCCGGCGGGGATTTCCGATGCTGCACCTTGCAAGGGAGCATTTTGTGCTTTCAAAAGAGCAGGTTCTTTCCTTATATGAGAGC
>Ga0137306_100881_pt1 | contig 35979 bp, 29 predicted proteins | sample Inofroosms_March_FD_97187 | JGI IMG/M metagenome (GOLD analysis project Ga0137306, IMG submission 97187) | Mouse cecal microbial communities from Vienna, Austria - N-Acetylneuraminic and N-Acetylglucosamine D2O microcosms_March | ecosystem: Host-associated > Mammals > Digestive system > Large...
GGCGTGCTGTAATTTATGGCGATATTTGAGGGTGCCATGCCTTTTAGAGTAGGAATAAGGGCTGCAATCAGGCTGTGTGGCTCCACTGTCTCCGGCGATATAGGCGGCAGTTTAACGATGTCGGCGTAACCATGGACAAAGTTGACCAGGTTTATGCAGCTGTTTCGGCAGCTGGATATTGTGTTGAACTCAAGTGAATTGCTGTCGTATACATCCTGCATGGTGTCGAGAACAGAAATAACACTGCCGAGAGTGTTGTTTACTTCGTGGCCGATAGTGCGGACAGTTTTGCTGAACATACTCTTTTCGGCAGAGGCGATTTCTTCGGTAAGACGTTCGACAAGTATAAACCGACGTCTGAATCCCGAATCCATAAACCACAGTTTCGATATTCGCACAATCAGTGCGTCGGCAAGCCGCCGGGTCTCGGTCGTGCCGTCGGCGACGGAAGCAATAGCTTCGTGGAGCAGAGGCGATTGCATGTTATTCCATGCACAGTTGGTATCGATAATCTTGCCGTTGAAATCGCAGACGGCAATGCCGAGTGGCGAAGCATCGACAACGAGTTTTAGAAAGCGGTTCTGCTCAAGATTTTTGAGTCTTTCGGCTTTCATAGAATCGATAAGAGTATTATATAAGTCGACAACCTTGTCGGCATCGGCTTGGCCTGTGTGTCTCAGCCGGCTGCTGAAATCTTGCTCCCGAAGCAGATATATGCCGTTTTGCACAACGCTTAAAGGTGTGGCCACGGCATGAAGCAGTAAGAACGCGCATGCAATGGCAAGTGTGCATATTACCGCAATCGACCACCATGGGCATTCTGCTGCCGCTGCTACAGCAGCTGCCACAATAAGAACGATTAGTATGGCAAAATATATAGTGTATCTCATAGCTTGAACTTCTCAATGCGTCGATATAGTGTCTGTCGGGTGATACCCAGCTGCTTGGCAGCTTCCGACATATTACCGTCGCAGCGCCTCAACGCTTCACTTATTGCATCGCGCTCCATCTCCTCAAGTGTCTCTGTGCGCGCAGCGGCTTCTTTTGCCATATCGTTTTTAGCAATAATCTTTTTGATTTTAGCGAGTAATTCGGCATTGCTCCACGGTTTTGTGATAAAATCGGCAGCGCCGAGATTCATTGCCTCAACGGCAAGAGGAATTGTGCCCAAGCCGGTAATCATTATCACAGGCATATCAGGGCGTAATATGCGGAACTTGCGCAATGTGGCAATTCCTTGCTGTCCGGTGGTAGAAAGTGTCAGATTCATATCGAGCACGGCAAGCCGTAGCCGCTCGTCGCGCACTGCAGCGAGAGCATCGTCCTCATTGCCGACCGCCACCGGCTCATATCCGGCACGTTTCAAAGCTAATGAAAGCGACATTCTTACGGCATTGTCATCGTCAACAATCAGTATCATATCACAAAATTATAATATTTTTGGTTGCTCGGCATTACATACGGCACAATTTATCGATGTCGGCATTTATATCACCACAGTGCTCATAATCGTAGAGCGTGAGCGAGCGTATCTGGTACCAGTAGTTCCAGAATTTGTATAGTTCGTTTACATATCTGCGTCGGCTTTCGTCTTTTTTCGACTGAGAGTCGTTGAGGTCGAGAGTCGATATTTTTCCTATGAGAAAAGTTTCAAAATTGGTATTGTAGCGCAGAGCCGCCAGTTCGCCGGCACGTGTGGCGAGCGACAACTGCTCTTGTTGGTTTCCGAAGCGCTCCACAAGCACATAGAGCTGCTGGTTGAAGTCGAGCGACTCCTGGCGGAGCCGGCTTTCGGTGACACGTCGGTTGCTTTCGGCCACTTTAACGCGTCCGCGACGTTTGCCCCAGTCGACAAGCGGAATAGCGAAGCCCACCTCAACGAGCTGATTGCCCCGAAGATGTCGGTATGCATCCGACAGGCGGCGGTCTGTGCCGGTGAATCCCAGTTGGGCGTATAGATTTATTTCGCGCATGTCGCCTTTGGCTTTAGCGACTTCGTAGTCGGCTTCGAGCTGTCGGCGGCGAATGTTTTTTGCAAACTTGTTGTTGGCGAGCGCACGGTCGAGTGCATCGGCATATGTGACAGTGGCTTTGGGCACGTCGTAGGGAATCTCGGGCACTATCTCCACATCTTCTCCGAGGTCGAGAAACGAGCGCAGAGCGAACATGTCGCTTTTGAGCTGACTGATGCAGTCGGTCAGCTCCGATGTCGCGTCGAGCAGATTGAGTTCCATCTGCCTCAGGTCGTTCTCGCTTATCTGACCCATTTTGCGCTTCTCCACGGCCACTGCATAGAGTTTGTCGGCATTCGACAGATTCTGCTCGGCAATGGCCACATTCTCTCGGCTCATGACAAGAGTGAAGAAATAATTTACCGTGGTGAGCGCCACTTCCTCTGTGGCACTGAGGAAAGCGGCTTTTGCCTCCTGAAAGCGCACTGGCTCGATGCGGCTGTTCCACAAGAAAGTGTTTGCCGCGAATATCGGTTGGCGGAGGCTTATGGCAACGGGAATACTCAGAAAGCGGTTGGAGTAGCCTTCGTCGAATTGCCTCATATAGTCGAGCGAGGTGCCGAGGCTTATTTTGCCGCCGGTGAGCGTTATGTTCTGATCAATCGACAGTTCAGCCCTGGCGTCGAGACTATGTGCACGCACAAAGCTATATTCACCGGCCTCGTTCATATACGATGTATAGCGGTCGGAGTACGACGGCAGAGTGCCCGAGAGAGAGATTTCGGGGAGTCGGTCGGCGCGGTAGCTTCTCCACTGCCAGTATGCGGTTTTGAGTTCGTCGAGGGCCACGGCGGCATCTACGCTTTTCACCCGGGCCATGGCTATGGCGTCGTCGAGAGAAAGCAGGAGCTCGCGCGCCGCTCCTTTGGAGGGGAGCAGCGACACGAGCATTATCAGTATGAAAAGCTTGTGCATTAGATTCACTCGTTTTTGAGAACTTCGGCTATATCGATACGGGTAGCTTTCAGAGCCGGAGCGTAAATTCCGGCTACGATGAGAATTGCCAGAATTAACACAGTGCAGATGCCTGCAGTCGCAGTCTGTGTCACGTCGAGCGTCCATCCCCCGGGCATTTCGGTTTTCGACAGGCCGTATATCAGCGGCAATGCCAATACAATACTGACAGCCAGCAGTATCATGCCTTCGCCAAAAAATCGGGTGTAAATAGCTCTGTCGGAGGCTCCGCTTACTTTGCGAATGGCAATTTCGGATGCGCGCTGCTGGGTGCGGAACCAGAATGAGCCGAGGAAGCCAAGGAATATGACCATAAGTACGAAGACTGCAAAAATAATCTTGTTGCGTATATCCTGATACTTTTCAATCTGAGCCGAGTAACGCATGTCTTCAATAGACTTCAGGTCGCTGAGATACAAATTGCCGACCTGCATGTCGCTTTCAGAGAGAGACTCGGCAAAGAGGTGCCCCGTGCCGGGCTTTACACGTATGCCTACATATTTTATGTCGCTGAAATTGATATTCATATACAGGTTGCCGCTCCACATGGGTTCGAAGTCTGAGCGCCGCATGCCATATGCAATAGCTCCGACGTGATGTGTCTGCAGTGAGTCTTTGTAAAAATACACATCTTTTCCCAAAAAATCGTCGACTTTGGCCTCCGAAGGGTCGTTATGATAATCACGGTCGGAGATGATGATGTCGCCTTTGGCGATGAGTTCGGCCAGTTCGTCGGGCGACTGTCCGTCGACACCGTGTATCCGCAGCACTCGCAGCATGTCGGGCGACATCTGCCGTTTGTTTACTTGGTATTGGAGCCTGGTCCGGTCGCCCTTCTGTGGTATTTCGATTTGGGTGCCCCAGTAATTGTAGAGATAGGGCAGAGAGTTAGGCGACCCGCCTCCGACGACTTCCACATATGGGTTGGACCTCAGGTTTGCAAGCAGCAGAGCGTAATCTGTTTCGGGCGAGTGGATGCTGTCGTATGGTGCATGGTTTTCGTTGTCTTCTTCAATGAAGTTGAGTGAGGCAAAATATACGTCGTTGAGCTCCATGCCTTCACTTCGGTTGTAAATAAGATATGTGGAGTATAGCGAGCTGAAGAGAGCGTAGAGCACGCACACGACAATCACCAGTTCTAAAACGAGCCATATGTTTGGCCGCCATTCGTTGAGCATCTGATTTAAAAGTTTACGTTTCATAATCAATCATTTCGCATTAATCGCTTCTACCGGGTTGAGACGCGAGGCCTGCCACGCCGGCACGAAAGCACTGATAAGATTAAGAATAAAGCACACGGCGATAGCGATAAGAATCGTGCCTGCGTTGATTACAGCCCCTATTGCCGGAGTGATATTCTGTCCGGCTGTCTCCATATTCTCATAAAGACCGCTGTAGGTGATTGCGAATATAATGCCGAGAGCAAGGCCGATAATGCCACCGGCAAGAGTGAAGAGAAAATTTTCTGTAATTATATCGGCGATTATTCTCGGACGTGAGCATCCAAAAGCACGGCGTATGCCTATTTCATTCATGCGTTTGCGCATACGGCTGTGCAGAAGGGTGCTGAGATTAATTGCCGGCAAAATAAGCAAAATGCCATAAAGCAGATTCCGCACTCTGTTCTGTTGCGACAAGTCGGGGCTCCAGTTGCTGCCGAAATTGTCGGATGCAAGTATCTCCTGATTGAACGGTGCTTCGTGATATACCGATTTCCAGTTGTCTGTGGCGAGTTCGGTGTCCAATTCTTTATAGCGGGCTATGACTTGTTGGCGTATGTGTTCGAAGTCTGAATCGTCCTTTACAAGCAAGGCTACGGCAATCCCGCCAAAGTAATCGCTGAGCGAGCTGAAGACATCCTCTTTTTTATTGTGATAGCCTTTGGCAATGAAAATGTCGCCGCAGGCAGAGCATGCCAGACGCGAGCTGTCTTTTACAACTCCCCGTACAATATATTTTTTGTGCTGAATGATTATTGGCATACCGACACAGTCGATGCTGTTGAAGGCCTTGCGGGCGGTGCTCTCGCTGATTACAACCACAGGCATGTTGGCGTCGCTCTCAGCGTCGGTGAAAAAAGTGCCTGAGATGAGCGAATGGTCAAATATTCTGAAGAACTCAGCGTCGACACCTCGGGAATATGCCGAAAAACTCTTTTGTGTCGTGCCTTTGACAAGGGTAGCCGAAAGGTCGGGTTCCATAAAAGACTCCCGTTCGACACCGTCGAGGTTTTCATACAGTTTTTTTGCCGTATAGTAACTGAGTCCCGACGACATGTCGCTTCCTGTTTCATCTGTTTTTTGGAGGTGGAGATACTTGCCCATTAAAAGATTGTCGCGGCAGCTTTCGGGCGAAAAAGGAACTACTTTTACGCGCTCCGTAATGGCGACAACCATAAAAAGGAATATCGACAGAGCCGTTGCGATGATAGTCACAGTGCCTATAAGCGGTTGCCGGCGGATGTCGTAGATAATCTGGTTGAATTTCTGTCTCATAGTCTTAGCCAATGATTCGTCCGTCGAAAAAGCGCACGATACGGTCGGTCTCAAGCGCCTGTGCCTCGTTGTGAGTTACCATTATTATAGTGATGCCGTCCTCTTTGTTGAGCCGGTGAAGTATAGCCATGACCTCGGTACCCATTTTGCTGTCGAGGTTGCCGGTCGGTTCGTCGGCAAGTATGATTTTGGGCCTGCCAACAATGGCGCGGGCAATGGCCACACGCTGGCACTGTCCGCCCGACAGTTGAGAGGGAAGATGATGTATGCGATGACTCATGTCGAGTCGTTCGAGTACTTTCTCGATACGCTCGCGACGCTGAGCAGCGCTGATGCCTTTGCGGTAAATTAGGGGCAGTTCAACGTTTGAAGCTACATCAAGCGAGGGAATGAGGTGGAAGCTCTGAAAAACGAAACCGATATTGGCGTTTCGGAAGTGCGACAGCTCGCGGTCGCTCATCGTGCTGCAGTCGTTGCCGAGAATCGACACCGAGCCTTTGGTGGCTTTGTCGAGCAGGCCAATGATGTTCAGGAAAGTCGATTTTCCGCAGCCGCTTGGACCCATTATACTCAGAAATTCGCCTTCGTTTACCTCAAGATTTACGTTCTCAAGTGCCGTAGTCTCTATTTCTTTGGTCCGGTATACTTTCTCTATACCGCTAAGAGTGATGATTGACATATCGATTATTTGATTTTTAGTTTATTCTTGTTTTTATATCGTTCCATGTCGCTGACAACCACGCGGTCGCCTTCTTTAAGGCCTTCGACAATCTCGACGTATTCTCTGTTGCATTCGCCGACTCTGACAGTGCGCTTTTCAAGGAGATTGTCGTCGTCGAGCACGAAGAGGCTATATTGTCCGGCTCCTTTGTAAAACGAGCCGTTGCGCAGACGCAGCACATCGTCTTTGTACGCATGGGCCACATATAGCTCGGCTCGGCCTCCTGAGCGCAGATGCCTGTCGCTCGGTTCGTCGAGACTCACAGCAAACGACACAACTCCATGCCGGGCCTGGGGCGTTATGTTGGAGACCCGTCCGTGGAGCTGGGCACCATTGACTCTTACGTTCACGCTTGCTCCGATTTTCACTTTCTCGCTCGAACCTTCTGGCACTTCGCCAACAATTCTGAATCGTGAAAGGTCGGAGACCACAGCTACTTTTTCGCCCGAATCTATACGTCCGCCAAGCTCTGTGATGATGAACGTGAGCACGCCGTCGAGAGGCGCAGGTATGCTGCTGCGATGAATAGTTTTCTCTATGAGTTGTATTTCGCGGTCGGCAGCGATGACGTTGAGCATGAGGCTGTGTTCGGAGGCTGCCATGCGTCCGCGTTCGTTCTGAAGCCTTACGCGCAATTGCTCCAACTCGAGCACTCCGGCCGAGTATGCTGTCTCGGCCTGGCGTACGCGGTCGCCGGTGCCGCTACCTATGCTGTCGAGCCGCCGTTCGTTGTCAACGTCGATGCGCAGGCGGTTAACATTCATCTCGTTCACTTTTATCCGCATTTCGAGGTCGCTGAGCTCTGTGTGGTTTGATAGCTGAAGCTGACGGAGCTCCTGCTCTACGATCGTACGTGCATCGTGTCGCTCGGCCAGTTTCATCTGTTCCTGCTCCAAATCGAGCTCAAGCAAAGGCATGCCGGCTTCGACCGTGTCGCCGGGTTGAGCGAAAATCTTAAGTACACGCGAATTTACCGGTGAGTTTATTATTTCCTCATATGCCGGCACAATCTGGCCGGTGGCAGCGACGGTCACATCGAGAGCTCCGCGGTCTGTGGCGGCGACAGTGATGTCGTTGCTGTTGATTGTGGGAGCGATGTCCGACACCAGCCAACCTGCAGCGACAACCACAACGCCCGCGCCTGTGCCCCAGAGGAGCTGTTTGCGTCGGCGTTCCCGGCGGATTAGCTTTTTATCAATCGGTTTATCCATAAGGTGTGTGAAGTATCCTTGTTTCTTGCGATACAAAACTACTACAAAACGCATCTTTTGTCAATAATGGCTATCAATCAGCATGTTAAGTGGTGTATAACTGTCCGTTTCCGTACACGGGTACTTATCCGGCAGCCGGCGAGCCGTATGATAATCACGTTTTTACAGGCGTTGAAAATCGTAGAAGAACAAAGAATTATTACAATGGACGTAAATAAAGAAAGCAAGGAAAACAAACAGAGGACCTCACTATAGAAGATATATATAAAATGAGGAGGCTGTGCCGACACAGCCTCCTCCAGTGTATATAAAACTAAACCTATTGAAAATACCTTACTCGGTAATTTCTTTTGGAAGAATAGGCATTGCACCTTTGTGAGTGCATACAAATGCCGAAGTGCGCACAGCGCATGAATGGGCTTCGGGCACGCTCTTGCCTTTGAGAATCGAAGATATGAATGCTGCAGTGAAGCTGTCGCCGGCGCCGACTGTATCGGCCACTTCTACTTTGGGTGTAGGCTGGAAAGATACCTGTCCGGGGGTGAATACATAGCTGCCGTTGACACCGCAGGTGAGGATGAGCATTTTGAGATTGTACTTGCCGAGGAGAATCCAGCATTTGTCCTGAAGGTCAATGCCAGGGTAGCCGAACATGCGGCTTACGGTGACAAGTTCTTCGTCGTTGATTTTTAGAATGTTGCAGCGCTTCATGGAGTCGCAGAGGATTTCTTTGGTATAGAATCCCTGACGGAGGTTCACGTCAAACACCACGATAGGGTCATTGTCGGCGGGTATTGAGTCGAGGAAGCGGGTTATTGTCTGGCGCGAAACCACATTGCGCTGTGCGAGCGAGCCGAAGCATACGGCTTTAGTCTTGGCGGCAAGAGCTTCGAGTTCGGGTGTGAAGGGAATGTTGTCCCATGCAACATTTTCTTTGATGTCGTATTGCGGAACGCCGGCGGGGTCGATTTCCACCTGTACGGTACCGGTAGGATATGGCACTTCGGCGATGAGCTGGTTCAGTCCCTTTGAAGTAAAGTTGTCGATGATTTCCTTTCCGAGAGCATCGGCGCCAATAGCGCTCACCACTATTCCCGGGAGGCCAAACTGCGACACGTGATATGCGAAGTTTGCGGGAGCTCCGCCAATTTTTTTACCTTCGGGAAGCACATCCCAGAGGGCTTCGCCCATGCCTACTACTACGTCTTTCATATTGCTTGAGTATGATTTGAGGTTTTTATATTTTTTTGATTTTAAGAGTGTAATACATGAGGTATATTACACCTACAGTCATTACTGCCACGGCACCTGCCTGGCCGACAGCGTCGGAGGCGTAGCCCATTGCCAGCGGGAAGATTGTGCCGCCGAAGAGGCCCATAATCATAAGGCCCGATACTTCGTTTTTCTCATTGGGGGTATAAACGAGTGCCTGCGAGAATACGACAGAGAATATGTTGGAGTTGCCGAAGCCTATGAGGCCGATGCCCACGTAGAGAGGCATGAGAGATGCTCCTGCATAAAGCAGAACCATGCCTGCAAGCATCATGAGCACGCTTATGGCAAAAAATAGTTTTGGCGATACGACACGCAGAAGGAACGCGCCGAGGAAGCAGCCGAGTGTGCGGAAGATGAAGTAGATGCTGGTTGCAAAGCCGGCTTCTTCGAGGGGCAGACCGAGACGCTCCATAATGATTTTGGGGGCGGTGGTGTTTGTGCCCACATCGATGCCCACGTGGCACATAATGCCTATAAAGCACAGGAAAATGAAGGGGCGGCCGAGGAGTCGGAGGCATTCGCCTATGCCCGAAGCTTTGTCGGGACGCTCTTCCTCAATGGGAGTGGCGGCAAGCAGCGATATCGAGAGGAGGCTGATTACGGCATAGATTATAAAGAGTGCTCTCCAGCCGAGACCGAAGGTGGGGAACACCGTTGTTGCGCCCCATGCTGCCAGTATAGGCGCGAGGAACGATGCTATTGCCTTTACAAACTGGCCGAAGGTGAGGGTAGAGGCGAGTTTGTCGCCGCTGATAAGGTTGGATACGAGCGGGTTCAGCGAAGTCTGCATTATGGCGTTGCCGATGCCGAGGAGGGAGAATGAAACAAGCATTATAGTGTAGCTGTCGCCGAAGACGGGTATGAACAGCGAGGCGGCTGTGATTACAAGACTTATGAGAACCGTTTTCTTGCGGCCTATGCGGTTCATAAGCATGCCGGTAGGCACTGAGAAAATCAGGAACCAGAAGAATACGAGCGAGGGGAAGAGATTGGCCTGGGTGTCGCTGAGGCCTAAATCTTTCTGAACATAGTTCGATGCAGTGCCTACGAGGTCTACAAAACCCATTGCAAAGAAGCAAAGCATCACAGGAATAAACTGGAGCACAAATGATTTGCGGTTTGTGACGAGTGATTGTGTGTTAGCCATTGTTGTCGTGTATGTCGGTTATTTTACTTTTATCGGGAAAATGCTGAGGTTGCCGATTCGGGCGCTGCCGCCGTCGGCCGATACGGACAGAGTGGTATAGGGACTTGTGGGGAAGACGAGGTTTGTCATCACAAATTTGCCGTCGTTGCCGAAGACTTCGACGCTCGACTTGTCGATAAATATTCTCAACGCGATTTTATTGTCGTTTTCAAAAGTCGGAGTCACGGTAACTGCCGGGAAATCCTGGCTGAAATCCACTATGCCGCTTTTGCATCGGTCGAAAGAAAGTGTATGGGCCTTGATATCATATTTCATTGCAACGCTCTCGCCGGCTTTGTTCGACAAGACGAGATTCACCGCCTCGGCCTTTTTGCCTTCGATTTCGAGAGCTATTTCGCAGATTCCGCTGTTTGCAGCAGGCAGAGTGAAGTTGCGTGGCTTTTTGCCGGCCGAGAAGCTCTTGTTGCTTACAAGCGCTTTGTTGCGCATGGCTGTCAGTTCGGGCGAGGGTGCCGACGACATGTAAATCTGTCCGTCGGGAGCTACGAAGAGGCCTGCTTCGCGAGGCAGAGTGTTTGCGCTTCGGTATTGTATGGTGGGCACCTCGGCGGCATACTGCCAGTTGCTCATCCAGCCAATAAGAGTGCGGCGGTTGTCGGGGGCGTCGCTCCAGCTCACAGTGGCGTAGTTGTCTTTGCCGAAGTCCATCCATTTGGTGGGAATCTTGCCGGAGTTGTCGGTATCGGCCTTGAAAGTCTTTCCGTCGAAATCTCCGATAAAATACTGTGTTGCGCTGCCGCCAAATGGGCCGCCGGGATTTATGTTGCAGAGCAAAACCCATTTTTCCTGACCGGTGCCGTCTACTGTGAGTTTGAACAGGTCGGGGCATTCCCATACTCCGCCCTGTGCGCCGATGCCTTTGCCGAATGAGCTCTGGAGATTCCATTCTTTAAGGTCGGGCGAAGTGAAGAATAGCATTTCACGGTCGAGCGCATGAGCGAGCGTAAGCACCCATTGTTTGTTTTCGGCATCCCAGAACATATTCGGGTCGCGGGCTTCGCTGTCGAGAGTGATAACGGGGTTTCCGGGATAGATTTCGAAGGTCTGTCCATTGTCCGAGCTGTGGGCGAGGCTCTGTGTCTGGCTCACGCCGGCCGAAGTGTATAGGGCAATCACGGCATCTTTACCAAAGCCGGCTGTATTTTCGGTGTCGATGGTCGAACTGCCGCTGAAAACTGTTCCGAGACCGTTAGGCTCGATTGCTGCCTGTTCGTGCTCCCATGTGACGAGGTCTTTGGAGTGTGAGTGTCCCCATGTCATGTTCTGCCATTTGGAGCCGAAGGGGTTCCACTGGTAATATAGGTGCCAGACACCGTCTTTATAGAACATGCCGTTTGGGTCGTTCATCCAGCCGTAGAGAGGCGTGTGGTGAAATGCAGGACGGTATTTTTCGCGGTTTGTCGTGTCGAAGTTCTCGGAGAGATACATGTCGTTCCAGCACACATCGTCCTTGGCTTCGCGAATGTTAGAGCGGTTTTGAACGGTGACTACATTCATCACCACATCGTGACCTTTATATTTGCTTAAGTCTAAAGGCACATAGTAGTCGACCTTGCTCTTTGCAAGCCTCACATTTATATTCCTGTCGATATTTCCGTCGACAATGATGCTTATGCCTGCATCGTCGTTCGACTCCTGAACGGGGAGCATTATATATCGGCTGTCGCCTGTGATGCGTATGAGAGTGTTGTTGCTTCCGAGGTGCTCTACCTTGATGCCATCCGAGGCCATTGCTCCTTGCGGGGCTATCAGTGCCCCGAGCATTACAGAAGCTCCAATTCCAAGTTGTATTAGATTCATGTTATTTGGTTTTTTTTGAGGGTTCGTCGTTTCAGGTGCAAAGCTAAATATTAACAAGACAAAGATGTATAAAAAAACGTGCATAGAGTATCAAATATGTTGTATAGCAATGATTTTAATAGCTTATGCACTGTTTTTATGATTTTATTGTTTATCTTTGCAATGCCTTAAATAATAATGAGCGATGCTTAGGAAAACATTCTACATATTCTTGCTTGCAGTATTGTTGCCTTTGTGCGGTTGTGTAGAAAGCAAGATATATAAAATCGGTGTGTCGCAGTGTAGTCAGGACGACTGGCGAAACAAGATGAACGACGAGATTAACCGTGAAATCATGTTTCACGAAGATGCCGTTGTGGAGATTCGTTCGGCCGACGACAGCAGTGAAAAACAAATCAGGGATATCCGGTATTTTGTCGACAATGGCTTCGACATATTGATTGTTTCGCCTAACGAAGCCGCTGCACTTACGCCAATAATCAAAGAGGTGTACGAAAGCGGCATGCCGGTTGTAATCTTTGACCGAAATATCAACGGCGACACTTACACGGCACGAATTGGCGCAAACGATGTGGCGCTGGGCGGGTCGGCAGCACACTACGCCCTCCATTTGCTCGATAAGGGTGCCAAAGCAATAGAAATCTTCGGGTTAAGAGGTTCAACGCCGGCCGAAGACAGGCACGAGGGCTTTGTGAAAGAGTTTGAGGCGCATGGCGGAACGGTGCTGGCAAGTGTCGCTGCCGACTGGAGACAGGAAGATGCCGAGTTGGTTGTCGATTCTTTGCTTAAGATTTATGACGATGTCGATTTGATATATGCCCACAACGACCGCATGGCAATCGGTGCCTCGGAAGTCGCCCGGCGGCTCGGCAGAGATGAAATTAAAATCATAGGCATCGACGCCGCTCCCGAAATAGGTATCCGTGCCGTTGCCGACAGTGTAATCGACGCGACATTCCTTTATCCTACCGAAGGCAACAGGGTTATTCGCACGGCTTTGGCAATTCTTAAGAACCGGCCCTATGAGCGAGAGACCCTTTTGCCACTGTCGTCGCCCGTCGACCTCAGCAATGCCGACATACTTCTCCTTATGAACGAGACTCTTAAGGAAGAAACCGGCAAGATGCAGATTCTCAAGAACCGGATTGACGACTACTGGGCCCAGCATTCGTCGCAGACGTCGCTATTCTATGCCAGCGTGGCAATTATAATATTGCTTTTCGGTGTGGGCTTCCTGCTTCTGAGAGCCTACTGGCAGCGTACACGTCACCAGGAAGAATTGCTGGCACAGAATCACCTGCTACAGGAAGAGCGCGACAAGCAGAAACTTCTCAACGAGCAGCTCTAAGATGCCACACAGTCGAAGCTTATGTTCTTCACCAACGTGTCGCACGACCTCCGCACGCCGCTCACACTCATCGCCGAACCCGTGGCGCAGCTTGCAGCGGCTAAAAACCTCACTCCGCAGCAGCAAACTCTTATAAGAATCGCCGATAAAAACACGAAGATTCTTCAACGTCTTATCAACCAGATACTTGATTTTCGCAAATATGAAAACGGCAAATTGAATCTCAAGCTTACGGAGATTGATTTTGCCAAGTCGGTGCGCGACTGGATGGAGTCGTTCTATACCATAGCACGCAAACGCGACATAAAACTCACGCTGGTGTCGTCGGATGCCGATGAGCAGTTGCCTGTGGCGCTTGACACGGAAAAAATTGAGCGAGTGTTCTTCAATATTCTCTCCAATGCTTTCAAATACACGCCCGACAATGGCTCGATAACCGTTTCATATGGGAGCGACGGTAAGGTGCTCACATTCAGCGTGGCAGATGTAGGCGAAGGCATCAGCGAGCGCGATTTGGGTAATATTTTCGACCGTTTCTATCAAGTCGACCGCATTCATCCCAATGGCTCAGGAATCGGGCTGTCGCTTGCCAAAGCTTTTGTTGAGTTGCACGGCGGCACCATAGCAGTGGAGAGTACATTGAAAAAAGGCTCTGTCTTTACAGTCACCTTGCCGGTGAAACATGTGGCCGGCGAAGTCACTGAAGCTCAAAAAAACATTGGCGGCAAAGAAGTTACAGCCGAGCTCGACACAATCGACACCAGTCTTATGGTCGACAGCGACAAGCCTTTGCTGCTCATAATCGATGACAACAGAGATATTCAGAAACTCGTGTCGGAGCTCCTTGCCGACACATACAATATAATAACGGCATCGAACGGCAAAGAAGGCCTTCGGCTGTCGGCACGCTATGTGCCCGACCTTATTATCTGCGATGTGATGATGCCCGTGATGGACGGCCTCGAGTGCTGCCGGCGCATCAAAAATGAAGTCACCACTTCGCACATCCCCGTGCTTATGCTCACCGCATGCACCATGGACGAGCAGCGCGTGCAGGGCTACGACAGCGGTGCCGACGGTTACATATCGAAGCCATTCAATAGCGCCGTGCTCCGGGCGAAGTGTACGAGTCTTATCGACAACCGTAAGCGTATCAAGGAGTTGTGGCAGTCGAGTCTCATGCCTGCGCCCGCCGAAAGCAAAGCTCCGCAGCCCGAGAAAAAAGATATTCCTACAGGAGATATCGACGACGATTTCTACAAGCGATTCCTTGCGGTTTTCAAGGCCGAAATTAGTAATTCCGACCTCAGCGTCGATAAAATAGCGTCGCACATGGGGCTTGAGCGCTCGCAGTTCTACCGCAAAATAAAGGCGCTCACCAACTACGCTCCTGTTGAGCTTATGCGCCGTCTGCGACTGCAGCAGGGCCGCACGCTGCTGCTGACTACCGACAAAACGATAAGCGAAATCGCTTACGATACAGGCTTCTCAACTCCGGCATATTTCACAAAATGCTACCGTGATGCCTACGGCGAGACTCCTTCGGAAGTCCGCAGCAAGATGTCGCGATAATATAAGAGCACATGGGTAGATGCATATAAGGCACTGTCAATCGAGTAATATCGTGGCAGTGCCTTATTGATATTGTTTAAGGAGTAATCTTATGAAAAATTGTGCATTTTTTATCAAAAAGCGTGCATTGCTCTATTTTTAATACCTGCCGCAACATTCATTATATATCGTATACCATACCTCAGGCTAATTTTGTGCCAGAAACAAACTTTATTAACCTGTAATAACATGAAAAAAGCAATTCTCATTGCAATCCTGCTGTTCATAACAGCGGCGGTTGTTCAAGCGCAGAACATTACCGTGAAAGGAACGGTGCTTTCGAAAGAAGACAATGAGCCGCTTATAGGCGCGTCGGTGTTGTGCGAGGAAAACAAAGCAGGAGCTGTCACCGATATCGACGGCAACTTCGAACTGAAAGTTCCCGAAGGCTCACTGCTTAAAATCTCTTATATCGGATTTAATACTAAGGAGCTAAAAGCCGAACCTCAGATGACAATCTATCTCGACGAAAACTCGGCTCTCCTCGACGAAGTTGTGGTTGTCGGTTATCAGACCATGCGTAAGGCCGACCTTACCGGCGCTGTTTCGGTAATGGACCTGAAAGACCCACTCAGCGAAAACTCCGGTAATATAATGAGTTCAATGGCAGGCAAGCTCCCGGGTGTGAACGTAGTGCCCGATGCAGCTCCCGGCGGTACCGGTTCGATACGCGTACGCGGTATGTCGACAGCCAACTCGAGCAACGACCCTCTCTATGTGATTGACGGTGTACCTACAGACAATATCAACATTATCAATCCCGGCGATATAGAGAGTATGCAGGTGCTTAAAGATGCCGCTTCGGCTTCGATCTATGGCTCGCGTGCTGCAAACGGTGTAGTAATCATCACCACAAAGCACGGCAAAGGCGACCGTCTCTCGGTAAATGTGAACTATGCCCTGAGCGCACAGACAATTGCCAAGCGCTACGAAATGCTCAACGCCGAGCAGTGGGGCCAGGCCTACTGGATTGCCTCGAGAAACGCAGGAATGGCTCCCTCGATTCCTCTCTATGGCAACGGCGATACTCCCGAACTCGTAAAATATGTAAACGGCAACAGCAATTATCCCACAACAGATACCGATTGGCAAGATCAGGTGTATCGCACAGCGTGGACAAACAATCTTACTGCGTCGGTTGCCAACAACACTGAAAAAAGCAGCGTTCTCTTCTCTCTCAACTATCTTAATCAGACCGGTAACATCATATCGTCGTTCTACCGTCGATATTCAGCACGTATCAACTCTCGTTACGACATCAACAAATATGTTTCGGTCGGCGAAAACCTCGTTATTGCCAACTGGAAAAACCGTGGTGTAGACGTTGCAGGCGACCGCGGTATTCCCTTCACAGCCATGAGCCAGCACCCCGCACTTCCGGTCTATGGTCTAAATGGCGACTGGACCCGTCCGCTCGAGCTCATAGGTTCCGACCTCGCCAACCCTGTTCAGCTTATAAAAAATGCACAGGACAACGACTTGAACAACTGGCGTATTCTCGGCAACGCTTATCTTGAAGTCAAGCCAATCGACGGCCTTTCGCTCAAGACAAATATAGGTATAGAGCACAGCCAGTATTTCAACAACACACTGGGTCGCCGTGTTAACCCCGGCGATGTAAACAGCATGAGCTCGGTATACGGTCAGGGCGACACATGGACATGGACCAACACCGCCAACTACAACAAGACTTTTGCCGATGTGCACCACCTCACAGCTCTCTTGGGTACGGAAGCTATCGGATACACATTCAAAGACCTCTCGGCTTCGCGCGAAGACTATATGTTTGAAGACAGCGACTTCATGCAGGTAGGCTCGGGCTCGGGTACCCGCAACAACGGCGGCGGAAAGACTCAGTGGAGCGTGTTCTCGCTCTTCGGCAAAATCGACTATAATTATGCCGACAGATATCTGGCATCGTTCACTATCCGTCGCGACGAAAACTCGCGTTTCGCCAAAGGCAACCGCGCAGGCATATTCCCGGCAGTATCACTGGCATGGCGTCCGTCGGCCGAGGCATTCTGGACAGGCAACTCCGTTTTCAACGACCTTAAAATCCGCTACTCGTGGGGTCAGAACGGTAATGCCAACATACCTGCCCTGTATCCTACATACTCTACTTATATCTACAACACCGGCAACGGCGCTTATGATATAAGCGGCACAAATTCGCAGACTACTCCCGGCATAACACTTTCCGCTTCGGGAAATCCCGACCTTAAATGGGAGACAACAACACAGCACAATATCGGTGCCGACATTCAATTCCTCAACGGTGCTTTCAATCTTACCGCCGACTACTACATCAAGCGGACCACCGATATGCTTACCATTCCGCAGGCCCTCGACGTGGCAGGCGAAAACGCGTCAATCTGGCTCAATACAGGCGAAATGAAAAATACAGGCTGGGAAGTATCGCTCGGATACAACAGCCCGCGCTACGGCGATTTCTCGTGGAACGGTTCGTTCAATATCTCGCAGTATAAAAACAAACTCGTCCGCCTTAACTCAACAGAGAAATTCATCGGCAATGAAGTGCGTCTCATTCCCGGCGAGGCTATGGGTGTTTACTACGGCTATGTATGCGACGGCCTTTTCCAGAATGAAGCTCAGGTGGCCAACCATGCCACACAGCAGGGTGCGGCACCCGGTAGACTCATCTACCGCGACCTTGACGGAAACGGAGTGATTGACGATAACGACCGCTGCATAATCGGTAATCCCAACCCCGAAGTATCTCTCGGTCTCAACCTCGCATTCACATACAAGTCGTTGACTCTCGATATGTTCTTCGCCGGCGACTTCGGTCAGGATGTAATCAACCATATGAAGCGTCAGCTCTACTCCATGAGCTACGGCAACCTCACCACTAACCGCAGCGTTGAAGTGCTCAATGCATGGACACCCGAGAATACGGGCAGCGATATTCCGGCACTCTCGCTTACCGACAACAACAACGAGGCACGCTTCTCGAGCTACTATGTTGAGAACGGCTCGTACATCAAGATGAAATATCTCAAGCTCTCTTATATTCTTCCCCAGACAGTAACCAAGTCTATCGGAGCAACCGACGTCAATGTATTCGGCCAGGTAGAAAACGTGTTTACAATCTCAGGTTATTCGGGTCTCGACCCCGAAATACTCCCCGGCATCTACGGCTCGCTTACCGACAACGGCGCATATCCGCGTCCCCGCACTTTCACTCTGGGCGTAAATATTCAGTTCTAATCAAATCCTTACAATACAGAAAACATGAAAACCATAAGGACAATCATAAACAAGACACTCTGCGGTGCGGCCGCTCTGGCTGTCGCTATAGGTGCTGCATCGTGCGACGACCTGCTCGACACAAAACCTCAGGGCGTGTTCACAGCCGAGCAGATAGGCGAGTCTGAAGCCTTAGACCTGATGACCTCGGCATATGCCACTATGCTGTGCCACTACTTCGGAAACAACGAGTCGTTTGCCGGCCCTATCAACAACTGGGTAATCGACCTCCGCTCCGACGACGCTCTCAAAGGTGGCGACGGCGTGACAATGGAAGCCTACATGCACCAGCTCGAAATCGGCAACGTGCAGAGCGACAATGATGTAATCAACTTCAAATGGCGCAACAACTATTTCTCGATTTCGCGTTGCAATACGGCCATTAAGGCTATCCTGTCGGCCGGAAGCCTCTCGGATGAAACAAAAGAATCGTTTGTCGCCGAAATGAAAACGCTCCGCGCATATTATTACTTCGACATGCTCCGTCTCTTCGAGAAATTCCCCTATTTCGACGAGACCGTCGCAAACCCCTCGGAGTGCCGTGCCGACGAATATACACGCGACCAAATTGCCTCCTTCATCCGCAAAGACCTCAAGGACGCATACCATGCTCTGCCCGAAACCCAGGCCCAGGTCGGACGTTTCAACAAATATGTAGCAGCTGCAGTTCTGGCTCGCGTCGACCTCTTCCTCTCTGAGTGGGCCGAAGCATCGGAATATGCCGGCTATGTAATCGACTCCGACAAATACCATCTTTATAACAACTTCCTGGATATGTCGAATCCGGAGTTCAACAACATGTACGAGTCTGTAATGGCTGTGCAGTTCTCGTCGGCAAACTCTCCCGATCAGTTTAACTTCAACAACTGTCTCAACTGCACATGGTCGGAAGGCAACCTTTACGGCAACGGCGACGACTTCTATCTTGCTTCGCAGGACCTCGTGAACGCTTTCCGTACCGACGAAAACGGTCTTCCATTCCTCGACGGCACACAGAACTCCGAAAGTGTGACATCGGCCGATTATAACGGCAACGTAGACCCCCGTCTCGATTTCACCCTCGGCCGTATCGGCATGCCCTGGCGCTCGTATCAGTACAACGAGAAATGGTGTCGCAATCTCGAACTCTACGGCCAGTACTCGTGCAAAAAGCCTTATCCCTCGCCTGATTCGCCTTATGTTAAAGTCGGTATCGTGCCCTGGGGTGCTTCATCGCTCAACTATATCATCGTGCGCTATGCCGATGTGCTGCTCATGAAAGCCGAAGCTCTCATCGAGCTCAACAAAGACCTTGACATCGCTCGCGACCTTATAAACCAAGTGCGCGCCAAAGCCGCCAGGTCGGTCGATGCATCGTATAGCCCGCGCGACTGCGACCCGATGGTAGCCAACTACGCTGTAGGCCAGTACTCGGCAACAGCATGGAATCAGGACTATGCACGCCGTGCCGTGCGCCACGAGCGCCGCGTAGAGCTGGCAATGGAAGGTCTGCGTTGGTTCGACCTCCTTCGCTGGGGCACTGCTGTCGACGTAGTGAATAAATACTATCAGTTCGAAGTTGCATATCAACCCTATTACTCTTCGGCTTCTCTGTCGGCCGACGAGCTCTACTTCCCCATTCCTCTCAATCAGAAGGATAATGCAGGCGACCTCTATAAATAAGCCTGTAAAACAGACATTTGTCAAAGCAAAAATCTAACGAAATGAAAAATATAATCAAATATGCTTTCGGGGCCGTCGCTCTCTCTATCGGGCTGACACTCGGCTCATGCTCCGACTTCGAGCCCACTGGCTATGAAGCACTGCCTGAGCTGCCCGTGGTGAGCAACCTTAAGGCTGAGGTAGAAGGCCACAATATCAATGTTACATGGCAGCTCCCCTCGAGCGAAGGTATCACCGGCTTGCGTTTTATCAAAAACGCTGATAATTCAAACCCCATAGAACTTCCGGCCAACGCTACATCGTATGTAGTAAAGGGTCAGCCAATGGGTGAGGAAGGTCTCTTCACGGTTAAGGTGTGCTACGACAACAAATATGTGTCGGAAGGTGTGACAGCTACGGCTGTTTTGCCCGTGGAGACTCTCACCGGTGTGAGCAACCTTACAGCGGCAGTCTCGGGCCGCACGGTGACACTTAAGTGGACTAATCCTACCGGCGCCGATATCACTGGCGTGCGTATCATACGCAATGGCGATGCAGGAGCTGCAATCGAGCTCCCGGCCGGCACTACATCATACGAGCTTAAGGCTCAGCCGATGGATGTGCAGCTCACCTATAGCGTGGAGTTGATTTACGACGAGTATTATACCTCGACAGCAGCCACCACTCAAGTCAAAGTTCCGTATATCGCGCCGAAAATCGCTTATCTGCTTCTTGCAGACAAGTGGCAGAATCTGCCCGACGACGACGAACGCGCCGCTGCCGAATGGTTTGCCTCTCAGGAAAATGCAGAGTTCGTCGCCCCGGCACAGCTTGCCGACCTCGACGTCGACCTCTATCCTGTTGTCTGGATTGAAATTGACCGCGTAGGCTTGCCGCTTGGATGGCAGAATCTTCCCTCTGAAGTTTCGGGAGATGCCTCTATCGCAGCCCTCAAGGCTTATACGGCCAATGGCGGCAACCTTTATCTGTCGAATATGGCCACGCAGCTCACAGTGCCGTTGGGATTCGTACCCGACAATATGGCTCCCGGTGTTTACGGCAATGGTGAAGGCGGCACAGGCACCGATGTATGGGTTATCAATGCATATCTCGGATGGGATTTCCGCAATGGCTCCGACCAGGGTTTCTATGATCGCACAACACATGCCGTTTACAATGGCCTCACGTTCGAAGACCCCAACGGATATGGCTACAATGCACTGCCGCTTATCGGTCCGGGCCAGCGAGAAGACCACAACTGCATATGGGACTGCAACCTCTACGGCCGCGGCAACTATCCCGACGTAATAGCAAACTTTGAGGCTACAACCGGCTCTCTCGTCCTCGCCACATGGGGGCACGTCCGCGACCACTGCGTTGCCGGTCTTGTAGAGTTCTATGCCAACGCTCAACACGGTCGTTGCATTGCCAACGGTCTGGCCGCTTATGAATGGAACCAGAACTCCGGTGCCAATCCTTATCAGCACAATGTGGAGAAACTCACCAGCAATATCCTTGATTATCTGAAATAATTGTTTATCTTTCCGGGTGCCGGGCCTCAGTATGTGGGGTGGCATCCGGAATCTGTCTTTTTAAGTGTATATAAAACTCATTGCCATGAATCAATTCTACAAGTCGTTATTGACGCTTGCCGGCGTGCTGTCGGCCGCGACAGCCACACATGCCGAACTTGTGGCTCATTTCGACATGAGTCTCGACAACGGATATATCAAAGAGAGTGTAAGCGGAGACAAGTTTGCAGTCGAAGGAAATTTTGCTCCCGAAAATGTGAATGGAGCTGTTGGCCAGGCTCTGGTATTCGATGGCTATACATCGAGGGTCAACGCCTCGCTCGGCAACATATTTGGCAGCAATCCCACGGCTATGACTGTGTCGATGTGGGTGGCCTTGCCATGCTATCCGATTATACAGATAGACACCAACACAAGCGAGAAGACTGCTATTGCGAGTTGTCTTGATGCGGAAAACAAATCGGGCTTCGGATTTTTTGTCGGTTTCGACGGCAAGTATTCTTTCCGAACATATGTGTCGGGCTGGCCTGTTCAGATTGATGTCGACAGCCCCCTGCCGGTCTACAGCTGGAATCATCTTGTAGCTGTGGTCAATACTGCCGAGCGTTCGGTTAAGCTGTTCAATAACGGAGTTGAAGTCGGCTCGGGCAAGGCAAACGGCACACTGTCGTTTGCCGCATGTGATTTTTATATGGGACAAGGCCGCGAATCGCGTAAGTCGGGACCTTTCGAACTGATGTCGTTCAACGGACTGATTGATGATATCTCGATTTGGAACGAGGCTCTGGATCTCACACAAATCAATGCGGAAAAGCCCGAAAACGACCCCGACCTGAACATCCCTTCCTCATGCTTTGCCAATGAGATACTGCGTCCGCGCTTCCACGGCATGCCTGCGGCCGGTTGGACAAATGAGTGCCATGGCATGTACTATGCCGACGGCCGCTATCATCTCTTCTTTCAAAAAAATGCCGACGGCCCCTATATGGCGCGTCTGCACTGGGGACACATCTCAAGCGAGAATCTTTATGACTGGCGCGAGGAGCGTATTGCCATTGCTCCGGGCGAGTCATACGATATAAAGGGCTGCTGGAGCGGCTGTGTTTTTTCCGATGATGAGATTACCGACGGAAAACCCAATATACTTTATACCGCGGTCGATTATGTAAAAGCGACAATCGCACAGGCCGTTCCCGACGATGAAAGCCTTGAGATATGGAGCAAATCTGCTTCAAATCCTATAATCAACGGCCGTCCGTCGGGTCTGTCCGACGATTTCAGAGACCCCTATTTCTTCCGCAACGGCGACAACGCCTACATTATCGTGGGTTCGTCGAAGGGCGGAGTAGGGACGACCACGCTTCATAAATACAATCCGACAACAGGCCGTTGGTCGAACGACGGCAACCTGTTCTTTACCGGCACTTCTGCGTCGCGCGACGGTTCATTCTGGGAGATGCCCAATATTACCCTAATGCCCGATGGCCGCTGGCTTTTCACCGCCACACCGCTTGGCACATCCCAGGGGGTGCGCACGCTATATTGGACCGGCAGCATATCGGCCGACGGGCAATTTGTTCCCGATGCAGATTCTGCTGAGCCTAAACTGCTGGAAATGAATTCGCGCGAAGGATTCGGCCTGCTCTCGCCCACGGTATGCAGGCACGAAGGCAAAACCATTGCCCTCGGGATTGTGCCCGACAAACTGTCGGCGATGTCCAACTGGAATCTTGGCTGGGCTCATTGCTATTCTCTGCCGAGAGAGTGGACTTTGGCCGACGACGGCACTCTTATACAGCGTCCCTACGAGGGGCTTACCGGTCTGCGTAGCGATGTGTCTTATGCCCGTGCGGCTTTTTCGCTCGAAGGAAACCTCGGGCTTGGCGATGTGAAAGGCCGAGCGCTCGAGCTGCAGGGCTCTTTTGAAGTTGGCGACAATGCTTTCGGTTTCAATATATTCAGCAACGGCAGCGATGCGGCAGTAATCAGCTATAACCCAGCTTCGGGTGAAATCATAGCCGATTTCAGCAATCTGCCCCGACTGCAGAATGACAATGGCGTGTACGACGGCGTATACCGCTGTCCATTGCCTCAGCGTCCGGCTAAAGGCAGCGAATTGAAAATGAATATTTTTGTCGACCATTCAATTATCGACATCTTTATAAACGACCGTTGGGCAAGCTCTATCAGAGTTTTCCCGACAGACGCCGATGCCGATGGAGCGGAAGTATTTGCGACTTCGGCCACCGAAGTAAAAGAACTGAAAGCATGGGTGCTCGATGTCGACGCCTCGCAGTCGGGAGCCGACAGGCTCACAGTATCTGAGGGGTTCGACAACGCCGCTATGACTGTATACAATCTTCAGGGAATAGCAGTAAAAACAAGTGTGGAGGCCTCTGAGGCGCTTTCAGACTTGCCTGCTGGCATCTATATTGTCAATGGTCGCAAAGTGTTGAAGAAATTGCAATAGTAAGAAAAAAAGTCAGAGTTTTAGTATTAGTCGCGCATTCATATGCGCAAACAAAAAACGCACTCGCAAGTCAGACGGCCATACGCCGCTACAGAACAACTTGCAGAGTGCGTTTTTTTCTGTTCATTGGTTTCGTTTATTGCAGTTCGATGCTTACAGGGCAGTGGTCGGAACCAGTGATGTCGGGGTGAATTTCTGCATTTATCAACCTGTCGGCGAGCCGGTTGCTGATAAGGAAGTAATCGATACGCCAGCCGATATTTCGTTGTCGTGCAGCTGCGCGGTAGCTCCACCAGCTGTATGCATCGCGGCGCTCGGGGTAAAGAAAGCGGAAAGTGTCGATGAATCCGCTGTCGAGCAGCGTGGTCATGCATTGGCGTTCCTGGTCGGTGAAGCCTGCGCTCTTACGGTTTGTCTTCGGATTTGCAAGGTCTATTTCCTCATGTGCGCAGTTCAGGTCGCCGCACACAATGACCGGCTTTTTTGAGTCGAGCCCGTTGAGATATTTGCGGAAGTCGTTTTCCCAGTCCATACGGTATTCGAGACGTGTCAGCTCGGCCTGGGAGTTGGGTGTGTATACGTTTACGAGGTAGAAATCGTCGAATTCGAGCGTGAGCACACGGCCTTCTTTGTCGTGGCGCTCGATATCTATGCCACGGCTCACGCTCAGCGGATGCCTACGGGTGAAGACCGCCGTGCCCGAGTAGCCTTTGCGCTCGGCATAGTTGTAATATGCCTCGTAGCCTTCTAACTGAAGGTCGAGCTGCCCTTCTTGCAGTTTTATTTCCTGCAGACAGAAAAAATCGGCGTCGAGCGATGCTAATATTTCTTTAAAACCTTTTGAAACCACGGCACGGAGGCCGTTTACATTCCACGATATGAATTTCAACATAATTATTATCTGGTTATGCTATTTTAATACCTGAGAATCCCATAAACGCCATGGCAAGGATTCCGGCAACGATTAAGGCAATGGGCACTCCACGCATCGAACGTGGCACATCGGCGAGTTCGAGCTGTGAGCGTATGGCGGCAAACAGCACTATGGCAAGACCGAAGCCGAGGGCTGTCGACACTGCATAGACTATCGAGTAGAGAAAATCGAAGTTTTTGTTGGCTGCGATGATGGCTGTGCCGAGCACGGCGCAGTTTGTGGTTATCAATGGAAGATATACGCCGAGAGCCACATAAAGGCCCGGAGCACTCTTCTTCATTATTATTTCGAGCATCTGCACAAGAATCGCTATGACGAGAATGAAGGCGATAGTCTGCAGATACACTATTCCAAACGGCTCGAGCACATAGTGCTGCAGAAGCCATGTGACCGCCGTGGCCATTGCCATTACAAAGGCCACTGCCATACTCATGCCGAAAGCCGAATCGATGTTTTTCGAAACGCCTATGAAAGGACAGATGCCGAGAAACTGGGCGAATACGATGTTGTTGACCAGTATTGCGCTGAATATTATTGCGATATAGGTGAGCATATGTTTATCTTCCTTCTTTTAGACGGTTGAATACGGCTATTAGCAGGCCGAGAACAATGAATGCTCCCGGCGCGAGCACAAAGAGCAAAGCACCGAAGTCGGCGCTGTAGAGCTGTATGCCGAACACTGCGCCGGTGCCGAGAATCTCGCGCACGCTGCCTATGATGGTGAGAGCGAGAGTAAAGCCCAGGCCGATTCCGAGGCCGTCGCATACCGACAGCCACGGATTGTTTTTCGAGGCGAATGCTTCGGCGCGTCCCAGCAGTATGCAGTTTACTACTATGAGCGGTATGAAAATACCCAGTGATTCGTTCAGGGCCGGCAGCCACGCCTGCATTATCATCTGCACTATGGTAACAAACGATGCTATGAGTAGAATGAATGCCGGTATACGCACTTTGTCGGGGATAATACTTTTTAGAGCCGAAACGGTGAAGTTGGAGCACATTAGCACTATAAGTGTGGCCAGGCCCATCGACATGCCGGTAATCGCCGATGATGTGGTGCCCAGAGTAGGGCAAAGACCCAAAACGAGCACAAAAGTAGGATTGCGCCTGAATATCCCGTCGATTATTACTTTGAGAGATTTCATTTCTTATAGGATTCTAAAGCCTGTCGGGCATTGTTTATGGCATCGAGAAAAGCGCGTGAGGTGATTGTCGCTCCTGTGATGGCATCGATTGTGCCTCCATCGTTCTTCACCGACAGAGATGTCGCCGAACCTATCACCGAGTGAGGCTCTGTGGCAAACCATTCGCCCATCTTTGCGCCGAGGCCTGGAGTTTCCTGATGTCCGAGCACGCGGTAGCCGGTGATTTTTCCGTTGTTGTCGAAGCCTGCGATTATTGATATGTGTCCGCTGAATCCGTTGTCGCTGTATGTTTCAATGGCTATGCCCACAGGCTCGCCTCCGAAGCTCGCCCGGTAGAGCGGAAGCCCTTCCGACAGCTCCTGAGTGGCTATGATATCGTTGTCGAAATTCGGAAGTATGGCTTCCATTGCTTCGATGCGCGAGCGTCGTGCTGTCTCTTTGATTGCATCGGCCGTGGCTTCGTTCACTACAGCCAATGCCGCTCCGATAGCCACAGTGAGTCCTGTGAGCGAAAGAATCATGTTTCTGAGGCTCGATTTCATGCCGTGGCCTCCTTTCTTCGCCCGGAAAAGCGTGTGTTGTGCATATATCGGTTGATGAGAGGCGTGGCTCCGTTCATTATCAATATGGCAAATGATATTCCTTCTGGATATGAGCCCCACCGGCGTATGACGGCGGTGATAATGCCAATCATCAGGCCGTAGAGAAGCATGCCTCGGTTTGTCATGGGAGAGGTCACATAGTCAGTGGCCATGAATACCGCGCCTAAAAGCAAACCTCCGCTCAGTATGTCGGGAAGTGGCGGGAATCCGGCCATAAGGTCTACAAGTACTAGTCCTGCGACTATCGACACAGGTATATGCCATTTGATTATTTTTAATACCAGCAGATACACAAAGCCCAGAAGGAGCGCTCCGGTGCTGACTTCACCTATAGAGCCTCCCATATCGCCGGCGAACATGGCCGGCAAGTCGAGGGCGCAGCTGTTGGCGATGCCGGTTTTCAGTTGCGAGAGTATTGTCGCTCCGGTAGTTCCATCGGCAGTGGCGAAGCGGCCAATGGGGAGCGGCCATGTAGTCATTGCTACAGGAAAAGATATGAGAAGAAAGACTCGGCCTACAAGCGCCGGATTGAAAATATTGCATCCGAGGCCGCCAAAAGCCATTTTTGCAATGCCGATGGCAATGATACCGCCGGCGGCAACCATCCACAGCGGCAGCGATGAAGGCAGCGTGAGTGCGAGCAGTACTCCGGTGAGAATGGCAGAGCAGTCGCTGAGCGAGGCCGCACGGCGCAGCATAAATCGGGTTATAAGCCATTCGGTGGCGATGCACGATATAACGGAAGTGACGAGTACCCACAGCGCGTCGATGCCGAAAAACCACAGAGCGCATATCACGGCCGGAGCGAGAGCCACGAGCACATGACGCATAATGCCGCCGGTGGTGCGTGCGGTGTGTATGTGAGGCGAGGGCGAGAATATTATCTGTGTCATTTGCGTGAACGTTGTTTTGCTACTCTTATGAAATCGAGAATCGGTCGCGACGAGGGGCACGACCAGCTGCATGAGCCGCACTCTATGCAATCTGCCACATCGGCCTTGGCTGCTTCGTCGAACATTCGCAGCCGGCCATAGGTAGCCAGCAGATAGGGGTCGAGCCCCATGGGGCAGACATCCGAGCAGGCTCCGCAGCGTATGCAGGGCTGTACGGGCCGGCGACCCTTGCCGGAGAGCACTGTAAGTCCTGATGTGCCTTTGGTAATGGGGGCGTCGAGACAAACGGCAGTTTTGCCCATCATCGGGCCGCCTACTATAGCGCGGGCCTCGTCGGGAAGAGAGAACGGAAAGTCGGATAGTGGTGTGCCTATAGCCGCAATGTAGTTGCGGCGTTGTTCGGCCGGAATGTCGCCGGTAATGGTCACAACCCGTTCAATCAGCGGCTGGCCGGTAGCCACTGCCTGCCATACGGCAAATGCCGTAGCAACGTTTTGCACGATTACTCCGGTCGATACTGGCAAAGCACCCGATGCAACGCGACGGTCGGTGACGGCCTCAATGAGCTGCTTTTCGCCTCCCTGCGGATATTTTGTCTTAAGGGACATCACCGATATATTGTGCATGCTGTCGAGTGCGCCCCTCATGGCTTCGATTGCCTGAGGCTTGTTGTCTTCGACGGCAACGACAGCACGGCTAATTGAGGCGGCTTTCATTATCAGCTCGATGCCTTCGGCGATATAGCCCGGACATGAGCGCATAATAGCGTCGTCGCACCTAAGATAAGGTTCGCATTCGCATCCGTTGATAATAAGGGTATCGACTTTCTGAGTCGGTTTCAGGTCGATTTTCACGTGGGACGGAAAAGTGGCGCCTCCGAGACCAACAATACCGGCCCTTTCGATGCGTGTGCGTATTTCGTCGGCTGTAAGAGATTCAGACAAATCTCTCGACAATACCGCCGGTATAGTGTCGCTCCAATAACTGTTGCGTGCCGCAGTGTCGGCTTCGTGTTCCTCAGGGGCTGCTTTTATAATTATGGCACGGCCGTTTTTGCCATTTGGCAGCACTACATCGTCAATTGATGCGACAGTGCCTGAAATTGGCGCGTGGACAGATGCCGAGATATATGCCGAGTTTTCGGCGATTACCATTCCCCGACATACTTTGTCGCCCTTTTGAACTGTAGGATTGGCCGGACGGCCTATATGTTGCGACAGAAGTACGGTGGCCGTCATCGGTAGTGGCAGCAGTTCTATGTCGGGCGAGGCGGTTTTGAAGCTGCCCGGATGTATACCGCCCTTTTTGAAAGTATGCTTCATGATTCTGTGGCGGTTTTGGCAGGTATTGTAAAAGACGTGAGAATAGCTCCTGTAGGACAAGAAGCGACGCATTTTCCGCATGTCTTGCACAGGTCTGGATTTATGTACGAAAGGTTGTGGTTTACTTCGACCGCACCGAAGGGGCATGTCTTCACGCACTTCGAGCAGCCTATGCATGCCGCTTTGCAAGTCTTACGGGCCACGGCTCCACGTTCGCGGTTAGAGCAGGCCACCCAAACGCGGCGGTCGAGGCGTCCGGACGGACGGAGTTCAATTATGTGCCGAGGACATTCGTTTACGCATGCGCCACAAGCAGTGCATTTGTCGGTGTCGACAACAGGGAGCTTTGTCGCAGGGTCGATTGAAATAGCTCCGAATTTGCACACTGCCACGCAGTCGCCGCAGCCGAGGCATCCGTATGAACATCCACGGGTGCCTACGCCGGTTGCATCCATTATGGCGCATGTCAGGGCTCCGTCGTAGACGTATGTTTCCGGACGTGCCTGACACGAGCCGTTGCAGTGTAGCACGGCGATGCGCCGCACGGCAGTCTCGGCAGTCACACCGAGAATCGATGCTATGGCTGATGTGTTCTCCGCCGAGGATACCGGACAGTGCAGTCCTTTGAGCGACCCTTGCTCCACACAGCGCGTGGCGAAGTCGCGGCAACCTTTGAGTCCGCATCCGCCGCAATTGGCTCCCGGCAGCACCGATGCAATGCGGTCAATCCGCGGGTCTTCATCAACATGAAATCTGCGTGCAGTCGCATAGAGCATGAGAGCTCCTGCGAAGCCAATGATACCGAGAACTAATACTGAACAAATTATAAGGTTCATAGATTATGAGACAACAATTGCGTCTTGAAGTGGAGCTTATACTATCTCCATATTTTTACAATTTTCCATTTCGGGCGGTTACCTCCGAGAAAACGGTTTACGATGGCGTAGCAAAGAGCTGCCGCAACAATCGCAGCCAAAGACGAAAGCCCGTCTTCAACGTGCAACACATGCATTGTCACTGCAACAGCAAGAAAAACAACAAGAGGCATCACAAGCAACTGCACGGTGGCCTTCACTCTTATGGTGCATGGCGTTTCAATCTCGACGCGGCAGCCTATGAGGTCGTCGCCTGCAAGTCCGTCGGATATATTTGCTTCAATTGTACCTCCATGCATACGAACGGGATTGCACGAAGCCGACAACGCGCATGACACACACTCCGAGTTATCGACATTGTGCTCGAGGCGTACTTTGGCAGTTCGGTTATTTATTGCTATAATTCGGGCAGTATGGCTGATTGTTGATTTTCTCATAGGATGCTTATTTTTTGCAAAAGTAAGCATTATTTGCGCACTGTCAAACCTATTTAAAGAAAAATTTCCGTAAAAATTCGCAGGGGCGAAAATATCTACGGAATGAACCTTAAAAGTGTATGTATGAAGTGGAAATTAAGTAATTTTAACGCGATGCAATTGTTGCTTCGATGGCATCGATATCGGAGCCGAGCTTCTTCTCGGTGGCGAGTCGATTTTCGATATTATTGCATGCGTGAATCACTGTGGCATGTGTGCGGTCGAGTTTGAGACCAATAGTTGTGAGCGGCATTTTTGCCAGTTTTTTTGCAAGATACATCACCACCTGACGGGCATCGCTCACTTCGCGCTTGCGTACTTTGGTGAAGAGCAGATCTGCCGGAAGGTTGTAGTGCTCGGCTACGGCTTCGGTAATCATCTCGAAGTTTACCTGACGGCTGTTTATTTTTACAGCGTTGGCAATCACGCGGCGTGCGAGGTCTACAGATATGTCGCGGTTGAGCACTGTGGCGTGAGCCATCAGCGAAACCATTACGCCTTCGATTTCGCGAACGCTGCTTGTCACGTTCGAGGCTATGAATTCGGCGACATCACCGGGAATTGCTATGCCATCCTGCTCGGCTTTGAGCTTGAGCACGTCGCGGCGAAGCTCTATGTCGGGACGTTCGAGCTCTACCTGCATGCCCCATTTGAAACGGCTCAGCAGACGTTCTTCGAATCCTTCCATTTCGGCGGGAGCGCGGTCGCTCGACATTATTATCTGACGGTCGTGCTGGCGGAGATGATTGAATATGTGGAAGAATGTGTTCTGTGTGCCCGACATGTTCTGCAGGTCCTGGATATCATCTATAATCAGAGTGTCGATGCTCTGATAGAAGTGGAAGAAGCTGTTGATGTTGCGGGCAGCTGCAGCGGTATACTGGCTTTGGAAGAGGCGTGCGGTAACATAAAGTACGCGTGCACGCGGATTGCGCTCTTTGACACGAATGCCGATGGCCTGAATGAGATGTGTTTTGCCCACACCGGCGGGACCGAAGACAAAGAGTGGATTGAATGTCTTTATAGTGGGGTCGTTGGCAATGGCTTCGCCTATAGAGCGGGCAATTTTGTTGCTCGGGCTCTCGCAGTAGTTCTCGAAAGTGTATCGAGGGTTGAGCTGCGGGTCGAAGTCGTCGCTGCCGGTCTCCTTGAACGGGTTGGCCGGTTGTGCCTTTGCTTGCGCGAGAATCGTGGGCGAGGGGAGGGCGCTTTTCTGCTCGATTACAGTCGACGGGTCGCTCTGTACCTGCCGGAAGCAATATACAATCTGTACGCCCTCGCCGAATGTTTTGCGGACACCCGAACGGAGTACGCCCTGAAAGCGCTCTTCGAGTTGGTCGACGAAAAACGAAGACTGAACCTTAAGCACAAGTCTGCGACGCTCGCCTGCGACATCGTAGCTTTGTACTTCGATGTCGCGGAACCATGTCGCGTATTGTGCGGGGCTAATGTTGTCTTTTATATATTGACAGCACTGTGCCCAAAGTTCTTTATAGTCGTTTGTCATCGGGAAGAGCAGAAAGGACTTGTTTTGCGGTTACAAAATTCCGACAAAAAATTTAAATAAACAAACACATTTTTATTTGCAATTTAGAAAAAGTCTGCAAGTGATAAATAATCAGTAGTTTAGCAGTTTTTACTGTCGGTGTTGAAATAAATGCTTTAAATAGAAGGTGGCAATAGATTGATAATCTTTGCAATGCGTATTATTACAGCCGAAATTTACCGCAGTTTTCTTTTGGACGCTAAAAAGAGTGAAGTTGCCGAGCCTTACAGAATTGCGTATTAAAAAAGACCTTTCACTATTTGAAATCGTTTTAAATAACGGATGAACGGCCGGGCCGGCCTGTCGAAACCGTCGTAGGATGTGAAATTTTGAAAATTAAGAAATGTATACATCTTTTTAGGATTATTTGCGCAAAATTTTCCTTTGTTCGCATACACTTCACAAAAATAATATATAATTTTGTGTTTAGCAAATTCAACAGTTTATTTACCCAATTCTAAAACAAACATAAAAATAATCACCATAGAAAACGACTATTCCCTCCAATGAGAAAAGACTTAAGTAGCCAGATAAAACTGGACAGAATACCCAAGCGCTACTATAATCCCGATTCGGAAATAGAAGCTGCAGCACTTCGCCGCGAAGAGAAAATCAATACACGCATTTTCGAGAATGTACACGAGGGCGCTACATTCCTTGCCAATGAGATAGCCCGCTACATAAAGCGCTACGTCGATATGAAGGGCAAGTGTGTTCTCGCTCTCGGTTCGGGCATTAGCACACATCCTGTGTATGCCCAGCTTATAAAAATGTATAAAGAAGGCAGGGTGAACTTCTCCAATGTAATCATATTCAATATATCGGAGTTCTTCCCCCTCCATCCCGGCGGCCCGTCGACCATGGCCCGAATGGAAGACGTTTTCCTAAAGCATATCGACATACGACCCGAAAACGTGCGTACAATAAATCCGGCAATCACAAAGGAGACAATGTACGACTACTGCCAGGAGTACGAGCAGTCTATTGCAGACGAAGGCGGTATCGATGTCGCCCTTTGCGAAATAGCGCCGAATGGCACTATTGCTTTCAACGAGCCGGGTAGTCAGGCGTCGAGCTATTGCCGCCTTGTGCTGCTTGGCAATGAGACACGTCACCGCATAAGTAAGGAATTCAAATGCGACGATGTGCCCACCACGGCCATTACTCTCGGCATGGCCAATCTCGTGTCGGCCCGCCGTCTGCTCACCATGGCATGGGGCGAAAACAGCTCCGACATTATCTTCCGCACAGTCGAGGAGCACGCTACTCCGGCCGTGCCGGCTTCGCTGCTGCAGGGACACCCCCATGTGAAGGTTGTCACCGACCTTGCCGGTGCTGAAAACCTCACACGTATATCAAAGCCGTGGAAGGTGACTTCGTGCGACTGGAACGACAAGCTCATACGCCGTGCCATTGTGTGGCTGTGCGAAATGACGCAGAAGCCTATTCTCAAACTCACCGACAAAGACTATAACGACTGGGGGCTTGGCGAGCTGCTTGCGCTCTACGGCTCGGCATATAACGTAAACATCAAAATTTTCAACGACCTCCAGCACACCATCACCGGCTGGCCGGGTGGCAAGCCTAATGCCGACGACACCTATCGTCCCGAGCGAGCTCATCCATATCCCAAACGCGTCATTGTGTTCTCACCCCATCCCGACGACGACGTAATTTCGATGGGCGGAACGCTCAAGCGCCTTGTCGACCAGCATCACGACGTGCATGTAGCCTACGAGACTTCCGGAAACATCGCCGTAGGCGACGAAGACATGATGCGCTACTTCCTGATGATGGACAAGATTGCCCCGATTTTCGGTTTTGACAATGAAAACTACAAACGCCTCTCAAATGAAGTAAGCGGCTTTGTGCACAACAAGAAAACGGGCGATGTCGACAGCCACGACATACGCGAAATCAAGACAATGATTCGCCAGGCCGAAGCAACCATAGCATGTAATTACATTGGTGTGAAACCCGGTCACATCCACTTCCTGCGTCTGCCCTTCTACGAGACCGGCACCATAAAGAAAGGCGAGCTCGAGCAGCGCGATGTGGATATCATCATCAAACTCCTGCGAGATGTGAAGCCTCACGAGATATTTGTGGCCGGCGACCTCGCCGACCCCCATGGCACTCACAAGGTGTGCACCGACGCTGTGCTCGCTGCTATCGACGAACTCAAAGATGAGGAGTGGCTCGCCGACTGTCGCATATGGATGTATCGCGGAGCATGGGCCGAGTGGGAAATCGACCACATCGAAATGGCTGTGCCGATTAGCCCCGAAGAACTGCGATTCAAGCGTAACTCGATTCTCAAGCACCAGAGCCAGATGGAGAATGCTCCGTTCCTTGGCGACGACGACCGTCTGTTCTGGCAGCGTGCCGAGGAGCGCAACCGTGCCACAGCGCAACTATATCAGAATCTCGGTCTTGCATCATATGAGGCCATCGAGGCCTTTGTGCAGTACAAACCGCTCTGATTTTTCATTGATATAACATCGCGGTTTGTCGAAGTTTCTCTTCTGGAGACTTGCGGCAAACCGCGTTTGTTTTCACACCTCATGGCATATAGATAACTGAGTATGACAACAGCCACTGAAATACAGGCCGCTCTTGAGTCGATGCGCGACGAGCGGCAGGCAGCGCAACTTATGCGCTTTTTTAAAACCGGCAAAGGCGACTACGGCGAAGGCGATCGTTTTCTTGGATTGAAATGCCCGCAGACACGCATAGTGGTAAGGGAAGCGCGTCGGGATGTTCCATTTTCGGAACTCGAGCACCTGCTTTATTCGCCGTGGCACGAAGTACGTCTGGCCGGTTTTCTTCTGCTTGTAGAGGAGATGAGAGCAGCGTTGCCTGGTCGTCGTGAGGCGCCGACAGCCCGAGCCGAGCGACGAGCCGAAGTGGCGGCATTCTATCTGCGCCACGCCAGGCAGGCCAACAACTGGGATTTGGTGGATTTGACATGCCCTAAGATTATAGGTGAATGGCTTCTCTGGCCTTCGGCCGACGGTTCTATGCCTGACCGCTCTATTCTCGATAAACTTGCCGAGGACACGAGTCTGTGGAAGCAGCGCATAAGTATAGTCACCACATGGCGCCTGATAAAAGAGCGGCAGTTCAACGACACTCTGCGACTCGCGGCAAAGTTTCTCGGTCACAGCCACGATCTGATTCACAAAGCAGTGGGCTGGATGCTTCGCGAGGTGGGCAAAAAAGATATCGATACGCTCACCGATTTTCTCGAGTCTCATTACCGCGACATGCCGCGCACGACACTGCGTTATGCCATAGAGAAGATGGACGAGCGCACGCGTCTCTACTGGTTGCGCCGTTAGGCCGGGGTTACTTCGTTGATGTCGACTATATTGTTGAGAATGGCGTATATGGTGAGGCCGGCCGGAGAGTGAATGCCGAGTTTTGCGCTTATATTCTTTCGGTGCGTGGTGACAGTGTGCACCGATATGAACAGCATCTCTGCAATCTCCTTATTCGACTTTCCGAGAGCTACACCGCGTACAACATCTTTTTCGCGTGTGCTAAGAGTCTCCGATGCATCGTCGGCCTCGGCATCGTCGGACGTGATTTTCCCCGACGCATTCTCCGCACTCTGGCGGAGCGCCTTTTCGATTTTTTTTACGGCCGGAATAAATAGCTTGTTTTCAACCTCGAAATGGGATATGAGGTCGCGTTCGCACATTATTATGTCGAAGAGCACGGCGCTAAGTCGTGCGCTTTCTTTGGGCTTGTAGTGATAAATGAAAATATCTTTGAGCTCATTGAGCTTTGCTGCCATGTGATTGTGGTTGCCCGAGAATTTGTCTATTCCGAACTGGCTGTCGAGATTGTTGTCGAGAAGCCTTTCGACATATCTGAACACCACCTCGTTTTCATACTCCATGTGTTTTCTCACCTCTTCGACATAATTGTCGAAGAACTTTACGAGCAGCAGAGTCACTTCGTTTGTGTCGGTGCAGTGTATGGCTTCTATGAGATTACGTCGTATGCGCGGAATCGATACATCAAGAAAAAAAGAGTGGGCACGCTTCAGATAACCTATCAGTGATGTAAGCGAGATATCATCGATATTGTATTGATATCCGCTGAGAAGATTGCATACACAAAGAAATGTAGATACATCGACGTTGTTTTTGTTGCAGACCTCCGACAGCGGGCTGTCGCCGAAACCAAAAGCAATGTCAAATCTGCTGATTGCAGGCAAGAGAAGAGCATTGTCGCGTATCAGCTCACGCATGTTGTTGGAGCGAGTGTATCTTTCCATAATCTCGATTAACGAATGAATATCTCGGTATTTGGCAGTGCAAAGTTACTTCTTTTATATAGAGGGTGCAATACTCAGAAATAGTTATCTTTCATTGAGTACAAGTCAGCTATTATAATAGGCTATTGTACAAATCAATTCAATAACTTTATTTAACAATTTTGCCGAGACTCTTTCAACTTATCTGTTATACTTTTGTAAAAAACATTCCGAATGGTTTTTTATTCATTCGGGTGATTTAAAATCTTCTTTTGATTACTTGTTTTCCTTTCGGATTTTTAATTCACCAGCTGGAAAATCTACAGAAAAACTACTTTGCATAATAATTATACTCTTTACATGAAATGAAGATTCCAA
>Ga0137306_100884_pt1 | contig 35912 bp, 26 predicted proteins | sample Inofroosms_March_FD_97187 | JGI IMG/M metagenome (GOLD analysis project Ga0137306, IMG submission 97187) | Mouse cecal microbial communities from Vienna, Austria - N-Acetylneuraminic and N-Acetylglucosamine D2O microcosms_March | ecosystem: Host-associated > Mammals > Digestive system > Large...
CTAAGCGCCAGCGACGCTTGTTTAGGACGGACCAGAACGGAGTGTAGACGGGCTGGATGCATGGCAACCCTATTTTACCGGCCGGATGCCTTGCAGCATGGTGCAAGGCACCGTGAACAGTAACCGGCGACCCCGCCGCTCCCCCCAGCGACGCAACTCTCCCTTTACTTTTACGATTTAAAATGCTAAAATATTTTTAGCTGTGTGGTTGGATACTCTAAAGAGTATCCAACCCATTAATATACAAAAAGAGAGGATACCCACCATGACCATAAAAAAAACAGGTTTCATCGGTCTGGGCCTGATCGGCGGCTCTATCGCAAAGGCGATCCGCCAGTATCATCCCGACTGTGAGATCCTTGCATTTGATAAAAATAAAGAAACCCTGGCCCTGGCCGTACAGGAGGGGATCATCCACACTTCCTGTTCTTCTATTGACGACAATTTCCGTGACTGCGACTATATCTTCCTGTGCGCCCCGGTTTCCTGCAACACGGCTTACTTAAGCCAGGTAAAAAATTTCCTCAGCCCTGGCTGTATCCTGACAGACGTAGGAAGCGTCAAGACGTCCATCCATGAGACGGTCATTTCCCTGGGGCTGGAAGAACATTTCATCGGCGGACATCCCATGGCCGGTTCGGAAAAAAGCGGATTTGTCAATGCAAAGCCGCATCTGATCGAGAATGCCTACTATATCCTGACTCCATCCGCAAAGGTTTCCGAAGAACAGGTGCAGGCGTACCGTGCCTTCGCAGAATCTCTGAAATCGCTGCCTGTCATCCTGGACTATCGGCAGCACGATTATGTGACCGGCGCTATCAGCCATCTTCCTCATATCCTGGCGGCAGGCCTGGTGAATTTTGTAAAGGAGCATGATACACGTGAAGAGCTGATGAAGATGCTGGCAGCAGGCGGTTTCAAGGATATCACCCGCATTGCCTCCTCTTCTCCCGTCATGTGGCAGCAGATCTGCCTCAAAAACAGAGAAAATATTTCCCAAATATTGGGGGAATTTATCCAGACTTTAACGGACGCGAAGCAGGCGGTGGACCAGGGTGCGGAACAGACCCTCTATTCCATGTTTGAGTCCTCCCGGGATTACCGCAATTCCATGCCCGAAGGCTCTTCCGGGCCGATCAAAAAACAGTTTGCCGTATACTGCGACATCATTGATGAAGCCGGAGGAATTGCCACCATCGCCACCATACTTGCCAGCAATATGGTCAACATCAAGAACATCGGCATCATCCACAACCGGGAATTTGAAGAAGGGGTGCTGCGGATCGAATTTTACGATGAGGATGCCTCCGCCAAGGCTACGGAATTGCTGAAAAAGCACCGGTATATCGTGTATGAAGTATGATTTTTGAACAAGCAGGAACAGTTCCTACTGCCGAAGACAGTTTCGGGACATGCGGCAGGCAACGGCAGGGTTGTATTTTTCCGGCATAAAGCCGTACCGCAAGATAAGAGATCAACAGGAAAGGATCAATATATTATGGAATTAACAAATATCACCGGTTTAAAAGGAGAGGTCACGGTACCGGGAGACAAGTCCATCTCCCACCGCAGCATCATGTTCGGCTCTATCGCAAAAGGCACCACCGAGGTACACAATTTTCTCCAGGGGGCAGACTGCCTGTCCACCATGGAGTGCTTTTGCAGGCTTGGCATCGAGATCGAGACGAAGGGGGACTCCATCCTGATACACGGAAAAGGGCTTCACGGCTTAACCGCACCGGACAATCTTCTGGATGTGGGAAACAGCGGCACTACGACAAGGCTGATCTCCGGGATTCTGGCCGGGCAGCCCTTTGACTCCAAGCTGTCCGGAGATGAATCCTTAAATTCCCGTCCCATGAAGCGGATCATAGACCCCCTGCGGCAGATGGGAGCCAACATTTCCAGCATCCTGAGGAATGACTGTGCGCCGCTGTACATTACTCCGGCCCGGCTTCACGGAATCCGCTATGATTCCCCGGTGGCCTCCGCCCAGGTCAAATCCTGCATCCTGCTTGCCGGACTTTATGCGGACGGAGAAACTTCCGTGACTGAGCCCAGCCTGTCCCGGAACCATACGGAACTGATGCTGCAGGAATTTGGAGCTGATCTGCGTTCCTTCCATGCCCTGGACGGCACCACAAAAGCTACCGCCGTAATCCGGCCCTGTGAAGAACTGTACGGACAAAAGATCACCGTTCCCGGAGATATTTCTTCGGCGGCCTATTTCATTGCCGCCGGGCTGCTGATCCCGGATTCTGAGATCCTGATCAAAAATATCGGCATCAACCCTACCCGCGCCGGCATCCTGACGGTCTGCGAGGATATGGGAGGGGATATCACACTTCTGAACCAAAGGAAGGAAGGCGGCGAACCGGTTGCCGACATCCTGGTGCGTACAAGCGAGCTCCACGGAATCACGATCAAAGGGGAGATCATCCCTACCCTGATCGATGAGATTCCGATCATTGCGGTCATGGCTTCTATGGCAAAGGGAACCACCTTTATCCGGGATGCGGCAGAGCTGAAAGTCAAGGAATCGGACCGCATCGAGACCGTCACCGACAACCTGAAGGCCATGGGCTGCGATGCCATCCCCACCGCCGACGGCATGGTGATCCGGGGCGGCAATCCCTTGCATGGGACGACCATCCACACGCTTCTGGACCACCGGATTGCCATGGCATTCAGTATCGCAGCCCTGGCTGCTGAAGGGCATACAAAGATTCTAGACAGCCATTGTGTGGATGTGTCCTTCCCTACGTTTTACGATACTTTTGAAAATCTGTTGTAAAGAGCGCGTACAGCAGGCCAGTCTGTGGTCTGCTGTTTGACCGCGGCCGCAGTCACAAGCAGCGCAGAGAGCACCGGCCGGCCGACAAACATAAGGGCTTCTATACAGAATACCTTTTTCATTCCCTCCGGCGTCATTCCCACAGAGAGCAAACGCGCAAATTCCCGTCTTCTCTGCCTTATAAATCCAAATGTATTGGAAAATACATTCCCGATTCCAATCAGCGCCAGCAGGATGCAGAACACACTGAGTATCATTGTCATTCCATGGATCATAAAAACCGGAGATTACATCGCAGGAATCTCCCCGGACAGTGAGCAAAATAACCGGAAGATCCTTCCAACATGCGCGCATCCACTGAACCAGATGATTCCCATTGCCGTCCGGCATGTTCCAGTCTACCAGCACCAGAGTCGGACACTCATGCTTCGCCTACGTGATCGTTGAAAAAACGGAAACCCTGTAGCCGTATTTTCCGAGAAATTCACTCACACTCCGGGATATATTTTTATCGTCTTCCACATAATAGATTTCCATCATTTTGAATCCAACCTTTTTTCCATCTTACAGGATCAAGACACCGTTTCCAGCATCTCCTGTACGGTTTGTCCATATACCGGGTGGCGCTGATAAGGAGCGATCTCACAGAGCGGTTCCAATACAAATTTCCTCTTATGCATCTCTACATGGGGGATGCACAGGTCCGCTTCTTCCAGAACCAGATCATCATAAAAAATAATATCCAGATCCAGTGTGCGGGGCCCCCAGTGTATCCCCCGCTCTCTTCCGGCTTCCTGCTCGATCCGGTGAAGCTCATCCAGCAATTCCCGCGGTGTCAGCAGGGTGCGCAGCTTCAGACAGGCATTCAGAAAATCCTCCTGCTCCGTCATCCCATAGGGCAAAGTCTCATAATAATTCGAGACTCTTTCCACCGCCCCTGCAGCAGAGACACTGCCCTGATCTTCTTTTCCCGAATATTGCGTCAGGAAATCCAGCGCCCTCACTGCCTGATCTAGATATGCCTTCCGGTCCCCTATGTTGGAGCCAAGAGCGATATATGCCGTATGCCACTGCCGCAGGATTTCCACGGAGACGGATTCCAGCGGAAGCCCAATGGGTGCCCAGGGCTTTTTAACCTCCAGCCGTACCTTTTCCAGGCGCGGGATACGAAGGAGCAGTTCCTCTGCCAGCCGCTCTGCTGCTCGTTCAATCAAGGAAAATGTATGTTCTTTCATAAATGTATCTATCAAATGACAGACTGCCCCATAATCAACAGACGCATCCAATTCATCTGTGTTCCCAGCTTGTCTTGTATCCGCATACAACACTGCTGATACAAGAAACTTCTGTCCCAGTTTATTTTCCTCCGGAAACACACCGTGCTTTGCAAATATTTGCAGATTTTCAATCTTGATTTTATCCATATTTCCTCTCCATTCGCCGACGCAGTCATAAAACACAGTAAACTCGGGGGGGTGTTTCCTTCAGCTTCACAGCTCATGCTCTCGGAGGATTGCCTCCGTCATTTTGACCGCCCGTGCATTCCCCTTTACATCGTGGACTCTCACAAAGGAACAGCCGCTTTTGATCCCCAGCACAGTCGTCACCAGAGTCCCCTCTTCCCTCTGGTCTGCCGGAAGGTCCAGGGTCAGTCCGATGACAGACTTTCTGGAAGTCCCCAACAGTATGGGATATCCAAGGCGATTCAACTCCTGCAGATGTTTCAGCATTTCCAGATTCATTTCGCAGGTTTTTCCAAATCCGATCCCCGGATCCAAGATGATCCGATCCCCGGAAATACCTGCCGCTTCTGCCAGCCGCAGAGATTCCCGCAGATCGTCAAGCACCTCCGGGATAAAGTCTTTGTACTCTGCCTTCTCCCGGTTATGCATCAGACAGCAGGGAACACCATATTCTGCGATCACGCCGGCCATCTCCCTGTCATATTTTAGTCCCCAGATGTCGTTGACCAGATCCGCCCCGGCGTCCAATGCAGCCCAGGCCACTTTGCTTTTATAAGTATCAATCGATACAGGGATGTCAAACTGTTCTTTTAATCTACGGATCACAGGCACAACCCGCTGAATCTCTTCCTCCTCTGAAACCTGCACATGCCCCGGACGTGTGGATTCCCCGCCCACATCCAGGATATCTGCCCCGTCCCGGACCATCTCCTGCGCATGCCGCAGTGCCGCGTCCATATCCTGAAAACGTCCTCCGTCCGAAAATGAATCCGGGGTCACATTCAGGATTCCCATGATATACGTCCTGTGTCCAATGTCAAATATTTTTCCGCCAATCTGCATTCCGTTCTCCTTATGCCTTTCCTATGAAGTCCAATTATGTATTTCTCTTTTCGATTTTCCCGCATTTTATGGCCGCCCAGTTTCAAGTCAAAGCCCCCGCAGCAAGCTGGTCAGGATCCTTAAACGCACAGATGGAAATTTTTCTTGTCTGCATCCCAGTCACATTCCTTCTGCGCCTTACAGTCAAAACAGTTCCTTGACTGCTTGTCGCTGGTGTAGATCAGCCGTTCCAGCGTCTCCATGTCCTCCCGCAACCTGCGGTGCCCCAGGATGGCCCGGAGTATGGAAGCTTTCTCTGTTTCCGAAAAGGCATCCTCCGCAATCTCACGCAGAATGACCTCCGCAATCTCCGCAGACGCCTTTTCATGCGGAATGCCTTTTGCATACTGCCGGTATTTTCCAATATCATGCAGAAGCGCGGCCGCATAAATGACTTCTTTTCGGATATCCAGCTTCTGTTCCAGATTTTCGATATATGCGATCCGTGCCACGTCCAGCAGATGCCCCATCTGGTGGCAGCAGAAAATCCGACCCTTTTCTTCCTGCTCTATTTTTTGATAGTATTCCACATACAGCGGATGATTCCGGATTTCTTCAATTGCCTTCATACTGCCGCTCCCTTCTCTGCTTCCCATTTTCCCGTCTCTACCGTCCCTGTCCGATCATTGCGTAAAACGTATGTACCAGCTCCGGATCTTCCTGAAAACAGCCTCGCTTTGCTGCCGTCACGGTCCGGCTTCCCGGCTTTTTGATCCCCCGCATGGTCATGCACATGTGCTCCGCCTCAACCATCACCATGACCCCTTTGGGACGGAGTTCCCGCATCAATGCATCCGCGATCTGCCCGGTAAGCTGCTCCTGTATCTGCGGCCTTTTGGCATAAACCTCCACAGTCCGGGCCAGCTTGCTCAAGCCTGCCACCCTCCCGTCCGGGATATAGGCAATATGGACCCTCCCGAAAAATGGCAGCAGGTGGTGTTCGCAGGTAGAGTAAAATACAATATCCTTCTCCAGCACCATCCCCTGCTCCTGGGACTGAAATGTTTTCCGGAGATGTGTTTCTGCCGTCTCTTCCAGTCCGCCGTAAATTTCCTCACACATCCTGGCGATCCGCTCCGGCGTCTCCGCCAGTCCTTCCCGCCCCGGGTCCTCTCCGATCCCTTCCAAAAAAAGCCGGACTGCCTGTTTTACTTTTTCCTGATCTATCATGCTTCCTACCTCTCTGTCTCCGTTGCCGCTATTTCCATGACTCTGCCCAAGTAAGACAGCGACCCAAAGGCCAGGATCACATCCTCCTCCTCTGCGCCTCTCATAGCTTCCTCCACTGCACTTTCGATATCATTCACCGCCAGAACTGTTCCTTTACAATAAAGCTCCGCCGTCTTTTTCAGTTCCTGTGCAGACAGGGTGCGCGTTTCATCCGGCAGGTTCACCGTGTAGATCCGCTCTGCCAGCGGAGCCATGATCTGTGCGATCCTTTTATATTCCTTATCCCGGAATACTCCCATAATAAAAAATAATCTCCGTCCTGGAAAATAACGTTCCACAGATTTCTTGAGCCAAAGGGCACCGTCTGCATTGTGAGCCCCGTCCACCAGAAATACCGGCCCTTCCCTCAGACAGGTAAACCTCCCCGGCCAGCGGGCATTCTCAAATCCCCTGCGGATTGCCTCCTCTGGAATCTGCATTCCCGCAGCATCTCCTGCCGCCCGGACAGCCTCCCATGCAGTCACTCCATTGATGATCTGATAGGTTCCCGCCATCCGGATATTCAGTTCCTTCATCCCTCCGTAAGAAAATGTCTGCCCCCGGTAATCTTCCTGTGTGACTATGGCATCCTCTGTTTTCACAAACCGGATCTCACAGCCCTGTTCTGCCGCGCGCCTTTCCAAAACCCTTCTGACCCCCGGTTCCTGGGGTGCGGATACCACGACGCATCCGGGCTTGATGATCCCGGCTTTCTGCTCCGCGATCTCTTCCGGCGTATCCCCCAAAAAGCTCATATGATCCCGACTGATGGGTGTAAAAACAGATGCCAGCGTATGCTCTATGATGTTGGTGGCATCCTCCTTCCCGCCCAGCCCCGTCTCCAGTACCACGATACCGCAATGCATATTCCGGAAATACAAAAAAGCTATTGCGGTCTCAATCTCAAAAACAGTAGGGCCCGGCAGCCCTTTTGCCTCCATACGCACAATAGCTTTCTGAATTTCTTGAACCAGTTCTGCAAATTCCTCCTCCGGAATCCATTTCCCGTCAATCTGGATCCTCTCCAGATATGAAACCACGGTCGGTGAAATATATCTTCCGGTCCGGATGCCTGCTTCACTCAGAATCGTAGATATAAAAGCAAGCACAGACCCTTTTCCGTTCGTCCCGGCCACATGGATGAACCTCAGATCCTTCTGCGGATCCCCCAGCTCATGCAGAAGCTCCCGAACCGTATCTAAGCCAAGTACACTTCCGTATTTCGACACCTCGTCCAAATATACCCTTGCTTCTTTATAGGTCACGTTATCGTCTTTTCCTTTCTGATCTTCTTAAGACTGCACAGTCCTGTACAGAATGAATCTCTTCTCTGAACAGTTACGCTTATCTCACAGCTGCAGTTCCTATGCAAAAAAACTGCCGCTGTCAAACATCATATCACTTCCTGCTGAATCCTACAAGTGCAAATTTCTCACTATCCGGCCGATCAGCGTGCTGATTGGCCGGGGTTTGACCAGTAACGAAACTCTACTGCCCGGTTTCCCCGCGCTGCCGCGCCAGCTCCGCCACGTTTGCTTCCACCCGTGCCTTATTCAGCGGATAAATGAACAGAAGGGCCAGTGCCACCGCGCCCAGCCCAATAGCCGGAATAATACAGGACAGGCTGAAAATCCCTGACGTGACCTCCGGATCAAATGCAGTCGCCTGGTTGTAGCCGATCAGGCTCAAAAGCCCCCCGATCATGCCGGAGGAAAATGCCTGCCCCAGCTTCCTGGCAAAAGAATATACAGAATAGATTGTTCCGTCCTCCCTCACCCCGTTTTTAAGTTCCGCGTCGTCGATCACATCCGTGATCATAGCCCAGATCACAGTATTAAAGAATCCAAGCCCCACATAGGCTAATGTATAAAATCCCACATATACATATGGATTCTGCGGCTTGATCAGCAGGCAGAGCAGATACACCGCCGACCCAAAGGCGCAGGAAGCTACCGAAAGTTCCTTTTTGCCGAATCTTGCGGACAGCCTCGCGGCAAAGGGCGCACAGACCACCAGCATCACAATGCTTCCTGTCATTGCAGACGCGGACTGGGCGGCCGCGGAACCATAATAGTTGGGAAACACATAACCAGCCATCCCCTGCATGCCTAGCATTCCCAGCAGCAACAGGACAGCTGCAGAAATGATCCCAAGCAGCGCCCTGTTCGTGACCAGACTTTTAAGCAACTTCCCAATCTCCAGTCTCTGGTTGTTGGCCTTCACCGGGACACGTTCTCTTACCAGCCGAAAGCAAAGCAGATAGCAGACGATTGCCAAGATGCTGAATACTCCTGCGATGATGGTCATCCGGGGACCGGAAAGAACCGTATTGCCATCCACCACCACATAAGCCGCCACCGGAGTTCCCACACCGATCACAAGCCCAGCAAGCGTAGCACCGATGGTCCGCCAGGTGGACAGCTCCGCACGGTCCTTCGGATCCGCAGAAACAGCGGAAGCCATGGAACCATACGGAATATTGATGGACGTATAGAAAATAGACCCCCATAGAATATAGGTAATGACCATCCACACGATTCGGAATCCATAGGACATATCCGCAAACGCAGACTGATAGATCAGAAAGGATGAGATTGCCACCGGCCCGCACATCCGCTTGATCCAGGGCTTGAACTTTCCTTCCTTTCCCGGTCTGGAGCGGTCCACGATCTGCCCCATGGTCACATCTGTCACCGCGTCTATAAAACGGGCGGCCATCATCAGAATCCCTACGATCGCGGCCGGCACCCCCATCACATCTGTATAGAATTTCAGCATAAAGGAGGAAGACAGGATAAAGGTAAAATCATTTCCGAAATCGCCGAACATATATCCCAGTTTATCCTTCATGCCAAATGGCTCTGCGGTTGTTTTCTCATTCTCCATATCGTTTCCTCTTTTCTTATGAATTTCAATCAGCATACCTGCTCAAAAGCCGGACAATGGCAGCTGATTTTTATTCATTTCGGATATTCACATACGCAAAAACAGCCGTCAAAGCGGTCTGTTTTTGCTACACATATTCTGTGCAAAATATCCATTGTTATACATAAACGGAAAAAATATGAGATTCGAGAGGATATCGTATTTTCAAACACTTCCAGAAGGTTAAGATCCGGAAACGGCTTTTGCCTACCGTTTCCAATTCCTTACTCCCGGATCTGTCCGTTTCCAAATATAATATATTTTGTAGACGTGAGCGCTTCCAGCCCCATCGGTCCCCTTGCATGAAGCTTCTGCGTACTGATCCCGATTTCCGCGCCGAAGCCGAACTCGAAGCCGTCCGTAAACCGTGTGGAAGCATTCACATAGACTGCCGCCGCGTCCACCTCATCCTGAAATTTTAACGCATTGTCATAATCCTTTGTAAGGATGGACTCAGAATGTCCTGTGTTGTATCGGTTGATGTGGGCGATTGCTTCCTCAACGGAATCTACGATTTTTACAGAAATCACAGCATCCAGATACTCAGTTCCCCAGTCCTCTTCTGATGCAGGAAGAATCTCCGGCACGATCTCCCGGGCACGCTCGTCTCCCCGGATCTCCACCTGGTGCGCCCTCAGCCGTTTTACGATCAGAGGCAGGGCATCCTTCGCTGCAGCCCCGTGGATTACCAGTGATTCACATGCGTTGCACACACCCATACGCTGGGTCTTTGCATTTTCAATGATATCCGCTGCCCTGCCGATATCCGCGCTGGCATCTACGAAAATATGGCAGTTCCCGGTACCTGTCTCAATCACCGGAACGGTACTGTTCTCCACCACGTTCGCGATCAGGCCGGCGCCGCCCCGCGGAATCAGAACATCAATATAGTCATGCAGCTTCATCATCTCTCCCACGGTTGCCCTGCTGGTGTCCTCCACCAGAAGGAGGGCATCCTGGGGAAGATTTTTCTTTTTAAGGCCCGCCTTGATGACCTCTGTGATCGCCAGGTTAGAATGGATGGCATCACTTCCGCCCCGCAGGATCACGGCGTTACCGGTTTTGAAGCAGAGCCCAAAGGCATCTGCCGTCACATTGGGACGGGATTCGTAGATGATCCCCACCACTCCCATGGGCACCCGCTTCTTGCCGATCTGCAGGCCGTTGGGGCGGTTCTTCATACTTAAAACCTCTCCGATAGGATCCTCCAGTGCCGCAACCTGTTCCAGTCCTTCGGCCATATCCTTGATCCGCTGTTCGGTCAGCCGAAGGCGGTCAAGCAGGGACTTCTTCACCCCTTTTTCCTCTGCTGCCTTCAGATCCTTTTCATTTTCTTCCAGTAGATATGCGCTCCTGGCACACAGCTCCCCGGCTGCCGCCAGAAGGCCCTTATTCTTCTCATTTGTCCCCAGCTTCGCGCACAGCCGTGAGGCGTCCTTCGCGCGGATCCCAAGTGTCTGAATATAACTTTCCATCCTCTGCATCTTTCCTTTCTACTTAAAATATAAATGGACTGCCGCGAAATCACTTGCGCAGACAGTGCGGGAGATTCCGCAGCAGTACCTAATCCTTTTTGCTTTCAGATATTATTCTTCTACGGCTTTTTTGTGCTCTTCCGTTTTCCTTGCCTTCTTCGACTGCCGCCGAAACTGCGCCCGCTCAGGTGACAGCTCATCCTCCACGGCTTTTCCATGCTCCTTTGATAAGAATAGAGTTCCGATCTTTTTTCCTGCCATAATATCATTGATAGCGTAAATATTGTCCCCGCTGGCGATCACCATATCTGCCCCGGCACCGGTCACGATCTTGGCCGCATTGACCTTGGTGGACATCCCTCCGGTCCCGAAATCGCTGGAAGAACCCTTGGCCATATTCTCCAGCTTTTCATCGATCTTCACTACGGTATGGATAAAACGGGCACGGGGATTCTGCTTCGGATCGTCCGTATACAGCCCCTCGATGTCCGACATCAGAATCAGCAGGTCCGCCTCCACAAGCTCCGCCACATTCGCCGCCAGAGTATCGTTATCCCCGAAGTTGCCATAGGCTAGCTCATCCACGGAAATGGCGTCGTTTTCATTAACGATGGGCACCACATTCATCCGGAACAGCTCGTCAAAGGTACGCTTCGCGTTTTTGCGGCATTCCTCGTTCGTTACCGATTCCTTCGTCAGCAGGACCTGTGCCGTCAGCTGGCTGTATTCATTAAACAGCTTTTCATAGATCATCATCAGCCTGGCCTGTCCCACCGCCGCACATGCCTGCTTGGCAGCCTCCGTATCCGGCCGTTTATCAAGCCCCAGAGCAGCCCTGCCCACTCCCACCGCGCCGGAGGAAACAACGATCACTTCTTTTCCCTTGTTCCTCAGGTTGATCAGAATCCGCACAAATTTTTCCAGCTTCTCCAGATTAATATTTCCCGTTTCTTCATACGTGATCGTAGTGGTACCTACCTTGATCACGATCCGTTTCTTTTGCCGTAAGATTTCTTTTCTATCCATATTCTCTCCCGATGGTTCCCGTATTTTTTTGCGGACGGCACAGGAACAGGAAGCATCCGCCCCTGTACCAAACCGCTTATCGCGCGTTTTGATAGATTCGGAAAATGTCCTCCTGATCCAGCTTCTTCACACAGCCGATGGTCCTGCCGCCGTCGAAGCTGCATTTCCTTGCCAGCTCCCGGAGAATCTCTTCCGTGGGTTCCACCCCAAGCTCTCTCAGACTGGTAGGCATCTGTACGGAACGGTAAAATCCCTCCATTGCCTGAACACCTTTCTCCGCGGTCTCCATCGCATTTCCGGTGTCTTCCACACCCATGACCTGCACCGCAAAGCGTGCAAACCGCTCCGGCCTCGCGTCCATAACATACCTTGCCCAGCTTCCCCAGACAGCCGCCAGGCCTGCTCCATGGGCCACGTCATACATGCCGCCCAGCTCATGCTCCAGCTGATGGGACGCCCAGTCTCCTCCATCCGTGCCGCAGCCGGTCAGTCCATTGTGGGACAGGCTTCCCGCCCACATCACTTCTGCTCTTGCCTCATAGTCCCGAGGATTTTCCAGAAGAATCCTGGCATTCTTCATGACCGTGCGTATCAGGCATTCGCTGATCCCGTCTGTCAGCTCCATGTTCTCCGCCTGATTCAGATAGCGCTCCATCGTATGCATCATGATATCCACGCAGCCGCTTTCCGTCTGGTATGCCGGAAGGGTCATGGTCAGTTCCGGATTCATGACTGCAAACTTCGGCCGTACAAAATCACTGTTACAACCCCGTTTGACCCATCCCTCTTCCTTTGTAATGACAGAGGAATTACTCATCTCAGAGCCGGCCGCGGCAATGGTCAGCACCACCCCCAGAGGCAGACATCCCTGGGGCGTCCGCTTCTTTGCATAAAAGTCCCACACATCTCCTTCATTAGACACGCCGTACCCGATGGCCTTTGCGGAGTCAATGACACTGCCCCCGCCTACTGCAAGAATGAAATCTACGGATTCCTTCCTGCACAGTTTGATCCCCTCATAGACAAGGGAAAGCCTGGGATTCGGCACTACCCCGCCAAGAGTCACATAGTCCACTTCCGCCTGGTCCAATGACGCGCAGATTCCGTCCAGCAGTCCGCTTTTTTTTACGCTGCCGCTTCCGTAGTGGATCAGCACTTTCCGGCATCCGCATTCTTTCACCAGCTGCCCGGTCTGCTGCTCTGTCCCTTTTCCAAATACTACTTTTGTAGGTGCGAAATAATTAAAATTTTCCATCTGCTTTTTCTCCTGTTCATTCATATAAGGAATCCTTTATACAACCTCGATCTGGCACATTTTCATAGCATTCAGCGCCTGTTCATGGCTTTCCTGCGTCACCCCTGCGCAGCAGGAAGAATCCACGATGACCGGCACCTCCGGCAGATAGGCCTTTACAAGAAGTGCATTGGAGATCACGCAGATATCCGTGCACAGTCCGATCAGAGTGACGCTCTCCACCGGATTCCCGGAATCCTGGCGTGCTTTCAGCATCTGCCCCAACTCCACGCTTCCAAATGTAGGCTTGTCAATGGGTTTTTCCGAAAGCAGCACCTGAATCTCCGGGCGAATCTCCCACCCGTTTGTCCCCCGGATGCAGTGCCTCACCGGGAGCTTTTTCCCCTCCTGGGTATCCAGATAATCCTCTTCATGAGTATCCCTGGTGGCGATCACCAGCCCGTCAAACTCCTGGATCTTCTGGATTACCCGGGGCACGATCCCCACCGCCTCCGGCGTTCCCAGCGCGCCGTCAATAAAATCATTCTGCATATCTACCACTGCCAATACTTTCATCCTCTTCCTCCTTTATCGCTTTGCGGTTCTCTTTTTCCAAGCCGAACCGCTTCCATCTGCTTTGCAGTCTCCTGATCCAGCCATTCAAACAGATAATTCCTGTCATGCCCCGGCCGGTTTAAATATTCCTTCCGAAGCTCCCTGTTCACCAGCTCCACTTCCTCCCGCAGTTCTTTGGCGGAAAGCAGGCTGCATCCCTGTCCCCGGATGATCACCTGCTCTGTGCCGTCCGAGGTAGCAACGGTCACATGATACTTTCTCCCGATCTCATGGGCCGTCTTCTCAATGTACTGATCCGCAGTCTCCGCTTCCTTCGTATAGACCACATAAATATTATGGTACCGCTGCACCTCTCCCAGAAATCCTTTCAGCTTATAAGCGTCGAACACCAAAATCACGGTGCATTTTTTTGCCCCCTGGTAATTGCACAGGATATCCATCAGCTTCCCTCTCGCCCCGTCGATGTTCGTTTCCGCCAGCTCCCGAAGCTCTTCCCATGCAAAAATAATATTGTATCCGTCAACCAGAAGATATTCTTTTCGTTTCTCTGCCTTCTTTCCCGCTGCTCTGCGGACCTCCGTCCCGGCTGCATAAGAAACTTTTTTCTGTGCCTGCGCCGCCCTTCTCCTGGAAGCCTCGGCCATTCGGTCCAGTTCCCTTTCCTCCTCAGGGGACAAGGTATACTCCCTCACCGGACGCCGTCTGGGAACCGGCTCCACCTGCGTTCCTCCGGACGCTTCTTTTTTCTGTAATACACTTTCCAGATGCATATACTCCTCCACCTGGTCCCATTGTACCACAAATCCCGCCCCATGGGCGCAAAAAACGGAGCCTGTTGGATTTTCCAGATCCCGCTCGGCATCGTATCCGATTTTCTCGATCACCTCTTCCGCATTGTGACAGGGCAGATACCCTTTCAGGCTGCAGGACAGTCTTCCCCTGCCTTTCGTATAGGCGGCCAGCTCCGTCTGATAATCCCGCATATTCACAACCGGAACCGCACCTTCTAAGACTGCCGTGCCCCCATCCTGTTTTGGCGTACCGAAAGTCCCATGCATCCGCTGGAGATCCGACAGGGCACGTCCCACCGTATCCTGCGGCACCTCCAGCCTGTAATCGTAATAGGGCTCCAGCAAGATGCTCTGTGCCTTTTTCAGTCCCTGCCGCACCGCCCGGTATGTAGCCTGCCGAAAGTCCCCGCCTTCCGTATGCTTCTGATGGGCCCGCCCGGCTGCCAGAGTGATCTGCATATCCGTGATTGACGAACCTGTCAGCACGCCTGCGTGTTCCTTTTCTTCCAGGTGGGTCAGGATCAGCCGCTGCCAGTTCCGGTCCAGCACATCCTCGCTGCAGACGGACGCGAACTGCAGGCCACTCCCCGGCTCTCCCGGTTCCATCAACAGATGGACCTCCGCATAGTGCCGCAGAGGTTCAAAATGCCCCACACCTTCCACCACATCTCCGATTGTTTCTTTGTATACAATGTTTCCCTTCCCAAATTCCACCGGAACGTGAAACCGTTCCAGGATCAGGCGCTTCAGGATCTCAATCTGCACTTCCCCCATAAGCTGGGCGTGGATCTCTCCCAAAGTCTCATTCCATACGATATGCAGCAGGGGCTCCTCTTCCTCCAGCTGCCGGAGGTGTTTCAGCATCACATGGACATCACAGCCCGGCGGAAACTGAATCTGATAGGTCAGCACCGGCTCCAGAACGGGCGTCCCCGACTCCGCCTCAGCCCCCAGGCCCTCCCCAGGAAATGTTTTCGTCAGCCCTGTTACAGCACAGATTGTTCCCGCGCAGACCTCCTCCGCAGTCTCAAATTTAGCGCCGGAATAGATACGGATCTGGTTCACCTTTTCCTCCCAAAATTCCGCGTCTACCCTTGAAATATCTGCTTTTTGTCTTTCCTCTCCGCGTTCTCCCGTTTCTTTCCGGTTCGTAAGCAGGTCCTTCACCCGCAGCCTGCCGCCTGTGACTTTCAGGTATGTCAGACGATTCCCCTGGTCATCCCTGGATATTTTATAGACCTTCGCGCCGAATACTTCCGGATAGGATCGAATCGGCGCATATCGTGAAAATCCTTTTAAAAATGCCTCCACCCCGGTCAGCTTCAATGCAGAACCAAAAAAGCAAGGAAATAATTTTCTTTCTGAAATCAGCTTCCGGATCTCCTTGTCAGATACGGTTCCGGTTTCCAGAAACGCATCCAGTACCGATTCATCACACATGGCGATATTTTCGAAAAACACATCCGGATCGCCGTCCTGCAGCAGACCTTCGCCTTCCCTCCCCTGTGTACTTCCGTCAGATCCTTTTCCCGTATTCTGCGGACAGCCGCTGAAATCCACACAGCTTTCATCCAGCCTCTTTTTCAGCTCGTCCAGTAATTCAGCCGCGTCTGTCCCTTCCTGATCCATTTTATTTACGAACAAAAACACCGGAACCCGATACTTAGAAAGCAAATACCACAATGTCTCCGTATGCCCCTGTACGCCGTCCGCCCCGCTGATGACCAGGATTGCCGCATCCAATACCTGCAGGGTACGCTCCATCTCCGCGGAAAAATCCACATGCCCCGGCGTGTCCAGAAGCGTGACCTCCAGATCCTCCAATGGAAAGACTGCCTGCTTGGAAAAGATCGTGATTCCCCTCTCCCGTTCCAGTTCGAAGGTATCCAGGAATGCGTTCTTATTGTCTACACGCCCCAGCTTCCGTATGGCTCCGCTTGCATAAAGAAGCCCCTCTGACAGGGTCGTCTTCCCCGCATCCACATGGGCCAGCAGTGCGGTACATATCTTTTTTTCAGATCTATCTACAGATGGTCCTCCCATTGGAAATACCCCTTTCCATGGTCTATAATTTAACCGATTGATCCTCATGATTGAAAACCAACCGGTTATAAAATAACGCTATTTCAAATCCTTTTATATCATACCACAAGCCCCTCCCTTTTTCCAGTCTTGGTTATAAGGAAGATTTATGCATTTTTATTATATATACTGTATATTTATTCATTATATTATACATATTATGTATATTTTCATTTTTATTACATTTTCTCTTGCATAATTATAATCCGTGGTGTATAGTATTGGATGTTATCAGAAATTCGCATAAACAGATAAAAAGGATCAGGAGGCAATAAACATGAGCAAAGAAAAAGTTGTATTGGCATATTCTGGAGGTCTTGACACCACCGCGATCATCCCATGGTTAAAGGAAAACTTCGATTATGAGGTCATCTGCTGCTGTATCGACTGCGGGCAGGGCGAAGAACTGGACGGACTGGAAGAGCGTGCAAAGCTGTCCGGCGCATCCAAATTATATATTGAAAATATCATCGACGAATTTTGCGACGAGTACATCATGCCCTGTGTCAAAGCAGGCGCTGTTTACGAAAATAAGTACCTGCTGGGAACCTCTATGGCACGCCCGGTCATTGCAAAGCGTCTGGTAGAGATCGCACGGAAGGAAAACGCATCCGCCATCTGCCACGGAGCCACCGGTAAAGGAAATGACCAGATCCGTTTTGAACTGGGAATCAAGGCACTGGCTCCGGACCTGAAGATCATCGCTCCCTGGCGTATGACCGACGTATGGACCATGCAGTCCCGGGAAGATGAGATCGAATACTGCAAGCAGCACGGAATCGACCTTCCGTTTGATGCAAAGCACAGCTACAGCCGCGACCGCAACCTGTGGCATATCAGCCATGAAGGACTGGAGCTGGAAGACCCGGCAAATGAACCAAATTATGACGACCTGCTTGTCCTCGGCGTATCCCCGGAAAAAGCTCCGGATGAAGGCGAATATGTGACCATGACCTTTGAAGCAGGTGTTCCGAAGAGCCTGAACGGAAAGGATATGAAAGTATCCGAGATCATCACCGAGTTGAACGCCCTAGGCGGAAAGCACGGCATCGGAATCGTAGATATCGTGGAAAACCGTGTGGTAGGCATGAAGTCCCGCGGCGTCTATGAGACACCCGGCGGAACCATCCTCATGGAAGCACACCAGCAGCTGGAAGAACTGGTACTTGACCGCGCAACCTATGAAGCAAAGAAGGATCTTGGAAATAAATTCGCACAGATCGTATATGAGGGAAAATGGTTCACCCCCCTGCGCGAGGCAATTCAGGCATTTGTTGACGTAACACAGCAGTATGTGACCGGAGAAGTGAAGTTCAAGCTGTACAAGGGCAATATCATCAAGGCCGGCGAGACTTCCCCATATTCCTTATACAGCGAATCCCTTGCAAGCTTTACCACCGGAGATCTGTATGACCATCACGATGCAGACGGATTTATCAATCTGTTCGGGCTTCCGCTGAAAGTCCGCGCAATGAAAATGCAGGAAGTACAAAAGTAAACCAATACAGAAAACCTGCCACTGGCAGCTTTTCTGCTTACGATGGTATCTAATGAAAAAGCTGCCCATTCGGACAGCTTTTTCTATTCTGCCATATTCAAAAAAGTATCTTATAACACTGCCTTAAGAACCCTGAGCGCATTCCCGGACCAGATCTTATCCAGCTGCCGCTCCGTGATCCCCTGCTTTTTCATGGCTTCCCAGACCAGCTCCATATCTCCCGGTCCGGAAAGATATCCGGTCACGTCCTTACACACAAAGCCGTCAAAATCCGTTCCGATGGCTGGCAGGTCTTCCCCTGCCTCGGCGATCATATGGGCCGCATGTCTGGCAATGTCCTGCACCGTAACCTCTGAAACCTTTTCACGCAGAAATACAGGATAGAAATTTAAGCCTGCGGCCCCCCCTTTTTCCGCCAATGCCCTCAGCATATCATCCGTCAGGTTCCTGGGGACATCGCACAAAGAACGGGTATTAGAATGCGACGCTATGATCGGAGATCTGCTGACCCGGATGCAGTCCCAGAATCCCCCGTCCGACAGGTGGGAGACATCCACCAGCATCCCCAGCGCGTTCATCCGATCCACCATTTCCAGGCCGAATGGTTTGAGACCCTGATTCATGATCACGCTGTCCCGGCTGTTGGGATACCCCAGGCAGTTCTCATAATTCCATGTCAGGGTGATCAGACGGATTCCCTGCCGGTACAGCTCCTCCAGCCGCTCCCGCTGCCCGTTCAGCACACCGCCTTCTTCCACCGTTGCAACTGCGGAAATCCGATGCTGCCTGTCATTTTCAAGAATCTCTTCATAGCTTTGGGCAAGCCGGAGCCCTTCCTGTTCCTCCTGCCGGATCCGCCGGATCATATCCAGCACCGCCCTGTATGCCCGGTCCCATGCCTGCGGTCTGATCTGCCGGTGTCTGCCGTTCCAGACGGGTTTCCCGTCCACATATTCTTTCCCGTCCGCAAAGCATGCAAAAAACTGGACCATCGTCCCGGCACGTTCCATCGCTTCCATATGTATGCACAAATGATTTTTTAATATACTTTCATTTGCCTCGCTTTTTTGCAGCTCACTGATCGTATCGCAGTGCATATCAATGAATCTTCTCATCACTTTCAAGTCCTCTCTTTTTTCAATATTCCTGTTTTACTTTCCCAGATTATGTATATTCACAGATATTCAGAACGGAAGCAATATGAAAAAGCAGGCTGATTCACTTGATATGCATCTTTTTCCAAATACACACGGCATCATGTATATTTTTTCTGATATGTACATACTCTGTTACTATTCATAGTGTCTTGCACCTTGCTGCGAGACAGACGGCCGGTAGATCAATGACCTCATGCATCCGGCTTTCCCGCCTTTAGGCGCCGAAATCATATCATCAGTATACCATAAAAAGGAGAGCTTATGAAACCTAAAATCGGAGTGATCGTCTGCGGCTTTATTGAAAACAAACAGTTTGTGACTAACGCCTATATCCAGTCCGTCCGGTATTCCGGCGGAATCCCCTTGATCCTCCCCCTCATCCGCTCCGGCCCGGTCCTGAACGAATACGTCAGTCTCTGCGACGGCTTCCTGTTCTGCGGAGGGAATGACATCACTCCTCTGCTCTTCGGACAAGAGCCCAAAAAAGGAAACGGACAGACCAATATTTCCCTGGATCTTTTCCAGATCCGGCTCATGAAAGAAGTCCTGAAAACAAAGAAGCCTGTATTCTCTATCTGCCGCGGAATGCAGGTATTCAACGTAGCCTGCGGCGGCACGATCTTCCAGGATATCTCCCTGCAGCCCGGAAAGCATCTTGACCACATGCAGCAGTCTGACGCACGGAGCGAGGTCAGCCACAAAATTCATGTAAAGCCGGGGACACAGCTGAAAAAGTATGTGGGAAGCCTTTTATATGTGAACAGCTACCACCATCAGACCCTGGATCGGATCGGAAAGAATCTGGCCGTCTCTGCTGCCGCTTCCGATCAGACTGTTGAGGCTGTTGAAATGCCTTCACACCCTTTTGCTATCGGCGTCCAGTGGCATCCGGAATGTATGTACCGCAACTCCCCCGAGATGCGGGAGCTGTTCGGAGGCTTTATCCTGGCTTCCACCCACAGCGGAAAAGCTTCTGCAGACTGACTCCATAGTGTATCTGAGATTTCAGGAGGGGAATTTAAAATGGATAGGAGGTTTCAAACATGTCCGAATTATCTGTACTTGATCTGCAGAACCTGCGTCATCTGATCGGCGGCTATGACACATCCCGCTGCAAAATGGAAGACTATGCGTCTCAGGCCGAAGACCCGGAGATCAAAAAGCTGTTCCAGGATGCCGCAGATTCTGCCATGAAAAACAAGCAGACGCTGATGAAATTTTTATAGAGATCACTTGCTGTGATGGTGATCTTTCAATGGAGGTGAGGCACATGAATGAAAAGACAATGGTTTCCGATGCTCTGGCGGGAGTGAACGGGGAACTGAAAACGTTCGGAGACATCATTCCCCAGACAGAAAACAAGGAGCTGAAGCAGTGCTTGAAACAGATGCGCAGCCAGTGCGAGATGACCCAGGAAAAGCTGTATCAGGCAGCACGCGAAAAGCATTATTATGTTCCTGCGCCCAAGGCCACGAGGGAAGAGGTCGAACACATAAGATCCATCCTGACCCGGATGAGCTAAGGAACTGCCCCTGCCAGCTGCATATGCAGGCACAAGAATAAGGCAGTCATTTCCAGACTGCCCTGTTCTTTTTTTATTTATGAAAAACAGCAATTTTTCTTTATTTTTATACCGCTCCTACCGGAAATACTCCACTCCGGATTCAAAGATCTTCATGTCCTGTTCTCCGTAAATATTGAGCGCAACAGACCTGTCTCTCCGCTCGGAATGCGCCATCTTTCCCAGCACCCTTCCGTCCGGACTTGTGATCCCTTCGACAGCCAGATAGGAACCGTTTACATTCCACTCCTCGTCCATACTGATGATTCCTTCCGGATCACAATACCGTGTTGCAACCTGACCGTTTTCAAACAGCTTTTCCAGCAATTCCCGATCTGCCACGAACCTGCCTTCCCCATGGGATGCAGGAATCGTATATATGCTGCCAAGCTGTGCCTGTGCAAGCCACGGGGACCGATTACTCACCACCTTGGTATAGACCATCTTGGAAATATGCCGTCCGATCGTGTTGTAGGTCAGGGTCGGAGAATCCTCCGTCTGGCCGACGATCTTTCCATAGGGCACTAGCCCCAGCTTGATCAATGCCTGGAAACCGTTGCAGATTCCCAGCGCAAGGCCGTCCCGGTCGCCAAGCAGCTTCTCCACCGCTTCTTTGATTTTTTCATTCATAAAGGCTGTGGCAAAGAATTTTGCAGAGCCATCCGGCTCATCCCCCGCACTGAATCCGCCCGGGAACATGATCATCTGAGCCTGTCCGATGGCTTTTTCAAATTCTTCCACAGATTCCCGAATCATCTGAGCATCCAGATTCCGGAACACTCTCGTGATCACCTTTGCGCCTGCGCGTTCAAATGCCTTCCTGCTGTCGTATTCACAGTTGGTACCCGGGAATACCGGAATAAACACCGTAGGCTGCCCGATCTTATGGGTACATACATGGACCTTCCCGGCGCCGTCATACAGCTTTTCTTCTAGCACCGTATCCGCGGATGCCGCTGATTTCGTTGCAAATACCGGTTCCAATGTCCCTGTCCATACACGGATTGCCTCATCCATAGAAATCTCCGTATTTGCGTAGGAAAATCCGTCTCCATCGGTAACCTCTCCGATGACCGTATAAGTAATCTGCAGATTCCCCACCTGGTCCGCCGGAACCTCTGCGACCAGATCGCCGAAAGCCGGAGCAAAGGCATCCCTTGGATCCAGATTGTGCTCCACTTTTACCCCCAGTTTATTTCCGAATGCCATCTTGCTGAGAGCCGCAAGGATTCCGTGGCGGTCCAATGCATAGGCAGATACGATCCTGCCGCTGCGGATGTCTTCCGTAAACTTCCCGTACTGCTCCATCACCTGGCTATAGACTGGCAGATCATAGGAGTCTCTCTCGATCCGCAGCCAGATCAGCTTATTTCCCGCTTCTTTCAATTCCGGCGTAATGATCTCCTGTTCCAATGCCATATCCACTGCAAAGGATACCAGAGTCGGCGGCACATCGATATCCTGAAACGTGCCGGACATACTGTCCTTTCCTCCGATGGACGGCAGCCCGAATCCAAGCTGAGCGTGATAGGCGCCGAGAAGGGCCGCAAAAGGCTGGCTCCACCGCTTCGGGTCTTCTGTCATCCTGCGGAAATATTCCTGGAAGGTGAATCGGATCTTCCGGTAATCCCCGCCTGAAGCCACAATCTTCGCGATGGATTCCGTCACTGCATAGATTGCGCCGTGATAAGGACTCCAGCTGGACAGATAGGGGTCGAAGCCATAACTCATCATAGAGACGCTGTCTGTTGTCCCGTTCTGAACCGGCACCTTTGCCACCATAGCCTGGGTCTCGGTCATCTGGTATTTTCCGCCGTGGGGCATATACACCGAAGCCGCGCCGATGGAACCGTCGAACATTTCCACCAGGCCCTTCTGGGAGCAGACATTCAAGTCTGACAGCACGGACAGCCATTTTTCACGCACATCCGCCACGTCCTCCCGAACGAAGAGAGAACCTTCCCTTCCGGGAATCTCCACTTCCACATCGGTCTCCTGATGAGCACCATTGGTATCCAGAAATGCACGGGAAATATTGACGATCTCCTTCCCTCTCCAGATCAGGACCAGGCGGGGTGAATCTGTCACCACAGCCACCTCGGTAGCCTCCAGATTTTCTTCCCTGGCATAGGATAAAAACTGCTCCACATCCTTTGGATTTACGACCACAGCCATACGCTCCTGGGATTCGGAGATGGCGATCTCTGTTCCGTCCAGGCCCGCATATTTTTTCGGTACCTTGTCCAGATCCACCCGCAGGCCTTCCGCCAGTTCCCCGATAGCAACAGATACACCGCCTGCACCGAAATCATTGCACTTCTTGATCAGGCGGCTGACCTCCTCTCTTCGGAAGAGACGCTGAATCTTTCTCTCTGTAGGCGGATTACCTTTCTGCACCTCCGCACCGCAGGTCTCGATAGATTCCTCGGTGTGTACCTTGGAAGATCCTGTGGCGCCGCCGCAGCCGTCCCGCCCGGTACGTCCGCCCAGAAGGATGATGATATCGCCCGGATCCGAAGTCTCCCGGATCACCGCGCGCCTGGGAGCCGCTCCCATGACTGCGCCGATTTCCATACGCTTCGCCACATAATTGGGATGATAGATTTCCTTCACCGTCCCTGTCGCAAGACCGATCTGATTTCCGTAAGAGCTGTATCCGTTGGCAGCTCCGCGGACCAGCTTCTTCTGTGGCAGCTTTCCCTTCAGGGTGTCCTTGACTGACACCGTGGGATCGGCTGCACCGGTCACGCGCATAGCCTGATATACATAAGTTCTTCCGGAAAGCGGATCACGGATCGCGCCGCCCAGGCAGGTAGCAGCCCCTCCGAAGGGCTCAATCTCCGTAGGGTGGTTATGGGTCTCATTTTTAAAGTTGATGAGCCACTCCTCCTCTGCGCCGTCCACTTTGATGGGAACTACGATGCTGCAGGCATTGATCTCTTCGGACTCCTCCTGGTCTGCAAGCTTCCCTTCCTTTTTCAGCTTCCGCATAGCCATCAGTGCCAGATCCATCAGACAGACAAACTTGTCTTCCCTGCCGGCGAAAATTTCACTGTGATCCTTTAAGTATTGCCTGTAGGTATTCTCGATCGGTTCCCTGTAATCCCCTTCACCGAAGGACACATTCTTCAGTTCCGTAGAGAAGGTGGTATGACGGCAGTGATCAGACCAGTAGGTATCCAGCACCCGGATTTCTGTCATAGACGGATCCCGCTTCTCTTCCCCATGAAAATAGTTCTGAATATGCAGAAAATCCTGAAACGTCATAGCCAGCCCCAAGGAATCATACAAGGCCTTAAGTTCTGCCTCCGGCATATCCTGGAATCCGTCAAAGATCTTCACATCCTCCGGCTCCTCAAATACAGACACCAGCGTATCCGGTTTTTCAAGCCCAGTCTCCCGGGAATCCACCGGGTTGATGCAGTGACTCTTGATGGCCGCAAACTCCTCCTCTGTCACAGAACCCTGGATCACGTAAGTGACTGCCGTGCGTATAACCGGTTTTTCGTCTTCTTTGATAAATTGTATACACTGCTCTGCAGAATCCGCCCTCTGGTCGAACTGTCCCGGAAGGAATTCTACGGAAAAGACTCTGTCCCCCTCCTGTACCGGAACCTCCTCCCGGTACAAAAGATCTACCGGCGGCTCCGCAAACACGCCGCTGCATGCTTTCTCAAAAGAATCATCGGAAACATTTTCCACATCATAGCGGATCAGCATCCGTACCCCTGTCACCGTCCTGATTCCAAGATAATGTCTGATCTCATGCCTCAACTCCTTTGCCTGTACGGCAAAGTCCGCCTTTTTCTCCACATATACCCGCTTTACATTACCCATATCAGTTCTCCTCCTTTAATCATTAAGAAATCCCATCTGTTCTAGACAGTTCCAGAAAATCTACCTGCGCCTTTCCTATTCTGCCAAGATCCTGCCGCCTCCTACCTTTCTGCTCCTGACTGTATACACGATACTGAGGATCAGAAGCACGGTCAGCCCTGCCAGGAAAAATCCCCCGATCCGAATCACCATATCAAAAAACAGACCTTCCGGCAGCATCCGTATCATATAATCTTCTGCCGGGTCAAAGATCCAGAGGTCATTGTCAAAAAAAATCTCGTGGAATTTCGTAAATACTGCATTAAAATTCCTCACCATGGCAATTCCCAGAAACAGGATCAAAGCCGCAAGAATCCCCAGCGCCGCCTGAAAGCTGCCGGCCAGAGTCTTCCACATCTCCTTCCTGCATACTGCCGCAAGAATTACAAGGGCTGCCGCAAGAACAGCAAACGCCCATCTTCTCATGGCAAGACCGCCGAGAAAGAGCCCCTGCACGTCCTCCATGTGCAGCCGGTCCTGTTCATTAAAAAAATCCTGCTCTTTACCTTCTACCGTAGTCACCACGCTTAAACGCTCTCTGTCTCCTTTCAGATATGCCATCATCTCCCGGGTCACATACATCGCGTCCTCCATCTTCATATCCAACGCCCGAAGCACCTGATATTTTGTATATTCCTTCTCATAGATACCGAAATCCAGATACATTGCCGCCTGAAAACTAGAGATCAGCAGAATGACCACCGCAGCAATAGAAGCCGCTCCGCCTGCAATCCACCGCAGTCCCTTCATGTTTCACCTCATTTCTTCCGATTGCTCCCGAATCGCGCATAAAATCCTCTGATTCCCCCGCAAGACGGGGAACTCAGAGGATTTTTCCTGCCTTTACTCTATCGTGGCAATCCGCATCATATTACTTACCCCGCCGATTTCTTCCCGTACATTCGGTGACGGCATACCTGCCGTAAGGACCACAATATCTCCCGTGTCCACAAACTGTTTTACCTGTGCAAGTTCGATCGCACCGTTACAGACATCATCCGTTGTGCTGAATTCCAGAGATTTCAGCGGAGTGACTCCCCAGTAAATGGACATCCTGCGGAGCGCCCGGTCGCTGGGCGTTACACCCAGGATCTCCTGCCGGGGTTTCATATTTGACACATACCGTGTTGTTGCGCCGGACACAGACGGCGTGATGATACATTTTGCATTCAGATTGGATGCCGCCAGCACGGAAGAATATCCGATTGCCGTAGACACACTGGACTTCAGGTTATCTCCTGCCTGTGAAAGCAGCAGATCATAATCCAGGTGCCCTTCCGCATTCTCCACGATATGAACCATCATCTTCAATGCTTCAATGGGGTATTTTCCTGCCGCTGTCTCGCCCGAAAGCATCACCGCATCCGTACCGTCATAAACCGCATTGGCAACATCCGTCACTTCCGCACGGGTAGGACGGGGATTTCGGATCATAGAATCCAGCATCTGTGTCGCCGTAATAACAGTCTTAAAATTATTGTTGCATTTCTGAATCAGCATTTTCTGCAGGTAGGGGAGCTCTTCTGCCGGAATTTCCACGCCCAGATCGCCTCTGGCTACCATGATCCCGTCTGCCGCACGGATAATCTCATCAATGTTGCGGATACCTTCCGCGTTCTCGATCTTGGCAATGATCGGAATGTACTGTGCGTGCAGGGATTTCAGATATGCTTTGATCTCCAGGATGCATTCCGCATTCCGCACAAAGGAAGCTGCTATAAAGTCAATGTCCTGCTCTACCCCGAACTTGATGTCTTCCTTGTCCTTTTCCGTAATTGCCGGAAGCCGTACCGGAACATTAGGTACATTGATCCCTTTGCGCTCTCCCAGCTCGCCTCCGTTGATGATCCGGCACATGATATCCTTTCCGTCCTTTTTCACCACTTCCAGCTCGATCAGGCCGTCGTCGATCAGGATCTTCTTTCCCTTGTCAACATCCTCAGCCAAACCGTCATATGTGATGGATACTTTCTGTGCATCCCCCACAATATCTTCTGGAGTCAGCGTGATCATACCCCCTGCCTCCAGTTTTACCTTTTTGCCGTCCTTCAATACACCTGTACGGATCTCCGGTCCCTTCGTATCGAGAAGGATCGCCGTATTAGAATGCTCCTCCTCCCGAACCAGCTTAAGCATGTCCATCCTTGCCTTCTGCTCCGGATGGGTACCGTGGGAAAAATTAAAACGTGCCACATCCATCCCACCCCGGATGATGCTGCGCAATACTTCTTTGTCGTCCGTACTCGGACCCATAGTACATACAATCTTTGTCTTTTTCATTTTTATTCTCCCTCCTATATCAGTTTTTTACACTTTCTGGTGTATTTGTATTCTGCCGGATCAGCTACCGAAAATCACATCGGTCAGTTAATACCGAAGTACGCCCTGTCCGCCAAGACAGCCCTCCCCGGATTGGCTGACATCCTGATCCTGTCCGCCGGAATCAGCCGGCTGTTCGTATACAGGTTGGTCATATACCGGCTGCTCGTATGTCGGCTGCTCGTAATACTGCTGTTCGTACTGTTCCTGAACAGCCGCAGCCTCTGCCTGTGCCTGCGCGGCTGCCGCCTCTGCTGCTGCACGCTCGGCTTCCTCTTTCTTTGCCTGCTCTGCAGCCGCGGCCTCTGCCTGCTTCTGTGCTTTCAGTGCAAGGGCAGTTTCTTTTGTGCTGATTTCTTTTCCAGAATCAGCACTCTTATATTTTACAAATCCAACTTCATCTTCAAACCACAGCTCTGCCTGTTCTATATCATCTAGCCCAAGACCAGTAATCTCTACAGTATGCCCATCCTCATAAGCCAGACTGAAATCATAGGTTATCTGCTGCTCTGATCCGGCCTCAGCCTCCACATCCTCAGGCGTATAGTACGCACAAACGATTTCTTCGTTTTCAATTATCATCCCTGATTCAAGCAGATTCTGAGAAGCCTCTTCTGCATTCGATGCCTTAACTGTAAAACCCGTGATCTTATCGCCTGTATGATTCGTCAGCAATAATTTGTACGCATCCTCAGATTCCTTTCCTATGATCTTGTACTCTTCTTCCTTTTCCACCTCCTTATCTTCACTCATCTCTGTTTCCGGTTCTTTTGGTTCTTTTGTTCCTTCTTCTTTTTTACCACATCCCAGAACCAGGCAGGCTGCTCCAATTACCAGAATTTTTGTCATCACTGATTTCTTCATAAATATTTCTTCCTTTCTGATGTCTCATTCTTTTTATCATTCAACTATGGCCGAAGTATTTTACCTGCTCCGAAACACAGCTAAATTCAATGTCCTCTTCGCTGTCAGGGGATTTGAAATTCTTCTGTCTGTACGAGTGTCTGTGCATCGCCGTTCACAAGAATAATATCCATATGCACTGCCCCTTGGGGCAGGGAAGCCTTTTTCAGATATAACTTGTAACCGTCATCATTCCATCCCTCTTCCTCCACTGTTGAAGTACGGAATGCCTCATACGTCACGGCTGTCCCATCAGCCGTCCTGACAGACACATAGATTCTCGAATCCAGTTCTGCAAACTCTGAATCCAATTTGCCCTCTATCACATACCAGGAACCGTCTTCTTTCAGAGAGACCGTTGTATCGGTTGCCGCCGCGGTCAGATTCTCCGGTACCCGGACCGGACCTTCCATGACCGGGGGCTGTTCCGCAAAAAAGGAAAGCCTTCTCTCCACCCGCTCCACGATCACATACTCCGGATGATACTGATCCAGATTCCCCAGATTGTAGGGAACCAGGCGCGAAAAATATCCGTGTTCAAATTCATTTGCCAGAATGGGGAGCATGGAATTTCCGAAAGAATCCCGGAACATCAAAAGCGTCCCCTGTCCATTCGGATTGATCGTCTCGATCCAGTCCTCTTCCACGTCTTCCACATCGTTTACATATGCATAAATTGGAATCTGGTCATAATAAATATTATCTTCCGGCTCCACCGCCACGGAATAAAGCATCTCAGCCAGATCCCCGGTATGCTCTTTCCGAACCTCATAAGCCGAATAAGAGGAGGTATCGTACTCCCTGCCAAGCCCGTCCAGCAGTTTTCTGCAGGCCAGCAGCGCGCCCTTGTTATTCCAGTGGGAATCGCCTTTCAAATACAGGCATTCCTCCGATTCTTCAAATGCCTCATACAGATCAACATAGTGAATCCCCGCCTTTTCCAGAAGCGAGGTGATACGGGTATGGTTATTGTCTTTGCCCCGCAGATAATTCGAAGGCATATTGCTGTCATACAAGGAGTTTTTATTAGGAGCAATGGTTAGTACAAATCTGCTTCCCCTGTTCTCAATATGCTGCTGCATCAGACCGATATTACTGACTGCATTCAAAAGTCCTTTTTCCGACATCTGGTTCTCTCCCAGATAATCATCCAATGTCCCTGTGTAATAGAGCCAGCCGTCCTTCCCCACCAATACCTGGTCCGAGGCTGACACGCCCAGAAGCCGTCCCCTCAGCAGCGCATTAGCCGCCACCAGTTCCTGACGGAATGCAAAATGTTCTTCAAAATACACACCCAGCTCTCCCAGGAAATGGGGATTCCATGTTCCGTCTGTCCGAAGCTCCGGAAATTCCACCAGTTCTTTATTCTCCGTTGTTTCATTTGTGGCTGCCACACTCATTCCCGCAAACGGAATGAGGACAAAGATCAGAACAGCCGCTATATAGATCAGATACCAGATTTTCTTTTTCATCGTCTCATTCACTTCATTCCCTTTCTAAAACCGGAAATAGATAAACGGATTATAAGTACCTCCGGACAAACTCAGCATGCATAATACCAGAAGAACGATCGTGCAGACATAGGACCCCGGCTGGAAAAAGCAATCCACAGCCCCTCTGCTGCGCTCCGGCATCCGGCTTCTCAGGCGCCTCACCGGACAGGACGCAATGACACAGACTACCAGTGTAAGTACCAGCAGCGGATTCAGCTGCTGCAGGGCAAAACTCATCTCCTCCGGCCCGAAGGATATTCCGGTAAACATCTTCCCGATCATGGCAAATCCCTGGGACAGAGTATCTGCCCGGAAGATCACGAATCCTGTGCACACTGCCAGCATGGTATAAAGATGCCCCAGCACCCTGGGCAACTTTTTCACCGGCAGCAGCCCCTCCAGTATTAAGAAGAAACCATGATACAGGCCCCATACTACAAAGGTCCAGTCCGCCCCGTGCCACAGACCGGTACAGAAGAACACGATCACCTTATTCACATATGTACGCACGAGGCCTTTTCTGTTTCCTCCAAGAGGAATATACAGATATTCCTTAAACCAGGTAGAGAGCGAGATGTGCCATCTGCGCCAAAATTCCTGTATGCTGCAGGAAATATACGGATAGTTGAAATTTTCCTGAAAGGTAAAGCCAAACATATGCCCCAGCCCGATCGCCATGTCGCTGTAACCGGAAAAATCAAAATAAATCTGGAACAAATAGGATACTGCCCCGATCCACGCAGATAAAATATTGACTTGGGACAATTCTGCGGCAAACACCGCATCCGCAGCTAACGCAGCCGTATTGGAAAGCAGAATTTTCTTAGACAGACCAATAATAAATCTGCGGAATCCGGCCGCAGTCTCTTCTAAATGTGGTGTTCTATTTGAAATCTGCTGTTCGATATCATGATATTTTACGATCGGCCCGGCGATAAGCTGTGGAAAAAAGGAAATATAAAGGAGCATATTTCCATAATTTTTCTGTGCCTTCACCTGGCCCCGGTATACATCTATGACATAAGACAACGCCTGGAACGTAAAAAACGAAATTCCGATCGGCAGGCTGACCTTCAGAAGCGGAAACTGCGCTCCGGTCAGGCCATTACATGTACCGATCAGCATATCGGCATATTTAAAAATTCCAAGTATCAGAAAATTGGTACATACGGCCAGAACAAGGACCGGCTTACGCCTCTTCGCCCGCTCCACCCACAGACCGTACAGATAATTCAGGCTCGCGCTGCCTAGCATCAGAAGAACATAAACAGGCTCGCCATATGCATAAAACAATAAACTGCTGATGATCAGCAGAACATTCTTTGCGCGCATAGACGGTATCAGATAATACAGCAAAAATACCACAGGAAAAAACACGCAGAGAAATGACATTGAACTAAAAACCATAGCTGCTTCTCCAAAAATCCCCAAAAGAAGATTCCGTTATTTCCTGGAATCCCCATCCTCATAAGTTTTTCTTTTCATGCTTTACTTTACATGTTCATGTGTAAACAAATGCTCCTGGCAGTATTCAAAATTGCCGTTGCACTTGGAGCAGAACCGAAATTCCAGTGAGGGGTCGTCCAATTCCGTCCTCCCGCACACTGCACACCGGTGCATAGCTCCGCCTCCATAAGTCATATGCGGCCGCGACTGCTTCTTGAACTTCCGCTTTCTTGCCTGTTCCTTCGGCGTGTAGGGCCGCATGTTCCTGCCGGACAAGAAAAACAGGATAAAGTTCAAAAGTGAAGCTACAATGGCCGTTCTTGTCATCCAGTTTCCTCTCACCAGGTCATACAGGATATAGGCCACATAGACATAGGCCATCCATTTGATCTTGATAGGCAGTACAAAGTACAGCAGAAGCTCCATATCCGGATAGCTTGCCGCAAATGCAAGAAAAATAGACATATTGATATAATATGTGCTGAAAAAGCCGCCGTACCCTACCATATCTGTTCCGAAAAATACAGCCAGAATAAAGGCTCCTGCCACGGTAAACAAAATTCCGGAAAATATATAGACATTGTAACGGAAGACCCCCCAGGTCCTCTCCAGCGCCGTGCCCAGCTGGTAGTAAAGTAGCATCATGATCACGATCGTCAGAAGGCTCCCGCTGGGCGGTACCAGTACCCAGGAGAGCAGCCGCCAGACCTGTCCCCTTAAAATATAAGCAGGTTCCAGGGTCAGCCACGAAAGCAACGCGGGCTGCATGAGTGATATCATATATCCGATCACATACCCTCCGATCAGATACATAGTCAGATTTGGAATTGCATGTCTGCCGAATTTTTTTTCTAATTGATCCAACCAGTTCAAAAGTCTTAGTCTCCTCTTTTTTGTTCTTCAATTCTATCATGTATAATTCTACCGTCAGGAGGCGTTTTTGTCAAATATATGTTATGCTTTTTCTGTTAATTTTGTATAAAACTCCCAAATCATTTATATGATTTTCCAAAAAAAATGAACTCTTGCCAAAAACCTTCATCACATTTCCGATTGTCTTTTTTTTAAACTTGTCGTATAATGTATCTTGTTGTCGAGTGAAAATCAACATTTAATAGGAAATAACTGACATAAAATCTTTATAAAAGAGGATGTGGGAATTATATGAATTTGAATGATTTATACAGCCTGGGAATCGATATCGGTTCCACCACGGTTAAGATCGCGGTGCTGAACGACAGCCGTGAGGTATTATTTTCTGATTATGAACGGCATTTTGCCAATATCCAGGAGACCCTGTCTGACCTGCTTGGCCGGGCCCTGTACGCCTTAGGTCCCATCCGGGTGTCCCCGGTCATTACCGGAAGCGGCGGTCTGACGCTCGCTACACATCTTGAGGTGCCTTTTGTACAGGAGGTGATCGCAGTATCTTCCGCTCTGCAGGACTATGCGCCCCAGACCGATGTAGCTATTGAACTGGGCGGGGAAGACGCAAAAATTATCTATTTTGAAGGCGGCAATGTGGAGCAGCGCATGAACGGCGTCTGTGCCGGAGGGACGGGTTCCTTCATTGACCAGATGGCGTCCCTTCTGCAGACAGATGCTTCCGGCCTGAATACCTATGCAAAAAGTTACAAAGCTCTGTACTCTATTGCGGCCCGCTGCGGCGTCTTTGCCAAATCAGATATCCAGCCACTGATCAATGAGGGCGCTTCCAAGGAGGATCTGGCTGCTTCCATTTTCCAGGCAGTCGTCAACCAGACGATCAGCGGCCTGGCCTGCGGAAAACCGATTCGGGGACATGTGGCGTTCCTGGGCGGTCCTCTGCACTTTTTATCCGAACTGCGGGAGGCCTTTGTACGCACCCTGAAGCTGGACGACGAGCATACCATTGTCCCGTACCAGTCCCACCTGTTTGCCGCCATCGGCTCCGCGCTCAATGCGAAGCCTGAGTCGTCAAAGGTGCCTCTTCGGGAGCTACAGAAGCGCCTGGCAGGCAAGATCCGGATGGAATTTGAAGTGGACCGGATGGAGCCGCTGTTCGCGTCTACCAAAGAATATGAGACATTTATCAGCCGTCATGACCGGCACCAGGTTCCCATCAAGGACCTTTCCTCTTATAAAGGAAAAGCCTTTCTGGGCATCGATGCCGGCTCTACCACCACGAAAGCAGCTCTGGTTGGAGAAGACGGTACGCTCTTATACTCTTTTTACCATAATAATGAGGGGGATCCCCTGGGCACTACCATCCGGGCTGTCAAAGACATCTACAGCCAGCTTCCGGAGGATGTAGAGATCGTCCACTCCTGTTCCACCGGCTACGGAGAAGCGCTGATCAAGGCTGCTCTCCTTCTGGACGAAGGGGAAGTGGAAACTGTGTCCCATTACTACGCCGCATCGTTTTTTGAGCCGGATGTAGACTGCATCCTGGACATCGGCGGCCAGGATATGAAGTGCATCAAGATCAAGAACCAGACCGTAGACAGCGTACAGCTCAACGAAGCTTGTTCCTCCGGCTGCGGTTCCTTTATTGAAACTTTTGCGAAATCTCTCAACTATTCGGTAGAGGATTTTGCCCATGAGGCGCTCTATGCCCGCAATCCCATCGACCTGGGAACCCGCTGCACCGTATTTATGAATTCCAAGGTCAAGCAGGCCCAGAAGGAAGGGGCCGAGGTTGCAGATATTTCCGCAGGGCTTGCCTACTCCGTCATCAAGAATGCATTGTTCAAGGTTATCAAGGTGTCCGACGCGTCCGAGCTGGGATCCCACATCGTGGTACAGGGCGGAACCTTTTACAACAATGCGGTGCTTCGGAGCTTCGAGAAGATCGCGGACTGTGAGGCCATCCGTCCGGATATCGCCGGGATCATGGGGGCCTTCGGCGCCGCCCTGATCGCCCGGGAACGTTATACAGAATGTGAAGGAACCACCATGCTCTCCATTGAGGACATCCAGGCGCTGGAGTATTCCACCACCATGACCAAATGCAAGGGCTGCACCAACAACTGCCGCCTGACCGTCAGCCATTTCAGCGGCGGAAGACGGTTTATCACAGGAAACCGCTGTGAACGCGGACTTGGCAAGGAAAAGTCTGTCAATCAGATGCCCAACCTGTTTGACTATAAGATGAAGCGGTATTTCGGATATACTCCGCTGGAAAAAGAGGAGGCTCTGCGCGGCACCATCGGCATTCCGCGGGTGCTGAACATGTATGAAAACTATCCCTTCTGGTTTACATTTTTTACAAAGCTGAAGTTCCGGGTGCTCCTTTCCCCGGCTTCTACCAGAAAGATCTATGAATTGGGGATCGAATCCATTCCCAGCGAGTCCGAATGTTATCCGGCAAAGCTGGCCCACGGGCATGTCCAATGGCTGATCAACCAGGAGGCGCGGCATATCTTCTATCCTTCCGTCCCCTTTGAACGGAACGAATTTGAGGAGGCCAACAACCACTACAACTGCCCCATCGTAACCTCCTACCCGGAGAATATTAAGAATAACATGGATCCCATTGTAAAGGGCGAGGTGGATTTTATCCATCCTTTCCTCAGTTTGAAAAGTGAGGAGACCATCGCCTACCGTCTGACGGAAGAGCTGTCGAAGAAGTTCTCCATTTCAGAGGAGGAGATCCGCTCTGCCGTACATGACGCATGGAAGGAGCTCTCGGCGTGCCGGAATGATATGCGCCGAAAGGGTGAGGAGACGATCCAGTTCCTCAAGGATACCGGAAACCGGGGGATCGTGCTTGCCGGCCGGCCCTATCACATTGACCCGGAGGTCAACCATGGGCTGCCGGAACTGATCACTTCCTACAACATCGCGGTGCTGACTGAGGATTCCGTGTCACACCTGCACGAGGTCGAACGCCCCTTAAATGTGATGGACCAGTGGATGTACCACTCCCGCCTGTATGCGGCGGCAAATTATGTAAAGACTGTAGACTTCCTGGATCTCATCCAGCTCAATTCCTTCGGATGCGGCCTGGATGCGGTCACCACGGACCAGGTGGCGGAAATCCTGACCAATTCCGACAAGATCTATACCTCATTGAAGATTGATGAGGTCAACAACCTGGGAGCTGCCAGAATCCGTGTCCGCTCCCTGTTAGCCGCGATCCGCGTTCGGGAACAGCGCAATGCAAAGCGGAATATCTGTCCGGCTTCGATTAAGAAGATCTCCTTCACCAAGGAGATGCGCAGGACCTATACGATCCTCTGCCCCCAGATGTCGCCCATGCATTTTGAGCTGCTGGAGCCTGCGTTCCGTGCTTCCGGCTACAACATCGCAGTGCTGCCGAACGACAACAAGCAGGCTGTGGACGTGGGATTAAAATATGTAAACAACGATGCATGCTACCCCTCTCTGATGGTGGTGGGCCAGATCATGGAGGCCATCCTGTCCGGAGATTATGACACCGACCATCTGGCCGTGATCATTACCCAGACCGGCGGCGGCTGCCGTGCCTCTAATTATATCGGATTTATCCGTCGGGCTCTGAAAAAGGCCGGGTACGCGCATATCCCCGTGATCTCCCTGAACTTAAGCGGATTGGAGGAGAATCCTGGCTTCAAGCTGACCCCGGTCCTGGTGCTGCGTGGAATCTACGCACTGGTGCTTGGGGATATCTTCATGAAATGTGTCTACCGGATGCGCCCCTATGAGGCTGTTCCGGGAAGCGCCAACGCCATGCACCGGAAATGGGCTGAGATCGCCAAGCAGTTTTTGGCCCAGGCCTATCCGTCCCGGAGCGGGTTCAAAAAGCTCTGCCGGGATATTATCCGAGATTTTGACCGCCTGGAAATCCGGGAGGTCAAGAAACCAAAAGTCGGCGTAGTGGGCGAAATCCTGGTGAAATTCCTTCCCGCCGCGAATAATTACCTGGTGGAGCTTCTGGAAAGCGAAGGCGCCGAAGCGGTTGTCCCGGATCTGCTGGATTTCCTGATGTACTGCTTCTATAACCAGAATTTCAAGGTATCCCATCTGGGGATGGAGAAGTCCAAAGCGAAAATCGGGAATCTCGGGATCCGGGCGCTGGAATGGTTCCGCGCTCCTGCCACAAAGGCATTTGAATCGAGTCGGCATTTTGCTCCTCCCACCCCGATCGAAAAGCTGGCGGAGATGGCCTCGGGAATCGTATCCCTGGGCAACCAGACCGGGGAAGGATGGTTTTTGACCGGGGAAATGCTGGAGCTGATACAT
>Ga0137306_100885_pt1 | contig 35875 bp, 37 predicted proteins | sample Inofroosms_March_FD_97187 | JGI IMG/M metagenome (GOLD analysis project Ga0137306, IMG submission 97187) | Mouse cecal microbial communities from Vienna, Austria - N-Acetylneuraminic and N-Acetylglucosamine D2O microcosms_March | ecosystem: Host-associated > Mammals > Digestive system > Large...
CCCAGGTATCCTCGATGGCAGCCTGAGCCGTCACTTCCACGGTGTTGGCGGCAAACTGAGATGCATTGGTGACGCCTGCCTCCTCGGCGGCAGCGTTGACTGCAGTCTTCAGTGCGCGGCTGGAGAAGGTAGCGCCGGAAACACCGTCAACTCCTGTTCCGTTAGCCTCGATCATCTGAGGAATCATGATCTCAAATGCAATATCGCCTACATGCTCGGTCTCCACGCTGGAGGTTACTTCGATAGCGGTAACTGCCTTCTCGTCAAAGGTTACGCTGACCTCTACAGGTCCGTTGTAGCCCTCGCCGGTGCCTGTGTAGGTACCCGGGGTAAACGCCAGCTCTCCGCCTCCGGCAGTCTCCTCACCCTTGGCCTGTGCCACGGCACTTGCAGCTGCCTTCTGAACGGCTCCGGAGGTAATGGTAGCTCCTGCCACCGCATCGATCTCTGCCGACTGGACATCCAGAATAGCCTGCTTTAAGGTATCCAGAGCCGCGCCGCCGATAGCCGGTGTCTCGCCCTCGCCCTCAATGGCCACATCGGTAATCTCGCTGTCGCTGACTGTAAGAGTCACCGTAACCGGACCGCCGAATCCCTGTTCCGTGGCGGAATAGCTGCCAGCAGTGTACAGTGTCTCTGCCTGGGCTGCCGTGGTGGTCTCCGCCGCCGTAGTCGTCTCCGGAGCAGAAGTATCTGCCGGCTGGCTCTGGCATGCTGTCATGGATCCTGCCATGACGGCTGCCATGGAAAGGGCAACTAAACGTCTGTTGCTTTTTTTCATGCTTTCATCTCTCCCTTTTCTGTATTTTGCAAAATGCGGTTAACACTGTTAACCTTGTCAGAATTTTATCACTCATTCACAGTTTATGCAAGCATTTTTTACAAATTATTCAAATTTTGTTCAAATGTTAACAATCGAGCAGGGAAGGCTTTTCCCCTGCTCGCCGCGCCGGGGGCGGGCCGCTTTAGCGGCATACTCCACTCCGCCCCCGTGTGCATAAAAAAAGGGACCGGTTCTCACGCCAGTCCCATAGTCTGTTCCAGATTCCTGTAGATACGCTCCTGCAGGTCTTTGACCCCTGTCCATACATCGCTTCCCTCCAGAAGCAAGCTGTTGACCGTGACAAAGGCCGCTCCGTAGGCCAGAGTCTGGAAATTAAAATAATAGCTTTTGTAAACCTCGTCCGGAATATTTTTCTCCCGGCAGTAAGCACTAAACTGTGCCGCCATCTTCCGGAAGCTTTTCCATTTCCGGATTCCCGCCTGCCCCTCATTGATGGTGCGCCAGAAGTATTCGCTGATCAGGAAAGGATTTTCACAGAGATAGCGGATGTAGGCCGTGTTCATCTCCAGATGGGCCTTTTTATAATCAGTCCCCGCCTGTTTTTCGATCGCCTCCATGGTCTCTGACAGCTCCAGATCCAGGTATCGGGATATGGCCAGAAACAGCCCCCGTCTCCCGTTAAAATGCTTAAAGGGCGCTGCGCAGGAGACACCGCAGGCCTCCGCCACCGCCCTGGCAGAAAATCCGTCCACACCGTTTTTCCGCATCTGTCTCACGGCCTCCCGGATCAGTTCTTCCTCCAGATTTCTTCCTGTTTCTTTTATCATATCCGATCACAAAATCCTTTTTTAACTGGTCAGCATCATACGGTCGTTGGCAAATTCTTCCCCGCTGGCCTCGGAAAATTTCCTCAGAAGGTCTTCTACCTTCAGTTTTTTCTTCTCCTCGCCTTCTACGTCAAAGATGATCTGTCCGTTGTTCATCATGATCAGGCGGTTGCCGATGTGGATGGCATCCTTCATATTGTGAGTGATCATCAGAGTGGTCAGATGGTCCTGGTTCACGATATTTTCTGTGGTCTCCAGCACCTTGGCCGCCGTCTTGGGGTCCAGAGCCGCCGTGTGCTCGTCTAAAAGAAGCAGCTTGGGCTTTTTCAATGTTGCCATGAGAAGGGTCAGAGCCTGTCTCTGACCGCCGGATAAAAGACCCACCTTGCTGGTGAGGCGGTTCTCCAGACCCAGGCCCAGTTTGGCCAGCATATCCCGATACAGCTTTCTCTCGGCTGCGGCGATGCCTTTCTTCAGAGTTCTCTTGTCTCCCCGCCGCAGGGCAAGAGCAAGATTCTCTTCGATGCCCATAGTGGCCGCGGTGCCGTTCATGGGATCCTGGAACACCCGGCCCAGAAAAGCGGCCCGCTTATGCTCCGGATATCTGGTTACGTTGACCCCGTCTATGAGGATCTGTCCCTCATCTACTTTCCAGGTTCCGGCGATGGCGTTGAGGAGAGTGGACTTTCCCGCGCCGTTTCCACCGATGACCGTGACGAAATCGCCGTCTTTTAAGGTCAGATCAAGCCCTTTCAGAGCCTGCTTCTCATTGACCGTGCCAGGATTAAAGGTTTTTGAAATATGGTCGATCTCCAGCATCAGGAATTTCCTCCCTTCTTTACAGGTTTTGAAAAATACCGCTCCTGCCATACGGGGATGGCCAGGAAAACAGCTACTACAAGAGCAGATAAAAGCTTCAGAAGGTCCGTGTCAATGCCGATCCAGATCACCACCTGAAGTACCAGGTAGTAGATAATGGAACCCAGGGATACGGCCAGAAGCTTGAAGCCGAAATTGCGGAAGACTTTTCCGAACAGGGCCTCCCCGATGATCACCGCCGCCAGACCTATGACGATGGCGCCCCGGCCCATGTTGATGTCGGCAAACCCCTGATACTGGGTCAGCAGAGCTCCGGACAGCGCCACCAGGCCGTTGGAGAGCATCAGGCCCAGAACACGGCCCAGATCCGTGTTGATCCCCTGAGCCCTGGCCATCTTGTCGTTGCAGCCTGTGGCTCTCAGAGAGCAGCCCAGCTCTGTACCGAAAAACCAGTATAACACCAGGATCAGGATCAGGGTGAATACGGCTACCACCAGAATTGTATTTTTATAGAAAGGCACGTTTCTGATGAACCGCAGAGATACCAGGAGATCATAGTTATTCACGTTGATCGCCTGGTTGGCCTTTCCCATTATTTTCAGATTCACGGACCACAGCCCAAGCTGGGTCAGGATACCGGCTAAAATGGCGGGTATCCCCATAAAGGTATGAAAGATCCCCGTAGTCAGACCGCAGACCAGTCCTGCCCCGAAGGCAGCCGCCATGGAAATCCACACATTCCTGTCATTGAGCATCATCATGATAAAGACCGCACCGCCGGTACACATGGAGCCGTCTACGGTCAGGTCCGCAACATCCAGTATGCGGTAGGTAATATATACGCCGATGGCCATGATCCCCCAGATCAGGCCCTGGGCGGCAGCCCCCGGCAATGCATTGATCAAAATCATTATATTCATACTTCTGTCTCTCTTTCTCTGCTGAAAAGTGCTCCTGCCCCTTTCTGTTCTGACGGCCCGGGGCATCGGACGGCAGCCTCCCGCCTCTGTCGGCTGCCGGATCCTGCCGTCCCTGATCTTTACTTACTCGATCGCCACATAGCCGTCGGGGATCTGGATCCCCAGGTCATCACAGATGGGCTTGTTGTACTTCTTGGTAAACTTCGGTGCATACTCGATGGGCATCTGGGAGATGTCTGCCTCGCCTTTCAGGATCTTGGCGGCCATCTTGCCCGTTCCCACGCCCAGGTCATAGTAGCTGATGGACAGAGTGGCCACGCCGCAGCCCCTGCAGATTCCTTCTTCTCCGGCGATCACCGGAACCTTGGCCGGACGGCAGATGTTGTCAACGGTCTCTGCCGCTGCCGCTGCCGTGTTGTCTGTAGGAACGTAGATGACGTCGCTGGCTTCCACTGCCTTGGTTGCCACTGTGGCCAGATCATTGGAGTCGGAGAAAGAATAGTACTCACAGGTATATCCCATCCCTTCCAGGGCCGCCTTCACCGTGTCTACCTGATACTGGGAATTGGCCTCTGCAGAACAGTAGAGAAGTCCTACCTTCTCCGCATCGGGAAACAGTTCCTTCAGCATGGCTGCCTGCTCGTCAAGAGGAGCCAGGTCGGAAGTTCCGGAGATATTGCCTCCCACGGTTCCGCTGAAATTATCGATTCCCAGAGCCACTCCGTATTCGGTCACGGAGGTTCCCAGGATGGGGATCTCTGTAGTTCCCGCCTGGGCGGCCTGAAGCGCCGGTGTGGCGTTGGCCAGGATCAGGTCAACATCTCCGGACACAAAGTTGTTGATGATGGTGGAACAGGTGTTGGAATCGCCCTGGGCGTTCTGCTCGTCGAAGGTTACGCTGTCACCCAGTTCTTCCTTCAGAGCATCCATAAATCCCTTCGTCGCCGCATCCAGCGCATCATGCTGTACCAGCTGGCAGATACCTACCTTGTAGGTCTTATCGCCTGAAGCTCCGTTTCCTGCGCCGCTGCCGGAGCCGGAACATCCTGCCGCGGATGCTGCCATAACGCCGGCCATAATCACGGCTGCCGCTTTTCTTGATCTTCTCATAATAAGGTCCTCCCCTTTGTTGAAAGATTATTTTTGGAACTCAGGTGTTATCATACTACAAAAATCTCTCAACGTCAATCTTATGTAACTTTAAATTCACATAAATTTAAAGCGGTAAAGTATCTCTCTGTCCCGGATCCTTTATGCCAGGATCTCCCGGTAAACTCTCAGCACATTGCCGTGGAAGACCGCCTCGATCTCGGAGGATGTGAATCCCTGCCTTCTCATCTCCGCCTCCAGAAGGGGCAGCCCGGAACCGTCGCCCAGCTCCAGTTCTCCCCTGATGCCGTCGAAATCCGAGCCCAGACCGACACAGCCCACACCTCCTGTCTGCTTCATGTGCCTCATGTGATCCACCATGTGGGAGATCAGGCTCCTGGCCTGTTCCCCGTCTTTCCAGTCATGTAAAAACGCGGGACAGTAGTTGATTCCCGCCACTCCGCCTCTCTCCCCCAGGCCCCGGATCATGTCGTCAGTCAGATTTCTGGGATGACCGGCCAGGGCTCTGGCGTTGGAATGGCTGGCAACAAAAGGCTTCCTGGTATGGGCGAACACATCCCGGATGCCGGCATCATTGAGATGGGAGATATCGATGATCATGCCGAGACGTTCCATCTCATCCAGAAACTCCAGTCCCTTCTCTGTCAGGCCGTGTTCCGTATCCGGCCAGCATCCCTTTTCCGGTCCCTCGTTTACGATCCGGTTGGGATATCCCAGCTGGTTGGGGAAATTCCAGGTGAGAGTCATCATCCGGACTCCCAGGCGGTAGAAGTCTCTCAAAAGCCTTACGTCTCCACGGCAGACTCCTCCTTCTTCCATGGTCAGCATGGCGGACATCCTGCCCTCTTCCCAGTTCCTGCAGATCTCCTTCCAGGATCTCACCACGCCGATGATATCCTCGTTGGCCCTCATCTCTTCATAAAAGGTATCGATCATCTCCATGGCCCGGCAAAAGGGATCTTCTGTTTTTTTCAGATTCACATATACGGCGAAATTCTGGAGTCCGTAATCTCCTTTTTTCATCTTCTCCAGGTCCAGATGGAGACCGCTGCTTCTGAGGCAGACCTTCTCTCCTTCTGCCCGTCTCTCAAATATCTCGTAGACGGTATCGCAATGCATATCCACGACTCTCATGTCTTATCCTCCGGCTTTTTGCCTTTTCTTTATCTTATGCCGCAGACAAGGCACCGGGATCTTTTTCATCCCGATGCCTTCCACAGAAAGCAATATCTGATTTTAGCATCATCCCGGCCGGAAAGTCAAGCACTTACTCGCTTCTCAGGGCATCGATGGGATTAAGGCCGGCGGCTCTCCGGGCAGGGGCGTAGCCGAAGAACAGACCGATGGCTACGGACACGGAAAATGAGATGATCACCGCCGACGGTGTGGGTGTGGCCGAAAGTCCCGCCGCCGCGCCTACCGCCGTGGTGGCGGCGCTTCCCAGGATGATGCCGATGATCCCGCCCATGGCGCTCTGGACTGCCGCCTCGATGACAAACTGCTGCAGGATCACTCCTTTTCTCGCCCCCAGGGCTTTGCGGATACCGATCTCCCTGGTCCGCTCCGTCACGGATACCAGCATGATGTTCATGACCCCCACGCCGGCCACCAGCAGGGAGATGCCCGCGATGCCTCCCAGGCCGGCAGACACCATGGCAATCATGGAATTCAGGGAATCCAGCATCTCGCTCATGGCCGTCACACGGTACAGATCCTCGTTTTTAAAGATCTCATGGAGAAATTCCTCAATCCTCTCCGTGGCCTCTGAAGCCGTATCGAGAGTCCGGATAGTAAAAATATAGTTGCTGATATTGGCGTTTCTGGACATCTTCACGGCACAGCTGTAGGGGATCCAGACAAAATCATCGGTCCCTCCATCGTCCATGTCGTCCTCATCCTGTCTCTCGGCCACTCCCACGATACGAAAGGCGTACCCGCCGATCTTCACGGTCTGATCGACGGCCTTCTCCGGGCTGCCGTACAGTTCCCGGGCCACATAGTAACCGGCCACACACACTTTCTGTCGGGACACGATGTCCGAATACTGGATATTCCGCCCCTGAGCCAGATCGTAGCCTTTGATATCCAGATATTCTTCGCTGACTCCCGTGACTCCGGTGGAGGACATGGAGTCGCTGCCGTGCTTTACCACCGTGCTCACATTGACCACGGGAGTCATATTGTCAAACAGTTCTTCCTGCTCCTCATAAAACCCGTACATCTCCTCCGGGGACACGGAGCGGGAGGACAGATTCATCACATTGACGTTGATCTGGTTCGTTCCCAGGCTGGCAAAGCTCTCGGTCATGTAGGACATATAGGCGTTGACCAGGCTCACCAGGATGATCACCGATGCCACGCCGATGATGATCCCCAGCATGGTGAGAAAGGACCGCATCTTGTTGCTTCTGATACTTTTTAAGGCCAGTTTAAAGGATTGCAGCATATTCATTTACGTCTCCGTCAAAATTGATCTTCCCGTCGTGGATCCTCACCACCCGCCTGGCTTCCAGAGCGATGGAACTGTCGTGGGTGATGATCACGATGGTGTTGCCTTCCCGGTTCAGTTCTTTCAGGAAATCCAGGACCTCTCTGCTGGTTTTGGAATCCAGGGCTCCCGTAGGCTCGTCTGCCAGAATCAGAGACGGATTCCCTGCCAGAGCCCTGGCGATGGACACCCTCTGCTGCTGGCCTCCGGACAGCTGGGCCGGAAGATTTCTCCATTTTTCTTCCAGTCCCACTCTCCTCAGGGACTCCATGGCTCTCTCCCGCCGCTCCCCTGCCGGTACTCCGGCGTAGAGAAGAGGCAGCTCCACATTCTCCAGGAGATTGCAGCGGGGAAGCAGGTTGTACTGCTGGAAGATAAAGCCGATCATTTTATTGCGGATATGAGCCAGCTGGTCGTCGCTCATCTCGCTGGTGTCCTCTCCTCCCAGAAGATACTCTCCCTCCGTGGGCACATCCAGTGCGCCGATGATGTTCATCAGAGTGGATTTGCCGCTTCCCGATTTGCCTACCACCGCCACAAACTCTCCCCGGCAGATGGTCAGGCTCACATCGTCGCTGGCCCGCACCTCCTCGTCCCCCATCTGATAGATCTTGTAGATATGTCTCAGCTCAATTAAAGGTTCTTCCATGTCACATTCCTCCTAGGGCCTGGGACCGCCCATGCCGCCGCTGCCTCTGCCGGAGCCGCCTCCCCGATCTCCGCCGGGACCTCCCATGCCGCCGGGGCCGCCCATACCGGGCATCATGTTAAATCCGCCGGATACGGAGGACTCGGACACATAGACCTCATCGCCTTCCGACAGTCCGCTTACGATCTCCACATAGTCGTCGTTCATCAGTCCTGTCTCCACCTCCACGGCCCTGAAGCCGGCCGGAACCGGACCGTCGCTCTCCGTGACGGATTCGTCCTTCACATAGACCCGGTTGCCTCTCATGAGGGCATCCACGGGGATCACCAGGGCATTATCCGCCTGGTCCAGGATAATGTCTCCATCCACGTTCATACCCGGAAGCAGATCTCCCGTATCGTCCAGAGTTACGGTCACCGGGTAGTTGGTGACTCCGTTGGAGTAAGAACTGGCCAGGCTGATGTTGGTCACCTTTCCGGAGAACTTCTGCCCCTCAAAGGCGTCGGCGCTGATCTCCACGGTCTGACCTGTTTTCACGCTCTGGACATCCAGTTCATCCACGGACATCTCGAAAGTCAGCTGGGACAGGTCGTAGATCACTGCCAGGGTGGCCGTGTTGTTGCCTCCTGCGCTGATCTTGTCTCCTGCCTTGGTATTCTTGGTGATCACCGTGCCGGAGATCGGCGCCGTGATGGTATAGTTCTCATAGGAATCCTGGGTGGAGTCCAGTCTGCTCTGAGAGGATTCCAGGGTTTCTTTTGCCTGATCCATGGAGTTTTTGTAGGACCGTATGAGGTTCTCCGCCGTTCTGTCGGTCATCCTGAAAAATCCGCCGCCTTTGCTCACATAGTCTCCTTCATGGACCAGCAGGGATGAGATCTCCACATTCCCTGAGATATCCGCGGTCATGACCGTGGACAGAGCCGGCTCAAAAGTACTCTCCTGGGCGCAGAAAAATTCCCCGATCTGCACCGTGGCAGAAGACTGCTCTGTCAGTCCCCCGGGATTGGCTGTCTGGATCGTCACGTAGCGCACCAGGCGGCCTCCTGTCATGGTCCCCTCCATGTTGCTGACGGCCGTGACGGTTCCCGTCAGCTGCTCTCCGGTGTCCGCCATGGTGATCACTGCCTCGTTGCCCGCTCCGATCAGCGCCGCATCCGTGCTGAGGAAAGGCACCTTCAGCTTCATGGTCCGGTCATCATAGATATCTGCCAGCTTTGTGCCTGCGCTGACCTTGTCGCCCTCCTTCACATAAAGGGTTTTGACAAAACCTGTCTCTGTAGATTTGTATGTATTGCCGCTGTAGTCGGACACGGCCCGGTTGTAATCTTCCACGGCCAGGTCGTAGGAAGTCTGAGCCCGGTCAACGGAATTGCGGGCCATGTTCAGCTCCGTCTCCATGGATGTCGCATCGATCACATAGAGGACCTGGCCTTTTTCCACATAATCTCCCTCCTCGAAATCCGCCGTCACCACATCCCCTGACACCAGGGAGGTTATGGTATACGTATCCTTGGGAGACAGGCTTCCGGAGGAAGACAGAGACGACAGAATGTCCCTTCTCTCCGCCACCGCAGTCCTCTGTGCCGTCACCTCCCGGCCTGATGCTTCCCTCCGGCTCAGATATCTTCTGGCTCCCATTACGAGGAATATCAGAACCATGGCTGCCGTCAGTCCTCTGAAGACCTTCTGTTTCCCTGTCAGTTTCTTTTTCCGCCTTTTTCTCTTCTGCAGCTCCTTTTTCCCGGATTCCTGAACACTGCCCTCTTCCTTTGGTCTGTTCGCTGATTCTGTCATGATCCTTCCCTCTATTAATATTCAATATAGTCGGTAACTGTGTAGGAATCCACTCCGTCGGTACCCCCCGACCGCTCACAGATAAGGATCACCCCGTCTCCCACCTGCATCTCTCCATAGATGGAAAATGCGAACTGGACGTCTGAATCTTTAAGCCGGAACTCTATATCTCCGTATTCCTCCAGAGTCACGGTGCTGGGCGTCATGACACTGCTGGAACTGTAGAAGATGCCGCTGATCTCCCCCTTCACCGCCACCATGGCGCTGCCTGTCAGCTCATTTTCCCCGTCATTGCTGTAAGCCCACACGGTCTTTGTATTGGTATTATAGTAAATGACCACAAATCCTTCGGATTTGGCCTGTTTCACCCGCTGCAGATCAGATATCTGCCCATCCAGATAGAAAGTGGCCTCGCTGACTTTAAAGGGAATATAGTCGTCAAGACTGTAATTCTTCTTCACCACCTTGGGGCCTTTCAGATCATTGTCCGCGATGGTCAGGGGATTTACCTCCCCGTCGGCCGACAGCTCATAGCCCAGGACAGTACAGTAATCGCTTCCTGCGGAAGTCTCCGCACACAGAAGGTTGTAAAACAGATTGATACAGTCGGATTTGGTCAGGACCTCCAGAGGCTCCTTCCCGATGTTGTCTCCCAGCTCCAGGTAATTATATTTGGCCCATCTTCCGTTGATCTGATTCCCTGAGAAATCTTCATCCGTATATCCAAGAAGGGCCAGGATCCCCCTTATGGCTTCCTGCAGCGTAATCTGCTGATCTGGGCGGAACACGCCTCCCAGGTAGCCGCTCATCCACTGGTTCTCCGCAGCGATACGTATGGCTGAAGCGTAGGGACTCTGTGCAGGAACATCGGCAAAAACCGCCGTAGCGTTCACCTGCAGCGCCACTGACTTGTAAGTGCTGGCATTGACCAGCATCTGAGCATATTCTCCCCTGGACACGGCTTCGTTTTCCCCCGTCACACTCATGATGCCGCTTAAGCCGATGACCTTTCTTCTCAGTTCATAACTGCCGGATGCCTCCGCCGCAAAGGGCATCCCCATAACAAAAACAGCGGCAGCCGTTACTCCGGCTGCCAGTCTGTATCCATTCATAGACCTTTCCTCCCGGACTGATTTTTTTCTACTCTATCAGGGAATTGTGTCTATTTTGTGTTCATTTTGTGTTCTTTTTTCTAATGTTTAAAAACTCACATCAGAGGAGCGATGAGTCTCAGGCCCCGGCCTGCCAGTTTCTGATAGAGCGGATAGGATCTGCAGGTCTCCAGGGTGATCTCCTGACACTGCTTTAAGGTATTCTGGAAATCCTGTTCCACATCGGCCACGGTGGCGCTGTTGTACAGATATGCAGCGCATTCGAAGTGGTGATACAGGCTTCTGAAGTCCAGGTTAATGGTTCCCACCACTGCCTTCTCGTCGTCACTGGTAAATACCTTGGCGTGGACAAAGCCCGGCGTAAACTCGCAGATCTTCACCCCGCCGCAGAGAAGTTCTTCGTAATAGGTGTGAGCCAGAAAGAAGGCATACTTCTTGTCCGGGATATGAGGCATGATGATGATCACCTCCACACCTCTCTTGGCCGCAAAGATCAGGGCATTGACCATCTCGTCATCAAGGATCAGATAGGGAGTCATGATGTGGACATAGTCTTTGGCCTGATAGAGGATATCCATGTATACATATTTTCCTACTCTCTCATCATCCAGAGGAGTATCTCCGTAGGGCATCACAAATCCGGTCCCCTCCCGTTCTGCCGTCTCTCCCGTGCCGGTCAGATAAGGTTCGCAGGACAGAGGTTCCCTGCCCCAGATATTCCAGTTCTGCAGGAACATCATGGTAAAGCTTCTCACTCCGTCCCCTTTGAGCATCACTGCCGTATCTTTCCAGTATCCGAACCGTTTCTTCTTATTTATGTATTCGTCTGCAAGGTTGACTCCCCCCGTAAATGCCGTGTGTCCGTCGATGACCACGATCTTTCTGTGATCCCGGTTGTTCTGGTAGGTGGAGAGCATGGGGCGGATAGGGGCGAAGGCCCTGCAGTGGATTCCCTTCTTCTCCATGGTCCTTGGATACCGATAGGGAAGAAGGACCAGGGAACACATGCCGTCGTACATGAACCGGACCTCCACTCCTTCTTTTACCTTCTGCTCCAGGATCTCCAGGATAGAATCCCACATGATCCCTCTCTCCACGATGAAATATTCCAGGAAGATAAATTTTTTCGCCTTTTTCAGCTCCTCCTTCAGCCTCTCAAACTTTTCCTCCCCGCTTGGGAAATAGGTGACGCTGGTATGCTCATAGACCGGAAAACCGCCTTTCTCCGACATATATCTGGCAAGATTTCTCTCCTGGCGGTCCGCCCTGTCCAGGTGCTCTTCCACGGTCTTGTCCTGTTTTAAATAGGCTCTCGTATCCTTTATGAGCTGATCGGCCCGTTTGGCATAAAGCCTGCTTCCAAAATCCGCCTCCACCATGATGTACAGCAGGGTTCCGAATACGGGAAACACCAGGATAGGGATGATCCAGCCCAGTTTAAAGCTGGGATTCTCCTGCTTGTTGATGATATAGATACAGGTCAGGCCGCCCAGAAGGATCAAAGCCACATAGACATACAGGGAATAATCTCTCAGCCACCGTATGATCCCGAACAGAACGCCGATCTGGATCAGCAGAAACAAAACAACATAGGAGGTGCGGCCGAACACAATGCGCAGCAGCCCCCTGAGTTTCTTCTGATATTCTTTCATATAAAAAAACCTCCTTACCTGTCATCTTCTGTCTATTTTAACTCAAAACAGAAAAAATGACAAGTTAAGAGGTCCTCTGTGATCATCCGTGGATCATGATGCTGATCCGCTTATAGACCAGCGCCGTGATCAGGGAAACCAGGGCTCCCTTGATCAGATTAAAGGGCGCAACTGCCAGAAATACAAAAGTCCACACGCTGCCGATGGCCGGATTGATAGCCGCTCCTGCCTGGAGGATAGCCTCCAGAGGCATGAAATTGGAATAGAAGGGAAGCATCACCAGAGCGTTTAAGACCGCTCCCACCAGAGCCATACAGACAGTGCCAGTGACCATGCCTATAATAGCCCCCTGCTTGGTCTTTCGCAGCTTATAGATGATCCCTGCCGGCAGCACCAGGGCGCAGCCGATGCAGAAGTTGGCAAACTCCCCTACAAAACCGGTGGAAGTCGGCTTTAACACCAGTTTAATAAGGATCTTTACCATCTCCGTCACGGCTCCCGCCACAGGCCCCATGGCAAAGGTTCCCACCAGGACCGGAATCTCGCTTAAGTCCAGCCCGTAAAAGGACGGGGCGATAAAGGGAAGGGGGAATTCAAAGAGCATCAGCACCGCGCCGATGGCCCCGAACATGCCCATCAGTACCACATTTCTCACATTTAACAGTTTCTTTGATTTTGTTACACTCACTGCTTTCATCCTGCTTATCCTCCTTTGATCTTTCACATCCCGGATCTTCTCTGAGGAACCGCCATGGGAACAATCGAGTTGGAGGCCTGCGCAATCGGGCAGGGAAGGCTTTTCCCCTGCTCGCCGTGCCGGGGGCGGGCCGCTTTAGCGGCATACTCCACTCCGCCCCCGTGTACATAAAAAGCCCTGAATACCTTTCGATACTCAGGGCCTCATCCTTCATCCATCTGTCTCATTCCCATGAAACACGCCGTTCTTCTCTCATCCAGACTATACTGTCGGTTTTGGAATTGCACCAAATCAACCGCTTTCGCGGCTCGCGGACTATACCGCCGGTGGAGAATTTCACTCCGCCCCGAAGATTCCTTATGCTTTTTCAGGAGTTATTATACGACTTATTCCGGAAAAATGCAACCATTTTATTCAAGAGCCTGTCGGATATCCGCGATAATGTCCTCTACCGCCTCGATGCCCACGCTGAACCGGATCATAGCCGGATCCACTCCTGCCTCCACCAGCTGCTCGTCGCTTAACTGGCGGTGGGTATGGCTGGCCGGGTGGAGCACGGAGGTCCTGGCATCAGCCACATGGGTCACGATGGCCGCCAGTTTTAATCTGTCCATAAACCGGGCCGCTGCCTCTCTTCCTCCTTTCAGTCCGAAGGAGATGACGCCGCAGGTTCCGTCAGGCATATACTTTTTCGCCAGTTCATAGTACCGATCCCCCGGAAGACCCGGATATTTCACCCAGTCCACATCCTCCCTGGACTGCAGATACCGGGCCACCTTCCCCGCATTTTCACAGTGTCTGGGAACTCTCAGGTGGAGAGTCTCCAGGCCCACGTTCAGGAGAAATGCATTCTGAGGCGACTGAATAGACCCCATGTCCCTCATAAGCTGGGCCGTAGCCTTGGTGATGTAAGCCCCTTTTCCGAAACGCTCCGTATAGACCACGCCGTGGTAGGATTCATCCGGAGTGGTCAGGCCGGGGAATTTCTCTCTGTAGGCTTCCCAGTCGAAATTTCCGCTGTCCACGATGCAGCCGCCTACGGCCATGGCGTGTCCATCCATGTACTTGGTGGTGGAATGGGTCACAATGTCTGCCCCCCACTCAATGGGACGGCAGTTAATGGGCGTGGCAAAGGTGTTGTCCACAATAAAGGGGACTCCGTGTCTGTGGGCCAGGCCTGCAAATTTCTCCAGATCAAGTACCACCAGAGCCGGGTTGGCGATGGTCTCCCCGAAGACCGCTTTGGTATTGTCCTGAAAGGCCTTCTCCAGCTCCTCTTCCGGTGCATCCGGATCCACCAGAGTACATTCGATGCCGAATCTTTTCAGGGTCACCGTAAACAGGTTGGAGGTTCCTCCGTAGATCGTGGCCGCACTGATGATATGGTCCCCTGCGGAACAGATGTTTAAGACTGCATACATGTTGGCCGCCTGTCCCGATGAGGTCAGCATGGCGGCCGCTCCTCCCTCCAGTTTACAGATCTTGTCCGCCACCGCGTCATTGGTGGGATTGGCCAGTCTGGTATAGAAATATCCGTTTTCTTCCAGATCAAAAAGGCGCCCCATCTGTTCGCTGGTCTCATATTTGAAGGTAGTGCTCTGATACACGGGCAGGACTCTCGGCTCTCCGTTCTTCGGCTGCCATCCCCCCTGTATGCAGATCGTGTCAAGTGACTGCTTTCTCTCCATCTTCTATGTCCTCCTAAAGTTTTATTTCTCAAATACGGCTTTGCTCTGCTCTGCCTTGCCCTGCTCTGCTTTCATCTCTTTCAGTTCCTTTAAAACCCCTGTGACGATCACTGTGGCCAGCACAAAGGTCAGCATATCTGCCACCGGCTGACAGATCTGAAGACCCAGAAGGCCCAGAACTCTGGGGAAGATCAGCAGCGACGGGATCAGAAACAGCCCCTGTCTGCCCATGGCCACCAGGGAAGCCCGGAAACCGTAGCCGATGGACTGAGTCAGCATGTTGACCATGATCACCCACGCCTGGAAGGGCATGGTCAGAAGCTGCAGCCGCAGAGCCAGGGTTCCGATCCGGATCACCTCTGCATCTTCTCTCCGGAAGGTGGTGATAATGGGAGCGCTGAAGGTAAAGGCCAGGATACCGAAGCAGGTCAGCATGAACACCGCCACCTTCACGCAGAACCAGTAGGCCTCCAGGACTCTGTCATACCGTCTGGCGCCGAAGTTAAATCCGCACACCGGCTGGAATCCCTGGCCGAAGCCGATGAGGCTGGAATTCACAAACATCATAAACCTGGATACGATGGACATGGCCGCGATAGCCGCATCCCCGTAATGACCTGCGGCAAAGTTCAGCACCACCGTGGCAACGCTTGCCAGCCCCTGGCGGCAGAATGAGGGAAGGCCTGCATGAAGGATCTCCCCGTACATCTTAAGGGTGGGCGTAAATTTGCTGATCTGGATACTGATGCAGCCCTTCTGCATGTTGCACTGATACAGAAGGATACAGAAGGATACCATCTGGCTGGCCATAGTGGCGATGGCCGCGCCGGAAATCCCCATGCCGAACCCGAAAATGAGAATGGGATCCAGGAACATGTTCAGGATCCCTCCCGTGGTGATGCCGATCATGGCAAACACCGCGTTGCCCTGAGCCCGGAGAATATTGTTCATGACAAAGGAAGTAAGCATAAAGGGCGCCGCGATCAGGATATACCTGGCGTAATCCTGGGCATAGGGCGCGATGGTGTCCGTAGCTCCCAGAAGATAGACCAGAGGTCTGGAGAACAGGGTCCCCAGCACCGCAGTGGCCACTCCGATGATAGCTGCCGTGAAAAATGCCGTGGCTGCCGACCGGGAAGCCGTATCCTCGTCCCGGTTGCCCAGGGATCTGGAGATATAGTTGCCGCTTCCCATCCCCAGAGTAAACCCTACTGCCTGGATCATGGCCATGGCGGAAAACATGATCCCCACGGCTCCGGAAGCGCTGGTTCCGATCTGACTCACAAAAAAGGTATCCGCCATATTGTAGATGGAGGTCACCAGCATGCTGATGATGGTGGGGACCGCCAGCCGCGGTATCAGCTTCTGTACAGGAGTGTCCAGCATCTGCTGGTATTTCTCTTCTTTTGTCATCACTTTAGGCATAATCCGACTCCCTTTCTTCTCAGTTAAAAATTCTGCGCACACTTAAGATACTTCTGTAGGCCGCATTGCCCACCTTGATCCCCGTGGAAGGAGAGCTGGCGTGGACGATCTGGCCGTTTCCGATATAGATTCCCACGTGGCCCGCATAGCAGATCACGTCTCCGGGCCGGGCGCTGGCGTAGTCCACTCCGGTTCCTGCCGACCGCTGGTCCGAGGAACTTCTGGGCAGAGACACGCCGAAATGCTTGTACACACTCTGTACAAATCCGGAACAGTCGGCGCCATTGGTCAGGCTGGTGCCGCCGAATACATAAGGATTGCCGATAAACTGCATGGCGTAATCCGCCACCTCCTGGCCTTTTGAGGAACCGCCGCCGGCAGGTTTTGTTTCTCCCGCCCCCCCCGGTCCGCCTATGGGCCCCGAGGCTTTCGTGGTCTCCGAAGTTCTGACCGCTTCGGTGGTCCGGGCTGTTTCCGGGGCCTGAGCCGTCTGAGTATTGCCGGAGAGAGGCGGATCCTGGCCGGGATTCTCCGCGATCAGCGTAGCCGCAGCCCCGAAACTCTCTTCTGCCGCGCTGCTGGCCCGGGCCGCGGCCCTGCTGGCCTCTTCTTCCTGCTGCCTCTGCTGTTCCGCCGCCAGCCGCCGGGCCTCCTCTGCTTTTCGCCGGGCCTCTTCCTGTCTCCTGGCCTCGGCCCGGATCTGTTCATTCTTTTTGGCGATGGTCGCCGTGTAGGCTGCCGCCTCGTTTCTGGCTTCCGCCAGCTGCTCGTCAAAGTTGGCGATCTCCGTCCGCTTTCTGGCGATGGTTCTCTCCAGGCTGGCTTTCTGGTCTTCGTACTCCAGCTGCATGCCCTCCATCTCCGCCTTTTCATTTTCCAGCTGGGACTTGTACTCCTTTACCTGAAGCTTGGTCTCCTGAAATTCCGTCAGCTTCTCCCTGTCATAAGTATAGAGGGCTTCAATGTACTCGCTTTTATTCAGCAGTTCCGTCATGCTTTTGACCTGAAGGAGAATATCCAGATATTCTGTATCCCCCCGCTCATACATGTACTTGATCCGCTTCTTCATGGCTTCGTACTGATCCTTCTCTTTCGTCATGGCCAGATCATACTCGCTCTGGGCCTGACGGATCTGCCCGTTCTTGTACTCGATGTCCGTCTCCAGAAGAGACAGGTCCGCGATCAGCACCGCCAGTTCGTTGGACAGGCTGGTAACCTCTGTCTGAGCCTGGTTCATGTTCTGCCGGGCTTCTTCGGCCCTCTCGTTGGCCTCCTCCAGCCTTCTCTGCGCCTCCTGCTTTTCCCGCTCCGCCTGAGATGTGGCAAATACGGGAAAGGGCCGGATCCAGAAAAGAGTCCCTGCAAGAGCCAGGACTCCCGCCTGGCGCAGCAGAACCGCCAATCTCTTTTGTCTTTTCTCCATCTGTTTCTCTATCTCCTTACATATCTGCGGAAACTGTAACACAGATCAAAATAAGTGGCCTCCTCGGTCTCAAGATCCATCTTCCACTCCGGATCCTGATCCAGATTGGGAAAATAGGCATCCGCCTCGTAAGCGTAATCGATATAGGTCACATGGGCCGTATGGCACCAGGGCAGAAACGCCCTGTAGATCTCCTGGCCTCCTGCCACAAAGACCTGATCCGGATCATACTCTGCCGCCGCCTTAAGGACGGATTCCACGTCGGAAAAGCATCTGGCGCCTTTGACCTCATAGCCCGGCCGGCGGGACAGGACCAGAGTGGTCCGTCCGTGCAGCGGTTTCCCTCCTGGAAGGCTCTCCAGAGTCTTCCGTCCCATGATCACCACTTTTCCCAGGGTCTCCTCCCGAAACAGCCGCTGATCCTCCGGGATGCTCACCAGAAGCCTGCCGTTTTTTCCGATCCCCCAGTTTCTGTCAACCGCAACGATCAGGTTCATAAGCCGCCTCCCGCGATCAGCTCCCCGGCATAGGGAAGCGTCTCGATCCATCTGCAGAAGCTGTGCCATTCCTCCAGCTTGTGGTTCTTTCTCGCGTGGTAGATGTTCACCAGTGTCTCATAATTCAGGGTACAGGTGCGCATCTGATTGTAACCGGAGGGCAGAAGCTGGATGAGATCATACCAGTCCTCTTTCTTCTTCTCCGCCACGTACCGGAGGCGGATCTCCTCCAGCTCCTTTATCAGGCCTTTCAGGATCTTAAGGCCTGTCTCCGTCAGATGGTCATGGCTGAAATCATCCAGCTCAAAAGGCCTGCTGTGGATCTTGTGCATGGTGCTGGTAGAGTTGGCCACCGTGGCTACCTTGTAGGTGTCATACTCCTTCCACCAGTAGATCGGCGCCGTGATGTCCACGGACACAAAGATCTGCCGGATAAATTTTCTATGGTCACTGCCTGCGTTTCTCAGCCGCACGGCCAGATCCAGGTCATTGGGACCCAGACAGTAATTTCCCTCTTCATCATATCCGCTGTCCATGCGCGCCCAGCTGTTCATGGGATTTCTGGCTCCCCGCATGGCATTTTCCAGATTCATTACACTGGTTCTCTCCAGTTTGATCATCAGCTGTCAGTTCCTTTCTGATAACAGTCACGCTTCATATAATAATGCGTTGCAGATGGCAGCCGCTACGGTGCTGCCTCCTTTTCTCCCTTTTGCCACGATATAGGGCACATCCAGGGACAGGATCCGTTCCTTGGCCTGGACCACATTGACAAATCCTACAGGCGCGGCGATGATCAGCCGCGGATGGATCTGTCCGGCACGGATGAGTTCATAGAGACGGATCAGAGCCGTCGGCGCGTTGCCGATGGCAAAGATACAGTCCTTTCCCAGGGATGCAGCCTTATCCATACTGGCCCGCGCTCTGGTGATCCCCTGCTCCCCGGCTATCCGGGCCACATCTTCATCCGCCATAAAACAGTATACTTCACTTTTTACTTTTTTTAAAGCAGTTTTATTAATTCCCGCTTTTCCCATGTTTGTGTCTGTCACAATGGGAGTCCCCTCCCTCAGGGCTCTGAGAGCAAGGGGAACGGCAGAGTCGGAGAACACAAGGTTGTCCGCATAATCAAAATCCGCCGTGGCATGGATCACCCTGGTGATGACGGGAGCCTGATCCGGGGGAAATGTCCTGTCCCCCAGCTCTCTGGCAATGATCTCAAAACTCCGCCTTTCAATCTCTTTCGGAAGGACCTGCTCCAGTTCCATCTATCTCTTCACCCCCATGATCTCGTATATCCTGTCCATATCCAGATGCTTTCTCAGTTCTTTCGCCAGACGGCTGTACTGGCTGTCTTTATATTCCCGGTAACTGACCGTTTCCCCGGGGCTGTAATGGATCCCTTTTGCCTTTAAAAGGATTTCCGCCGTCAGAGAAGCCACCCCTTCTCCGTCGAAGAGCCCGTGAAGATAGGTTCCGTAACAGCTGCCCAGGCAGCTGCCGTCCGCTTTCGGATCTCCCTGGTCCTCCGTCACCTCTGCCATGTACCGGCCCGGCTTCCGCGGTTTCGTGGTTCCCATGTGGATCTCATACCCTTCCACCTGTTTTCCCGACAGGGGAGAGAGCAGGCCTTCCAGCTGTCCGAAGGTTCCTTTTACCCGGGTCCTCATCTTGTCCTCTCCGAAAACCGTGTCCACCGGCAGAAGCTCCATGCCTCTCAGAAATTCCCGGCTGCTCTCTGCACCCAGAGGGTCCCGGAGAGTCATCCCCATCATCTGGTAGCCTCCGCAGATACCCAGCACGGGAAGTCCTCTGGAAGCATGCCTGACAACGGCAGCCTCCAGCCCTTCTCTGCGCAGCCACAGGAGATCATCCATGGTGCTTTTCGTCCCCGGAAGGATAATCATGTCCGGCTTTCCCAGTTCCCTGAGACTTCCCACATACCGGACGCTGATCTCCGGTATGGCAAGAAAAGGCTGAAAATCCGTAAAGTTGGAGATCCGGGGCAGTCTTATGACCGCGATATCCGCCAGGCCTGTCTGCCCGCTCCCCAGAAGATGGTCTCCCAGACTGTCCTCATCCTCCAGATCCACGTCCAGATAAGGGGTTACTCCCAGGACAGGGATGCTGCAGAGCTCTTCGATCATGACCACTCCCGGGTCCAGGATGGTCTTATCTCCCCGGAACTTGTTAATGATCAGGCCTTTGATCCTCTGTCTCTCTTCTTCCTCCAGAAGCATGACTGTGCCGTAAAGCTGGGCAAAGACTCCTCCCCGGTCGATGTCTCCCACCAGAAGCACCGGCGAATCCGTCATCCGGGCCAGTCCCATGTTGACGATATCATCCTGCTTTAAATTGATCTCCGCCGGACTTCCCGCGCCTTCGATGACGATCAGGTCATACTGCCGTTCCAATCTGTGAAAAGACTCCATGATCTGAGGGATCAGGCTCTTTTTATAAGCGAAATACTGTGTCGCCGTCATATTGCCCCGGTGGATGCCGTGGACAATCACCTGGGAACCCGTGTCCGTAGTAGGCTTTAAAAGGATGGGATTCATGTCTGCCTCCGGCTCTGCTCCCGCCGCCTCCGCCTGTACTGCCTGGGCCCTCCCCATCTCCAGACCCTCTCTGGTGATATAGGAATTGAGGGCCATGTTCTGGGATTTAAAGGGGGCCGCCAAAAATCCGTCCTCCTTCATGATCCGGAGGAGCCCGGCAGTAATAAGGCTCTTTCCTGCATTGGACATGGTTCCCTGAATCATCAATGTTCTGGCCATCTTACACTCCTCCTTACTCCCGGCCGGGCAGCAGCCACAGGACCGCTCCGCACAGAAACGCCATGGTCAGGGATGCTCCGTACATGAGCCCGTTGGCCCTGGGGATGTCTTCTTTTTCGATCTTTCTCAGACCATCTCCGATGGTGGGTTTTTCATACAGTTTTCCGAAATAGTAAGCATTTCCTGCCAGTTCCACTCCCAGAGCCCCGGCGCAGGCAGATTCTGTCTGGGCGGAATTGGGACTTTTGTGGTTGTAGCGGTCCCTGACAAAAATCCTCCAGGCTCCTTTCGGGTCCATCCCCAGAACCCCGGCGCAGAGCACCATCAGGACCGCTCCCAGCCGGGAGGGGATCAGATTCACCGCGTCATCCAGTCTGGCCGCACACCTTCCCAGGTACCGGTAAGCTTCATTTTGATATCCTATCATGGAATCCATGGTGTTGACGGCCTTATACAGAAACATCAGAGGCACGCCTCCGAGGGCCATATAAAAAAGAGGGGCGATCACCCCGTCGGAAGTGTTTTCCGCCACGGTCTCCACTGCCGCCCTGATGATCCCTTCCTCTGTCAGACACTCCGTATCCCTGCCCACGATCATAGATACGGCCTTTCTGGCCTTCTCCCTATCCCGCCGTGCCAGTGCCCGGTACACCTTCATGCTCTCTGTGAAAAGGGAGCGGGAAGCCAGCATCTGATAACACATGAAAGTCTCCGCGGCCAGACGGACCCTCCTGTGGATCCGGTCCGCCAGAAACAGGGTTCCCCCTGCCGCCAGTCCGGTCACTGCCAGCACCTCCGCAGTCAGCTCCGCCCCGGCGGCCAGTTCTCCCCTGCGGGTCTTGGGATACCGTCTCCTGACGGCCTTCTCCCTGTTTTCGATCAAGGCTCCTATGCCGCGGACGGGATGAGGAAAGCCCCGGGGATCTCCCAGGACCAGGTCCAGGCCGAAGGCGGCCGCCATCACCAGCGCTCTCTGCCTCATCACTTGATCCTCACGCCGATGCCGCAGATAACCCGGTAGACCTCCGCGGCCTCTCTGGCCAGAAGCTGTCCTGCCAGGCCGATGGTCTCCTGATACTCTCTGTCCGACCGCTCCACCGGCACTACTCCGGCGCCTACCTCGTCCATGACGATGATCACATCCGGAGTTTTTTTCAGAAGATTGTCGATGTAATCCCTGACATCCTCCCCGTCCTCCAGAAGTTTCTGGATCTGATTATGAAAAAAATTTACTACCTGAAGCTTTTTTCCGGCTGCCAGTTCCTTGGCAAATTCCTTTTTTCCCTGAAATGCTCCGCCAACTACCAGAATCATCTGATCGCCTCCTGTCCTGTCCTGAATAGGACCACGGCCGCAGCCATAAGCCACAGCTCCGCGGTCTGAAGAAACCATCCTGCCAGATCCCCGTTCATACCGCCGAATTCCTTCACGGCAATGCGATAATACCGGCCAAATAAGATCACTGCCGCGCCGCCTGTCACTGCCGCCGTCACCGGGCCTGCGTATCGGGCCAGAAACACCATACAGATCACGAAATAGCAGATCATGACCGCCGCCACAGTCTTCCTTCCGGCCTTCTCTGCAAAAGAGACGGCCAGTCCATCCTTTTTCGCCTTGGGAAAGGCCACCACGGACAGGCCGCTCATGGCCCTGGTCAGAGCGTAGACGGCTCCCATGACAGGAAGTCCCATGAGCGGCAGTTCCGAGAAAACAGCCAGATATATGAGCAGGTAAACCGCCGCCCGGATCACCGCAAACGCTCCCACATGAGGATCCTTTAAGATCTCCAGTTTCCGCTGCCGCTCCCCGAAAGAAGCTCTGGCATCGGCCACGTCGAGAAACCCATCCATATGGATCCCTCCTGTCACCAGCAGCGGCAGAACCGTCCCGCCCGCCGGATAGACCAGACTGTCTTCCAGGCCAAAAAACTCCACGCCTTTCCCGAAACCATACAGAAAAATTCCCATGACAACGCCTACAAGAGGAAAAAAACATAAAGTATATTTTATCCTCTCCTTGGTCCACCGGATCCGCGGCATCGGTATCCGGGAATACATGGAGAAGGCGATCACCAGACCTCCCAGAAGATCCATCTCACCTGTCCCTCCGTCAATTTTCTTTTACAGATACAGTCAGAACCCGGGGCGGGTCTCCTGACCGCCTCTAACCCTTGCATCGCACCCCGATGCCGTAGACCACCTCGGTCACCCGGTCCGCCGCTCTGGCCAGGTTCTTGTTCACCTGCCCCAGGACCGCCCGGTAGGCCTCTGTCTCCACTCCGTAAAACAATCCGTCGGAAAAAATATCGTTGGTCACGATCACCAGGGTTCGGGTCCGGGTCAGAAGATCCATCACATCATCGGTTACCATCTGAGCCATATCTCTGCCGTTATTGTTCTGGTCATAAAACACATTGGTCAGAAGGTTGCCCATACATTCCAGAAGCACGGAGCTTCCCCACGGGACAGGCAGATCCCGGACTCTCCCATAGCACTCGATGGTGGAAAACCCTTTGCCTCTGCGCATCTCCTGATGCTTTTTTATCTTTTCCCTGCACTCCTCATCCCACGGTCTCATGGTGGCCAGATAGATCCGGCTGTTCTCCGGCTCCTCCATCATCAGTCTCTCGGCATAAGCCGATTTGCCGCTTCCGCTTCCTCCGATCACCAGATGCAGCATCCCGCTCTCCCCTCCCCGTTTTGTTTCCTAATAGTTTACCACAGAATCTCCGGGAATTCTATCAGATTTTCTCCTGTCACAGAGGACGGTATTCTTCGATCCGGATCTCCTCAAAGGTGCTCATGTGAAGATAGATGTCTGCAGCCATGGAGAGCATGGGCATAAATGCCATGGCCCCCGTCCCCTCTCCCAGGCAGAGGCCTCCGTCGACAGCCGCCTTAAGCCCCAGTCTTTTCAGGATCAGCCGGCCCGCCGGCTCCGCCGACACATGGGAGGCTATGAGATAACCGGCTGCATGGGGACAGAGGCAGCAGGCTGCCAGGGCCGCCGCCGCGGTGATCACTCCGTCCAGCACCACCGGCATACGGCAGATGGCGCCTCCCAGAAATACTCCCACAAGCCCTGCCAGATCCAGTCCTCCCACCTTGGACAGCACATCTACCGGATCCTCTGGATCCGGCCGGTGGAGGGATACTGCCTCACTGATCACCTCTCTCTTCCTGGCCAGCCCTTCATCCGACAGCCCCGCCCCTCTCCCGGTAAGAAGAGAAGATTCCATGCCCAGAAGGACCGAGGCCACGGCGCTGCTTGTGGTGGTGTTGCCGATTCCCATCTCTCCCACAGCCAGAAGATCATATCCCTGTTTTTTTAAGTCCGCGGTCAGACAGATCCCTGTCTCTATGGCCTTTTCTGTCTCTGCCCTGGTCATGGCGGGCTCTGTCCTCATATTCTTCGTGCCGTATGCGATCTTGCGCCGGATAAGAGGACAGGTATTTCCGCAGCTTTCCAGATCCGACGCCACGCCTATATCCACCGGCACCACATCTACCCCTGCCTGCCGGGCCATGATACAGGCACAGGAATCTCCCCTGGTAAAATTTTCCGTCACCACGGCAGTGACCTCCTGGCCTGTCTGCGTCACCTGTTCCGCCACCACTCCGTTGTCTGCACACATGATCACCAGGGCTTTTTTATCGATGCAGATTCTCTCCCGCCTCTGGATGCCCGCAATTTTTACGACTGCCTCCTCCAGCACCCCCAGGCTTCCCAGAGGCTTTGCCACATGGCTCCACCGCATTCGGGCCTGTTCCATAGCCTCTTCTGATACGGGAATGATCTGTCCCAGCCGTTCTTCCAGTCTCATATTCTGTCACCTGCTCCTCCCATAGAGATTATATATACCGGATTCTGACCTTTCATCAGGTGATACTCTCCGGCCTGTTCTGCTCTTGCCACCTGAACCGATACCACCTCTGGCTCCAGCCTCAGGTTTTTCGCCGCCTCCAGAAACCTGGCCAGACTTTCCAGGGCAATGACATTGGCCACTAGCCGGACCCCGGGATTTCGCCTCAGCAGCTCTGCGATGATCTCCTCCGGCTTTCCTCCCGTGCCTCCCAGAAACACGTGACTGGGCACAGGAAGTCCTTCCAGGATCTCCGGGGCCTTTCCCCACAGGATCCGGACATTATCTGCATGGAATTTTTCCTTGTTCTGACGGATCAGATCCACTGCCTCCCGGTTCTGCTCAACGGCAAAAATCTGCCCCCGGGGAATCTGGAGAGCCGCCTCTATGGACACGGAGCCGGTTCCTGCACCGATGTCATACAGAACACTGTCCTGTGTCAGCTCCAGTTTGGAGACGGACACGGCCCGGACCTCGCTTTTGGTCATGGGCACCTTGCCCCGGATAAACCATTCATCTCTCATGATCCTTCCCCTTTGTCACTTGTCTCTTTCCAGAAGGACCGCGCAGAGTCCCTCTGCCTTTTGGTCCTCCAGTTCCTTTACGGTTCCCGTAAGGATCCTCTCCTCCGGGTAGGACAGGCGGATTCCCACAGCCATGCGGAGATTTCCCAGGCCCTGATCTGTAAGCCTTCTGCAGAGATCCTTCAGAGGATCTTTTCCTCCCATGAGAAGAAACACTCTTCTGTGAGTCTTCAGGATCTCTTCCACATCCTGTTCCCGGCCGTGGAGACTGGCGGGGAACACATCCTCCCAGCCTGTCTTCAGCCTGGCGCAGAGGCAGGACACCGTGGAGATCCCCGGGATCACCACCGTCTCGTATTCTTCCTCATATTGTTCCAGAAGCTTCGCCATGGCGCCGGCCCCGCTGTAAAATCCCGGGTCTCCCGAGTAGACCACTGCTGCCCGGTCCATCTGAGGATTCTCTCTCAGCCATCCCAGGATCTCCTCCGGATCATAGGATCTTTTGATCTCTTTTCCCCGGCAAAGATCCCGGATGCTGTCCAGCATCCTTCCGGCTCCGGCCACCCCGTCCGCTTTCCGGATACACAGACCGGCCTCTCCTGTCAGCTGCCCTTCTCCTCCCATGCCGATGCCTGTGAGAAATACCTTTCTCCGGCAGGTTTTTCCGTATGGCTCCAGAAGTCTTACGGCCTCCTTCAGGCTGATCCCTCCGGCCCGGGGCGGTCTTCCTATGACCACGGCCACGGCACCGGCCGCCTGCACCGCCTCCATTTTCTCGGGAAAGCCGCCGGCTGTTCCGGACTCTTTTGTCACCACATAATCTGCCCCTGTCATATGGATGAGGGCCAGGTTCATCTCAAAAGAAAAAGGTCCCTGGACAGCGATGATCCGGCTTCCTTTTAAGCCCAGGCTCCTGCACATTCCGACGGCCCTCTCGTCAGGCAGGACTCTGGCAAAAACACGCTCCTCAAATCCGGGGATACGGGAATAAGTCTCCAGTTCCTTGCTTCCTGTAGTCAGAAAGATCCTTCCTTCCCGCTCCGACAGCCAGGCGGCCGCCTCGGCGGCGTTTTGGACCCAGTGAATCCTCCCATTCTGAAACCGGTCCGAAATCCCCTGTTCTTCCTCTCTCTCCACCCTCACACAGTTCAGGCCAAGGCGGATGCAGGCCTGACGGATATTCTCTGTGGCCGCGGAGGCGTAAGGATGGGTGCAGTCCAGCACCAGTCCCGGCTTCTCCCTGTCCAGAAGTTCTTCCATCTCCTGCCGCCCCATGGCCTCTTTCCGTACCCGGATCCAGGGGCTCTCCGGCACCAGCCCGGCCCCGTAGTCCGATACCACGCAGACCAGAGTCAGGATCTCATGACGGCTGCAGTATTCTGCCAGCTTTCTCGCTTCCGTCGTTCCCCCGAACAGGACCACTTTACTCATACCGGTAACCTCTGGGAGTCACCATGTTCCCCCGGATCTCTCTGGTCTGAGAGTTTCCTATGTATACAGTGGTAAACATGTCTGCCGGAACCTTTCCAAGCTGTTCCAGGGTCATGATCTCCACGGACTGGCCGGTCCTTCCGATACAGCGGGCCACGCCGCAGACTGTCTGAGGATCTTTGTACCTTCCCAGGATCTCACAGGCCCATAGCAGATAATCGCCCCTGTGTCTGCTGGCAGGATTATACAGACACACTGCCATGTCCGATATGGCCGCATGCTCCAGCCTCTTTTCGATCAGATTTTTTGAAGTCAGCCGATCGCTCAGACTGATGACGGCAAAATCATGGCTCAAAGGCGCTCCCAGGAGAGCCGCCCCGGCACATGCCGCCGTCACTCCCGGGATAATCTCCACGGAGATCTCCGGGTAATTCTCCGCCAGTTCCAGCACAAGCCCTGCCATACCGTAGATCCCCGGATCACCGCTGCAGACCATGGACACGATATGGCCCTCTTTTGCTTTCTCCAGAGCCATGCGGCAGCGTTCTGTCTCCTTTGTCATAGGGGTGGACAGATATTCTTTATCCGGAAATGATTCCCGGATCAGATCAATATAGACCGTATAGCCTGCGATGACCTGGCTCCTGTTCAGAGCTCCCGCCGCTTTTATGGTCATCTGTTCATAATCCCCCGGACCGATTCCTACCACGTATAATTTTTTCTCACACATCTGTTATAAGATTCCTTTCCATGATTCCTCCGCCAGGGCAACGGTCACCCCGTTCACGATCTGTTTCCGGCAGATCAGCTCTCCGCCTCCCCTTGTCAGGGATACGCTTTTTAAGGCTGCTCTCTCACAGACATTGCCCACGCCTGCCACTCTGGCCACGAAAGGCGATTCTTCGAACTCTCCTTCTACATCTGCCAGGTCCCGGGACTCACAGGCCAGAAAAGGCACCTGCAGCTGCCGTGACAGCTGCAAAAGCCCCTCCTCATCCTTCTTTAAATCTATGGTGGCCACGGCTGCCACGGACTCAGGCAGACAGTCCATCTGCTCCAGTACCTGAAAGACAGCCTGTCCGATCTGCTCCGCCGAAGCTCCTTTTCTGCATCCGATCCCGATATGGATGACCCTGGGAACCAGTTTCAGAGTACAGGTTTTTGCGCCCTCTCTTTTTCTTGTGATCCAAAAATTCCGTCTCTGCTCCCTGCCCCACGCCAGCTCCGGGGGCCAGGTTCCCTCTATGGAGTAATCGCTGAAGACGCCGACCCGGTTTCCCTCCAGGATCTCTCCCGATATCTCTCTGGCCAGAGCCCGGTCCGTGATCGTAAGTCCGTTTTTCACCGCAAATACATCCACCGCAAACAGCCTGTTCACGTCCGTGGCCGTGGTAATCACCGGGACCGCCCCAAGGATGCGGCCAATCTCCGCCGCCAGCTCATTGGCCCCGCCCGCGTGTCCCGACAGGACGGGGATGACAAAATTTCCTGCTTCGTCCATGCCTACCACCGCCGGGTCCGTCCATTTATCCCGGACCCAGGGAGCAATGGAGCGGATGGCGATACCCATGGCTCCGATAAAGATGATCGCCTCCGAATCCCAAAACCGCCTGCCGGCCCACCGGCCCACCGGCTCATCCACCGGCACCGGCTCCCATTCTCCCCGGTTCTCTTCGGGCCGTGACTTGTCCCGGCAGGCTTCCCGGTTCTCTTCGGGCCATGACTTGTCCCCACAGGCCGCCTGGTTCTCTTCGGGCGCCTGCTCCTCAGGCGCCGGTCCGGGCTCTCTCAGCCTGCGCTTTTCGTAACAGGTACACAAATATCCTCCGGCCGACAGGGCCCGGGCCAGCCTTTTGCCCAGTCCGGCTCCCCTGGCCGTGAAGCTGATCAGTGCCGCTGTAATGTTCTTTTTTTCCAACTCCTAGTCCTTTCCTCTCCGGTACTCTGTGGTAAAATCCGGGTCATAGAGCCTGGAGCGCTCATACAGAGTCTGGCTTACACTGTCCCCCACGATGATGAGAGCCGTCTTCCTGATGTTGTGCTCCCTGGCTTTCTCCTCCAGAGTTCCCACGGTACACAGGACCGTCTTCTCCTCGGGCCAGGTGGCTTTATAGACGATGGCTGCCGGGGTATCCCTGTCATATCCGCCCGACAGAAGCTCCTCAGAAAGCTTTCCCGTCATCCCTGCGCTGAGAAAAATCACCATGACTGCTTTGTGGGCGGCAAAGGAGGCGATGGATTCCCGGTCCGGAACCGGCGTCCTTCCTGCCATGCGGGTGATCACCACGCTCTGGGACACGGACGGCAGGGTGTATTCCATATTCAGGGCCGCTGCCGCGCCGCAGAAGGAACTGACTCCCGGACAGACCTCATAGGGGATGTTCTCCCGGTCCAGAATATCCATCTGTTCCCGCACCGCGCCGTAGAGACAGGGATCTCCTGTGTGGAGCCTTACGGTCGTCTTCTCTTCTCTCTCCGCCTCAGCCATGACGGCAGTCACCTCTTCCAGCGTCATGTACGCGCTGTTGTAAAGGCGGCAGCCTTCCCTGGTCCCTTTCAGGATCTCCGGGTTCACCAGAGAACCTGCATAGATCACCACATCGGCCAGAGACACCAGCTTCTGCCCTCTCACCGTGATCAGATCCGGCGCCCCCGGTCCTGCTCCTACAAAGTAAACCATTATGTATCCCTCTGTTCTTTCTTATCTCTCACGATCATCAGAGAATAATATCCTGCCTGCTCCGGCAGTTCTTTCCGGGTTCTGTAAAGCTTCTCCCCTTCCATACCGCAGTTCTCCGCCATCTGGACCTGGTAGTCTCCCGACATCAGCAGTTCTCTTACCTTTCCGTAAGATCTGCCTGTCTTCATCAGCACCTTTACCCCCGGCAGCTTCAGCCCCTCTTCGATCTCATAGGAGCCGGGAAGAATATGAATCTGCTCTTCCCTCTCCCCCAGGGAAACCTGTAATCTGGCTGCCGCACTGCAGAAAGAAGGGACGCCGTTTACGATCTCCACCCCAAAGCCCATATCCTTCACCAGCCGGAGCAGGTACATATCGCTGGCATACACCGTGGCATCTCCCAGAGTCAGGAGAGCTACATCCTGTCCTTTTCGGAGACAAGCGGCGATCCGCTCCGCTCCTTCCCTGTATTTCCTGCGGATTTCCCCTCTGTCCTTTGTCATGGGAACGTCGATGCAGATCAGCTCTTTTTCCCTCAGCTCCGGCACTGCCTTCACTGCCGTCACATAAGAGGCGCAGGTTTGGGGCGCCTTCCTGGGAATAGCTGTCACCGGACACTGTCTCAGGATTCTCACCGCCTTCAGAGTCATGTCCTCCGGATCACCCGGTCCTGTCCCGATTCCGTATAAAATTCCCTTCATCTCTGTCGTCTTCTCCATTTCTCTATCATAAGCCCGCAGAGGCTGCTCATGCCAAGTATACCGTAAACTTCTGAAAATGTCAGCACCTGAATCTCTGTTTTTCCCCCGCCCCACCTGTCCATCTGTTCCCGGATCCGCTCAGTCACGTCTGCCATAACCGGCTCCCTGATTCCCTTTCCTTCAAGAATTCCTATGGCTCCATCCACTGTATTGCAGGCCAGGATCTGCCTTTTCACGTCCTCCAGATCCGTCCGGCTCAGGCTTTTTTGCATCCGTTCCGGACCTTGTGCGGTCCGCTCCAGACTCTCTGCCAGAATCTCCATCCTCCTGTCTCCGTACCTGGAATGAGTGTTGGGAGCTCCTCCGGCCACTTTCACCAGCTTTCCCATATGGCCCGTAAAAAGGATGTGTTTCATGTTCTCCCGGACTGCCGTGCGGATGGAAAACGCCACAAAATTACTGCAGTGCACCGCCCATTTCGGGGAGATCCCCAGATTCTCCTTTAAAAACCGTTCCCCATAATTGCCGGGAACCAGAATAAGGGAGTTCTCTCCCGCGGCAGCTCTCATATGGATCTCCAGTCTGATGGTCTCTGTCAGGGCTTCCTCGCTCATGGGCCTGACAATACCGCTGGTCCCCAGGACAGACAGACCGCCACAGATCCCAAGCTTCGGATTAAAGGTCTTCTCCGCCAGTGCTTCTCCCCCGGGGATCCGGATTCGGATCAGGTAATCGCCTCTCATGCCCAGACTTCGGTACAGCTGTCCCGCCGTCCGGAAGATCATGGTTCTGGGGACCGGGTTGATGGCATAAAAACCCGGAGGGCAGGCCAGTCCCGGCCGGGTCACAACGCCGATGCCGGGTCCTCCTGTCAAAAACAAAAAAGGATACTCCTCCGACCGATACCAGAGACCTTCCTCTCGCTCCCTGCCCCGGTCATCCTGTTCTCTTTTCTCCAGCGGCTCCACCGCGGCCTGGATCAGGGCTCCGTCCGTGATATCCGGGTCGTCTCCTGCGTCCTTTTTTACGGAAAACCAGACGCAGCCGTCTGCGGCCGTCTCCGGTTCTGCCCTCCGGGCTTCTATCTCCGCCTTCCCGCCTCCCGGCAGTTCCACCTGGCACCGGCTGCTGTCCCTGCCGGCAAATGTATGCCATGCCGCCGCCAGTACGGCTGCCGCGGCACAGGTTCCCGTGGTATATCCGCTTCTCAATTCCGTAATCTCCTGTCATCGTTTATCCCTGGTGTGCTGACACATTTACTTTCAGTTAAATGTGTCAGCACATTAGTGTTCCCGGTATCATTATATTTCATCTTCACATATCCTGCAACGTGTCTTTTAAAGCTTCCTGTTTCATCTCTCTTTTTCTCTTGGTCATCAGACCGCCGATCCTTCCGCTCTCCTTGGCAGTCAGGCTGCGCCAGCCGTGCTCCATCACCTTATCGCTGAGCCCCAGCTCTGTGGCGATCTCAAACTTCAGCAGATCCTCCGGCTTTTTCAGATCTGCAGGGTCAAAAGGCTTCTCATTTTTCTTTTTAGACATAATAAACGGGTACACTCCTTTCTTCAATTCTCTAAGAGTATACCCGTTTCTCATCTGTCTATTCTGTTCAGATCCAACGAAGAGCCCCCGCCCTGGCGCCGTCAGCAATATCCTTCCCTAGGAATGATCACGGCCGCTATAAAATAAGCCGGGATCCCTGCGCCTGCGCAGGCGAAGATGGCCCACAAAAGCCTGATGATCGTCGAGTCCACATTCAGATATTCCCCGATACCTCCGCACACGCCGCAGATCATGCGGTTTGTCTCGGACCGATACAGTTTCTTACTAAGATCCATATTTATTCTCCTTCCTTATTCTCATAAAATCCAATCTCTATGGCTCCGGCCATACACTCCAGCTCCGCCGTTTTTGCTGCTCCCGGATATTCCAGAACCGTCTCTTTTTTCAGTTCCCCCTGCTCCGTTCCGTCGATCAGGATACTTCCTCCCAGAATCTCGATCTTATAGTTAAAATCTTCCTTCTTCCCTTCCACTTCATAGGAAATGCCGCCGGCCATACACTCTGCCTCCATATCCCACAGAACCTCTCCTCTGTAGGTCAGAGCCCCGGCCCTGCACTCTCCCTTCAGTTCCCGGACACAGCCGCCCTGTACTTCCAGAACCCCTGCCTCCAGTTCCAGCTCCAGCTTGTCTGCCCGGATCTGACCGACCGACAGAGCGCCTCCCTTCACCTCCAGTTCCGCCTCTTCCAGGGATGCTCCGGCTGGGATCAGGATCACCACGGCCGTTTCCTCCCAGTCCTCATAATCCGTCAGGGACCAGCCGGAACGTTTCGGCCTGATCTCGATCTCCAGAGTATCATCATCCATCTCCTGGCGGCACCGAAAATTATCGCTGTCACAGATGATCCGGATACTGTCTTCTGTATCATCATATCTGATCTCTGCCTTTCCTCCCATGACCACAGTCTGCAGATCGGTCACCGTCCGTCCCTCGAAGGTCAGCCTGCCGTCGAATCCCCTTCCCGCTTCCTGACCGGGAGGAGTGCTCTGGCCTTCTCCGGCTGCCTGACAGAAAGAACCGGCTCCGTCTTCTCCTGCTCCCGGAGCGGACCGGCTGTCTGCTCCCGGTCCGGACCAGTTTTCCGTCCCCGGTGCGGATTCCCCAGGCCGCTGCCCGGACTGCCCCGGACCTGCTCCTGTCCCCTCCGGTCTGACAGGATCCGGTTCCACGATCCCGTAACTCCTGTGGCCAAGCTGGCCGAATCTTCCTCCCATGGCCCAGCCTCCCACGCACACTGCGGTTCCCGCAGCCACAAAGACTGCAGACACAATCAGCAGCCCCTTTGTCCAGCCCTTCATCACACAGTCCTCCTTCTATGAAATATCCTGCTGATCCCGTCTACGACCCATCGGACCAGCCCCGGCAGAAACCTGCCGTAAAACAGGACGGAGAGCCAGAGGCTTAAGATCCCGACTCCCATGACCACCATCCCCGCTCCGAAGAGCAGAAGCCCTCCGGGAATCCAGCCCGCCATGGCGATCACCCCCACGATACACAGGGCGATCCCTCCCAGAAGCAGCGCCAGAGTCAGGACTCCCATAAGCGCGATCAGAGCGATCAGAACTCCGAGAACCGCAGCCGTGACCCCTACGGCCGCTCCGCCTGCTCCCACCAGCAGGGGAGCTCCCATCATAAAAAGTATGATCCACAATATAATCTTCAAAATCCTGTTACAACGGGGAGCTCCTTTTTTCCCTTCTCTCTTCTCCCCGTCTCTCCTCCTTTCTTCCTGACCTTCCACGATTTCCGGCAGATCCAGCCGCTCGGCCACCTGGTAGCGGGGATCCTTAAACCTCTCATCCTCAAATCCCCTCTCCGTAAACTCTCCGCCCTCTTCCATGCCTCCGGCCAGATCCGACCGGATTATGGCCGCGATCCGTTCGGGACTGCCGAATTCTTTCAGAGCGTTTTCTGCATCATCTCCCGCCTCATCCAGATAATCTCTGTAATAAGCCAGTGCATCTTCCTTCTCCTCCTGCGGAATATCCAGCAGAAGATATTCCAGCTGCTCCATAAACTCATTCCTGTCCATCTGTCTACTCCTCCAATATTTGTGAGATCTTTCCGGAATATATGGTCCACTCGCTTCTGTACAGATTCAACTGGATCCGGCCCTTTTCTGTAATGCGGTAATATCTTCGGTTCCTGCCATCGATGGCAAGATCATAGACCTCCAGACAGTCCTCCTTCAGAAGTCTTCGGAGAACAGGGTAAAGTGTCGACTCCGAAACTTCCAGCACGCCTCTCACATCCTGTGTAATCCTGTAGCCGTATGTGCCTGCTGCCTCCCTGGACACCACTGCCAGCACAATCGCATCCAGGAGAGCTGCGCCTGTATTAAATACCATGGTCCCACTCCTTGTCTTTTTGATTGATTTTATAATATTATTTATTTTTCTATATTATATAATATATAATATTATTTGTCAAGAACAAAGAGTCCGTCTTGCCGGACTCTCGCGCCGTAGCGCGGTTGCGGCAGCAACCATCTTCCTTATGCGCGTAGTGCGCAACCCCCGTACCGCCGACAGGCGGTAATACTCCTTTCGGGGGCCTGCGCACTAAAAAGAGAGGCGTCCAAATATTTCGGGACAGCCTCTCCTGGCATCTCATCTCTCCCCCTGATAAACGATATCCCGTTCCAGAAGGCCCTCTTTTACGGCTTTGCGGTATTTCCTGATCATATCGGCAATCTGAGCCCTGGTGTAAGGCTTGATAATAAAACCGAAAGCGCGGATCTTCCATGCCTCCAGGGAAAAACCGGGTATGCCCGACAGAAGGATCACCTCCGGGTGCCGGGGCATGTTGTATATCATGGAAGCCAGGGTGATACCGCTGATCTCAGGCATGACCACATCGGAGAATACCAGATCCACAGGGTTCTCTTCGATATACTGCATGGCGGCTACGGCATCGTCAAAGCTTTTGCAGACCATGATGTCTTCCATACCTGACAGGATGGTGACCAGACGCTGTTTCAGCTCCGGTGAATTGTCTACTACGATCGTTTTCAGTTCCATATAGGGAAGTCTCCGTATGATTGGATTTTCTTGGTAAAGCGGAAGGCACATCTGATGCCCTACGAAAAAAGATAAATAAGAATCCGCTTCCGTGTATGCACAACGCAGCTTCTTATTTACCTTTCTTTGCACTGCTTATGGATTTGGCAGGCAGACGAAGGATCACTCCTCCTCTGCAGCTACTGCCTCTACATCTACATCCGCCACATCTTCTTCATCCTGAGGAGCCTGATTCTGCAGGGACTTGATGCTGAGGCTGATCTTTCTGTCAGCTTCATTGAAATCAACGATCCTGGCTTCGATCTCCTGACCGATGGAGAGAACATCCGCAGGTTTCTCCACATGCTCTCTGGAGATCTGAGATACATGGAGCAGAGCATCGACGCCAGGCTCCAGTTCCACAAATGCACCGAAGTCAGTCATACGTGCGACTCTTCCCACTACAATGTTGCCTGCCGCATACTTGGAAGCGGCATCTGCCCACGGATTGGCCTCCGGGAACTTTAAGCTCAGAGCGATCTTGTCGCCGTTAATATCCTTGATCATGGTGGTCAGGGTCTCGCCTGTCTTGAATACCTTCTTCGGATTCTCCACACGGCCCCAGGACATCTCGGAAATATGGAGCAGTCCGTCAGCGCCGCCCAGATCGATAAATGCACCGAAATCGGTCACGTTCTTCACCACGCCCTCAACCCGGTCGCCGATGTGGATCCTCTCAAACAGTTCCTTCTGCAGCTGGGCCTTTCTGGCAACCATCAGCTGCTTGCGGTCGCCGATGATCCTTCTTCTGCGGGGATTAAACTCTGTGATGACGAACTCGATATCCTGTCCCGCATATTTGCTCAGATCCCTCTCATAGGAATCGGATACCAGACTTGCGGGGATAAAGACTCTCGCCTCCTCCACCACCACGCTCAAGCCGCCGTCCAGGACCTGAGCGACTTTGGCTGTGAGCACTTCCTGATTGTTGAACGCTTCCTCTAATCTCTTGTTTCCTCTGTCGGCTGCCAGTCTCTTATAGGACAGAGCAACCTGGCCTTCGCCGTCATTAACTTTCACAACCTTGGCTTCCATCTCGTCGCCCACTTTTACCACACTGGTGAGATCGACGCCGGATTCGTTGGTATATTCATTTCTCGGGATAATGCCGTCGGATTTATAGCCGATATTCAAGACGATTTCATCTTCTTTGACATCAATGACCTTACCAGTGACAATCTCTCCTGTACGTATTGTTTTTAATGATTCTTCTAACATTTGTTCAAACTCATTTAATTGCTCTGACATTCGTATGAACCTCCTCAATAATATTCTTAGGGGTTGATGCCCCTGCTGTAATACCTACGCTGCGCACAGAACTTACACTTTCAGGATTCAAATCGCCCACTGTCTGAATGTAATAGGTGTTCCTACACTCCTTTCGGCAT
>Ga0137306_100888_pt1 | contig 35805 bp, 64 predicted proteins | sample Inofroosms_March_FD_97187 | JGI IMG/M metagenome (GOLD analysis project Ga0137306, IMG submission 97187) | Mouse cecal microbial communities from Vienna, Austria - N-Acetylneuraminic and N-Acetylglucosamine D2O microcosms_March | ecosystem: Host-associated > Mammals > Digestive system > Large...
TCCGGAAGAACGCCAGCTTGTCCAGCACGCCGCCGATGATCGGATGTGCGTCTACGATCTTATACTCTGCCGTCTGCTCCGTGCCGTCTTCTTGTGTGTTCGTTTCTGTGTATGTATCTATATTTTCCGGGCGGATGTCCGGGACAATATTTGTTCTTCCAATTTTCCCATCCATATTTTTTCTCCTTATAATTTTAAAATAATATCCTGATCTACAGCAGGTTTGTCGGCTGCGTAAAAGGTGATCTCGGCGTAGCCGGAAGAGTACCCAGTAATGAGGCTGAATGCGTATTGTGCAGCGTCTCCGGAGCTGGCAAGAAAGAACAGGGGTGTCATGCCTTCGCGCATCTGAGGGACCGTGATGGTCTGGGAATAGGGTGCTGTGGTGCCTGTCCAGCCTGCAGAGGTTAATGTGATCGGGATGTCGACACTGCCGCCGTCTGCTCCGCCGGCGCCTCCGGTTAAGATGTATTTCTGGGTTTCGGTGTCCCAGGTGTACATCAGGCGGGGGTCTACGGTGTTGTCGATGTAAAAGCGTCCTACCTCTCCTACTACCGGGAAAGTGTCATAAGCACCATAAAACGGGGTTGCGCTGTCGATGAAAAGTTCCCAGTTATCACTGTCTAGGGACGGAATTATACCTGATGTATCATCTATCAGACACCGCCACACGATGTTATCTTTATGCACGATATCATTTTTGATGTAGGTTTCTGTATTGGACCAGTTACCCCGGTCTGTAAAGCCCACAAAATCTAACGGTTCATATCCTTCTGGTACTGGTTGCATACTCTTCCCTCCTATGCAGACATTTTGTAGTACAGGCGGTTGTTGGCAACGATAAAGCTTACCGTGCTCCCGCGTTTTAGGTACAGACGGTTATTGTCCAGCAAAAACTGCGGCTTCACAAAACCGGAAAACTTCTCCGCCCGGTCCGCCTCTTCCTTTGCTTTCTCATACTCCTGCCGAGACAGCTGACTGTAGTACAGGCTGTTGTCTGTATCCTCCCCCGGTCTTGTCCCGGTACCGCCGTGGGAATGGCTTTCCGACTCTTTGGAAAAATCCTCTGCCGCTCCTGCGCTCTGCGCCGCTTGTGCTGCGCTTCCAGCCGCTGCTTCCTTGCTTTCCTGCGCTGATTCTGCGGAGGCCCGTGCAGACGCTTCTAGCCGTGCTGTAGCCTCGTTGATCTCGTTAAATACTGCTATATACTGGTCGCGGATGTCTCCTGTCGCCTCTGCGATCTGGTCCACAAAGTCCTCATAGGTCCCCATTCGTTTCACCACACCCGGAGCAAAGCACATCCATACGATCTGATTCGCCCGTACCGTGTCGATAGATACCGCCCACTCTGCGGCGGTCATCTGATCTGGGTCGAAATTTTCCATCAGGCCACGGCGCATGAGGAAAGTGGCTTTTTCGGTCTTGATTGCCATTGTTATTCTCCCAGCTTGTTTTCGGAGATGTAGGCATTAATTGCCGCGATGTGTTCCATCAGCTCCGCATCCATGACGATAAAATTCTCCCGGTTGTTCTGACTTTTCAGGTTGCCGGCAATGTCAATCTCCGAGTAGGTATAGCTGATTCTCTGTCCTTCTGCGGTTACATGTGCGGTAAAGCTAGTTAATTTCTTCATAGTTTAAAATCTCCCTTTCGTATTCGTTCAGATAGGTTTCTGCCTCTGTTCCGTAATCTATTTCTCTTTCTTTTTTATTTTCGTCCATCACGTCCATACGTTCATATTCATAATCTCGTTGTTTAGCTTTTACTTCCCATGAAAATGAGAGGTCCGGCGTTCCATTAACCAAAAAATACTCGGATGTTTTTTCTTCCACCCACAAATCGCCCTGACCTTCTTTTTGCAGGAAAACATAGTATTGCATATCTGATGTAACGGTTTCTTGAAAAATCTGATCGAAATAGATGTATGTACACCCTGATTCGTCTGTTTTTCCCATGCCAATGTCTCCAAACATTGGGGACGGCATCTCGTAACAATATTGAAGGACTTCGCCAAAATCTCGCGTTTTAATTAATCTGGATTTTTTACCGCTTGCAACAAAATTTTCTCCATTCCAAACAAACATTGAGCCAAGAGTACTATTGGCAAATACGCTTAAAGTCTGTTTTCCTGTGGAATCCGCCATAAGAAGAGAAGTATTTCCATCATAATCCATGTAAAACCATGCTCTCGTGTTTCCATTCGGCATATCCATCCAAATACCTTTTTGAAAAAGTGTTACTTTTTGACCATTTTCATTATGAGTAATGATTTTTCCTTCTTCATCTATATCTGTATATGTGGTTGATAATTTTCCACTAAACATCCCTTTAGACGCAACAATACCGTCTTTATCCCAAAAGCCGATCTGCTTCCCCGACGCATCCAGTATCTTAAGAACACCATTGATATTATTGTTTCCACCAAGAGTAAGAGTTCCGCTACGTATCCAATCCGCCACAATACCGATCGCATACAGAATATTTACTACGGCGTTTCCCTGCGAGTCAAACCCGGCTGTATAGCTTTTCCCGCCGTCCTGTGAGACAAAGAAACCGTCAATGGTCTGCTTATAAACAATCTTCGATTCTGCAAGTGTAGGCTTATCGTGCAGATATGTAATCCGGCTCCCGTCCGGCTGGTCCTCGAACGTGGTGTGATACCCCATAGCATTCATGGCAATCTGGTTCATGTTCTGTACAGCTTTATCATATTCCGTGAGTTGCTTCTGTGTGTTTCTGCGTGCTTCTACAACCGCTCTTGCCGCTTCGGACGGATAATCACTTGCATTTCTTACCGGATCTTCCGCCTGACATGCGATCTCGGTGTAAGAGCCAACGGTATAGGATACGGAATTGATGATCGACTGATAGGCGTTGCCCTTCCGGTCTGATATCTTACACACGTCAAAAGGTTCATAAAGTGGATTTCCAAGCACAGACCCGGAGAACGGGCGGAAAGACATGCCGACCATACGCTGGCCAAGATATGTCGCTACCTGATTCTCTTTCCCGGCAACGAAAGGATTTCCGTCTACTTTGATGGTATATCCTTTTTCGCCAAAAAGTACGTCCGTGTCCTCATGGATAACCTGCACGCCGGTAATCAGCACATCATCCGTGTGGACTGTTAAACTCTTGAACCGGAAAATATGCTCCGGGTGCGGGTCTGTGAACAGTCCGCCATCAATAATCTTTACCGCGCCGTAATCAAAGAAATCGCCGCCGTCAAGCGTCTTGTCGTGCGGGTATACCAGAAAATCGCCGCCGTCATAAACCTTGCTGTCTATAAGACTTGCGTTGTACCACACCAACTGCATATAGCCGTTATTGTCGATTCTGGCGTTGTATCCGGCGATCTGACAGGCCCATGAAACAACCTGCCGGTATGTAGCCTTCTCCGGCTTCTCCGGGGCGACAAAAGACATGTTGTCGAACTGCCGGAAACCTACCGGGATACCGCAGTCCAGACACGCCTCCGTGATGATTGTCTGAAGCGTGGCGGGGTATACCGTGGCGCTCTCTGCATAGTCCCGGTCCAGTCGGTATATGCCGTCCGTTGCACTGATTTCAATAATGTCGCCGGGAGTCTCCGGAACGGTAGTATAATAGATACCCTTCCTGATCTTTTCGATGGTTCCATCATCAAGCTGCATGGCGATATACAGATTAATAACGGAGCCGTAGAAGTCATACAGAGAAAACCGCTCATCGTGGTTCGCAACGCGAAGAGAGAGAATCTTCCCGGTCACAAAACCTACACCAAACTTATCGTCGGTGGTTTTGTCGTCGATAGTGCAACCGCCGATCATGATATCTTTCGGCTCTAGATGCAGAATGGTTCCGTCAGAAAGTGTCACGTCTGCATAGTTCACGACCGTCCCGCCAGTTTTCAGTTTTTCTTTAAATTCTTTACTTGCATTTATCATAGCGGATTAATACTCACTGCATTAAAAGACAGGGAATCCCATGCTTCAATGCCATTTACAATTTTTAATGTACCGAGTGTATAATTTGATGTGTAAAACGTATCTGTTCTCCATTTTCCGGTAGATGCGCTCAAATATCGTAGTTTATATTTACTTTTGTTTTTTATTTGCCGTATAATCAGTGCCGCATCCGCCGGGCTGATATTCTTCCACTCAAAAGAATAGCTTTCTATCGTGCCCATTGGCGTGTTGTGCATCACCAAATCCTGCGTCCGGTCTGAATCTTCCGTGGATGTAGTGGCAAGGGAAGGCTTGAAAGTATTCGGGGTTTTAACCGGTATTCCGTTAAATTCAAAGGGCCTGTATGTGTTTTTCTTTAAATCTGGCATATATCCCCCTATTCCATCAAAAGTCTGTTTCTTCCGGTCGCCATCTGCTGTATCTGATTCTGCCTTACCATTGCCTCATACACCTGTTTGCTGTCCATATACAGTTTCAGGACAATCGGCCTGTCACTTCCAATACCCCCCGCCCTCTGGATACCGTTTACAACTGCATCCTCAATTGTCGAGATCGGAGACACGACCTCCGTCTCCTGATTATTGTCTCCCAGCCATGCCAGATGCTTCTGCATCGTCCGTGGGATGACCGTGCCGGTGGCGTATCCGGGAAACTCTTTGTCAGCCAGAGAAGCGAAGTCCTGCGGTGCCGGAGAGGAAAGCGTAGAACCATAGTCAAGAGACAGGCTTCTGATACTGGAATTTCTCATACTGCTATAACTTCGGGAACTGCTTTTTGAAAGGCTACTGGATTTTCTATTCAAATCACTTATTTTCGACATAAGAAATTTGATCTTGTTACTTATCCAGTCAAAAGCAGAATTTACCGAATTTTTGATAAAGCTAAGCGGACCGTTAATAGCGTTTTTCATTCCGTTCCATAAATTTTTCCAGTCCGAAGAAGAATTGATATTAAAATTGCTAAATTTGCTTCTTATTTCATTTAATTTTCCCTCTATGCTTTGCCCAATAGAGCTCCACTTTTGCGTGGATTGTTTTCTCATGTTTTCCCACGTATCAATCGCGTTTTTTTTCATAGATTCCCATATCTGATTAACAGGAGAAACATTTTCTTCTATTCCATTTTCCAGTCCCTGCATCAGCATAGAGCCCTGCTCCTGCATGACAGAAGATGGACTGTGAATACCGAAAAAGTCTTTGAATCCATTTAAAATTTTTTCTCCAAGTTTTTTTATGCACTCGCCCAAATCAGATAATCCATCTCCTATTCCTTTTATGATTCCAGGAACAATTTCTTTTGCAACGTTTACAATGTTATCAACAAAATTTCTGAATTTTTCGCTGTGTTTATAAAGGAGAGTAAAAACAGCTATAACACTTCCGATTGCCGCAACGACAAGACCGATCGGAGAAGTCAAAAATGCTATCACGCCTCCAAGAATTCCCAAGGCGCCGCTTAAAGCTGTTGCAGCCGCCGTTGCAAGCCCGCCCCCTGTAACGAATGCAGCCAAAGCACTAACTATGCCTGCTATTGATGTCGCAAGTTTTACAGCTTCAAATGCTGCAATAAAAGAGGCAATAACGATTATAAAATCTTCTACGATACTTTTGTGTTCCGTGAGCCAATCTATAAAATCACCGAGTTTATTTATTATGGAATCAAATATATCAAGCGCCCATCCAACGGCTTCTTTCAATGCATCCCACACGCCCTGTATAATAGGCAAAATTACAGGCAAAATATTCTGAATTACCCACGAAATGAATGGGACAAGTATTTCATCCCATATCATTTTTAAAAGATCAGCCAGCTTTCCGAGAAGCTCAATAGCATCATTTATAAGCGGTTGGATGTGCGTTTTCCATAATTCATCAAAATCTGCTGCCATCTGGTCAAGAATCGGCTGGACATTATCATTCCAGAATGCCATAAATTCCCCGACCAGATCGGAAAGGCCCTGTGCCACGGAATCAAAGAACGGTTTAAAGTGCGCGTCGTATACTTCGTTCAGCTTGTCAAACGTTGTGTCAATGCTGTCCTTGATCGTCCCTGCAACATCTGCCAGAACGCCAAGAAACCCTTCCAAAGCCGTTCTGAATGCATCTCTATTATCAACGAAAGGCTGAATAAAAATGTTCAGTATATCCCGACCGATCTCTGATGCAAGCTCCGTAACTCCCATAAAAGCATCTGCAAAAATGCCGATCAGATTTGCAGTGAGCCGCTGTCCGTTTTCACTCGCAAACGCTTCAAAAACATAAGCAATACTCTGGAAAAGATCGGACAATATGTAGTTTATCTCTGCCCATATATCGAACATGGATATCAGATAGCCTTTTATCCGGTCCTTATTCCCTTCCAGATACATGGCAATACCGCCAAGAAGATTTGCGGCAATCGTCAGGCCAATACTCGCAATGGATCCCGCAAGACTGCCAAGCATATATGCAACAGACTGCGCCCATTTGTCAGCAGCTGCAAGGACTGCCGGATCTGTAAAAATATCCTTTAGACTCTCTTTTATGGATGCGATGCTGTCTTTTATGGATTCCCACCGATATTGCCAGTCTCCGAGACCGTCCCAGAACCCCTGCATGAAAATATCTTTCAGTTTCCCAAGATATCCGGAAATTTTGTCAAAGAAATCCAGCAATTTTGAGTTTATAGGAACCTCTTCAAACATGGTCTTCGGGTCTACCGCGCCCTCTTCCCCGGTGTCTTTTTTCTGAAACTTATTGATCTCATCAAGCGGGCTTAAATATCCCTCCGCCGCCTTTGATGCTTCTTTCGTTGCCGCTGTCGTCTGCTTGATTGCCCGTGTGTAGGTTTTCTGACCGGTTATCAGCGCAGTGAACTGCGCAAACAGGCCTAGAAGACGGGTTATATAGTCGATCAGCTTTTGTATGTATGGAATGGCGGTTTCTACCAGAGGTGCAAATGCAGCCGCAAAACTGTTACTTAACGTGGACAAGCTGGCTTTTAAACTGTCAGCTGAATTTTTAAAACTCTCGCTGTAATTGTAAAAGTTTGAAAACCCGGATTTGATTCCGTTTACAATTCCGCGAAAAAACCTTGTCACAAATGAAAAAATGAATACTCTTTCAGCCAGCCCCTTTACCCGTCGGAAGAATTTTTCAATGAATCCCCGCGACTTTTTGACTTCTTTATTTGCTTTTTCAAGTCCTTTTTTTGCAGCGTCACCGACTCTCCGGTATGCATCCTGCGCTCTTTTTAGCTTCATTTCATGCAGATCGTGTTGCTCGTTTAAAAGCCGAAGTTCGTTTTCGGCGTATTGAAGCTGGCGGGCAAGCTCTGCGTATTCGGCTGTATTTTCCGCTCCTCCTGGAATGTAAGCATTTCCAGATTGTTCCATTTCATACATAGCGGCCTTTATATCGTCGATCCTGTCGCTCGCCGCTGCTATCTGTTCATTGAGTTCGTCCCATCCTATTCCGGAAGTAACTCCAATCCGTGAAAATTCTTCCTGCTTCTGGACCAATGCCGTAAGCTCCGCCTGCGCCTTTTCCAGATCCGCCTGCAGCTTCGCATAGCCTTCTGTTGGAACCTGCGTGTTCTTCAACGCATCCATTTTGGTTTTCAGGTCAGCAACCTTATTGGCGGCTTTGATCATCTTATTTTCCAGTGCAGAAATCTGCACTTCTGCATTTTTCACATTGATTTTCGTATTAATTAAGATTGCGCCGTCATAATTCGCCATTACCCTAATACCTCATCCAAAAGCGCGTTATACTCTTCCTCTGCCCGCCTTTCTTCTTCTGTCATCGGCGGGCGCATATCCACCAGATCACGATTTTTCCGGTAAAACTCCTGTTCATGCTTTTCAAGTTTCTTTCCTTTATTCAGCTTGTCCCGGATTCCTACAACAAAAGAAAAGGTTCCTTCTCCGACTTCATTGAAATATCCAAGAAACGTCCACCAGTGTATATAAGGATCGCTCCTTACTTCTCTTCCGCTGCATACCTTATTAACGGCAGAAAAAATCATCTGTTCATCTTTCACCCAGCTGTAAACCGGAAGTTGCTTTTCTCTTCCGCTCATGTCTCCAGCAGATATGAACCAGATCAGCCGCTCCGCTGCTTCGTTTACGTCGAATCCTTCCAGCACAGCGGCTTCCACATCATCCGCACAGGAGAAGTCTGCAAAGATCAGGTATATTGCCATCTCCCATTTGTCCCGCTGGTCAAAATCCGGGTCGTCAAACATTTCAAAGACCTGCAGCACATTCCGGTAGTCCGACCGGATAGGGCGCTCAACCCCGCAGACTTCCAGCGACTCAGGCAGACATCCGATCATTTTCCGCCCGGCCTTCTGTGATCCTGCGGCTTATACTTTTCCATGCGCGCTTTCCGCGCCTTCTCTCTTTCTCTCTCCAGCTCCGCCCTCTTCTCGATCTCTCTGTCAAAAATCTGCTCCATAGCCGGAGAAATTTCCTCGAAGAAATCAAGAAAACAGTTTACACCGGGAGTAAAGTCCGGGATCTTCTCATAGATTTCCCGGAAATATTTTCCGGTTGTTCCTTCTCCGAAAATGCTGTCGATGGTTCTTTTTCCATCCTCGGAAAACGCCATATTGACGCGGGACACTTCCACAGTCTTTTCGATATCCGACTCGATATCTTCTTTTCCCTCGTACTTTTTTTCGATCTCCTCCATGTCAGCATCATGTTTCTTCGCCCGCTCCATGATGCTCTTAAAACCATTTACAAACCGGTCAAATAGCGCGGAGTCATCCGCAGAAATATAGATTTTGTCTCCCTGTTTATTGACTGTGATCTCCTCAAAACTGACTGTTGTCTGTATGCTGTACGCCATTCTTAATATCCTTTCAGAATTGGGGCGCGACTGAAAGGAACGCGTCCCAATATACTAAGTTGCCTTAATACCGTTACTCTGTCAGAGACTTTTCCAAGCTCGCCCCGGAAGCCCCGCCTGCTGTGAATGTAGGTTTACGTTCCGTCACTGATACAGTCCCTTGAATCCGATTCCCAGATTCGCTGGCTGTGAACGGGATCTGATATCCTGCCGTTGGCCCGCCATCATTGTTGACAACGATCTTTACCGGAACCTTAAATCCTTTTCCGGTTAGTGTTTTAGAATCTGACTCTTTCACTTCCTCCGTCAGCGTAGCAACAACCATTCTCGCTGTGATGACATCATCAGATACGCTTAATGTGTCTGTGATCTCCTGAAGATTTTCGTATATTGCATCTTCTGTTCGAGCAGTATATTCAACCGATAAAGATGGTGTATATCCGTTATGCGCAAAGTCTGAATCTCCAAGCACATCTTTGGTCTGCTCTGTATCCGGGTTTGTATCGATGGACAGGCTGTCCATGCCTTTTCCGATCAGGGTATAATTTTCGTCGTCAAAGGTCAGCCACATCGCCCGGCATCCTCTCAAAATCTTCCCCATGATTTTTTTCTCCTTTCTCCCGTAAGGGTTATATCTCGTTGGTATACTCTACCGCCACCGGCAGCATCCAGTCCTGCACGCCCTTATCCGTCGGGTCCGTGGCGGATATCAGGTCCCGCTTCAGCCGGATGATCTTGCGCCCGTCCGTCAGTACCGGGTACTCCACCGGCGCGCCGCCTCTCTCGTAGACATTCGGCTCCCGGCACAGCCATTTCCCGAACGTGTCAAGGAACTGCTGGGCGATCAGCTTTTGGCGCTCTCTGCTGGACTGCATCCGGTAGATCAGAATGAACAGGTACTGGCACTTCTGATCTACACTACCGGTTACGTCTGTATCCTCGTCGTAAACCATAGCTCCGCCGTTGTTAATAAACGCGATCCCGCTTGTCTCTTCCAGCTCTTCAAACTTGACCTCTTCTCCCGGAAGCAGCCCGGGGTACTGGTTCAGAAGGATTTTCACAGCCGGAACCATAGATTCAATCCCGCCGGTGTCATCTTTTATGGGTTTCTTTTCTTCTTCCACTTATCCACCTCCTGCCGTTCGTTTAACAGCTTCTATCCACTTCCTGCCGTCCTTCTTTTTGGCGGCATCAAACCAGTGATCTGTGACGTTTGGGTTGTGCGTTCTGGTATAGTCCAAGGGGCGGTCCGTCTTTTTTAGCTTTGCGCCTTTCCGGAACCGCAGTATGTAGTCACCGCCGGGTCCCATAGGGATTTTTCGGGGACCTTTTCCGGTCTGCGCGTCCACCATGACTTTTCCTTCGTACAGATAGCGACCGAATGGTCCATAAGCTGCATAGACCTTCCCCGCACCCTGCAAAGCCGCACTCGCCGCCCGTGTGGTCTGGATGAACGTTCCGTTGACATGTGGCATGAATGGAACCATACTGTTCATGACGTTGCCGTCCAACTCATACTGCGCGCGCTGAAACTGCCGACTGAACCGGTCCATATTTAGATCAACCCGAATATCGCCCTGCTCGACAGAGAATCCGGGAAAATGAAATGTCCTGCTTGCCACATTAAGCCCCCCTGATCTCAAAGTGAGGTATAACCGTATACGGTCCGCCCACCGATGTGATCTTGAACACATAGTCATAGTTCTTCGTCATGTAATCCCGGAAGCTCGCATACCGCATCAGCGTGTAATCATCATCATTCACTGGCCCGTCCGTCCACTCTCCCAGCCAGAAGAAGTCCTCCCGGCTGTCAAATGTGATCGTGTCGTCCAGCATGTCGTTGACCTGTCTGGCCCACTCTTTCGGCGGGAGCCAAGGGAGAGGTTCCCCGAGAGTGTTCAGCGCCGGTTCCCCTGTCCAGCCGTGGACGATGATCTTCTGGTTGTCCATCTCCTTATAGGCGATATGTAACTCCGCCGCATCCGTGCTGTCCGGCCCGTACTGCCGGAGCATCTGGCCCTTGTCGGTTACGATGTCAACACCGTGAAGGACGTGGGGGAACCAGAGGGCGGCGGAGGGGGATTTGTAGAAGTTGAAGACTGTGACGGTTGCCTGATACATGGATTTCCCTTTCTTCTAATCATGAGCACGAGAAGAAGTGTATTTTCTCCACTTTTTTTCCATTTCTCGTATTGCAGCTGATGCGCTTTTCCCGCTTGCTATCTTGTTCATGGCTTCCTTTCCAAAAGAGGATTTCATATAATTGCTGGAATTGTAATAGCCTTCTGCCTTAAGATAAGCTGCGGCCCTTGGATATTTTTTGGCAACTTCTTTGTAAGTCGAGCTGTATGCCCTTCCGCGTATCACTCCATCGCCTCTGTTCATGCTTCTGCGAAAAGCATTTCTTTGAGAATTGTCAAAATCTATTGCTTTTCTCAATTCTTCAAGACCGCGAACATTTGTTTTTACCGCTTCTCTTTCTGCTTTTAATTGTCTTATTGCTGAATCAGCAATTTTCTTTGGCAATATAATTCTTCCTGCAATCACAGGTTCTATGATTCCAGACTTTTTAAGGGCTTCCGCATAATCCTTTCTTTCTTGAGCAGTCATATCTCTGTATTCGGATACGTAAACTTCATTCCCTTTCGGAGTTTTTACACGCCCTTCTTTTATTGTGTATCCATCTATCGTTATGGCTTTTCCGACTTCGATTTTATGGTTATTCATACCACTGCTACCGCCTCTACCACCCACTGCAATCACCTTCCTCAAACTTCTCGTGAAATGCTCGTATCCGCACCAGATTTCCCCGGCATTCGTCCGGCACCTTCCCGTAGAAAATGATGGTTTCCGGGTGCAGGCGGTCGACCATAGCCTCATAGCCCGCAAGGAAAAGCTCCTTCTTTGCCTTGTTTCCCATGCATCCAACAGATGAAACCGCCACGGTTGCGCCCTCCGGTTCCCCATCAAAGCACCAGTCAAAGGAATCCGGCGTGCTCCATGAGATTGTAGGAATCACTTTTGCACCCGCCTCCTGAAGATACGCCCCTACCCAGTGCTTGCGGTAGTGGTTGTATATCTGGATAGCTTTTGGAAAGTCCGTGTATGTGGAGAAGTCCGGGGACATCACATAACGAAACTCCCGGAGCATGTCCACATAACGGTCGATATCATTCCATAGCCGGTTGAACTGGTAGTCATCGATGAAGAAATGAACACCTTTGTTCTGCCGTTCTTTGCAGGAGCGGGCATAGTTGAACGGGATGAACTTACAGCCGCCCTCATAGGGTGTAGGTTGTATTTGCGGGATGCCGTACTCACCCACGCCGGGGAAGATGCGTCGCTGTAAGTTCTCATAGTTTTTACGCTGGCGGTAGTTCATTTCTTTTTCCTCCTTGGCAAACGTCCTTTTCTTATCAGCACCTCTTCCTTGGTTGTTTTATTTTTCTTATTCAATCCGTCCGGCATTATTTTCCCTGAGTGATATTCCGTCCTCTCGTACACATCATCCTTTTCGGAGGTTATCATTTTACCGCCATGTACACGAACGGTTATTCTTTTTACTGTGTACTCATAAGATACAGAACCATCTTTGTTCATTTTGAAAATAGGCTTTGAATACCCAATCCTGTCTTTGTTTCTTTCGTTTCTTTTTTCAAGATTATTCATCAGCCTTTTTTGCTCTGGCGTTGCTCTGGCTATTCCTCCGCTAGACATCCCACTACTCCCACCACGTCCGCCCATGCCTTACCCCTTAACCTGCTTATACGCCTGATGCGCCCCGGTCGCTGCCAGTCCTGACACAACGCCGACCGCCGCCGCCGTAATCCAGTCTGTAGCCGGGTAGTCGGGCATGATGTACATTCCTACGACGCCCAGAGCACCGCCGAGAACGCCGCAGATGACCGGGAGCCACTTGTTGTCAATGGTTGTAGCCTTTGCGATCTGTGCGGCAAGGAAACAGATAACGGTGATTGCTGCAATGCCTGTGATTCCAAAATCCATTACTCAAATACCTCCCAATCCTCTGCCAGCATATCAGCCTGAGAAGCCAGCCAGCCGCACTGGTAGCCGCTCGTTCCGACAAACATCAGGAATTTGCTGCCGATTTCGGTATGCTCCGGTTCGTTAATTGAAACACCTGACGATGTGATACACTGCTGCATATACGCCAAAACGACATACTGTTCTTTGCCGTTCCAACCCTTGCGCTTTGCTTTCTTGCCGTGCTTAATAGCTTCTAATGCTTTACCAAAATCCATAATTTTTCCTTTCCGAATCAGAGTAGCTCTAATTCTGTGAATACTTTAAAAATCTTCGGGGACTGATGAGCAAACCAATCCACCATTTCCTCATTCCTCGCCCACGCTCCTGCGTCTTCAATGGAATTTTGGGCAAGGCCGCTCTCTTGCAAGAAAGCATGTATCAATTCGTGGCGTAAAACTCTTTTTTGATACCTTTGGAAATCTTCTATTCCGTCCGGATTTTCGCTTCGCAAAACGATTTTACATGCCGATGTACTGGTATAACCGTCCGCGTCTTCAAGCGTCTTATCTTCTGAAATCTTGCTGAAAACAATTTTGTATTCAGTTCCCAGAATATTAACCGATTCCTGCATACAGCAGACACACCCCCTTATCATCCGTTACGCCTGAAAGATACGGTATTGCCGCACCAGCCAGCACTTTGTTTGTCGCCTCTGCATCACCGGCCGCCGCATACACCGCTGACCATTCCTTTGCACCCCCGGCCAGTTCGGACGGGGGTGCGTAAGAAACGGACTCGGAGCCGGACGACTTGGACGTGATAACTCCGGTTGTTCCGGCCATGACACCGGTCTGCGTGGATGTGCCGGAAGCGGCAGACAGAGCCTGCTGTTCTGCAAGACCTATCTGATACAGTTTCTCCGACACCGCACACACGGCCTTCTGCACCTTTGCGGCGGCTCTCTCGTTTGTCGGAAGACCGCCCACAAGCCGGTCAAAGGTCAGCGTGTCGATGAAATCGCTGGCACGTTCGGAGAGGCGGGGGAAGTCGGCCTCCGGGATGATGTTCCCGAAGTACCGCTCCGTGTAAAAGGTATAATCCGTGTGCGCCACTACTCCACCGCCTTTCTTCTTGTCCTCTTTGCCTTTGTCCCGCTGTCACCAGAGGACAGCGCAGCGGGGGTTATTCCCCCAGGGTCTGACCAGTGGCACCGCCAAAGGTGATGACTGCGATTGCGTCAATGTATTCCGCAAACAACGTCAAGCCCATGATCGCAAATGCTTCGGATACCGCTGTGTTATAGTTACCCTGCGTGTGGAACCCGATCAGGTTTGTCTCGCCGGATACCGTGTACACCAGCCCTGCCCGTACAAAATCGCTCTCATTCGGGTCAACATAGTACAAAACAATGTTTTCTACCGGAGTAGCGATCACTTTTCCCTGCGGGATTTCGCTGTCAGACAGTAAGAAAATGGTATTGAATCCAAGGAAATTTTTCAGGTACTGGAAACCGAACTGGTTTTCCACGTTATTGATTGCTGCCTCGCCCAGATATGTATACACATCCATGATGTTCACAAAACCGACAACGCCGGTGATGTTCCGGTGCATCTGCTTGAATTTGTTCTCCACCCGGCCTTTTGCCATCGCAAGAGCCATCTGAAAGGTGTTCTCTGTGCTTGTCAGCGTTCCGGTTTTCAGGTAATCATAAAACCTCTTAGTCACGTCTGTCTGAAGCTGGAACAGAAATTCATCGTCTGTCATCTGCACGGCGTTCTCATAACCGTGATCCTTAATCGCTTCGATAGAAACAGCCTTTGCATACTTCTCGATGGTCATTTCTGCATAGGCCTTTTCTTTTACGGTAAACTTGCTGTAGGGGATTTCCTCGCCCTCACCAACTTTCCCGCTTTCAAGCGTGCCCTCTGCATACTTGCTTTTCAGTATTGCGCCGGGCTGCTTTTTGATGGGGCGCATGATACCCAGAATCTCCCGCAGATGTTCCCAGTTCCGCTCAAAGCGGGTAACAAAGTCAATCTCGCGGGCTGTTACCTGAATATCAGCACTCATAATCAAACCGTCTTTAGCTGGCATTTTTATACTCCTTTTCCGGCTCCCGGATACAAGCTAAGGTTCTGTGCAATCGCCGCCTGCCTCTCGCTTGCGTCCTTGATCTCGCCAATCTCTTTTCGTGTCATTTTTCCCGGCGGCGTCTGCTGCCCTCTCGGAGCCGTCACCGGGCCAAAGTGCGCCGCGTTGCGCTGCGCGTTTTCCTGTTCCTCATCAACAAACGCCGAAGCATCTTTTTCCTTCATCTGGGCGATCAGGTCATTCAGGCCAAGGATTTTACCATCTTTCAGTTTCAGGCCGGCTTCTTTGATGTCTGCCATTACTGCTTTCTTTGCCGCCTCGCTGGTAAACTTCACGCCGTCCAACTCTGCTTTCAGCGCATCCGCAAAGTCCCGTTCATACAGCTTCTGGTCGCGGTCTCTCTCCGCTGCTTCCGCTTTTTCTTTGTAATCGTCAATCTGCTTCTGCACCTGCGTCGGGTCGATCCCCTCAAAGCCCTTTAAGGTTCCCTCTGCCGTTTCCGCTTTTTCCTTCCATGCATCCCGGTCAGATGTGAGGTTCTCGTTTTCCTTTTGCAGCTTTTTCAGGTCCTTGCCGTTCTCGGCCATAACAAAACTGATCTGCTCGTCGGTCAGTCCCTGTGCTTTCAAATCTTCCGTTTTCATTGATGATCTCCTTCCGTTATTAGGTTATTTATAGGTGTGTAACCGTCCACCAACGGTTTGCCGTTTTGTAGGACTCGGCATGTCCGGAGCTGGCGCGGTTGGAGTCGAACCAACCAAAGGCTTTCGCCCTTGTGCCGGGGGTCAAAACCCGGTGCCTTACCGATTGGCGACGCGCCATTAAGCACGGCCCTCCGATTTCCAGAGGGCGTTGTCATTCTCTGTGAGGCGTTGCGCGCACTCTCACATCATCCGGGAGCTACCCGGAAACATGCACATGCCGGGAATTGAACCCGCTTTTCAACCTCCGCCTGTCGGCGTTTCCATTAAGGGCATGTGCGGGAGGATATGAAAGATCAAAGGTGCGCTGTTTCACGCACAGGACACGCGGGCGGAGTCGAACCGCCAAAAGCCGCCACCAAAGCCGCGTGCCGTTTCAAGAAAGGAGTGCTTATGGGAAGCAAATATAAGAAAAGGAGCCGGGCGCGAAAGTATACGCCTCGACTCCAAATAGTCCTTAGCAAATCCGATTATTTGCCGTTCTTTATTCTTTTTTTAACTTCGAATACCAGTACTTCGCCGGATTGCGGACGCTTCCTGATCTCCGCATCATTCCCCTTTTCGAGAATTTCTTCTATCGCTTTTATATCTTTATCTTTTAACATACATCTATTTTACCAGAATCCCGGAAAGAAAGTGGTATCACATTTAAAGGGAAAGCGGCAGGTTTCCCCGCCGCCGTGTTACTGCTGATTCAGTTTTTCGTTTACGCACTTCTTGACAAATTCGCTTAGGCTTACACCCTGCACATCCGCTGCCTCCTGCCACCGGTCTTTTTCCTCCGGAAAGATATATAACCCAACTCTTGCATATTTATTTTCGTTATACTTTCTCTTATAATCCGTCTTTTCTTTCTGGCTCATAGCCATTTGATCACCTCCCAGATCATAATAACACATGCAAAAAAATATATCTATTGTTAGATATTCACAATAATCTAACGTTAGTTTTGTTTATTCTGTCAATTGAAATTATCTAACGTTAGATATATAATAGAATCATCAAAAGAACGGAGGAAAATAAAATGTTGAAAGAAATGGCAAGGGAAGTTATGAAAGAATATGAAGCAGTTCTTCAGTCAAGAGTGGATGTTGAGGGCTTTGACGATCCGATATGGATTGAGGCTTGGGACAGGATTGGAGCTCTTGAAGAAATTATTTTTTCTGACTGGAATATGGACTATTGTGAAATATAATATATTAATAACCACCCACCCGGCGGAGATGCGACGGGAGAAAGAAGGAAAGATATGAAAAAGTACAGAGTAAACGAAAGCGAGCATTTCAATCTTATGAGCATGTATGAACATCTCAAATGCATGGAAATAAATGCAAGAGAAAATGATAGATGGGATACACTGGATAAAATAGAAAAACGGCTTGAAGAAGTCGAAAATCTTCTGGAATCGGCTTATTGTATTGGTGCATTGGTAACATGGCCACAACTCAAACGGATTCGTGAAATCAGAGACGAAAGAAATTTGATTCGATATAACATAGCCATTCAGAACGGAGCAGATGACCGTGATTCAGGGTATGCAATAATGTAAATTTTCATCCCGTCCCTTCCGGGTAATGCAGGGAGAAAGCGAGAAGGATATGAAAAACACAATACAGAAAGAACAGGTAAGAAAGTACCTTGCTTTTGGTCAGCAAGGGGACTATGTGGAGAATAAGGATAACGGGAGAAGGATCACAAGAACAACTGGTCATATTGACCGATTGCCTAACTGCAATCTCTATCAGAATGGGGTATTTGTAAGAGAAGAAAAATATTTCAGTAAATCAATCGTTTTTTTTATTTGGAGAGTAAAAGTAAAGAAAAAGGCGGCAGGTGTTATCCTGCCGCCTTTTCTCAAATCATATTCCGCAGTTTCTCCATGTAGCGCTTAATGGTCTCCCGTTCTTCCCTGCAGTCCGCATCTGCACCCATGTCACTGATTTCTTTCGTCAGCATCTCAAGGTGATCTTCCAGAGCCTCAAGCATCCGGTGTTTGCAGTCCTCGCTCTTTCCTTCAGAGCGGTAAGACTGTTTCTCGCCCATGTACCGCTGGTAGGAATCGGGACCTTCTTCCCGGCTGTAGTGACCTCTTACCCAGTGCTGGCCGCGATTAGCATAGGAAGAACCTTGACCGTAGCTGTTGCCCTGTCCGTCATTCCGGCTATAGCGTCCACGAGAATCCCTTCGTTCACTGTAGTTCCCGCCCTCTCTGGAATATCCGCGCTCACTGTATTCGCCGCCCTGCATCTCGTCAAGAACAGCGTAATAATACTCACACTTGATATCCCAGTATTTCATATTGTCGATGTCCTTCATGATGTCGATAATCTTGAAAAGGCTATCAAGGGCGTTAGTGGTCATCTCACTTTTCTCGTATTTATCGAGAATCTTTCCGACCTCCATTTCAAGGCGTTCGCAGAGTCTTTCTTTTTCTCTCTGTTTCATATTCGCACCTCCTAACCGCACACGCGAACAGCGGTGATATTGGCGTTATCTACGCTTACAGCCGCCGCGCCCGTGTTCTGGATGGTTACGGTCTGGCAACATGCGCCGCCTCCGCAACACACGCGGGATACATCTACATAATGCTGTGTGGATACATTGAAATATTCCCCTGCGGCCGCCGGTGTCGCGCGCATCACAGAACCATACATAGCCTCGCCCTGTAATGTAATACCAAGAGAAACCTCTCCCGCGGTGCCTCCGGTCGGAACTGCCACATTCCCGGAAAAGGTCACAAGGTATCTTCCCGGCTGCGTCAGAACCACCTGACCGCTTCCGCCTCTCCATCTTTCTGCGCATCCGCTTTTTACAGCGGCATTGTTGAATAACACATCCTGACCGGGTGCGACGGTCTGGAGTGCTCCTGTTAATTCGATCATGCGTTTACACCTCCCAGCGTTTCGATCATGGTAGACATTTTTTCGCGCCATAATTTGTCCGACGCTTCTTTTTCTGCCTTTGCCGCTGCTGTGTTTTCCTTTATTTCAATGCGATTCAGCAGGAAAACAATGAAATTGATTTCATCCATAGAAAGATCATCTTTTTCGAGAATTTTTCTTCCGTGATCTTCCAGCTTTTTTTCGATTAACTCTTTCATTCTATCTCCTTTCATATCGCAAAAAGACAGGCTGCACGAAGCGAACCTGTCTCCCTGCGTAATAACGGCATTTGCCGAACATTCCCGTCAAGCGGGAAAGATACTCCGATATGAAGTTAGCCGCAGCATGTCCCGCATCCGGTGTTGCATCCATTGCCCCACCCGTTAAACTGCCCACAGTTGTTTGTCGGGAATGTCACGGGGGTGCTGGGCTGAACCACAACTGCATTGACTGGGCAGTCCATGCCAAGTCTGCGGATCAGTTCCGCTGTCTGTGCCTGCTGGTTTGCCGTAATAAATGCGTTCTGTGCCGTCTGGCTGGCCGCAAATTTTAACGCCTGATTCTCTGCAATCGCCGCCTGATACTTGTCGTTCAGGCCGTTGTATTCCATCTGACACAGCTTGTCCAGTAACGCCCTTGCGTTGGTGTTCTGGTTGTCGATGATATCCCGCGTGTTGTTGTTCATCTGGTTGGTCATAGCGCATGTATTTTGCGCCATCTCATACCGTACATCCTGAATAGATGCCCGGATGTCACAACAGCACTGCGCGAGTTGTGCGCCGAGATTGCAGATCTGGGACTGCACGCCATTGAATCCCTGCATCATACCCATCTGGGTAGTGCTGAATCCGCTCTGGATCGCATTGTTGAGTGCATAGGATGCGTCACAGATGCCCTGCTGAATCGCGTTGATGCCGCTCTGCAGGTTGTTGATCGCGAATCCCTCATTGATGTCGGCTCTTGTCAGTGCGCCTTGAAGACCTGCTCCGTTTGCACCATATCCGCCGCCCAATCCTCCGTTTCCCCATCCGCAGAACACGAACAGGAATAAAATGATGATCCACCAAGCACCATCACCGCCCCAGCCAAAGCCGCCACCGTTTCCGGTGTTTGCCGGCTGGACAGGCATAGTCATAGGTACTCCACCTGATTCCATCATGTCATTACCTCCGAAAAAGTTTATTTATACTTAAATCTGCGCAGATTTTTGTATCATCTTGAATTGTTTGCACCGGGGAACTGTCCCAGAAGCTGTTGAAACTGCGTAGCCTGCTGTTGCAAGGCGTTGAGCTGATCCTGACTCATCTGTCCAGACTGCAAAAGCTTCTGCACTTCTTCCTGTGGGTTCCCCTTAAAATCTTTCGCGAACTGTATGAACTGCTGGATCATTCGGAACGGTCCGCCAATCATACCGCCTGTCGTATTTCCCATTGCACCAAAAACCGGACTACTCATTAACATTTCCTCCCTTATTTCTTGTGCTGCTGCCTGTCTTCTCTGTTCTCTTGGCAGGCTCTGTATAGTTATCAGCGGAAGGAAAATTGTTCAACCGCTCTAAGATTTCCGTATATTTGGCCTGTAGAGCGTCATATTCCTGCCGGGTAACATATTTGGCATCCAAATCTTCCGGTTCTTTCTGCGCGGCTTGCGGAATAACCTGCGCCGTATTCTGCGTTACTTCTTTGTATTCAAATGTTCTAAGAGGCAACGGCATACCGGAATTATCCGCTGATTTTATGTAAAATACAGGACTTTCAATATCCATCAAAAGAACTGATTGCCCATTTCCAACACACCAGCTTTTTGCTGCTGCTTCTCCCTGCACATAAGACCAAGTCTGACTTGTCTGTTGTGCGGGCTGCGCAAACTGCGACTGCCGTTGATTCCTCAACTGCGTTAAATTATCCATTGGCGGCGGGTCGGGTTGATACACCAATCGCCCGTACTGGTCTGTAAAATATGCCATGTGGGAACCTCCGTTCTTTTCTATGAGTAAATTTTCGCATAAAAAATAAGCCTCTGACAGGTCGTCAAAGACTTATAAAAGTATCAGGGAAGTATCAACTATTCCACGGTGTAAAGCTTTCAATTTGTGAAAGCAGCGTTTCCGGGTGTCCGTCAAAGCAAATAGCCCGGTCATCTATGTAGCAGAGCGCCGGCGGCTTTTCTTTGCACACGTCATCTACACAAATATCGTATTTTTTAAGCCATTCCAAAATGGCAACTTGCCCTTCATAACGCGAACACCTTGTCGATACAATAACAACTTCGTATCCAGCTTCCTTGATTGCTTTGATAGATTCTTTTATTCCGTCAACGGGAGGGTCTGGAATTATACTTTCCCCTTTCCATCCGCTTTTATAGCTGTGTATAACTCCATCAAAATCAAAAACTATTGTTCCTTTCATATTTCCTCCTATATCACCCGTATTATCTTATTATTCACCCGCCTGCTCCACCTCTTCACCGTGGACACACTCACATTCAACCGTTCGGCGCACGTCTCAAGCGGCACATCAGCAGCGCGGAGTTCAAAAAGCTGCTTTTCCTGCTCCGTAAAATTGCAGTATTTCCGAAAATAGTTCAGTTCAAATTCCGTAAATCCGTAGATTTTCAAGAGAAGCCCCCTTAACAGCTCTCCGTAAGCATCTCGATAAGGTCGTCCCTTCTTTTTTTTAGCCCGTCTATGTGGTTTCCATCTATCTCATGATTCATGAGGGCGATAATTGCCTGACACATGCCCGCGTTGAGGTCGTGCAGTTTCATGATGGCCTTATAGTCCGCATCTGCCTTGTGCTCCAAGCTGTCAATCCGGTCTTTGATGCCGGGGTCGCTGACTTCTTCCAGCTTCTCCACCCGCTTCTTCAGTGACAGCCCCGGCTTCGCCATGTTGTATATCACCTTGCCCGCCTCCGCCAGAGTGATAAGCCCTCCGCAGAGGACGACAAGCATCTTACTGAATTCTGTTATGTCCATACCTTCACACCTCATCGACTTCTTTTATTTTCTGTTTTGCCTTCTCTATCTCCCGCCTGATTTGATACATCCGGTTATCTCTGCACCATCCACAACCGCCATGATTCCGGCAGGTGCGATCAATTGCCTTTGCGCCGGTGTATGGTCTGCGGCGCTCTTTGCCGTACAGGATTGCCTTGTCAAGACTCATATGTACGCCCCAAATCCAGCAACACCATTAAGTTCTCTATACATATCGCACTCGCATTTTTCACATACTCCATGATGCCCACATTCATATACGCAGCAGAACTCATAAGGCGCTTTATATTGATCGCGAATTTTTTCCCATTCTCCCCTTGTGTCGATAGGGTAAATAGGACTTTTATAATTTTTGTCATCAATCATAAGCTATCCCCTCTGTCTCATTTTACAATACGAATACTTGCACTCCCCATAAGAGACAAGCTTCATCCTGCCAAAGTTAAATGCTGTTCTGCCTGCTAATCCGTCATTATCGGAAACATAAACGCCCACAGGCAGTTTGCAGACTTTGTGATATATATAGCAAAACATACCGCAATAGAAACTGCGATCCACTTCAATCCTTTATTGATATTCATACTTTATCCTTTCTCCCAATAATAGATAACAACCTCATCACCACTATCCCATGAGTCCCAATATTCCCCATCTACCGCCGTCACCACATGCCCGTCACATCCAAGCACATACAGCCCATGCGGATGCTCCCGGCAGAACTCCGCCACGGTACAGGGGCGCTCCGGGTATCTCTCCATAGCGTGCCAGCGGAAGCCCTCGCTTTCCAGATATGCGCCCCACACGCAGTTGCCGGAAGGCATGTTCTTCATCTGGAAGCCGAACACGGACAGCCAGAGATAGGACGTGTCCCAGTCGTGACCAGTGGCGCGGCTGATTGCGCGGACGGTGCAGTCTCCGACGCGGGAGTGGTGGGGGTTTGGGTTGTATGGATGCCAGTTACTCATTGTACGGCTCCGGGAGGGGCATCCATGCGATACATCTTGCTTTTACTCCGTTTACGTCTCCCCTCCAATGTCCTTCCACATGGTATCCTATCCCGTAGGTTTGGAACATGCGGTTATAATCTCCATAACGAAAATATTCGTACCAGACAAGGACATTCTCGCATTCTTCCGGCATCCGCTCACTGCATGGAATCCACTCGCCGATTTTGGGCTGTTGCTCTATCACTTCGATTATCTCATGTGTATACATCCCATCTGTCGGCTCTTCCTTTACCCTTTTGATCAATTTCTTTTCATCAATCATTTCTTCCTCTCCTTTTCGTATCTCCTTGCGGCGGCTATCGCCTTATTTGCCTCTGCTCTCGACCACTGCGCAATCTGTATACGCTCATTCTGCGTGCGGAGATTGTTCTGCCTGCAAAACTCCCGGTATTCCTCATTTTGCTTTTTCAAAAGCGCCGCCTTTCGGTCCACGGTCTTCTTGAAGTCTGCCTTCAGCCCTTCGTCCTCGCAACTGTCAACCGTTGCCTGCCAGCCCATCAGATCGCGCTTTGTGTGGCGGATGCGGCGCTCAAGGAGACGCTGACGCTGTTCCAGAAGATATATTTTCTTGTTCTCTTCGGTGTCCATCTTCTGGAATGGGTTGTCCTCGTCCCGCCCGGTGCCCGACCCGAATGAGTGGCGACAATTCCACCCGCTCAATCCTTCCCCGGTGCCGTATCCGGTCACAGAGAACGGAGGAAAGCGCTTGTCCTGTCCGGTTCGGCTGTAATACTTCCCCTGCCACCATGCATGATTCCCCGGATTTTCCCCGCCGTCGCCAATTCTCGCGCCCACATGCGAAGATACCAGGATAGTGTCCCAGTTCATCTCTTCCATGCGCTTAATGGATATATCCCCCGACGCCTGCGCCACGCCGGTACGCACGGCACGGGCAACCGCTACTTCGATGGTGTCCCGGTGGTAGACGTTCCCCTGCGCATCTGTCCAGTTGACATAGATTCCGCCGGATACAGCCGTCTCTATAGCCTCTCTGACCGCCTGTGAGTACGATACAGCCCCCGTACTGACTTTATGGTACGCAAAGTCGCACTCGTTGATAAAAAGCCTCTGCGCCTCGTCTGCGGTCGTCCGTGTGAAGTTCTGCCACGCCTGCATGGTGGCGTTATAGTTGCGCTCCATCAGCCGGACCAGATGCGGGGACTGCCAGAGGGGGAGAGGGGACAGCCCGGCGGCTTTGTATATCTCGTCGTCGTACTGAATAGCCTGTATGCATGCCTGCTGGAAAGCCGCCTGTATCTCCGCCTGCTGGAGCTTCGTGTACTTGCCTATCTCCCGGATGATGTCCTGATAGAGATAGCCCGCATCCTGCATAATCTTGATGCGCCAGCGGTCGGAGGATGTCAGCAGATACTTTTCGCCTCGCCCAAGACGTAATATCATGCGCTCTGCTATCTCCCGGATAAGATATGTGCAATATTCATCCGTAAAGGCAGTAGAGCCATCCACGATGTCGAGAAGCTCACGCGGGGTCAGCACGGTTTATTTTTCCCGCATTGGACACGGGCGCTTTCACTTTTTTAAGTTCATCCATCGTGTTACAGTGACAGATGATCTCCTGCGCCCACTCCCGGACTGCATCCGTGTTCATCTGGTCGCTTTCTGCAAATCTGATGATAGCGCCGGACAGGTCTGCAATACGTTTCGGTAATACAAGCCAGTTCGGGACGGTTCCAAAAGGCGGTTTTTTCCTTTGCCCTGACTCTCTTATTTCCTGCATCACTTTTCTTTCCATCGACATATCAGGAAACGTAATGCTTTCCAGAAGCTCCCTGTCTGCCCGTTCCATAATTTCTTTAATGTCTTTTGTATATTTGCTCCACTTCTCATATTCCCCGCATGTTTCCTGAAAGGAGCACCAGACGTTAATGCTTTCTTTATCTTTTATAGCATTCAAGGCGCTCTTTTTGCACTTTTCGCAGCATCCCATCAAACTACATTTAAACATCTTATCCCTCCGCCTCCTGATCTTCAATGTATTTCTTGCATACATACATGTGCCTGCAGCCGATAAGAACGCGTACGGCGTTTGGCTGCATCATGCAACACCCATCCACGCGATAGCTGACCTCTTCCGTTGTGTCTGCAAATGCATCAATATGATTGCAGTTGTTACAACATTTCTTCAGTCTATTGTCAATCATCTTTCCTTATTCCTCCCACAGTTTCGGCGTTCCGTCTGCGTTTAGCATGACTGTAATACCGCCCCACGCCGACCCGTTTGTAAAGTTGGCGCTGTGCCCATATTCCAGATAGCAGACCTTCGTCTCCCTGTCCACCAGAATAGAGTGATCTGCATCTATTGGGTGCCGATCGAACATGTTTCCTGTCGCCCGTACTGAACTGCTCCCGCACCCGATCAGCAACGCCGTTGATAATAAAACGACTGCTAATTTCTTCATGCTTATTCCTCCTTCCCGAAGAAGTCAACCTTCATCTTCTCTTTTTCCTTCTGCTCCACAACCGACACCATTTCAGTGGCTTCCTGCTTTGTAAATCCCTCGTATTTTTCGAGATAATATTCCTTTGTCATCAATCCGCTGCTCACCAGTCTGATCGCTCTTTCTCGCTCTTCCTGCCGGTTGTAATAGATTTCTCCGAAGTCAAAATCAATCTTGTAATTTCCTGCCGGATTTAATTCGTATATATCGGCATAAACGCTAAGACCATATACAGCGCCCTTTATGCATTCTTCCAGCTTATCCCGAATATCCTTGATAAACTGCACGGTCCTCTGATTCTCGCTCTCTATCTGCGTCGCCGTAGCTATTCCGGTAGACTCATTAAAAACAAAATAGCCGTTTGAATATCCACATTTGTATCCGATCTGCGAAAGCAGAGAATTGATTCCTGCCAGTCTGGTTTCCGTATTCAGATTCGGATTGATCTCCTGATAGAACTCCTGTGGGTTGCTGCCAAACACATTTTTGACATACCGGGCGATCTTCACGGCGGCGTTCTTTGCACCTCCAACAAACTTCTTCACCGGTGTTCCGCTCTCGTACATCAGTCGATCATCTGCCAGCACGATTCTCTCACTGTCGAAAATCTCTCCCACGTTCCGGCTGTATGCCACATCCAAATCCTTAAACTCTTCTATGGCGTCCGTAAACACCGGAAGTCCCAAGGGAGAATCAATATCAATGTTGTTCGCCCCCGGCATCCGCAGCACGCCGAACATGGGGCCGTCCAACTTCTCACCTTCTCCCTTTGTGATCGGCGGAGATTCCTCCATCATGCCGGCCCACTTCGTCCTGCTTAATGGTATCGGGTCTCCTTTGCTGCTCTGTGATTTGGAAACATATGCTTTGTTGGATATGTAGTATGGATATGTGGTCTTATCCCCGTTCTTTTCCTCTTTAAATCTGTGGTATTCAAGCCGTGTATAATACTTCCCGTCCTGTTCGTAGTGGTCGAAAAAGATGATACCGTTGATATTCAGGTTATCTCTGTCGATAACCATAAAATCCGCAGGCGTGAATACTTCCAGCGATTCACCATTTGGTTTTATGATGACTGTCCCGTAGGCGCACCCGTACTCCACCCACTCCCGGATTTTAGAGTATACCTTATCCACCTGCTCCTGCAACCACGTTGCTCTTGCGCTCCCGGATATCTGGATACCGATTGCCAATGTGGTCAGGCGTGCAGTCTCGGAACAGATGGACTTTGCGAAATTGATTGTCTTTATGTGGTCGTCAGGTTCCATAATCCAGTCCGGCCGGCCCCGGTAGATATTCCCGCACCGTTCAATCAGTGCATCCATTTCCGGGGATGATACCGGCTCAACCTTAAAATCTTCCTGCGCCTGTCGTCTGAATACCATGTCTATCCACCTTTTTACTGTTGATACGATTCCCATTATGCACTGTTTCCCCTTCTGTTAAACAGCGATTCAAAGGCGTACCGAAGGGCGGCTATTGTATGGTCATCCTGCCCTTCCGGGTATCCGCTTATCACGTTTCCTTCTTTGTCCCTGTCGTATTCATACTGCGTAAATTCGTCATAGGCGTTTGGCGTTCGGTTCTGGTCTATCACGATCTTACGTCGCTGTAACCACTTAAATCCATACTCCACGCTCCCGGGTCCCTTTATCGCGGCTCTGGCGTGCAATCCCCTGTCGCAGTAGTCAGTAACAGATTTATTCTCGTTGCTGTCGCAGACAATCACATAATCATCGTACCCATGCTCTTTTATCCACGCCGCTGTCAGCTCGTTGCTGGTCTTATGCACATAGTTCTCATCAATCAGATAAATTGTCTCGTGTGCGCTGTCATAGTATGCCCGAATAAAAGCATAGGCATCTGGATACCAGCCCCAGTCAACTCCCTGATATATTCTGTCCATGTGGCTGATCTCTTCATCCGTGATCGTCCGCAGTTCCAGATATTCAAAGACGTTTCCTCCGTCCCCGTTTGCAACGCCATCATATTCATGTTCATAGGCTTCCGGGTTGACTTCTTTCAGGTGTTCGGCGTCGTTTATAAATTTTTCACCCAGCCATTCCGGCGGGGCATCCCTGTAATGCGAATGATGTATTACACGGCGGGGATTTGGTTGCAGCTTGATCTTGTTTACCCAATTACTTTTGCTTTTTGGCGGGTTGTAAGATGAGAAATCATAGGACTCGTTACCGCCACGCAATACAGACTGATTGACTGACCGTTCCTGGGCGTCACCCTTCATCTGGTCTTTTTCCTCTTTCCAGAGAATCCCAATATATCCAAATGGCGGCTTTATAGATTTCAGCTTTGTCTCATCATCCAGCCCCCGGAAGTATATGGTCTGCCCGGTCTTTTTATATTTGATCTCAAGCGGGCTGACTTTGCATTCAAACTCATCCGATAACCGTAACTCATTGATCGCCCATTTCATTTGGGCATATACAGAGTCTTTCAGCGTTCCGGCCACCTGCCTTGTAATACAGGCGTGCATAGTCGGGTTATTCTTTATCAGTTCGATGATTTTAAGGGATATAAAAGAGGATTTCAGCCCACCACGGCCACCCTCGAACACGTACTCAATATTTGGCTTGATCTGCCGGTTAATATCAACGAACGCTTTGCCGATCACCCGAGCGGGAAGCTCATAAGGCTTTTCATCAACAGCCACGGACTCCGTAAGTTCTTCCCACTTTTCCACAGCCATCATGTTACCTTTTACCGCCTTATCAAACACTGCAGCCACGACACGGGCGTTATTTGTAGCATCCTCATCATCTATTCCCATGCGGGACAATTTCCTTTTACTGCTGGCGTTTGCGGGATTGTCTGCTATGGCTTTTGCAAGCTCTTTCATGGTCTTTTTTTGGCGGCGGCGTTGGCCGGATGCAATTCCTCCGTTTTTCCCATTTCTCGCCGCTTCCTCGCCGCTTCGGAACTGTGTTGTCTCTCCCTTTTTCAGATTTTTCTCGTTTGCCATCCTATCACCAGCATATAATAATCACTCCTAAAAACGCATATATTCCCCACCCCACCTATATTTTATCATGGGCGGGGTGGGGAAGTGGTGACACATTTTAATACCTTCTCCTGCATTTCCTCAAACTCGGCGTAATTCTCGGATTTTTCCTTCTTCGGAGATGTCTCTTGTTCCGTGATATCGGCATCGAGAAGTGCCGCTCCTTTTCTTCCTCCGTCATGTTTGCGTATAAATCTACAGGTGCAAAAAATTCTTTTATCTTTTCAAGAATATATTTCATTTTTTCAACGCTCCTAACATTTGTGTTCTATACTTCAATTCTCTTTCTTCTGCTTCTATTTCCCTTTTTCTCTGCTTGACTTTTATAGTTTCCATCTTTTCTTTCATGTCCTTTTTCGCTTCTTCCCACTTCCCGGAAACAACGAGTAAAACAAACATGTCGGCTATTTCGTTGTTCTTATTCATATCAATCCTTCCACCTCCCCAGCAACCGCAGCATCCGGTAAAACTCCGCCAGCGCCTTCCGCTGGTAAGCGTAAAAGTCCGCTTTGGTTACTGGTATGTATTCTTTCTTCGACAGCTCCACATACCCGATACCGGTCGTGAGACTGTCTTTTATGGGTTGCTCGATGCCGGGGGCGGCGGATGCAATTGCATGATGCAGGAGATCAAGATCATAGCCTGCGGCTGTCCTGCACAGCGCCCTGACCTTAGGCTCGTCCTCTTTCCATGTGCTGTACCAGATATGGTTGAAAGGCTTTTCCCGCGTGCGCATCCGCTCCACCTCCCTGTTGATTTCAAATATGATTCCCATGATCGTGCCTTAAAGTTTCAGTTTAGTTGACCATCCCACTTTAATTTCTGGCCGCAAGCGTTACAATAATCTGTATTGGATGCCAGCAGGCCTGCAGAACCACACACAGGACAATTCCCCCTGATTGTATATGGATGACCATGCATATCTTTTAACACCGTTCTCTCATGCACTTCCATCGGAGTCACTTTTTTTGTCAACGAAAGCAACTCTTTCATCGTTTCGTGATAATCGCATATTTTGCACATTCCATTTCCCTTACATTCTGAACAGGGATTGTATCTTTCCATCCTCATACCTCCACTAACTCCTGATTTTACATTACTTTTTCCTGAACTTCCTGTACGGACTTCCTTCCTGCTCGCTCCTTACCGCACATCTCCACTTGTAGCAGTTTTTGCATCCGTTCCTGCAAAACCGAAAATAATCTTTTTCGATCCTGCCTTTCCATCTGCAAATCCTGTCCAAAACCGGTTCCATAAAAATTCCATACAGTGCTCCTGTAAGTCTTTTCATGCCGAATCCTCCATCAGTTTAATCGGCTGCAGCTGACCATTTCATCCCCGTCCGTAAGAGATACTGCATTTGATCCTGTGCATTAGCAGGAACCGATACTAATATGTCTTGCTCTGTTAATCAACAATACCCATTACACTTGCACCAATAGATCACGTCCACCGCATCTTTCACCGCCTCATACCCGCGCTCCCGGATCAGTTTCGCTCCTTCGTTGTAATCCCGGTCTTTCGTCCGCTTTTCGGTGCGGGCGCGGTGTTCGATCTGGCGGGTTCTGTCGTCATTCATGGCATTCCTCCGGCGGCGCAGGAAGCGGCATCCATGCAACGACAGAATATACATTCTCACCATCATTCCATTCGTTGTCAGGTTCTTCGAAATATAACGTCGTCGGAAGTATAGCGCCTTCGATCATGACATTGTATTCGCCGCTCTTTTCCGGTAACTTCTCACTGCACATAACCCATTTCTCTTTCTGGTTCCCGTACAGCTTCAGCCAGTCAGATGTCAGCATCGTCGTTTTCCACGGCTCGCAGTTCTTCCGGTGGAACACCGCCGGCATCTCTCCCGGCCTTGCGTCCCCGATACTTTGCGTCATCGCGTCGGATATGTTCAACCGCTCGACTCTCTTGCACTCGATATGTATCCCCGGCAACCCTACCACATCCGCGTCACCGTTGGCCCCGCTGTACTGCTGGCCCCGGCGGGTGTTGTATCCGCATTCGCGGAGGATACGGGAAAGTTCCCTCTCTCCCGCAGCTCCTTTCTGTCTGCTGTTCATGCTATCTCCTTTCTGTGCGCTTCTACCACGATCTCCATAGCGTCTGACAGCTCCGGGCTGTAATCTTCCGGGTATGTACCGCGCTGTGTAAAATATTCTTCCCAGTATGCAATCCGGTCCGCAAGAATCCTGATCGCCTCGTCAACACTCACTTTTACGCCTCCTGTCTGATCTCCTGACTCACTAAGAGCTGCTTTTCCAGCTCGTCAAAGTCATAGTCCCGCTGCTCAAAGTTGGAGAAGCCGGTCCCTGTTTTCTTTTCGCGCGTCACATCCGGCCTTCTGTAGTTCTCCGGAAGATAGTCCACCCATACAGACTTTTCCAGCCAGTTATGCGGCGTATAGACATACTTGTCCTGTCTTTTAAGAATCCTACAAGCTTCTGCGTAGTTCTTTGCAGCAGCCACGACCTGTTCTTCTCTCAACGCCTCCGTCGTCGAAAGCAACTGTACATAAGCCTGTTCGGCAAGCATCCGTGAGACCCGTTTAGGGTATGCCTGCCAGAAATCCTCAAATAGCCGCAAGGGTTCTTCCTCGCGCGCACACGCGTATATATATTTATTATTATTTCTTTCTTTCTTCCCTTCTTCTATTGGTGTTGATTGCCTGTTAGTTGCCAGTTGATCTCCTGTTATCTGACTGTTAGATACCGTGTTAGGAGACTGATACTTATCGTAATTTTTCAATGTAAATACGCTGAATTTTGCGTGTTGATTGACTGTTAGTTCCCCTGTTGATTTCAGGTGATTTAGCGCAGTCCTTACGTTTTGTACTGTCAGCCCCGTCTCCGTCGCCAGTATCTGATAGGACGATGCGAATGACCCGCGCGGGACTTCCACGCCCTGAAACCTTCCGTCCTCCCAGTTCGCCTTCAGGAGCAGGTGCAGGAACAGTTTGCAGGTATTTACGTCTGTGTACCACTCCCAGTTCAGTATCTTCCGGTCGAGTTTTATGTGCCCACCCATAACTCAAACCGGAAGGGAGAGCTGCTCATAGATTTCCTTTCGGGTTATACCTGTCACGCTCGAACTGTAAAACTTGCAGTCCATAACCGTCCCTTTGTGATGCAGCTTTTTTTCTCTGGATCTGTCTTTTCTCCGGTATTTTTTATATTCCAGATTTTCTGCAAGAATCCATTTTCTCGGCATATAATATCCGTCTCCGACGTTTATAATAACTCCCGGCTTGTTTATGTCAGAATTGTATTTTTCTATGAGATCACGGAGTATCCTGTCCACATCACTATCCTGCGGACGAGTGACGGCGTTTTCTTTTCCCCATCCGATACGAAGAAAAAACGCTTCTGCCTGTTCTCTCTTTCTCATACACACTCCTTTCCGGGCGGCTTTTCACCGCCCTGCAATCGGATTTGATATTGTCATCATGGCTTTTTTCTGTGATATATTATGCCAATCAGAGGTTCCTTTCAGAATCTTCCAACATCTCCATAGTTTCTCGAAGTTCTTTGTTTTTCTTTTCGATGTGGAGAATGTTATCTTTGTTTATCTCAATCTGCGTCTTAACCCATTTAGAAAACAATCCACACGCTTTCCTGTCGTCTCTTTCGGAAAGAATCAGAGTTTTTAAGCTGTAGCCTGTTATCTTTCCGATATCATCTTTTCTTATAAACTGCCCGTAAAAACATTTCGGTTTTCTTTTTACGGGTCTGTAAGTTTTTGGTTTTTCTACAACCTCGCAGGAATCCAGCGTCAACACTCCGTCTTCCAGAAAATAAAAATATAACTGCATGTCAATCCTCCAAATAATTTTTCCCATACCGCGCCCGGAACGCTTCCACGCTCCCGCCGGTCTTTTCCATCCATGCCAGCTGCCCTTCGGCTTTCAGTCGGTCCGCTGTGGCCCTACAGCGGTGTACAGCCTTTTTTCCGTTACGGTGGCACCTTTCCCCGCATAGGCGTACCACAAGGCCGTCACGGTCAGAAAGGCGGCGGTTCGGGCCACCGAAGATATGGTGGACTTCCAGCGGGTCCGCGGCGCCGTTCCTGCCGCACAGATAACGCTGGTCCATATCATTCTGCATGATGCTTTTCATATACGCTCATCATCCTTTCCAGTTCGTGAGGGGGAAGGGTTTCTATGCCGAGCTGCTTTGCTTCGGTCACAAGGCCGTCAATCAGTTCCGACATTTCCTTCGTGTCATAATCTGACGATCCCCTCAACATTGTATAGGTCCGGTACATTATTCCATCTTTCCCGGCCTTCACTTGTGATGTAGGTTTCAGATGATACATTTCCTCTTCATCCACCTGCACCGCCGCCTGATCTGTGTCCGGTATGACAATATAGACGATCTTCTCGCCGATATACAATGCCTGTCCGTATTTCCGCGGCATCAGGTTATGTGCCGCCGGTTTGCTGATATGGACTGCCTCCGCCACTTTGGTCAGCAACTGCCAGTAGTAGGCGTTGGCGTCCAACGATCTTTTTCCCCGGTACTTCTTGATCTCAATGGACAGCTTTTCGCATTCTTTCAGCTTGTCATACTGCCCTCTGACGTCCTCATTGACCGTTAGGACGACTTTTTGTCTGCGGGTGGAATAATCTACCATTAGGCCGTCCAAATGTCCTGTACACTTCATGGTACGACTCACGCGAAGGGTAATCCTTCGTAATCGTTTGGAATATCAGGAGTCTGTGCAGGCGCCTTTTCTGCAGGAACTGATTCCCGTTCTTTCAACTTTTCCATAGCATACAGATATATATCTGTTCTCATATTTTCCAGACTATCTATCTTTGCCCATTTCAACATCTTCTCTGTGCTCATTCCAACTCTGTCCATCTCCGAGCGCAAAGCCTTTATCATGGCGTTTGTGACAACCTGTGGTTTTTTTTGACTTTCCTGATCTTTCAAATCGCCTTTCTGATTGTACTGTCCATCATACTTTGTCCGATCTTCCGACCAGTAAACATCAGCTCCTATCCCAAGCTGTTTGCAAGCGACAGATATAGCGTCCGTGGTCGCCATCTTATAACACTCGTCAGACACATATATTCCGCTCTTTTCCTTTGCGGCAAGCATATTGCCGCCGGTCCCGGATATCGGCATGGACCATTCTCCGTCCAGTTTCACATACAGTTCTATGTCCACAAATGCCGCCGTCTCGTTTCCGATGGTTTCCGTCCATTTCCTCACAGGCTTGTAATACCAACCTACACCACACGGACCGAAAAGCTCCGTCAAAACCTTTATGCGCCACATGGGGTTAATGTCCGTTTTTCCGTTCATGCGTCCGCCGTTTATGCGTTTCTGCGCTTCTTGCGGAACCGTGCGAACCTTTTCGTATATGCCTATATTTTCCATCAGATCAGCTCCCATTCAATGCCTACGCTGTCCATGTACATTTCCAGCTTTTCTTTTGCGTCAGACGAAAGAATGATCCTGTACTGATATGTATCGGACTCTTCATTCACTGCATCCGGAATAAGGCTGTCAATGACCTCCTGCGCCGCCTCTGCCCTTGCCTTCTCTACAGCAGCAGTCCTTTCTTCTTCCGCCTGACGCAAAGCAGCCTCTTTTTCCGCCTGTGCCCTCTGCTCCGCCAGAATCTTTTCACGCTCTTCCCGGCGGATACATTCTGCTTCTTCCCGGCGCTGCCGTTCCTGTTCGCGGATAAGAATTTCCTGTTTCTGCCGCTCGTAATTATTTATGTATGTGATCGCATTGGGAAGGTTCAGGTCTCGCTTATACATCTCTAACGCCTTCTCAACCGCCTCGGAACCCATTCCCCGGATTGTTTCCACTGCTCCTTTTATACTCTCATAGAGCTGGTACAATTCGTCGCACACCTTCTTTTTTGTCATGGTTACATTTTCCCATTTCTGGTTGTAGATGCGGTTTAAAGGAAGAAACTCTCTTAATTCCTCCGGGATCAGCTCTCCATACCACTGTGAAATCAACGCTCTCTTTTCTGCGATCCTCTTTTCTTCAAAAGCCTGAATCTGGTCATTAATCTTGATGATTGGCTTGTCATACATGGAAATCAGTTCTTTTGCCTGTGCTTCAAAAGCATCCCAAGGTTCCATATATCTTTTTTTCTCTGTCCGAAGGTTGTCCTGAAAGGTCTTCTTTTCTGCCCGAAGTCCAGCAACCTCTTTTTTTGCGGATGCCTTGCTTTCTTCCGTGAAAACCATACCGTCATACTGCGCGAGTTTGCTTTCAATGGCATCTCTTACCTGTTCAAAGTTGCAGGAAATCTTTGCGCTTTCCTGTGTGATAACTGCCTGAATGTTACTCATTCTATTTCCTCCATATTCATTTTTATCTGCGGTTCCTCTGTATCGAGAAACCGCCTCATCTTCTCTGACCGCTGCACTTTTTCGTGCATCCGCTCCTGACACTCGTCACATAACAACCCCTCTCCGGGGTCCAGATAGCATCCGCAGGAGTCACAGCGGTATCTATTCGTCATGTTTCATTCCTTTCAGAATCTCAAAAAACCTGTCTTTTGCATATTCAACCTGCTCATCGAAACATTGATCGCCAAAATGCACTCCAATCTTTTCCGGTTTATCGCCTTCAGCCCACCCGTTCACATGCACGTCAATGTCCAGAAACGATATATGTCCCCTAAGTCCTGCAAATACTGTCGGAAGATCCCCTGTTTCTTTTCTCGATCTCTTTTTCAGCCCGTTCACACACAACGCCATCCAGAAAAGCTCCATGATCTTCGCCGCTTTCTCTTGCTCTTCCTCCGAAAACATGTTATAATCGGGAAAAGTCATTGTGCATGTCCCGGTCGGAGTCTCCATCTCCGCCGGGCGTTTTTCTTTGTTCGCCATAGTGTCTCCTTTCATCTCTCCGGACGAATCATCCGGAGAATCTGGTCATCGGGTATTTTATGAAATTTTACAAAATCCCGGAAGGCCCTTAAGGTCATTACCTCCGGACGGGCCAGCCAGTTTTTGTATGTCGCCGTACACACACCAAGGCACTTTGCGGTCTTCTGCACGGTCAGGTCTTTCAGGTTGCGGAAAAAACTTTCTGACGCTCTTACCTGCCTGTCCATCAGCTCTTTGTCACTGATCTGAAGCTTTGGCATATCCACCTCCCCTTTCTTTTGGATACACGGTATTGTTTATACCGTCATGGACCAGAATGATATAATCTCCGTTGCTGTCGATCAGCTTTCCTTCTCTGCCGCTCATGGAGAGGGAAAACCCGCCCTCCCCAAAGTCACAGCCAAGGCTTTCTGCGTAGTGGCGAATCTCGCCTTCTGCAAATGATTTGATTTTTGTCACTTCCTGCGCCTCCTTCTTCTCCTGAATCCGCGGCTGTTACCGTTCTTCTTAATTCTCGCTTTCTGGCTCATTGCTCAAGTCTCCCTGTGAACCGGAGTTAATATTGTTTATTCCTTCGCCGTCCTGCGAAACGTATTCATAGGACTGCCATGCATAGATGTTGTATATTGCCTGTCCGATATTTCCACAGACGGAAAGCATCAGAAGTCCTGCAATAATATAGGCCAGCGTCTTTGCGTGTTTTGTCTGCGCCTTCGACTGCTCGACTAGAGCCCATGCGAAAGAGTTTTCCTCCGGTTTTTTCTCTTCTTTTTTGATTTCCTCCATAAATTTCCTCCATAACAGAACATTTGTTCTTGCCAACGCAGGAAAAATATGGTAATATATTCCTGCAATCAGCTAGTCAAGTTAGCGGTTGCCGCGCTCCGGGGTATGCCAGTACCGCCGGGGCATTATTCTGTTTCTACAAATTCCCCATTTTTCAGGATATAGAAAGTATCCGGTTTTATGTTTTCTCCATCTACTTTTACAGACTTTACATCTATGATGTGGT
>Ga0137306_100891_pt1 | contig 35701 bp, 35 predicted proteins | sample Inofroosms_March_FD_97187 | JGI IMG/M metagenome (GOLD analysis project Ga0137306, IMG submission 97187) | Mouse cecal microbial communities from Vienna, Austria - N-Acetylneuraminic and N-Acetylglucosamine D2O microcosms_March | ecosystem: Host-associated > Mammals > Digestive system > Large...
GCAGCAGCTTCGCCTTACCGTTTACCATGCCGATGGCTCCCTCATGGCAGGCGTCAGCGCAGGCGCCGCAGCCGTTGCATGTTTCCTCGTTGATTTGAATGATTTTGCGAATCATGTGTGGATACCTCCCTTGTCTTTCTGATATGATTATAGTATAATAGGAGAGAAATTTCTGTTGTTATAACCACGAAATTGAGAATTTTCGGGAGGAGGGATATGGGTGAGTTTCATTCCTGCACCATTGTTCCGCGGTATCAGCAAGGAAGAACTGGAAGAAATACAGACTCTGCAATGCATACGCCAATGCTCCTATTCCAAAGGAGAGGCGATTTTTCGCATGGGAGATCTGGTTCATGAAATGGGCGTAGTCCTGACGGGAAATATTTATATTGAAAATGTGGACTTGTGGGGGAACAAAAGTATCATTCAAAACATTCTGGCAGGACAGACGTTTGCCGAAACTTATGTACTGTGCCATGAGCCGTTGATGGTAGACGTGGTCTGCGCCGACGACACAAAAGTCCTGCTGATCGACATCGGAACTCTGCTTCGAGAAGAAAATCAGCGGCGGATCTGGTACCAGAAACTGTACCGCAATCTTTTAATGAACGCTCTTCAAAAAAATCTCGCGTTGAGCAATCGTATTTTCTGCACAAGTTCCAAGAAAGTGCGGGGCCGGCTTTTCTCCTATTTTTCTTTTCAATCCATGCAGGCCGGAAGTATGGAGTTTACCATTCCCTTTGACCGACAACAAATGGCGGATTATCTCAATGTGGAACGCAGCGCGCTTTCCAAAGAATTGGGAAAAATGAAGAGGGAAGGGCTGATTGATTTCCATAAAAACCGCTTTATGTTAAAATATAAAAAAGCAGATTCGTCCGGACTGACAGGTAATTCGGAATCCTAAACTGTCGCCACCTGTCCCAGTCTTAAGGGAGCGACAAAGATTTCCGGTATTCTGAGGGAGTTCTGCCCTCGATTTTTTTAAAGGAACGGATGAAGAAGCTGGTGCTGTAATACCCCACCTGTCCGGCGATGTCCCGGATGGTCAGGTCTGTCTCCATCAGGAGCCGCTTGGCCTTCTCGATCCGAAGCTTTGTCAGCCAGGAGATAAAATTGGAGCCGGACATTTTCTTAAACAGAGTGGAGAAATAGTTGGGGGACAGTCCGTAGAGAGCCGCCACTCCGGTAAGGGTCAGATCTTCCATGTAGTGGGTTTTCAGATAAGCGGTGATCTCCTCGTATTTAAAATCTCTGGCAGAAGGGATCTGCATGATGACGGAAGCTGCCTTTAACAGCTGCTGTTTGATGTTGTTCCCGGACAGAGGTTCGGTCTGATAGGCATCGGTTAAGAAGCTCAGGATCCGCCGGGCAGATTCGGGATTTTTCTCCTCCGTCTGCGGCAGCTTCTGGATGATGGTATCGCAGATGATGGAGAACTCCACATGATCGGCCCGGGAAAAGGCGGACAGGGTTTTGCAGCACTGGGTGCACAGCTCTTCCACCTCCGGATCGAGAGCAGGGGGACGGCAGTTGCTCTTGTACAGGCGGCAGGGACCGTACACAGGCCGGCAGGCTGCCAGCTTTTTCATTCGGGAATAATCGGTGTTCCACTGATCGCTGACAGTAAAGGGTTTTCCTTCCACGATGGTATAGCCGGGCAGAAAGAAACGGGCCAGAGTCTTTTTCATCTCCTGATAATACCCCGGATATTCGGAAGTCTCAAAAAGGAACAGGAGAGAGCCGGTCTCCGTCCCGTAGGGGATCATCAGGATTTTTTCGTCGTTTTTTTCCAGAAATTCGGACAGGGAAAGTACACGGCCTGCAATATCGTTGACCAGGAGCAGGGGATGGCACAGGTGAGGCAGGACCATGGGATGGTCGGGCTGGTTTAACAGAGACACGATATTCAGTCTCAGGGTCTCGATCAGCTGAGTCTGCTTCCGCTCCAGGGATGAGATGGTACTGTCAAGGATCAGCTCCATGGCTCTGCGGGTCAGAGGCTTTAACAGATAGTCTTTTACGCCTAGGCGGATTGCCTCCTGGGCGTACTTAAAATCGTCAAATCCGGACAGCACGTAGAAATCCGTGTCAGGACTTGTCTTCCTGGCGGATCGGATGGCTTCCAGCCCGTTCATGGATGGCATGCGGATGTCCACGATGGCCAGGTCAAAATGACGCAGATCCAGCTTTTCCACCATGGAAAGTCCGTTGTCTGCCTCCAGGATATCTTCCTGGTCGACTCCCAGATCTTTTAAAAACAGCACAATGGACTGGCGTACCAGAGCTTCATCATCTGCAATGAGAATTTTCATCGTTCTTCCTCCTCCAGATACAGGTAAATTTCTGTTCGTGTTCCCCTGCCCGGCTCGCTTTCCATGTGGAACCTGCTTTTGGGCCGGCAGGTCATGAGCCGTGCCCGGACATTGGCCAGGCCGATGCCGGTTTCCGGGATCCTGTCTGTTTCACAGCCGCAGCCATTGTCTTCCACAAGAATCCGGATGCCTTCCTCTGCCTGGTTTACAGAGATCCGGATAAAACATTCTCTGCTGCAGGGTTCTATGCCGTGGAGGATGGAATTTTCCACCACGGGCTGGATCAGCAGTTTGGGGATCATGACGTCTCCCAGGCCGGCATCGGTGATGACTTCATAAGTAAGCCGTTCACTGAAACGCAGTTTCTGCAGTGCACAGTAATTTTCAATGAAGGAAAGCTCCTGGCTGAGAGGAATCAGGGCCGGCGCCTTCAGGACATAGCGGAGCATCCCCGACAGCTCATAGAGGGCGTTTTCCAGGGTGTCCCTGTCTCCGATCTGGTTCAGAGCGATAAAATTGTTCAGGGTATTGAACAGAAAATGGGGATGGATCTGGGACTGCAGCGCACGGAATTCAATGTCCTTTTGCCGGATAGCCATGACATATTCGGTCTGGATCCGCTTTTCCAGCTGGGCTGCCATATGATTTAAAGAGTCACCCAGATCATCCAGCTCCGTGTCGGATCTATATTCGTAGTTCTGGCTGAAATCTTCATTTTCGATAGAAGAAAGGATCCGTTTCATATGACTGATAGCGGTGACCATCTTCTTGGAAGACATCATGTAGGAAACTGCCGCCATGACCGCGCCGAGGATATAGAGAAGGACGGCAGTGACATAGATAAGACTGGTTTTCCGTTTCAGCTGTGTGTCGGAGAGAAGGATAGAGATGGTCCACGGATAGCCGTCGACAGGGTAGGTGTAGGTCTGAAATATTCCGTCTTCCAGAGAGATCCTGCCTTTGTCTTTCAGATCTCCGCTCAGTTTTTGTGTGTCGGAGGCTTCCAGGGGACAGTTGCTGTAGATGATCTGACGGTTCTCGTCTCTCAGGATAATTTTGGAATCCACATGAAAAGCGAAATCCTTGAAGATCCTGTTGAAGATAGAGGTGTTGATGTCGATCTTGATCACATACAGAGGTTCCCTGGTGGGAATATCCACGATCATGCGGACCAGAGAGATGACCTGATTATAGGGGCTGATATAGTCGGGAGTATGGGGACCGATGAGGATACACCGGCCGTCGGCCCGAAGGGCCTCCTGATACCAGCTCTGAGCCGAATAATCATAGGAACTGTCCAGAGTTTTCCGGTCCGTGCCCATGACCGTGTAGTACAGGCATTGGTGATCGTTGCAGATAAAGATTCCGTTTACGTCTTCTCTGGTGTAACGTACAAAGCTCATGTTGGAATTCAGACTGTTGTCCAGCTGGATCTTGTTGAAGATATCATAGGAGGATCCTTTGGAAAGTCCCATGAGGTAATCGTAGAGAGTGTCGTTGTAGTAGGGCTGCATGGTAACCTGCTGGGCTTCATTCAGATAGGTGGTGATATTGCTGGTCATGGAGCTGATGGTAGAATTCAGCAAAAGTCTGATGTCCCGGCTGTACTCGGCAGTGAATATGCGGGCGATAACGGTTGTTATGAGAAGAAAGGGCCCCAGAGTACTGATGAGGAAGTTCTTCATAAGCTGAAAAGAGAACGACTTTCTGGTAATCATGATAATCCTCCACAGGCGATTGGCAAAAACATATGATCATTATATACTTTTTCCTGTTTTACTTCAATGAAACGGATGAAATTCGGAAAAATATACAATAAAATCGTAAAAATGGGACATCTTTTGGAAGGCCGGCTATATTATAATAAGATCAGCAACGCAACAGGAATCTATTATTTGTCAGGAGGTAAATTATGAAGAAACGGTTCAGAGATTTGGCGGCACTGGGGTTGGCGGCAGTTATGGCAGCAGGAAGCCTTACGGGCTGTCAGAAAGAGCAGCAGCCTGCCCGGACGGAGGCCCCCACAACTCAGGCGGCAGCAGAGGCGGGGAAACAGCAGGAGAGCCAGGGGTCAGGTGAGACCGAAGCGGCTCCTCTGTCGGGAAGCCTGGAGATCGTCACCAACGGCAACGAGGCCACCTTTAACGCAGTCACCGCCATTTTCCAGAAATTTATGGAAGAGAATCCGGGAGTGACCATCGACTTTACCACCCAGGGCTCTGATTATGAGCAGCTGATGAAGGCCAGGATGGCTTCCAATGATCTGCCGGATATGTTCGTGACCCACGGATGGTCCGTGGCCAGGTACAGCGAATATCTGAGACCTTTGACAGACCAGCCCTGGTATGGTACGATAGAAGAATCCTTCCTCAGCAATATCCAGGATGACAACGGAGACATTTTCGTCCTCCCCCTGGATATGGACCAGAGCGGCGTGATCTATAACAAGAGGATCCTGGAAGAGCTGGATGCAGAATATCCCAGGACATGGGATGAGTTTTTAAGCCTCTGCGGCAGGGCCAAGGAGAAAGGGTATACAGGAGTTTTCGTGGCAGGCAAGGACAGCAGACAGCTGGCCAGCGTCATGAATATCTCCGCCGTAACCTATCTGATCAACTGTGAGGACAAGGGTTACGGACAGCAGCTAAAGGACGGAACCTTCGACTGGAACAACTGGGAGCCCGTATCGGGACTTCTGATGACTCTGAAAGAAAACGGATATCTGAATGTGGATGCCGTCACCTGCGATCCCATCGATATCCCTTCCCGGATGGCAGAGGACAATGTGCTGTTTCTGATCACCTCCAGCGCTTATCTGATCTCCCAGGCAGAAGAACTGAACGGGGACATCCGCTACAGCCTTGGACCCATCCCCGCGTTAAACGAGAATTATGAGTCTGCCTTCTGCGGAGGCGAGAGAGAGGCTTACGGAATCTGGAAAGACACGAAAAATGAAGAACTGTGCCTGGCCCTTCTGGAGTACATGGCGAGACCGGAAAATGTAAGGATCGTGTGTGAGGCCAGCGGAAAGAGATCGGCCATCAAGGATGTAAATCCGGATCTGGGCGCCGTGGGCGAAGCTTTTAAAGAGTATGCGGATGTGGCGATCTATCCCATCTTTGACCGGGTCTATCTGCCCAACGGTATGTGGAGCACCTTAAAGACCGTGGGCTCCGCCATCATCGGAGGCGAGATGACCGTGGAAGAGAGCATCAAGGTCATGGAGGCGGACTATGAGACACTTCGGGCGCAGAACTAAGGGCTTTTCCATTGACCTGCTCTACCTGCCGGCGCTGATTCTGCTGGCCATGTTCGTGGTATACCCCATGCTCTCCGGAGTTCAGATCTCCTTTACCAACTGGAACGGATATTCTGCAAAATACAAATATGTGGGACTGGCCAATTATGTCCGGATGTTTCAGGACAAGATGTTTTACACTGCCCTGAAGAACACCGTCATCTACGGCGTGGGGAGCACGACTCTCCAGACTGTCATAGGAGTTTTATACGCCCTGCTGCTGCAGAAAAAGTTTCACGGGCAGACCCTGGCCAGGGTGATCATCTATCTGCCGGCCATGATCGCGTCACTGATCATGGGATACATCTGCTACTTTCTGGTACAGTACAACAACGGCGCTCTCAACGATGTCATGAAACTGTTTGGAGCCGAACCCGTTGACTGGATGGCGGACGGAAGCCGGGCGGTATGGATCATCGTGGTTATCAATGCCCTGCAGTTTGTGGGAAAGACCATGATCGTCATGATCGCAGGACTCCAGGGGATTCCGGAACTGTACCATGAGGCGGCAGAGATCGACGGAGCCAGTTATGTCCAGAGACTGTGGTATATTACGCTGCCCCTCCTTCTCCCCGCCATTACCACCAGCGTGGTACTGAATCTGATCGGCGGACTGAAGCTGTTCGGGATCATCCTGGCCACCACCTCCGGCGGCCCCGGATACTCATCCCACTCCCTGTCCACACTGATCAATTACCTGTATTTCCAGAATCAGAACGCAGGTTACTCGGCGGCGGTGGGGATCTTCATGTTCCTGTTTATCATGTTTATCAGCACTTTTGTGCGGGGATATCTTGAGAGAAAGGCGGCGAGTCTGGAATGAACAGAAGGAAATGGATCCCCTGGATAAAAACGGCGGCGGCGTTTCTGATCATGGCGCTCCACATTGCCCCTTTCTATATTCTGATCAACATGTCCTTAAAGTCCCCTCAGGAGAGGACTTCCAGGTGGCTTCCGCCCATGGAACCTTTCTTTGACAATTATGTCAATGCAGTAACCGTGGGGAATCTGTTTAAGGCCATAGGGAACACGCTGTTTATCGTAGTCTGTTCCGTGGTGATCATCGTGGTGACGGGAGCCATGGCCGCCTATCCCCTGGCGCGGAAAGGCACAAAGAAGAACAAGATCATCCTGGCGTTTATCGTGGGAGTCATGATGGTGCCCCAGCTCAGCGTCCTGGTTCCTCTCTATAAGGAACTGGTGGCCATGGGCGGGATCAATCACTACTGGGGAGTAGTCATCGTGTCAAGTACTTTCAACCTTCCCCGGGCCATCTACATGTACAGCAACTTTATCGGCACCATCCCCAGGGAGCTTGACGAAGCGGCCATGATCGACGGATGCAGCCGTCTGCAGGTGTTTTTCCGGATCATCCTGCCGTCCCTCAAAGCGGTCACGGCCAGCGTCATCATATGGACTTCCGTGGGAATCTGGAACGACTATCAGTTCCAGCTGTATTTCCTGCAGAAGCCGGCTTTAAAGACCATCACGCTGGCCATCACCACCTTCTTCACGGATTCCAGGACCGATATGGGAGCGGCGGCAGCGGCGGCATTTATCGTGGTGCTTCCTCCTGTAATTATGTACATTGCTCTTCAGAAATACTTTGTTCAGGGAGCTATGGACAGCGCGGTAAAATAGCATGTTGTCTGTTCCTGAAAGAAAGGAATACTATGGAATATTGGAAAGATACTCTGGAAAAATTGTGGGACAGGGACAACGCAGAGGTGCTGCTGGCCTCCCACAGGGGTAAATTCAGCTCCAGCGTCATGGAGAACACTTCTCTGGCGTTTCTCACGGCCATGGGAGAAGGGGCCCACATGATGGAGATGGACATCGATATCACCAGGGACGGTGGTCTTGTGGGCCATCATGACAAGACCATGGACAGGCTGTTCAGAAAACCGACAAAGATCAGCGACTGGACTCTGGAGGAATTAAAACAGCTGCCTCTCTACAACTATGTGGGGGAGATCTGCGAGGAGACCATAGAGACTTTTGATGAGATGATAAGGCCTCTGAAAGATAAAACCGTGGTGGTCCTGGACAAATGCTGGGATTACTGGGATCCTGTCTATGAGCAGCTGAAGGAGCTGGATATGGTCCCCCAGGCCATCTTTAAATTTTACCTGGAAGACGAGAAGGCGTATCGGTGGGCCGCGGACCACAGGGACTGCAGTTTTATCCCCATGTCCCGGGACGTGTCCGCTTTCGGACGGCTTCTGGAGCTGAAAAACAGCACAAAGGTTCCGGCTCTGGAGATCCTTCCCCGGAAGCCGGAAGACGATATCTTCCGGGAATCCAGTTTTAGCTGGCTTTCGGAACACGGATTTAAGGTCTGGTGCAATTCTTTAAGCCTGGCAAAACGTCTGGTCTACGGCGCCGGATTTGATGATCTTAAGTCTCTGCGCTACGGAGGAGACCTGGGGTGGAAAGAACTGATAGACAGGGGTGTGACCATTATCCAGACGGACTGGCCCTATGAGGTGAGGAAATATATAAGGACAAGGAAAACCATATGAGCAGACAGGTGATTTTGATCATGACAGACACCACCCGCAAAGATATGCTGGGGTGTTACGGAAACGAAAAGATGATTACTCCCAATCTGGACCGCCTTGCGGCAGAAGGGATCCGGTATGACAACGCGTATACCTGCCAGCCGGTGTGCGGCCCGGCCCGGTCGGCTATCTTTACAGGGATGTTTCCCCATACCAACGGTGTGGTGACAAACTGTGTGGCCATGGGGGACAATATCAAGACCATCGGGCAGCGTCTCACGGATCAGGGCTGTCACTGCGGTTATATCGGCAAATGGCATCTGGACGGAAGCGATTATTTCGGAAACGGAAGATGTCCGGAGGGCTGGGATCAGGAATACTGGTATGATATGCGGACTTATCTGGAGGAGCTTTCTCCGGAGGACAGGGTCAGGTCCAGGAACTCACAGACAGCCTATGAAGAGGATATGACAGAAGAATTTACCTATGCCCACCGGTGTTCCGACAGGGCGCTGAGATTTCTCGATACCTACAGGGACAGTGATTTCTTCCTGACGGTGTCCTACGACGAGCCTCACGGTCCCTGTCTGTGTCCCGGTCCTTACAACACCATGTACGAAGGATTCTGCTTTGAGGACAATCCGGGATTTGCAGATGACTTAAAGGACAAACCTCTGCTGCAGAGGCTGTGGGCAGGAGAGGACCTGAACAGACCGGTGGAGGAACTCAACGTTCCCTCCAAAAAGCTGGAGCTGTTTCTGGGCTGCAACAGTTTCGTGGACTATGAGATCGGGCGGGTCCTGGACAAGATCAGAGAGACCGTGCCCGATGCCCTGGTGATCTTTACCTCTGATCACGGAGATATGCTGGGCAGCCACAGACTCCAGGCCAAGGGTCCCGCGGCGTATGGAGAGATCGCCAACATTCCTCTCATTATCAAAGGGGGAGAGAAGGGAAAAACCGTGGACTATCCGGCTTCCCATATCGATATCGCTCCCACGGTCCTGGAATATATGGGAGTGCCGATACCGAAATGCCTGGAAGGAAAGAGCATGCTCCCGCAGATCCGGGACACTTCCGTCAGGATCAACGATACGGTGTACACGGAGTTTACCAGATACGAGGCGGACCATGACGGATTCGGAGGCCTTCAGATGATGAGGGCCGCCATGACAAAACGGTATAAACTGGTCATCAACCTTCTGGACAGAGACGAGTTCTACGATATGGAAACAGACCCTTATGAAGTCAGGAACCTTATCGAAGATCCGTCTTATGAGGAGGTCAGGAACCGGCTTCATGACCGGCTCCTGGACCATATGAACAGGACCAGAGACCTGTACAGGGGATATCAGTGGAAGTGCCGTCCCTGGAGAAAGGATAAAGAGCCTCTGTGGGAAAACGACGGATTTACCAGGCAGAGGGAGAACGAGGAGTACGAGCCCAGACAGCTGGATTATGATACGGGGCTGGATATGGAAGAAGCCGTGCGGACAAAAAAACTGGGAGACCGGAAGAGATAGAACCATGAGCTGAGACAGAGCCGGAAGCTGAAAAACGCTTCCGGCTTTTGCTGTGGAAATCCAGCTGTGGAAATTCCGGAAAGTAACAGTGGCATATCTGCCGGAGATAGACTATAATTAAGAATTACAGTAAGAACCGAGAACAGGATAAAGGCAGGGATATCATATGAGTTTATATCGCATTATGCTGGTAGACGACGAGGAGGAGGTCCGCAAGGCCATGATCCGCCAGATGGACTGGGAACAGCTGGGATTTACGGTGGCAGGCGACGCGGAGAACGGACGGGATGCGCTGGAGAAGCTGGAACAGCTGGAACCGGATGTAGTCATGACGGACATCCGGATGCCCTATATGGATGGTCTGGCCCTGACGGCCCGGATCAGGGAGAAATATCCCTCTGTAAAAATCCTTATTTTTTCCGGTTACGATGATTTCGAATACGCCCAGCAGGCCATCAAGCTTCATGTCACAGAGTATATCTTAAAACCGGTGAACAGCCAGGAGCTGGCGGAGATTCTTCAGAGGATCCGGATCAGCCTGGACGAAGAGATCGAACAGCGCCGCAACATCAACACGCTGCGGGAAAATTATCTGGGCAGTCTGCCGATTCTGCGGGAAATGTTTCTGAACAATCTGGTAAGCCGGACTGCGGATGTGGACACGGTGGTGCCCAAGCTGCGGGAGTACGGCATCGACATTCTGGATGCGCGCAAATGGCTGGCGGCGGTGATCCATGTGGAGAAGATGGAGCGGTCGGAAGAACAGGTGCTGTCCCAGCATCAGGAACTGATCCCCATCTCCGTAAAAAAACTGGTGGAAGACCATCTGAAACCCTACTGCCGCTTTGCCGTCTTTGACTCTATAGAAGGCATCACCGTGATTGCGGCTGTGGACCAGGATAATACACAGACCGGACTCATTAATCTGCTCAACGACATCTGCAGAGAGAGCCGGCGCTTTCTGGAGGTGACCATTACCGTAGGCGTAGGGCACAGCTGCGGTACGCTCCAGGAGATCAGCCGGTCCTATCAGACTGCCGTGGATGCCCTGGGCTACCGGGCCATTGTGGGCAGTGGCAAGACCATTTATATCAACGACGTGGAGCCTGTGAGCAGGGGAAAGCTGCAGCTGGATGCCAAGGGGGAGGCAGAACTGGTTTCCGCCATCAAGTTCGGTCCGGCAGAGCTGATCGGCACCGTGATCCAGGGGCTCATCTCCCGCATGGATGACGTCAGGGTCCATGCCAGACAGTATCAGGTCTACATGTTGTCCATCGTCAACTGTGTGATCCGATTGATGCAGCAGTATGATCTGGACATGGGAGAGATGTTCGGCGGCCAGACTCCTTACGGAGAGATCCTGGCCGGTATCCATCGGAGGGAAGAGTTTGCGGCCTGGCTGATTCCTGTGGCCTGTCGTATGAATGAAGCCCTGAACCGGGAGAGGGACAACACCACCAGAAAGGTGATCCTGGAGGCCAGGGAATATATTCAGGACAATTATTCCAATCCGGAGCTGTCCGTGGAGATGCTCTGCCGCCATCTGCATATGAGCCCGGCCTATTTTTCCACCGTATTTAAAAAAGAGACGGGCCAGACCTATATCAACTATCTGACGGAAGTGAGGCTGGAGAAAGCGGTGGAGCTTTTGAACACCACAGAAGACAAAACCTACGTCATTGCCCAGAAGGTGGGATATCAGGAGCAGAACTATTTCAGCTATGTGTTCAAAAAGAAATACGGCATTTCTCCTACCAGATACAGGGGGGCCCAGAACAATGGGTAAAGACAGTTTCTGGAAAAAGACCAGTATCCGCTATACTATATTCATCTATTTTACGGTCAGCGCCCTGGTGGCACTGCTGCTCAGCGGTGTGGCCCTCTATGTGCAGATGTCCCGCCAGCTGACTGCGGCGGTCCAGGAAGAGAACCAGGCGGTCCTCGGCCAGGTGAGCCGTTCGGTGGATTCCTATCTGCGCACGATCATGAAGCTGTCGGACAGCCTGTATTACGGGGTGATCAAAAATGCGGACCTGTCCAGGGAGGCCATAAACAGCCGGATTACGCTGCTCTATGACAACAACAAGGACAGCATCGCCAACATCGCCCTTCTGTCAAAAGACGGAGAACTTCTGGAAGCGGTTCCGGCAGCAAGGCTGAAGACGGGACTGGATGTGAGGGAAGAGGAATGGTTCGGCAACACTCTGGAGAGGACGGACAACCTCCATTTTACCATCCCCCATGTCCAGTATATTTTTGACAACAGCGAGAACCAGTATCGGTGGGTCATCACCCTGACCAGAGCCGTGGAGATCACCCAGGGAACTTCCACGGATCAGGGGATCCTGCTCATCGACATCCGTTACAGCAGCCTGCAGCAGATCCTGGAAAATATTACCCTGGGCAATCAGGGATATCTCTATATGATCAGCAGCAGCGGCCAGCTGATCTGCCATCCCCGGATGCAGCTGATCGAGACAGGACAGATGACGGAAAACGTCATGGCGGCGGCCGGGTATCGGGATGGCAGCTACAGAGAGGAATTCGGCGGCGAGATGCGGGAGGTCAGCGTCAAATCAGTAGGATACACGGGCTGGAAGCTTGTGAGTGTCACGCCGGAGAAGGGTCTGCCGTTAGGCACGCTGAAAATGCGTCTCTTCGTGGTGTTTGTGGTAGCTTCCTTTTTGCTGGTCCTGGTGCTGATCAACGCCTTTATCTCATCCAGGATCACGAATCCTATCCAGGAGCTGGAAAAGTCGGTCAACGCCATCGAAGAAGGAGAACTGGACACAGAGGTTTATACCGGCGGTTCCTACGAGATTCAGCATCTGGGACGATCTATCGGTGACATGGCCAAAAGGATCAAAGCGCTGATGGAGGATATTGTGACAGAGCATGAATCCAAGCGAAAAAGCGAATTTGATACGCTCCAGTCTCAGATCAACCCCCATTTTCTTTACAATACTCTGGACATTATCGTATGGATGATCGAAAATGAACAGAAGCAGGAGGCAGTAAAGGTGGTGACGGCCCTGGCCCGGTTTTTCCGCATCAGCCTGAGCAGGGGCAGAAGCATCATCCCGGTGAAAGACGAGCTGGAGCATGTGCGCAATTATCTGATGATTCAGCAGATGAGGTTTAAGAATAAATTTACCTATGTGATCCGGGCAGGGGAAGACGTGATGGAACTGGCCAGCTTAAAGCTGATGCTCCAGCCTCTGGTGGAAAATGCGATTTACCACGGCATGGAGTTTATGGACGGCGACGGTGAGATCATGATCCGGGTGTACCGGGAAGGGGAAGAGCTGTGGTTTCAGATCAGCGACAACGGACTGGGCATGACACAGGAACAGCTGGACGGTCTTCTCAGCGACAGGCCCCATGTGTCTTCCAGAAGAGGTTCCGGCATCGGAGTTAAAAATGTCAACGAGCGGATCAGACTGTATTTCGGGGAACATTACGGCCTTTCCATCCAGTCGGAGCCGGATGAGGGGACCGTCATCACTATCCGCCTGCCTGCCCAGCAGTACACGGAGACCATGGAGAAGGAGGGGACATGATAGGAAAACGGGGGAAAGCAACACTTCTTTTGTATATGATATTTCTGGCAGTCCTGTTTCTCATGTGTTCTACGGATCTGATCATCAGGGAGCCGGAAAAAGAGATCTACCAGATTGCCGTCATCATCGAAGACTCCCGCGACGACAATTACGGAAGCTTCCGGAAAGGCATGGATCAGGCGGCGCTGGAGCTTAACGCCGACGTCCGCTTTTTTACCCTGTATGAAAAACTGGATGCGGATCAGCAGATGGAGCTTATCGGGCGGGAACAGCAGGACGGCGCCGATGCCCTGATCGTGGTTCCGGCCGATGAGGACCGGGTAGTCGATGCCCTGGCCGGACATCAGGTGACTGTTCCCATGGTGCTTCTGGGCTCCGGGCTTACAGGAGAGGGAGTGACAGGAACGGTTGTGGTGGATTACGGAAAAATGGGAGAGCTGCTGGGACAAAAGATGGCGGAGCACATGGATGAACACAGGACGGTGCTGGTGTTCTCGGATCCGTCGGCACAGAGCGGGGCAAGCCGCCGTTTTCTGGAAGGAGCCAGGACTGTCATGGAGGAGGAAGGAATCCTCTGCCGGCTGGTAGTCAGAGACGGGGAGCAGGGCTTTAAGCCTTTTACAGAGTCTCTGGATGCGGAGGGGCAGGTGCTGATCCTGGCTGAGAGTCCGGAGATCCTGGCCGAGACTGCGGGGATCCTGGCGGAGCTTCCGGACCTTTCCCGCCGGGTATCTCTCTATGGCCGGGGCAGTACCCTTCCTGTCCTCAATTATCTGGACCGGGGGCTTATCAGGGGACTCTGCGTCACCGATGAGTTCAGCATCGGATATTTCAGCGTGGGTATGGCAGTGGAAGCCCTGGAGACCGCGGGGACAAGATCTTCTGCGGTCATGGATTCCTGGTATATCGAAAAAGACGATCTGAGGGACCCCGCATACGAAAAGATGCTGTTCCCCATTGAGTGAGGAGAAACGCCGAGGAGGAACGAAACATGTCAGGAAAAAAATTTTTGCTGCTGGCGGCGGCGTGCGTGCTGCTGACGGCATGTGAGGGAGCACAGAAAGAGGATGAGAAGACCTCTATCCGTATCGGGGTCAGCCTGTATCGGGGAGACGACACGTTTATCAATAATATCCGCAGTGTTCTGGAGGAGAAGGCAAAGGAGTATGAGCGGCAGAACAACATCAAGGTAACTCTGGATATCCAGGATGCCAAAGGCAGCCAGAACACACAGAACAACCAGGTGGAACGGTTTATTTCTCTCGGCTGTGATGTACTGTGCATCAATCCGGTAGACCGGATGGATGCCTCTGTCATGATCGACCGGGCCATGACGGCGGGAGTCCCTGTAGTATTTTTCAACCGGCAGCCCGTGGAGGAGGACATGGCCAGATGGGACAGGCTGTACTATATCGGAGTGGATGCCAAAGAGACGGCGGTCCTTCAGGGACAGATGGTAGTAGACCTTTATAGGAAACGGCCGGAAGACGTGGATCTTAACGGGGACGGAGTTGTCAGCTATGTGCTTCTGGAGGGGGAAACCAGCCACCAGGATTCTCTGATCCGCACGGAATGGTCTATTCAGACCCTGAAAGACGGAGGCGTGCCCATCGAAAAGATCACCGGAGGCATCGCCAACTGGGAGAGAAGCCAGGCCTCCGCCCTGATGGAACAGTGGCTGGGCGCCTACCCGGATACCATAGAACTGGTGGTCAGCAACAATGACGATATGGCTCTGGGGGCCATCGATGCCCTGGACAGGGCCGGTATCACCCGGATGAACGTGATCGGCATCGACGGCACCACGCCGGGTCTGGAGGCTCTGGAAAACGGCAGGATGCTGGGAACGGTTTCCGCCAACAAGGAGCTTTACGCCAGCGCCATCATGGAACTGGCGGCCAGCTGCGCCCTGGGGAAGGAACTGCCTCCGGAGTATCCTCTGGAAAACGGAACCTACTACTGGACGCCTCAGGAAATCCTGGTACATGGGACCTTCAAAGAAAATCCATAGAATTTCAAAAAAATTCTTATAGAAAATCGTCAAAAAATCCTCTATAATGGATTAATCAGCAGGTCATAGTACACAAAACAAAATGCACAAGACAGATTATCCGTGTATGACTCAGACTGAAAAATCGCCCGGAAGGGGCAGAAAAATGGGAGGATTTTACAACTATGAGATTATTAAGAAAAGTGACAGCTATGGCTATGGCATCCATGATGGTATTATCGATGGCAGCCTGCGGCGGCGGTTCTTCTGCATCGGCTACCACGGCAGCTCCGGCAGAGACCAAGGCAGCAGAGGGCGGAGCTTCCGGAAGCGGCACCATCGGTGTCTGCATCTATAAGTTCGACGACGCATTTATGACAACTTACCGTAATGCACTGCAGGAGATCCTGGAAGGCAAAGGCTATACCGTAACCTTCATGGATGGCAAGAACGATCAGGCGGAGCAGAATAACCAGATCAACAACTTCATCGCCCAGGAAGTTGACGCTCTGATCATCAACCCGGTTATGACATCTGCGGCAGATCAGATCATCGCTACCGTAAAAGATGCCAACATTCCTACGGTACTGATCAACCGCGAACCTACGGCGGATCAGATGGCAGCCTATGACAAACTGGTTTATGTAGGCTGTGATGCACGCCAGTCCGGTACCATGCAGGGCGAACTGATCCTGGATACTCCCAACAAAGGTGATATCAACGGTGACGGCGTCATTTCCTACATCATGATCCAGGGCGATCCTGAGAACGTAGATGCACAGTATCGTACCGAATTCTCCGTTAAGGCTCTGACCGACGCAGGTCTGGCAGTAAAAGAACTTGACTTACAGCGCGGCGACTGGGACCGCAACAAAGGCCAGGAGATCGCTCAGAATGACCTTGCAAAATTCGGCGACGAGATCGAAGTTGTGTTCTGTAATAACGACGATATGGCTATCGGCGCCCTGCAGGCTATCCAGGCGGCAGAACGCAAGGTAAACGAAGACATTTATCTGGTAGGCGTCGATGCTCTGGACGCAGCCCTCAATGAGGTTGTCAACGGCAACATGACCGGTACCGTATTAAACGATGCCAAGGGTCAGGCAGCAGGTGCGGTAGAGGCTATGGAAGCTCTGCTGGGCGGCAAGACCTATGCGGCAGGCGAGCAGTCCATCTATGTTGACTATGTAAAGGTTACTCCGGAGAACGCAGCTGATTTCCAGTAATCAAAGCGGATTCATAATGATCTGAAAACATTGGGAAGTGCGTGTGCTTTGGCGCACGCACTTCCTGATTTTCGGCACAGAGGCCGGAAACCTGCATGGAGGATCAGGTACCTGCGTGCAGGACCAGAAAAACATAAAGGGGGTCAGCAAATTGTCAGAGTATCGTTTGGAGATGCACGATGTCGTAAAGACATTTCCCGGCGTCAGGGCGCTGGACGGCGCGCAGCTGAAGCTGCGTCCGGGTACAGTCCATGCTCTTATGGGTGAGAACGGTGCAGGAAAGTCTACCCTGATGAAGTGCATGTTCGGTATCTACCACATGGACGAGGGTGAGGTGATCTATGAGGGAGAAAAGGTCCAGATCAAGGGCCCCCTGGATGCACTGAACAGAGGCATTGCCATGGTCCATCAGGAGCTGCAGCCTATTCCCGAGAGAAGCATCGGAGAGAATATTTATGTGGGCCGGTATCCCGTGAAAAAAATAGGGCCCTTAACCGTCATCGACCATGACAAGATGTACCGGGATGCTGCCAGAGTGCTGGAAGAGGTCCATTTAAATTTTGAACCAAGGGCGAAGCTGGGGAGCCTTTCCGTCTCCCAGATGCAGCTGGTAGAGATTGCCAAGGCCGTCTCCGCAGACTGTAAGGTCCTGATCCTGGATGAGCCTACTTCCTCTTTGACCGCAGCCGAAGTGGAAGCATTATTTACCATCATCAATGAGCTGCGGGGCAAGGGAGTTTCCATCGTTTACATCAGCCACAAGATGGATGAGATCCTGCGCATCAGCGACGAAGTGACCATCATGCGGGACGGTCAGTATATCGGTACCTGGTCCGCCAAAGAGCTGACCACCGATTTTATCATCACCAAGATGGTGGGCCGGGAACTGTCGGAGCTGTATCCCGTCAGGGAGAACACGCCGGGCGAGGTCGTGTTTGAGGTAGAGGATTTTACCTCCATTAATCCCAAAAGCTTCCGTCATGCTTCCTTCCAGCTGAGGAAGGGAGAGATCCTGGGAGTGGCAGGGCTGGTGGGCGCTCAGCGTACAGAACTGATGGAGGGCCTGTTCGGACTCCGGAGCCACACGGCCGGAAAAATCATATACAAGGGACAGGAGCTTAAGATCAACCAGCCAAAGGATGCCATCAACAACGGTATCGCCATGCTGACAGAGGACCGCCGTGCCACGGGCATCCTGGGAGTTCTCTCTATTGCAGATAATGTTTCCATCGCCTCCCTGAACCAGTATCTGATCGGGGGAGTGATGCTGGATGACGCCAAGATCGAAAACCTGGTGCAGGAAAATGTGGCCAAGCTTTCCATCAAGACCCCGTCATCCAAAACTCAGATTCAGTCCCTCTCAGGCGGCAATCAGCAGAAGGTTCTGATCAGCCGCTGGCTGGCCAACAATCCGGATATCTTCATCATGGATGAGCCCACAAGAGGTATCGATGTGGGGGCCAAGTACGAGATCTACTGTATCATCGCCGAGATGGCAAAACAGGGCAAGAGTATTATCATGATTTCCTCCGAGATGAGCGAGCTCATCGGTATGTCAGACCGCATCATGGTGATGTGCGACGGCCGGGTCACCGGGTTTATCGAAGGCGGCGAGGCCAATCAGGAGAATATCATGTCGCTGGCAACCCGGTTTGAATAAGGAAGGAGGAACGTATCATGCAAAAATCAGCTGAATCCAATCATGCAGCTCCCTTTGATGTCAAAAAATTCATGTCCAACAATGCGATCATCATCCTGATTGTGCTGCTGGCTATTCTGACAGGATGTACCACAAAGAATTTCTTTACCACGACCAACTTTAAAAATCTGGTGGTCAATGTAGCTCCCCGTTTTATTATCGCCTGCGGCGTGTCGGGCTGCCTGATCACCAAGGGTACGGACCTTTCCGCCGGCCGTGCCGTAGGTCTGGCGGCATGTCTTTCTGCCATGATGCTCCAGAGTGTGGATTATGCCGCGCGTATGTTTCCGTGGATGCCGGATATCCCCTGGCCTGTGGCTCTGGTGATCGTTATGATCATCATGGGAGCTTTCGGCGCCGTCAACGGTATCGTCATCTCTGTGCTGAAGGTTCCTCCCTTCATCGCGACTCTGGGCATGCAGACCATCATCTATGGTCTCTGTTCCCTGATCACCAACAACCAGCCCATGGGCGGATATAAGAAGAGCTATCTGACAGTGGCCAGCGGTTCCGTAGGACCTATCCCCTATCTGATGATCTTCGCCGTGATCGTGGGATTGTATTTCCTGTTCCTGTACAACAAGACCCGTCACGGTAAATATATGTACGCCATTGGCGGCAATGAGAACGCCGCTCAGGTGGCCGGGGTCAATGTCCGGGCTTCTCTGGTCCGTATCTATATTCTGGCAGGCTGCATGTATGCACTGGCCGGCTTCCTGGTAGGAGCCAAGGCAGGCGGTGCTTCCACGGCTACGGGCCAGGGCTACGAGCTGGAGGCGATCGCTGCATGTACCATCGGCGGCGTGTCTGCCAACGGCGGCGTGGGTCGGGTCGGCGGAATCCTGGTCGGCGTGCTGGTATTTGAGATCCTGAAGATCTGTCTCCAGTTCCTCCGTGTGGACCCGGCTTACACCTATATTGCACAGGGTCTCGTGATCGTGATCGCGGTTGCCCTGGATCTGAGGAAGTATCTGCAGAAGAAATAAAAGAACCTGTTACAATTTTGCCGGACCTGGCCCGGGGGACGCCCTCCGGGCCGGGGTCAGCAGGAAACGGGTGAGACAAAAGGAGACGGAAAGTGAAGGAAGAGTTGGATGACAGGACTGTTTTGGATGAGGAGGGGACTCAGCCTCACGGGCAGACTCAGCCGGTGAGTGCTCTCGACGGGATCTATGAGCGGCTGCCGGATATCTCCGTGAAATCTCTGGACCGTTTTATTCTCCTCTGCGTTATCGCCCTGGTGGCGGTGGTTGTGATCGGGGTGCTGAGGGCGAATCACATCATATGATGCCATGATCAGAAGATTGTGGCGGGAATCGGGACATCGGGGAGATGTCCTTTTGTGTATTTGTGAGACAGGAAAGTTCCAGGAGGTTATGCTCGTAAAAGGCGAGAAGGATCTCCAAAGGTTTATGGAGATGTACGGACTGGAAAAGGTGGATAAAGAGTATTAATCGAAATGATTGCCCCGGACTGTAAAATAGAGTATACTCTTAGGTAAAGAACTGAGAGAAGGAGGAATACGATGATGAAGATAACCTGGCTTGGGCATTCCTGTTTTAAGGTGGAAAGCGGAGGTTACGCCGTGGTGCTGGATCCCTATGAGGATGGCAGTGTGCCCGGCTGTCTGCCGGTGAGGGAGACGGCGGATGAGGTGCTGTGCAGCCATGAACATTTTGATCATAATTTCAGAGCCGGAGTGACCCTGAGAAAGCCGGAGGGGAAACCTCTGAAGGTGGAGACTATATCCACCTGGCATGATGATAAAAACGGTGAGCTCCGGGGCAGCAACAAGATTCATATCCTGGATGACGGACAGGTGCGGGCGGCTCATATGGGAGATCTGGGCTGCGGGCTTGCGCCGGAACAGCTGGAGATGCTGAAAGGCGTGGATGTGATTCTGATTCCTGTAGGCGGCTATTACACCATCGACGCGGTGCAGGCCAGAAAACTGACGGAGCAGATAAGCCCCAGGATCACGGTACCCATGCATTACCGGGGAGAGGGATTCGGGTTTGACGTGCTGGGAACCGTGGAAGACTATACGAAACTCTGTGACGATGTCAGGGTTTATGAGACCAATGTGCTGGAAGTGACAAAAGAGACGCCGAATCAGACGGCGGTTCTGAAGATCCGGAGGGAGAGTTGAAAGACTGGAAAGATCAGTTCCGCCGGTTTATGGTGGGACGCTACGGCACCGATGAACTGAACCGGTTTCTCAGCGGCGCGGTCCTGGTGTGCATTGTACTCCACCTCTTTATCAGGAGCAGACTGTTCTTCTGGCTGGAACTGACATGTCTGATCGTCATATATGCCAGAACGTTTTCCAGAAATACGGGCAGGAGATTCCGGGAAAACCAGTTTTATCTCCAGTGGCGGTTTCACGCCGGGGAAGGCGTTTTGAAACTGAGAAGAAGGCTGAAGGAGAGCAGGAGATACAAGATCTTTCGCTGCCCCGGATGCGGCCAGCGGATCCGCATCCCCCGGGGCCACGGAAAAATTCAGATCCACTGCCCAAGCTGCGGCAGTGATTTTATGGGGAAAAGCTGATCTTACAGACCGGCAGCGGAGCCTTCTCTGAAACACGGCGTGGTTATTTTATATGATTTTTGGGATTCGGACAGGTGATCCGCCGATTTCCGAGGGAATCTGTTTTGCCTCTTGACAAACAGAAAGGGATTCCCTATAATAGCTTTAATTTCATGAAACACAGGCGATGATAAGAACAAGTAGCATTTGGCAGAAGCACACAGAAAGCAGCCGGGTGATGAGAGGCGCGTGGAAAGCCCTATGTGAATACATCTTTGAGCTTCACACCCAACAGCAGAGGCTTAGTAGGCTGTGACGGATCAGCACACGTTATCGTGCAGGAGCGTAACCGTCAGACCCGGACAGGGGAGCGGCGATGCGTTCGGAGAGGCAGAAGAGCCATGGCTTTTCTGTAAACATCAGGTGGTACCACGAGACATAAGCCTCGTCCTTTTGATAAGGGCGGGGTTTTTTTATGCGCAGGCCCCCGAAAGGAGTATTACCGCCTGTGGGCGGTACGGGGGCCGCGCGGCGGTCAGGGGGAAAAGCTTCCCTGCCCGATTGTGCAGGCCCCCGAAAGGAGTATTACCGCCTGTCGGCGGCACGGGGCCGCGCGGCGGTCAGGGAAAAAAGCCTCCCTGCCCGATTGATCAGAAAGGAGAAGAGAAGATGCAGTGTTATGACGAACTGGTAGCCAGGGGCCTGATCGCCCAGGTGACAGACGAGGATGAGATCAGAAAAATGGTAAATGAGGGGAAGGCCGTATTTTACATCGGATTTGACCCCACGGCAGACAGCCTTCATGTGGGTCATTTTATGGCGCTGTGTCTGATGAAGCGGCTGCAGATGGCAGGCAATAAGCCTATCGCTCTCATCGGCGGCGGAACAGGCATGGTGGGAGATCCGTCGGGAAGAACGGATATGCGCCAGATGATGACCACGGAGACCATCGGGCACAACTGCGAGTGCTTCAAAAAGCAGATGAGCAGATTCATTGATTTTTCCGAAGGAAAAGCTCTGATGGTGAACAACGCGGACTGGCTTTTGAATCTGAACTATGTGGAGCTTTTGAGAGAGGTGGGATCCTGTTTCTCAGTCAATAATATGCTGAGGGCCGAGTGCTACAAACAGCGGATGGAGAAGGGCTTAAGCTTCCTGGAGTTTAACTACATGATCATGCAGAGCTACGATTTCTATGAGCTGTTCCAGAGATACGGCTGCAATATGCAGTTCGGCGGGGATGACCAGTGGAGCAACATGCTGGGAGGCACGGAGTTGATCCGCCGGAAGCTTGGCAAGGACGCCTACGCCATGACCATCACCCTTCTGCTGAATTCCGAGGGCAAGAAGATGGGCAAGACTCAGTCAGGCGCCGTGTGGCTTGACCCCAATAAGACCACCCCCTTCGAGTTCTATCAGTACTGGAGGAATGTGGCGGATGCGGATGTGCTGAAATGTCTGCGGATGCTCACCTTCCTGCCTCTGGAGGAGATCGAGGCCATGGACAAGTGGGAGGGAAGCCAGCTGAACACTGCCAAGGAGATCTTGGCATACGAACTGACCAAACTGGTCCATGGCGAGGAGGAGGCCGGGAAGGCAAAAGAGGCTTCCAGAGCTCTGTTTAAGGGCCAGGGAAGTCTGGAGAATATGCCCGGGTATACTTTGAGCGACAGCGATTTTAACGAGGACGGCCTCATCGATATCCTGGCAGTGCTGCAGAAATCCGGTCTTGCCCCATCCCGTGCGGAGGCCAGACGAAATGTGGAACAGGGCGGAGTCTCCATAGACGGAGAGCAGATGAAGGATATTAAGAAGACCTTTACAAAAGAAGATTTTTCCGGAGACGGTATCATCGTGAAAAGAGGCAAGAAGAATTTCATGAAGGTGAGTCTGTAGACGGGAAAAAGAATATGTTCAGGAAACAGCCTGGAAACCGTGTCTGTGCGGTGTCCGGGCTGTTTTTTTCGGAACCTGTGTTCAGCAATGGGTGTACATTCCACAGGTGATATGATATGATTTGGACTGTGACAGAAAATTATGCTGATATAGGATTCGTCAGATTACAGGCAGACGGCTGCCAGGCGAAAGGAGAACCTACATGACATTTTCTATGAGCAAATCAAAATACTGCCGCGGCGTTCAATGTCCCAAGATGCTCTGGATGGATATCCATATGCCGGAACAGGCAGAGGCCACGGCCCCGGAGGCGGTACTGAGGACGGGCACGGAGGTAGGGGAGCTTGCAAGGGATTATTTCGGGGGACATGTTCTGGTGGAATTCAGCCCGGATAAGAAGCAGATGTGTCAGGATACCAGGGGATTTATGGATGCGGGAGAACCGGTGATCGCGGAAGCCTCTTTTCTGTACAAAAATAATTTCTGCAGCGTGGATATTCTCAGAAGGACGGAGACGGAGATCCAGCTCATAGAGGTAAAGAGTTCCACGGAAGTCCACGAGATCTATCTTCACGATATGGCGTATCAGTACTATGTGCTGACCCACTGCGGGATATCGGTGGCAAAGGTTTACAACATGCACATTGACAGCAGCTATGAGCGGCGGGGAGAGCTGGAACTGGACAAACTGTTCCGGCTGGAGGACTGTACGGATCAGATTCTCGCTATGCAGAGGGGGATCGAGGAGAACCTGGCAGTGATACAGACGTATCTGGACAGCGTCCCGGAGCCTGACAGAGACCTGGATCTGTACTGCGAGAAGCCTTATGAGTGTGAATATAAGCGGTACTGCCGCAGGCATGTGGAGGAGCCCTCGGTGTTTTCTATCCACCGGTTAAGCGCAAAAAAGAAATATCAGCTGTACCGTCAGGGGGTTGTCACCTTCGGCGATGTGATCGAGGCGAAGCCGGCCCTTAACGACAGGCAGTGGAGGCAGGTAAAGGCCTCATACTATGAGGAACCTCCAAAGATCGATCGAAAGGCTCTCGGGGAATTTCTGGACGGTCTGACCTACCCCCTGTACTATCTGGATTTTGAGACATACCAGCAGGCTGTTCCCGGGTTTGACGGCGTGAAGCCTTATATGCAGATCCCATTCCAGTATTCTCTCCATATTCAGAGAGAAATGGGGGCAGAGCCGGAACACTGTGAATTTCTGGCAAAAGAGGGTACGGATCCCAGAAGAGCCCTGGCAGAACAGCTTTGCAGGCAGATTCCCGGGGATGTCTGCTCCCTGGCCTACAATATGTCATTTGAAAAAACCGTGATCAGAAATCTGGCCGATCTGTATCCGGATCTGTCGGATCATCTGATGAACATCCACAGCCGTATGCAGGATCTGATGGTTCCTTTTCAACGGCAGTATTATTATTGCAGGGAGCTGCAGGGCTCTTATTCCATAAAGAAAGTTCTCCCGGCCCTGTGCGGCGGCGATCCGGAGCTGGATTATCATGGGCTGGAGGATATACATAACGGGAGCGAGGCAATGGAGGCCTTTGCAGATCTGCTCGACCGTTCCGGGGATGAGATCAGACGGATCCGGAAGAACCTTCTGGCATACTGCAGGCTGGACACCCTGGCCATGGTGAAGATACTGGCGAGGCTGTATGAAATGACAAGATAGAAAACAGGGCAACATTGCGGACCCTCATATGATAATATGGATGCAGAAACAGATTATGCCGCAGGGTTGAAATTTTTGAAGGTTCCATGTATGATAAAAAGAGAAAATCCGACAGCCGCAGACAGGTTTCGACACATGGGCAAAAGGACAGGCTGCGGATTTACAGGCAGAGATAATTCAAAAATACTTTGAGGAGGACAGAGCATATGACGGAAGCACAACAGGAGGCGAGAAAGAAGTCTGCTGAAAGCGGGAAGATCAGGTGGATAAAGGATCATTGCCTGCGGACAAAGGATGGGAACGACCCTTATGTCTTTATCAGCTATAAGTCTGATGATTATGAACAGGTGCTGGAAGGTATTGTATACGAAGTATGCCGAAAATATAATTTAAGAGTGTATTTTGATACGGCCTTTGATGATGAATCAGAGTCCTGGATCAAGCAGTTTTACGGCAATATGTGCAATGTAAAATGTAAGGCTATGGTGGCGTTTATCAGCAATAAGTATTATTCAAGCTACGCCACTCTGCTTGAAATGATGGCAAGGATGACAAGAAAAGCCGGCGGCGATATGAAGTTTGATTCCCTGCCTTTTGTGCCCATCAACCTGGAGGATATTGTTGATATAAAAAGCGAAAAGAATACCGGACTTGGCACAGAACGTTTTTCGGATGCGAAAATAAATAAACAGGCAGGGACGGAACTGAAGCTGTTCAACAAGATTTTTAAAGAAATTACAGATGACAGACGATTACGTGAGTTAAAATATATATATGACAGGGAGAGTGACTCAGAACTCTATGAAGAAAAAACGGCGGATGACTCGGCTCACGGCGATATGTATCTGAATGAGACACAGTGCCGGGCAATCATGAAGAAGGTCTGTCCTGACAACAATAATAATGACGGCAGGAACAAGGATTTTGTAGAAGTGATACACGATAAACTGAAACATCTGACAGGCGTTTTCGGACCTCCCATAAAGCCCGACGATGAGACTGAGGGCGGGGGCTCAGGCCCGATAGATCCTGATGGTCCGGGGACACCACCTTCCCCTGATCCGGAACCTCTGACCGATACGATCACTTTCAAAGACTTTTTAAAGAAATACAATAACAATAATTTTAAAAAAGGCACCTTCACAAAATTCCGGTTAGTCGGAAAAGACAGATATGCAGACTACACGACGGAGTTTTATGATTCCAGCTTTGATCTGACATGGGATTTTGTGATGAAGATTTTAAAGGAAAAAGGCGAGGAATACATTCATTTTGTAAATGGAAAAAATTCCGAAGTTAAAAATCCTCCTTTTATTACAAAGGAAGATCATGAAGCCAGAAAAGCCGGAAATAATCCAGTAACATACCGGCAGATCGAACTTCCCGGACTGAGCGGCTACAGCATGAACCGTCATTACGGACAGTATGGCTGGGTCGATCAGGTACTGAGGAGACGGATGATGGAACTGGGACTGCCTCTGGACGCCTTTTTCTTTGAATATGTAAAGGATGGGACAGGAGATATTCTGCCGCCTGCCGTAGAAGAGGGAGGAGATGATAAGACCGGGAACCAGGGCAAAGAGACAGGATCCACAGACGGCGGTTCTGTGGAAACCTACTGCTACCAGAAAGCCCGGATAACCTATGATGCCCGGAAGGAGACATTTACCATCCTGTCCGGAAGCCTGATCAAAGCAGAACCGACCTCCCAGCGCTCAAAGTCGGCGGGCCTGATGGAGGTGTATACGAATTATTTGAAGAGCGGAAAGCTGAAGCCCAGCCAGAGAGCTTCGGGATATATGGAAGTGCTGGAGGATATGCCTGCAGGCAGCAGCCCGTCAGGGGCAGCCAAAATGGTAAGCGGGAACTCTGTAAACGGAAATCTGGCACTGACAGAGATAAATTTGAAGAAGAATTTCGGGCAGCTCCACGGCGCAGGGGAAAGCGGGGCCTCGGGCACGAAGACCAATGCCATTGACGACGAACATAAATTCGGACTGGGAGGAATTGTATGACAAACAGTCAGATCGAGCAGATTGTCACGGACAGCCGTTTTCAAAAGCTGAAGTATCTTCAGGAAAAGACGAATATTTTTACGATTGTAGGACAGACTCATACGGAGCACTGGCACAGTTCTTTTATCAGCTGGCTTCTGGATCCCCATTCCAGCATGTGTCTGGGACATTATGCCCTTGCCAGGCTTCTGAATATTTATCTGAGCAAGGCGGAAGATACGGATTTTACGCTGAAGGATCTGTACAGACTTGATCTGAACCGGGTACATTTTCAGACGGAAAAGACATTTATGCTTGACGGCGCGAAAAAGAGGTCTGTCGATGTCTACGGAGAGAGCGACGAGGTGATCATCGTCATAGAAAATAAGGTAAAAGCCGGAGAAAATTTCAACGGCTCCGATGTGGGTCAGACACAGGACTACTATGACTACATCGAAGAGCACAAGAAAGAAGGACAGAGAAGCTTTTATTTTTTCATCACTCCCAGCCCCAGGCAGAATGCGTTTCACAGGAAATATATGCAGATTACCTACCAGGAAATGTATGACTGCATTATAGCCAAGTGCATCGAACATCCCCGGCTTGGCGCAGACAGCAGATATGTGCTGGAGCAGTATGCCAATAATCTGAGGGAAACCGTAAACCGTTCGCCCATGGCCCTGGTAAACATGGAAACGTGCGAGAAACTGTACAGCGATTATAAAGGGACATTTGACGAGATTTTCCAGACAGTGGAGCAGACTGTAAACACAGCAGATGACAGCAACATTTCCTGTGTATTCTATCACCGGTATCCGTCCGTATTGGACGAAATCTTTCTGTCCGTGGACAATTATGGAAGAACGCCCAAGTCCCTGCAGGAGAGGAGTACGGTAACCTTTGACGATCTGTACAAGAGCGGCAAAATTCAGGCCGGAACCCGGTTTACGATGGAATATGCCGGTGTTCTGTATTACGCAGTCGCAGAGCTTATCGGGGATGTCTGCTATCTGAAAGTGCTGGATGAAAAAGGAGAGCCCTTCATCGATCAGGAGGGCGCAAAGATAGGTTATTACAAAACATCCTCACAGGCGGGAATTGACCTGATTAACCGGAACCGGAGGCTGAATGGCAGTGAGGAGACGATAAAGTCTCTCAACGGCCCGGCTTACTGGAAGCTGGAGGACGGGAGAAGCTTAAAGGAGCTGATGGCGTCTCTGTAGGCTGTTTTGATATGTAATATCGTACTGGAAACAGGGCTTCCCGGCTCTGCCGTCATCATGGGCGGGCCGGGGAGTTAAATCATTCCTTTGGACAGATGTAGCGGGGCAGCGATTATCCATGGACGTGAAGAGCGGAGTTCTGAAAAATCGCTGGTCCATATTTTTTCAAAAAGATTTAAGGTTTCATCATTCAGCTGAGTCCCGATTCGTTTGGCGGCATAGGCACTGTTCCCGGTTCCTGAAAAATACCAGATTGAATATGGGAAAACAATATTGACAGAGCAGTTCATTTTATCACCATGGAAATCTTTGTAAAAATTACGATAACACGTAAAAGCGTCTGCTATACTATTGCATGTAAGGCAGTCGCTTTGAAAATGAATTGTAAATTTATGAAAAAGGGGTATTTAGACATGAAAAAATACGAGCTGACTCAGTCCCATTACGATGAACTGAAAGAAGAACTGAACTACTGCAGAACCACCGGCACCGATGAGGTGAAGAAAATGATCGATGTGGTGCGTCGTCTTGGCGACCTGGCGGAAAACGAGGCATTCGACTATGCGAAAGAGGTAGAGTATTGTCTTAGCCTCTATATCGAAGAGGTGGAAAAAATCTTACAGCAGGCTGTCATAGCGGATAAATCTGTTGTCGATGGAGATGTTTTTTAAGATACAATGGTTCATAAGGAAATGTGACTGTTCCGTATAGACGGTATCGGCTATACCATATATCCCGGTGAGTGGATCCGTACTGTGCCGGACTACAACTGCCCGTGTCAAAAAGATACGGACTTTTCTTTATCTATTGACCTTTTAGGTATAAATATTGTAGTATGGAGGTGGAAGAAGTGGGGCGGCATTTGACCCGGAAAGGGATTATAAGTATTTGCCAGTTATGGTCCTTATAGCTTTTGTGATGCTGATGTTCTTCCTTTTGAAGATTAGTCAATCCAATTTGAACAGGCATCAAAAAACTGTTTTCTTTTTCTTTGTTTCACTGGCGGTGATGCTGTGGATCGGATGGGTCGGCGTGACATTAAGCCGGTGGTTTGCCCTGGGCTTTATGGGGTTAGTCTGTATCACCTGGTTTTTGATAAACCTTGTCTGTATTTATTTGCACCAGAGGCAAGTGGTAACCCGATGGAACACGGCCTATGCAGCATGGAAATCCGGGGGCAGTGCAGAGGACTATCTGAAAGAGATAGAACAGTATGAAGTGGAATTAAAAAATGATACCGGCATCATGCTTGTATATGGCGGCATTCCTTTAAACGATTATATTTCGGTACATAAGATTTCCCTGCTGAAAGAAATGGGACGGAACCAGGAATGCCTTGCTCTGCTGAAAAGTATCCAGCCTCAAATTCAGAATCCGGAAGTACAGAAAACCCTTTTAGAGATGGAAACAGAACTTTCAATTTGTCCCAAAGCAAATGATTACCACCAGAAAGGTGAAAGGAGAATGGGGCAGATATGAAAGTAAAGATTATGCGCCATGTTGTTTCTTTATGTTGGGTAACAATAGCTGCGCTATTATTGACTGGCTGTAATCCGGCAGCAGGTGCAACAGAATATGAAGTAATATATCCGTCCGGTTATAGCAGGGATTCCTATGTTTATGATGAAAAATCTCCCATTGAGGGAAGTTCTTGTTATCTTCAGTGGGAAGAAGCGGATGATTACAAGAAAACCTATGACTATGATATACATATTCTGGATGAAAATGGTTCTGAATTATATGAATATCCCGATATGGGGAGCAAAGCGATGCGTGGGAGCGTGCAAGAAGATGGTAAAGCCTGGGTTTGCGCGGAGCATTGGACGGCTCCACACCACAATGGCTATGTGGAAGGCTGGCTGAAAGAAAGCGATCTGCTCTTGATTGATCTGAGTGGTGGCGAGATCCTGTTTCAGGACAAGGCAGGAGAGAATGAATTTTACATCACCTCAAATGGAACGCGATGCTACTTCTATCTTCCCGGAAAAGAAGAAAGGGAGAAGCTGTTCGGATTGATAAAGATACCTGCGGAAAATGCGGTAATTTATTACCGGGATACTTCGGACTGGACGCGGAAACACATGGTTTACACATTTGATTATGTGGCAGAGCCTGATATTGATACAAGTAACGGAGTTTCAACACGTATCAAATTTTATATATCTGAAAACCAGCTTAAAGTGGCATGGACATCTTATGAATCGGTCGGCAATGGGGATTGGGAGTACCTGGAGAAAAAGGCTTATGAGATCTCACTTGCTTTTGATTCCCTTCCTCCGGTATTGGAAGAGATCTGGAAAAGGGCGGCATGCACAGAGGCGATCCATAAGGTACAGGATAAGTGGATCAGGCCGAAAGATTTCGATAATTGGGACTGGTTAAGGGACAGCGATTACCTGGCGATCCTGATTGACCTTGAAAAACGGCCCTCTGGTCTTCATAGCTGGCTGGGGATGGATATAAGTTTTTATGCTTAATACCTCCGACAATATGGTTGTCGTTATGGACTGCGGCGACCTGGAAGTGCTTTATGGAGCCGCCAGCGAGACAGGATATAAGAAACTGATGGAGGTCATGGAAGGCCTTGGAGAAGGGATATGAGGCAAGAAAAGGGGAATAAGGATGAGTTTTCAGGATGAGATGAAACAGATATTTTTACGCGTTGCCGCAGGAAAAATGGAACCGGAAGAATGGGAAGTATGGTGGAACAGCAACAGGCTCAAGCTGGAAGAGTCCCTCAACCGGGGAGACAGAGGGCGGATGATGCCGGCCTTGTGGAACGCCAATTATTATTGGATGGCAAAGACACAGAGCGGTGTTGCTTATTATTTTCATGCCCAGGGACGTCCGGTAAAGGTTTCCGATTATTATGAGAAGAAGATGCAGGAAGAGGAAATGCGTGAAAGACAGAAAGCCATGGAAGGCTATCATAAGGATACCGCATCTGCCAGACAGCGGTGGGAGGCATATCTGGAGAGCCATCCCACATCTCCCGTCATTTTTGACTGGAAAAGCCTGCTGGGGACACCGACCGGGCAGAAACCGGCAAAGGATTTTCCCTATAAAAACGCAAGGACAACGGAACAGTGGAAGGAGTGCGGGGAAGAACTGAAGCTCCGCCTGAAGGAAAACCTGCAGGCAAAGATCGCTCCTGTCACAAAAGCATACAATATGAAAAAAGCAGGCCCTAAGACCTTTGTGCGGGAGAAGAACGGCCTGGTATCCCGTATCCAGTTTATCGGCTATTTCAGGGGCGGCGGATACGAGGCGATGATCTGTTATCTCTGTCCCCTATATGCCGTACAGTATGGGATCTTAGGCTTGCCGGGCCACATCTGCCAGGGGGAGAATTTTCAAAGGATGCACAAAGACTGGGGAGTGATCCAGTATGGCATGGAAGCTGTGGATGCTGTCATGGTGGAGCGTATCAACAGAAAATTTGATGATATCCTGATATTCCTGGCGGACAGCGTGCTGTCGGAGTGGCAGAAGATCGACAGCCTGGAGACATATTTTGCGAAAGAACGCCGGGATTATCTGAAAGCCACCGGGACAGGCCCGAAAGATCCAAGGACCGGAAGGCCCATGTGGGACCTGGATTCGGGAGGAAAGGAAGATCCATGGAGGGCGGACGACTATCTGTCTGGCGTGTGGGACCTGCTGAACGGAAAAGAAACGGAAGGGTACGCGCATCTGGAAAAATGCGTGAGACACAATACCAGTTATATGAAAGATCACCTGAAGGAGTTTCCCAATGCCTGCAATGACCCGAGAGATGCCATGGCGGTGATGTACCGCAACGCGCAGCTGTTTCTTGGGACAAGGGAGATCCCGGATGCAGAGAAACGGCGTGATAAGTTTCAGGAGACTTATGAAGAAGTATGCCGGTTTATGCGGTATTACCACGGTCTGGCGAAAAAGACGGAAAGGGCCTGAGAACAGAGGGGATACCGGAGGTGCTTTTTCTGTTGGAGGTTTCTGTATGCGGGCTGGCTGTGAAAACAGTGCTTGACAATTGGTGTGTTATCCTGTAGAATCTATCTTCAACTGGAATTTGTACTGCAGGTTTGAGTTAGGAGGACATTATGAATATTGAACATTTGAAGGATAACGGGATTGATATTGCAGTCGTTTCCGGTGACGAGGTGGTAATTGTTGATATGCAGTCGGCTCTGGATCTGGCGATGACTGTGAAGTATGAGACAGGGGCGGAGCGGATAGTTATTGATAAGTCTGTGATATGCGGGGATTTTTTCATCCTCAGTACGGGTATGGCGGGTGAGATTCTCCAGAAGTTTATGAATTATCATGTGAAGGTGGCTGTTTACGGGGATTATTCGCATTATACCAGTAAGCCGCTGAAAGATTTTATTTATGAGTCGAACCATGGGAAGGACTTTTTCTTTGTATCAACGAAGGAAGAGGCAGTGCAGAGGTTGACAGGGACACAATAACAGACGGGTACAGATTCCGGTTTTCTGTGGATTGATTCTGTATGGGAGGCATCTCTTCGGGGGGTGCTTTTTATCTTTTACTCCGAATGAATTCCAAGACTTCTTTTTTCCTGCCATGTTCCAATATATATTCAACAACATTGTGTTTTTTAAGCACCTTTTGTATCAGTGTTTTGTCGAGTTGTTTAAATACATCTATTGCATTTCGCTTTGTCAATGCATTGATTTCCTTTAAGAGCAGGGTATCTTGCTTTTTTCTATCTGCATCTTCTGGAGGATAACCAATACCAAATTCATCCTCAAATAATTTTTCTAAGGTACACTGTAAATTGATTTCTCCAGCCCAGCCAAAATTCAATCCCAAAGGAACAGACACAGAATTTCCGTCATTAATTCTTCCAAACAAAAATGCATCTTGTGGATTTTCCACATATCCACAAATTACATCAGGAAGACTGTTACAGGCAATCATCATTCCTTGTCCTGAAGAACATCCTGTCACAACAAAATCAATTGATTTGCTTGACAAAAGCATACTAATCATTACTGCAATCTCTATGTATGAAAAAGAACAGGATTCATCCTCATAGCAGCCAAAATTAATCACTTCATACCCATGTTTTTCTACTGAGTTTGCAGTGCAATGGTATAACAATTTATTTTTCTTCGCCTGAGAAGTCGCTTGAATCACTCCGATTTTCATATATTATCTCACCTTCCAAATACCGATCGTACATAATTATACCATGGTTTGTACAATTCCAAAAGCAAAATATTTAAATTGTAAAACTTAATAATCATACCTCACTGCTGCGTCTTTATCATCTGTTTGTGCGGAAGATTGACGGACTCAGAATACCACGCCGACGAACCAGCGGAGGATACCGATCAGCACATTGATGCCGACATAGCCGGTCAGGAAGCCCAGGACCACTACGAGCCCGCGGCCAATGAGAAAACCGATGGCATAGAGAAGCTCGTCGATGTAGAATCCTTTGGAACCACGCTTGAACATAAGATCACCTCTTTCATCTTTTTTTCATCGTTATTTCCCGACGCCGTACATGGACATCCCGTCCACGCGGTCCCTGACGGTAGAGCCGCGGCCGGCGAGAACGGAGGCCGGGACATCTTCGCCGGGGACCTCGGACATGGCATGGCTGGAAGAGACCTGGATATCCATGTCAGGCCAAGAGGTGGCCGCGGGCTGTTTCGCAGAGGCGGAAATAGCATCCGCACTGGCAGGTCCGCCGCATGCGCGCAACAATCCCTCTGTCTTCCGGCCCCACCATGCCGTTGATTTCCGGGGGCGTGCCTTACTGAAAATAAGTATAGCAGGTTAGCCCATATGTTTTCGTAAAAATTACGAATTTTTACCGTTGCACGGCTTTCGCTTATCATGATTCTGATCGCTGCTCTGGAATAAATTATAAAAATAAGAACATAAGTTCGGCTTTTTATCTATACAAATTTAACGATTTGTGGTAAGATGAAAATGCTTTTTGTGCTTTTTTTCTATATGGAATTACGGAGAGGTGCGCTGAGTTATAAAAAAGGAGATCTTCTTATGAAAAACATAAGTTCGGAAGCTGAAAAAATAATGATTGAACGTTTTGGAAAAGATACGGTTATTGTGCTGGCAACAGTTGAGGACGGAATTCCATATGTAAGAAGTGTAAATGCATACTATGAAAATGGAGCATTTTATATTATTACATATGCACTTTCAAATAAAATGAGACAAATAGAAAATAATCCAGTCGTTGCAATATCAGGCGAGTGGTTCACAGCACATGGAAACGGTATTAATCTGGGCTGTTTTAAGAGAGAAGAAAATCAGTTGACTGCAGAGAAACTGAAAAAAGCCTTTGCTGAATGGATTGATAACGGACATAATGATTTTGATGATGAAAACACTATAATTTTATGTGTGAAATTAACGGACGGATTGTTATTATCGCATGGAACCAGATATGAGCTTTAACTTCAAAAATAGCAAACATACAAAGCGGAGATACTTTTTATATATTGAAAATTGGAACCGGTCTGCTTTATGCTACTGACAAAGACGGCTGCAGGGAGCGACTTTCATGAAATGGTTACAGACTGGTCTGGCTTTTCATGTGGGATTTTAGGAACAAGCCGGCAGGACGAGAAAATGAGAAAGCTGGCAGGGGAGCAGATGATGAGAAAAAATAACAGAACAGGAAAACGGCTGCGGCTGACACCTCTTATATTGGGAGGCTATGCTGCATTTTTAGGTTTTGGTCTGGCAGCCATAGGTCTTTCTGAAATGAAGGATGGGATCGGCATTGTCCGGCTTCTGATCGGGCTTGGCATGGCGGGGTTTGGCTTGCTGGGGATATGGGATGGGGTGCGTGATCTGGTGGGGCCGGATAAAAAACATAAGCAGGCACCGGCCATCCAGTTTATTCTTACGGACATATCCGGAAACAGGACGTCCAATGTTACGGTGGAGGCTTTACAAAAACAGATGGAAAGCCTGATGGGAAGTGATAAAGGGGGCGTTTTCAGACTCCAGATCCTGCCGCCTTTTGCCGTACAGGAGACAGGGAATATAAGCCAGATTTTCTGCATGCATCACCAACTCTTTCGATTAACAGTATTTTTGGACGAATCGAAAGGCGGATATGAATCGTACCATAAAAGCGCGGAGTTTGACGAGGCGAAGGACTGGTTTGAAAAACTCCTGACTGGCAGCGCTGATCTTTCGGGGTGGAAAAAAATAGAGAATGGATATGACGATGAGAAGGAAAACAGCGGGGAAGAGGACACCGAATGGGAGGAAAACAGCATCTGTCCAGGCGAAACGGAGGACAGCCCGGAAGATACAGATGAGGCATCAGAGACGGCTGCTGATTTTGACAAACCAGACTCTTTGATCAATACAGAAGAAACTGGGTTGGGGAAAAGCGAAGCCGATACCCGGCAGACTGAGGAACACATAAACTCTTTCTGGCAGCAGCTTCAAAGAGAACAGAAAGGCCAAATGCGTAACTGGCGCCAGCTTCTGGTGATTTTTGGAGAGAGCTGGCATGATGAACATGCCTTTTTCTCCGTCAGGGATGTGGAACTGGCCATTGACGGCATCCATGAGGGAACATATACAAAGGCAGTCCTGGAATGGGGAACACAGGCGCTTGATTTCTTTCCCGGCGTTCAGAATGACCTGATGGTAATCTGGTGTACCAATAACACGGGAAAAGGGGTCACCAGGTTTCTGGCGAAAGAAGGAACGGTGACACAGGTGAAATTCTGGCTGGTCAACTATTTGAATTCCGGTGTTTTTGAAGAAATAAACAGCTGGGCTGATATTACCGGCCAGATAGAAAAAGCAAACAGAAAGGGAAAAAAGAAACATGGGTAAGTATTTTAGCGATGTGGTGGATAAGGCCATTGAGGATCTTTATTATTGCTGTGATAACGACAAGGCAAAAGCGGCGGCGGACGCATTATTGCTTGCGGCAAAGGAAGATGATGGGGATGCCTGCTATATCCTCTCCCGCTGCTTTTCCGGCTCCTGTTACAGTTGGGAATACCATCCCTTTGAAGAAAACGAGGCAGCGGCCTATGCCATGCTCCATCAGGCGATCTCCCTGGGCAGCGCCGCTGCGGTTCTGGGGGCGCTGCGTATGGATATGCTGACACCGGAGCTTAAGGAGATCATGCCTTTTGAGAGCATAAAAGAAGCATGGGATGTGATCTATGAAAAAGCCGAAAACGGCTGCGCTTTCTGCCAGTACATGATTGGGAACACCTATTATTTTCTGGACATCATAGAGATCGAA
>Ga0137306_100887_pt2 | contig 35680 bp, 29 predicted proteins | sample Inofroosms_March_FD_97187 | JGI IMG/M metagenome (GOLD analysis project Ga0137306, IMG submission 97187) | Mouse cecal microbial communities from Vienna, Austria - N-Acetylneuraminic and N-Acetylglucosamine D2O microcosms_March | ecosystem: Host-associated > Mammals > Digestive system > Large...
GCAAACAAATCCACAAAAGCTCCCATCCCGGCCTGTTGCCTGCGGAAATCACAGAGATGAATTTTTTTGATCCGCTCTGCCAATATGGCAATCCAATCTTCCGGATATCCTACATACATGATATTGCCTACGTCAAAATAAGCATTCACATACTCCGATCCTACCTCATCCAACAACCGTCTCATCTCCAGCGGCGACAACAAAAACCGGTTCCATACATTCTCAATCCCAATATGCACCTTCGCCTGTTCTGCAAATGTTGCCAGCTCCCGAAAAACCTTCACGCACCGCTCGTACGCCTTATCATATCGCACTCTCTCCTGCCGGACGGCAAAATCACACCCCACATAGCCAGGAACCACCAGAATCGTATCCGCTCCCATCAGCGATGCACAATGAATCTGCTTTTTCACGATATCCATACCTTTTCTGCAGACTGTGCTGTCTTCTGATACCAAATTATTCTCCCATAATGACCAAACCCCTACACTCGGAATCTCCAGTCCCAGCTCTTGTGCCAGATGGCGAATGTTCATAATCTCCTGATCTGTACTGTCATGTCTTAAATAACCTCCGTCACTTAAGACCGGCTCCACCCCGTCATATCCAGCCGCCTTAATTACTGGAAATATTTCCTCTAGCCTGGCATCCTCAGAAAAAGAGAACATACTGAATCCTGTTTTCATTACCCCTTCCCCCTTTCCGACCGTTCGCCAGGGCTTCTGTAATCAACTCTTACCACTTCTCCTGTCTTTAGCGACACTCTCAAAGCCTCTATCGTACAAAGTACCTCTCGCACTTGTTCCATAGAAATCACATCAGAATCTCTTTTCTCTGCAATACACTGGACAAAATGCTCTAATTCAATCGTATAGGGATCCCGTTCCTCCACTGGAAGCTCAGCGATTTTTCCCTTTTCATAGACAGCCGTTCTCCGTTGAGAAGATTCCCGATTTTCTAAATTTGCCCCGGATCGCATCGCATACTCATACGTCTGGCGGCTCCCTGCCAGACGAAGCTCCATTGTAAAGGGATACCCCTTTTCCATCTCAATTACTCCCTGAACCGAAGCTGAAATTCCCGATGGAAAACGTAGCGTACTACTAACAAAATTCCAGCATCCATCCGCATTTTGTTTTCCTGCCGCATATACGCTTTCTACCTTTCCTAACATCCAGCACAAAAAGTCGATATCATGCAGATGAAGATCCAACAAACCGCCGCCGCTGTTCTGGGGCAATCTGTACCAGGAACTCCAGGCTGGATGCTCGGAAAGGCGGGCGGCAAATACATAGTTCAACTCTCCCAGCTCTTTGCTCTGGTATCGTCTCTTGGCCTCCACATATTCCGGCCAGAAGCGGAGCACCTGTCCTACCATCATTTTCACTCCGGCCTTTTCTGTTTCTGCGATCATTCTGTCCAGGGAATCTACACTAAGCGTCACCGGCTTTTCACAAAAAATGTGTTTTCCCTTTTGAGCACTCCTGATCGTATATTCTTCATGAAGATAGGTAGGCAGACAAATATCTGCCACATCAAACGTTATCTTTTCTGCCATTTCCTCAAAGTCCGTAAATGCAAGACAGTCTGTTTTTATCGCAAATTCTTTTGCCAACTGCTCATTTTTATCATATACTGCCACCACTTCTGCGTCCTTAATATCATTGTACGCGTCGGCATGATTCTGTCCCATGAATCCGGCTCCGATAATCGCTATTTTAATCATGCTCACACCTCCTCCTATTTTTTCTTCATATTATTGATATTACTAAGTACTACGGCACTGACGATAATTCCGCCTGTAATGATTGTCTGAATATACGTTTCTACCTGCAAAATATTCATAGCATTGCTGATTACTCCCATCAGTACGCATCCCAAAAACGCTCCGGATATGGTTCCTTTTCCACCATCAAAGGTAACTCCCCCAATGATGGCGGCAGTAAGTGCACTGGTCTCATAACCGGCACCGGCATTCGCTGTAATGGAATCGATTCTCGCAGAAAAAATAATCGCGGCAATTGAACAGAAAAAACCAGCAATTCCATAGATAAAAATCTTATATTTCATGACATGAATTCCTGATAAAAATGCATTCTTTTCATTTCCTCCAATAGCCACAATACGTCTCCCAAACCGAGTCCGATTCATCAACACATAAGATACCACTACCATAAATATGAGCACAAAAAGCATCACAGGAAACACATCAAACAGACGCGTCTTCCCCACCGCATTGAAAGCTCCCCCAAAGCTCATGATTCGTCCTCCGGAGATAGTCAGTGCGAGCCCGTAAAACACTTGGCTCGTTCCCAGAGTAATAATCAAAGGAATACATTTACTCTTAGCAATCACCGCTCCATTCAGCAATCCGCAAGCAATGCCTACCATTACTCCCACAGCTACCGCTGTCAACACATTTCCCCCATCCCCCAAGATTCTGGCCATCACCACTCCTGAAAGCACCATAATATTGCCAATGGACAGATCGATTCCGCCGCCAATCAGCAGCATACTCATCGCCATAGTCAGGATACCGATAACGGAAATCTGCTGAAAAATGGTAATCAGATTTTTCACCGCAATAAACCGGGGATTAATTATGGAAACCACTGCCACAATCAGCAAAATCACCAGGGCCAGCAGAATCCTCTGGTCTTTCAGCAACTTTTTCTTATGCTTCATCTTTCCCGCCTCCTAAAGCCTCTTTTATGATCTCCTGTTCTGTGATTCTTTCTTCTGTGAGCTCTGCTTTGATAGCGCCATCCCGGATCACCAACACCCGGTCACTCATAGAAATCAATTCTGGCATATCTGAACTGATCATGATAATGCATTTTCCCTGCTTCGTAAGTGCAGACATCTGCTTATAAAACTCTGCCTTAGCATTGACGTCAATTCCTCTTGTCGGCTCATCAAAAATATAGATTTCCTGTTCAGCAAACAGCCATTTTGCCAGAACCACCTTCTGCTGATTTCCACCAGATAGATACACCACCTCCGTCCATACATCAGGAACTTTGATTCGCAGCTTTTCTACCAATGGTTCAATCAGAGCTGGATGTTTGCGAATATTGACAAAAAATCCCTTGATTTTCCTTCCCAATCCCACAATCGTCGCATTCTCCAGCACACTGCCGCCAAGCATCAATCCCAGTTCTTGCCGGTCTTCCGTGATATGGGCAAAACCATGCTCAATACTCTCTGCCGGATTCCGAATCTCCACATTTTTTCCATTTACCAGAATCTCTCCGCCCCACCGGCGATCTGCTCCAGTAATCGCTCGTACAATCTCCGTCCGCCCCGCCCCCACCATGCCGGCCATACCAAGGATCTCTCCTCTGCGCACCGAAAAGCTAATCTTTGGACTATTTTTTGCAATCTGAAGCTCCCGAATCTCCAACATCACATCCCCTATTGGATGATGCTCCTTCTGGTAGAAGGTATCCACCGGACGGCCTACCATATCGCGCGTCATCGTTGATATCTTGATATCTCGGTTGGGATTCTCATAAGTATTGATGACAGCCCCATCCCGAATTACCGTAACCCGATCTGCAATCTGCCGGATTTCCTCCAGAAAATGAGAAATATAGATAATGCCGATTCCCTTAGCCGCAATGGTCCGTACCAGTTCCAGAACCTTAGACGCATCCTCCACATTGAACATGGAAGTCGGCTCATCCATAATCAAAATCCTTGGCTCTACAGAAAGTGCTTTTAAAATTTTCACAAACTGCTGATCGGATACGGATAGATCCTCAATTTTAACTAGCGGATCAATCTCGATATTCAGCTCCTCCATCTGTCTTGTAGTTTCACTGACCATAGTCTTAAAATCTACAAACCCCAGAGAATTCGTTTTTTCATTCCCTACATAAATATTTTCTGCTACATTCATGCTGGGCACCAAATCATTTTCCTGATATACGATATTGATTCCTAATTCCTTAGACAGAACCGGATTCAGCGTCTTGTATGTCTGCCCATCCATAAAGATACTTCCTCCGCTGGGAGTATAAGCGCCACTCAGTATTTTCATCATCGTTGACTTTCCTGCCCCATTCTCTCCCACCAGGCAGTGCACTTCCGACGGATACAGATCCAATGTAATGCCGGACAGGGCATATACGCCAGAAAATTCCTTGGTGATATCCTGCATTTTCAGGATCGGTGTCCTTTTCTCTGTCATATTCATTCCATCACCTCCAGATATCCAAAAAGGCTGCCGCGCAAACCCTGCCGGCAGCCTTTGCTTTACTGTCCTGATTTTCGATTATTTGTAAACGAAATTGTAAGCTGCTTCATAATTGTCCCAGGCAATAAACTCATCCAGCTTATCCGCCGACACCGGAATAACCGGAAGCGATACAAACTTCTCCGGAGTCTTTCCCTCTACCACCGAATCGTACAAATTCTTAAAAGTCTGAACTCCTTGAATCGAGACGGAAGCGGTCATATTGGCAGCCTCAATCCCATCCACCAACATCTGATATCCGTCTGGTGATCCTCCCGTGGAAACGATCGGAATATCATCCATCCCTGCATCCTTAAGCGCTTGGAAACATCCTTGCGCCATCATATCGTTGTTGGCAAAGATATAGTCGAACTCCTCTCCGGTGGAGATAAAATCTGTGGTCACATTGTAGGCTTTATCCGTCAGCCAATCGCCATGAAGGGTAGCCACGACTTCCACCTGATCTCCCAACTCCGCCAGAGCGCGATCTACACCCTCCTGATATTTCTCATAGACACCCGCTCCCTGCTGTCCCGCACAGAAGAACACTTTTGCTCCCGGCTTGTTCTCTGCAATATACTTGATGGCCGCATAACCGATCTGATCATATTCACAGGCCACAGAAGCAATATAATCGCCCGGATCCTCAATATCCATGGCAAAATTTTCTACGGTCACCGGAATTCCCGCTTCATTTGCCATCTTAACCAGCTGTGCTCCTTGCTCCGTGGAAATGGGGAAGATAGAGATACCATCTACCTCCTGTTGAATCAAAGATTCCATCGCTGTCACCGATTCTTCCAAACTGTTCTTCGAATCCAAAACAATGGTCTTGACCTCCACATCTGCCTGACTGGCCGCATACTCAAAGGCTTTTGACGCATACTCATTCCAGATATCCGTCATATCATAGGCAATATAACCAAAAGTATAACTATCCTTTTTCTCTGTATCTGCTGCTTCTGCCTGAGTCTCTTTTCCCTCAGCTTTGGTTTCCTCTTTGGCGCTTTCCGCCTGAGTGGGAGCCGGCGCCGCCGTCGTGGACACCGCCTCCTGTTTGCCACCACACGCCACCAAAGCCAATGTCATTGCACCAATCATCAATACTGCTGTCAATCTTTTTACCTTTTTCATAGAAATCCTCCTTCTTATTTCGAAACACCGCCATTGGTGTTGCGCTCCTTTTTGTAAAGCTGCCGTTCACCAGTGTTTTGGCAGCCAGCCATCCTACAACTCCATTCCCAAACTTTTCAGATATTCTGCTGAATCCCGGACCGCCCGATTCACCGCCTCTAAGCTTTCTGGCCCCTCTGGTGTAAATTCAATTTCAATACTGAATGGACATGCATTACCAACTCTCTCAAGCTTCTCAAAAATCTTCGGAAAACCTACCACTCCCTTTCCTAATGCCGGAAAATTCCATTCTTTTGGTTCTCCCGCTTTATCCTTCAGATGCATGTAACGAATATCTCCGATACAGCTTTCCATATCCAAAACCGGATCTACGTTACCATAATAAATCACATTAGCTGTGTCATAATTGATTCCTACTCTGGAAGAATCCACCCGATCGGTAATCCCCTTCAATACCGCTCCTGTAGCATGCTCCCCATGACTTTCCAACACCAACGTCATCTCATGCTCCTCCAGATAAGGCAGCAACATACGGATGTGTTCTGCCACCAGTTCATCCGAACCCTTATCCTTATCCTCCAGATGCGCTTCCCCTACAGAAGATACGATATAATCACACCCGAAGAATGCTGCCAACCGGATATTCATGATAAAATCTAACAGCCGTTCCTTATCCATTAAGTTACAATGTCCACTCATGGCAAACGGTATCAGCCACAGACGTTTCATGTGTTCTTTTACTTGAACCAGATACGCAAAAGACTGACTTGGAAATACGTGCTCCGTCCATCCCTTTGTCGCTGTCAGCTCTACATAATGAAACCCTGCCGCTGCAATGCCTTCTAGCGCATCTTCCATGTTGTATCCATGGTAACAGTTCGAATTGACGCCTATGATTCTTTTCATCGCCCGCTCCTTTCCCTTCTGACAGCCATTCTAATCGCCAAAACCACTGTCACTTTTTGCATGTTTCCCCTTTTCTTTTACTCTTTTAATTAATATAGAAAAAGCTTCCCGCTCATCTCCTCCATAAAATTATAATGGGTATCCAGATAATACTTGGCCGCTCCCCGGAATATGGCATCCTCCCGAAGCCTGGTAAAACGAATATCCACATCCTCCACAAACTGCCGGAAGCCCACCTCTCCCAAATTGCTCCGGATACGACTCAGATACATCTCTCCAAGCTTTCTCCCCATCCCACCAATGATGATCGTATCTGGATGAAACATGGTGATCAAATTACCCAGCGCAAAGCTGAGATCATCCGCTAAATCACACAGCAGAGCAGATGCCCCCGGCTTTCCTTCCCGGGCCAGCTGTGCCACATCTTTAAACAAGATCTGTTCCAAACCTTGAAATTCTTCGAGCGCCCCCCGTTCTTCCGCCCGCTTCCGCAAAGCCATCTCTCCGATCCGGTTTTCCAGACATCCACGATTTCCACAGCTGCAAAGTTCCCCATAGCGGTCAATGGAAAAATGCCCGAACTGCGTGCCCATCCCGGTAGCCCCCATAAGAATCGCTCCATTTTGAATCAGGCTAGCACCCACACCTTCACTGATATTCAGATAAGCATAATTATTGATATCCACATCCCCAAATACATTCTCCGCATAGGCAAAGCACGCGGTATCATTAAACACAGAAAGAGGATAACCATGATCGATCTGCTGTCTCAATTCTGCCAAAATCCGGTTGTCTTCTTTCAAAGGCAACACCATGGAAATAACCCGCTTCCTCTCACTGTCCACAATACCAGGTACAATCAGACAGACTCCCAGGATATGTCTCTCTCTCCCATACCGCTCTACAAAATCATCGATCAAATCCCCAATCATCTCTGCCGGTTTCTGAAGCGGTACAGGCCCTGTTTCTTCCACCAGCTCCACCTCAAACGAAGCAGAAACCAGAGCGGTCTGTATCATGCGTTTTCGCCAATTCAACACCACAATACAATCCCGTCGATCATTGATCACCAGACTATTGGGCCTGCGGCCTTGGCTTCGGCTCTCCACCGCTCCCTCATCGATAATATATCCTTCCTGAATCAACTCCTCCACCAGCGCTGATACGGTAGTCTTACTCAGCTTTCTCAACGAAGCTAGCTGTGCCCGTGAAATTCCCGGATTCTCTGAAATCATAGTATAGAGTTCTTTTTTATTGACCGATTTAATCAGCTGCTGGTTAATCATAGCGCGATCTCCTGATATATTTAGTAAGTCCACTGAACTAATTAAAAAGATTATATCATTTCTTGCCCGTTTTGACAAGTCTTTTTATTCAAAATATACAAATCTTATAGCAATTATCGCTTCCACAAGGTATAGCGATACTGTCGCGTCTCTCTGTATTTTCTCCTCCCCCGTCAATCATACAAGCCCAGAAGAATACCCTAATAGTAAAAACATAGGAAAGCTACAGGTATTTTCTTGTGAATCAAGCCAAAATCGGAATTCACGGGACGGATATACGCGGTTATGATGGCAAAGGAATCGGCATTGCTGTACTCGATACTGGCTGTTTTCCCCACGAAGACCTGGAACATAGAATTGCCGGATTTCTGGACATGATACAAAAACGCTCTTTGCCTTATGACGATAACGGACACGGCACCCATGTCTGTGGTATCATCGGCGGTAATGGAGGTGCAAACAATGGCCTCTACTGCGGCATCGCTCCGGGCTGTCATCTGATTCCAGTAAAGGTATTGGACCGTCGGGGCAATGGCTATTCTTCAGACGTACTGGCTGGGTTGCGCTGGATTCGAGAAAATCGAGAACGTTGGAATATTCGTATTATCAATATCTCCGTTGGCTCGTTTTCTCGACGTAATATGGGAGAAAATTCTGCTCTAGTCCGTGGTGTCAATGCCGCTTGGGATGACGGTATGGTAGTTGTAGTGGCAGCTGGCAACATGGGGCCGAAAAGTGGAACCATCACCACCCCCGGCATCAGCCGAAAGGTGATCACGGTTGGTTGCTCCGATGATCATAAAGAAGTCAATGTAATGGGAAACCGGATGATCGATTACTCTGGTCGAGGACCTACCAGCGCCTGTATTTGTAAGCCAGATATTGTCGCACCAGGCGCTTCTATCATGAGTTGTGCCAATCAGCCTGGTAAATATACGGGTAAAAGTGGCACCTCCATGGCTACCCCATTGGTATCTGGCGCCATCGCTTTGTTACTACAAAAATATCCGGAGATGAGTAACCGCGATGTGAAGCTTCGTCTTCGCGATCGGGCGGTCGATATGGGATTACCCAGGAATCAACAGGGATGGGGACTTTTGGATGTAGAAAGACTTTTGATGGACGAGACAGGAATCGTTTGATAAAATAAAACAAATTATTAGGGCAGAGCTATTATGTGCTCTGCCCTAATGCCAACGTCGTATGAAACATTATCTTTTTTGTCACCGCATGGCGGTTGCAAATTCTTTCAATCAAAGTAACTACTGCCTCTCTGCCCATTTCTTCCGCATGAATACTAACCGAGGTCAGCGGCGGGGCTGTCAGCCTGCAGATGGAATCTCCGTTGACTCCTATGACTGCTGTATTTTCCGGCACCGCGATTCCATATTCCGACAACGCCTGAATCACACCAGCAGCAATGGGATCATGTGATACAAAAATCGCATCTGGAATCTCTTTCCTGGCATCCAACCAGCCACACATCATGCGATAGCCACTTTGAACGCCATAATCTCCCTCCATTTCTCCAATGTGAAGTAAATGGGTATGCTCACGAATGTAGGTATGATAATGGTATATCTTTTTCTGCCACATTGGTGTCCCTTCCAAATCTCGTCCACCGACATATAAGATTCTTTTATACCCTTTCCCTGACAAATGATCAAGAGCAGTCCATACCGTCTCCCGCACATCAAAGGTAACCCAGTCCAGCAATTCCGGCGCTGGATTAGAACGACCTACCACCACTGCCGGAATTCCCTTTGCTGTGTTTAGAATCTCCTTGATTTGCGCTGCCTGGAAATTTCCATTAATAATAATCCCATCCAGATTACCAGGCAGACTTTTCAGCATGGAAAACGGAATGAAGGCAGGCGTAATCTGCTCCAGATGACACATGCTCTCCATCCCATAACGTATTGCAAAATATAACGCATTATCCAGCTGATTCTGATAATGACTCTCTTTATGAATAATTGCAATCTGATACCCCGACGCAGCGCCACAGGTCCTCTTATGCTGATATCCCAGCTCTTTCACTGCCAGCCAAATCCGTTCTTTTGTTGCAGTGGTAATCGACAAAGAGGGATCCTTATTCAGCATTCTCGATACTGTCGTCTTGGAAACCCCCGCCCGTTTTGCCACATCATTCAGTGTAACCATAGTTCCCCCAGCCTTTTTTTGCACCACTTATATTGATTCAGTGCTCACATTATCTCACAGGACAAAACTTTTTGCAATGCGGTTTTATTTTTTTAGATTTTTTCTGGCATTATTGAGGATATTCTCCGCATTTTTGTAAAGAAAAAGCTCTTGTGCATCCGCGAAAAGTTCCCACCCTTTCACATGCTTCACCGCCTCCCCTACTGGCAAAAGTGGATAGGACGATCCGAACAGCATTTTTTCCCGTAACATGTAATTGGCTGCCAACCGTACATCTTCTTCCCCCGGACAATGCATAGAATACAAATCCGGAAGCAAAAAAACATTTGGGGTAAAAAAGGCAACAAAACACATTTCACGAAACCATGGCCAGCCACCATGACCAGCAATCATCGTCATATTGGGATACTGCTTTGCCATAGCTTGAAAACATCCTGGCAGTGACGCATCCAGCACAGGTGTATTACTGCCGCAACAAGTAGTCAATAGCGGCAGATGATACTCATTCATATATTCATATAACAGCTGATACTGCGCTGCGTCAAAACGCAGCGCGTTTCCAAAACCTGGTTCTATACTGACACCCAGACAAGACCCGCCTTGTGTCAGTTCAACGATTTCCTGCAGACTTTCCTGCGGCTTTTCCGGATTAAATAAGGGAAATACCGCAAATCTCTCCGGATATTGCTCCGCCAACCGAACCAATGCTTCGTTAGAAACATTGGTCACTCGCGACTGACGCCCCGGCACCACTGCCAAATCCACTCCTGCTTCGTCCATCTCCCGCAGAAGCAATTCTATGGACTGCTCTTGTATCGAAGCTGGCGAACTACAACGAAAAGCTTTTAAAAATGTTTCGGTGGTTTTATTTTTCACCATAGCACGGTAGCCATCCACAAGCGGGCGTACCCGAAAATCAATGCATTTCATTTTCTGTCTCCTTCAATTCAAATGCCTATCCCATCACGACGCCCGACCTATTGCCTGCAAGAAAACGATTGTCAATGGCAATCCACGGTTCCAAATGCCTCCATCAGGAAACTTTCGTCATAAATATCAGCCAGATCAATTTCTGTAATCAACATGTCATGGCTATATAAGAAATCATATACTCTTGCCATATATTCCTTATCCGTATCCGTCAAACCCAGAGTACAGTCATAATCCTCCATATAATGCTCCATCAGCTCTGCATCTGCATCACAATATTCTGCCAAAATCTTCCAGCACTCTTCCTTATTCTCGTCATAATAATCCAGAGCCTGCTGCAACACCTTCAAAAAACGAACAATAATATCGCCATGTTCATTTCTGAACTCCTCTGTGGCAACTAAAACCTGATTATTACGCCCTGCTGTCTCATGCATATTGCTCAAAATCTTCACATCGCCATCCAAAACATAACGCCACTTATTAGGAGCAATGGATTGCATACAATCGATTTCACCACTGAGAAGCGCGGACAGAGCCTCGTTGCCTTTCAGATTATACAACTGAATATCCTCTTCCACCACGCCTCCCAAAGCCAGCATTTCCATCATCTGATAATGATTGTCTGTACCGATATTCACTGCCAGATTTCTTCCTGCCAACTGAGATATCTCGGTAATATCCGAATCCGCTCTTACCAACAGACAAGGATCCGTAGCCGATACCGTGGCCATAGTAATAATCTTTACCCCATTTCCATTGGCAATGCCACTATAGGTGGGCTGTCCGCCCAAAAAAGACATCTGCAGATCTCCTGCTGTCAGTGCCTCATTCATCACAGCTCCGCTTCCCAGATAGTCAACACAGATCTTGATATTATCTTTGGCAAACTCTTCTTCAAACATCCCCAACTCAGCCGCCAGCTTTACCGGATACAAAAAAGTCTCACCCAAAAAATCTCCCACATGTACCTCTAAAACCTCTCCTTGGTTGCTAGCTGTCTCAGCCTCAGAACTAACTTCGCTCTCTGGCTCTGCATCCGTTGAAACGGCAGATTCCGTCTGCGGACTGTCTGCGCTGCTCGGATTATCTTGGCCTTTCTGCCCACAGGCAGCCAAACCAAACGCCATGGAAATCATTAAAGCCCCTGCTGCCATTCGTTTCATAATACTTCTCTTCATGTTTATCCCTCCTGGTTATTATGAGTACTCTTGGAAACTGCCTATATCAATCACAGATACTGATCAATATTGACGCTTTCATCTGCATTTGTCATCAAATATTTAAAAATCTTACTGCGAATTTTGAGGAACTCATCGCTGCTTCTTTCTCGAGGCCGCGGCAATGTCACCTCAATCCTATCCATGATTTGACCGGGACGACTAGATAAAACGATAATACGATCACTGAGAAAAACTGCTTCATCAATATCATGTGTCACCAACACCATCGTTTTCTTTTCATGCTCCCATAATTTTAATACTTCATTCTGCATGTTAATGCGCGTCAAAGCATCCAACGCACCAAACGGCTCATCCAGCAAAAGGATATCCGGATGGTTGACCAGGGCTCTAGCAATACTCACCCGCTGTTGCATTCCTCCAGAAAGTTGCTTTGGCAACGCTTTTTCAAAACCTTTCAGGCCAACCAGCTCAATGTGTTTCTGAACCAGCTGGTCTTTTTCTCCTCCAGAAACCGGCCGCGTGATCCCAAATTCAATATTTTCTCTGACAGTAAGCCAGGGAAACAACCGCGCCTCCTGAAACACCATGCCACAATCAATGGTAGGTTTTACCACTTCTCTTCCATCAATCCGGATCTGCCCTTCGGTAGGCGGGTCCAGACCTATAATCATCTTTAGCAAAGTACTCTTACCACATCCGCTCGTGCCTACAATACTTATAAATTCACCCTTCTCAATTTCCAGCGAAATATTCTCCAGCACGGATATCGTTCCCTTGTCAATGCGAAATTTTTTACTTACATTCTGAATTGTCAACTGTATCTGCTTTTGCTCCATTACGGTTCCTCCTACTCTGTATAGGACCAGCTTAGCAGACGTTTTTGCAAAGCCAGTAATCCCTTATCAATCAGTATGCCTACAAAACCGATACAGAACACACCAGCATACACGCGAGCCGGCTGCGCCAGCTCACGAGCATAGTGGATCATATATCCGATTCCGCTGGTAGCCGCGATCATTTCCGCTCCCACCACACAGGTCCAGGCAGAACTGATTCCCAGACGAAGGCCGGTAAAAATAGAAGGAAGAGCGGATGGCAAATACACCTTCCAGATGAGCACGGAACGCTTTTTTTCTAGTATTCTTGCCACTTCTAAAAGCTTTGGATCTGTACTTTGAATCCCATGAATCGTATTTAAAAGAACTGGCCAAAAACTTCCGATAAAAATCACTGCCGTTTTAGAATTCTCACCGATTCCCAACCACAGAATCAAAATCGGAATCCAAGCTAGCATGGGAATCGGACGAAGGATACTTACCATCGTACCGAGTATTCGATTTACTGTTTTGGAAAATGCCATGCAACTACCAATCAACGTCCCGCCTAGTGCACCGCAGGCAAATCCCCGCAGGACACGTAAAATGCTTATACTCATATCCCGCCAGAGTTTCCCGCTCTCTAAAAGTGACCATAAAGTAGAAGCAATCGTCTTCGGAGCCGGCAAAATCGCTGTCCGCACTAGACCGCTACCAACGGCAAACGCCCATAAAATCACAATCGCCACCGGCGCAGCAACAGATAAAAGAATATCTGTTATCTTTTTCATATTTTTTGTATTCATTGTCATCTCCTTTCTCTCTTTGGAGCAAAATCTTTACGGATACGTCCTCTCCTCATGAAAAAAACCAACTATTTAGTAATCATTTTACTTTTTCCATTGAAAAACCCCCATTTGTTTTTGTAATATCTGCCATTTATTCTTTGTTTCTTTTTTATCATTATAGCAAAACAAACAGTATTGTCAATATAAAAAAGTAAAATAATTGTTTTATTTTAGTAAACTATTTACTTTTTGTTTACTCAGTGCTATAATTATTAAATAAAAATAACCGTTCCTCCAGCGGAACGGTTCGACAAAGAAAGGAGTATAACCAACATGCATACCATAGCCGATCTTCACACACATACTCTTGTCAGTCAGCATGCATACAGTACTTTATATGAAAATATTCAAGCGGCCCGTGAAGCAGGTTTTTACGCCCTGGCCATAACCGATCATGGCCCCGGTATGCCGGACGGAGCCTCTTCTCATCATTTCTTCTGTATGCCAGGACTTCCTGAGATGGTAAACGGCATCCGTCTGTTTCGGGGTGCCGAAGTGAATATTATGGATTTTGCCGGAACTATTGATCTGGATGCCACGACTTTGCAAAGGCTTGATTTCGTCATCGCCTCCTATCACTGCGAATGCATCTCTCCTGGAACCATTGAAGAAAACACAGCCGGTCTTTTAGCTGTCATTAAAAATCCTTTCATCGACTGTATCGGACACTGCGGAAACCCCGCCTATCCCATAGATATCCCGACTATCGTCAGTGCCTGCTTTCAATATGGCAAGCTGATTGAAATCAATGCCAGTTCCTTTCGCATCCGCCCCGGCAGCGAGGTTATCTGTCGCAAAGTCGCCAATGAATGTATCCGCCAAAAGGTAAACCTGCTGATCAGCTCCGATGCTCATTTCCGTGACAACATTGGCAATCACGAAGAAGCGATCCAGCTTTTGGAGGCTCTTGACTGTCCTGAAGAGCTGATCATCAACACATCCAAAGAGCGGCTTCTTTCCTACTTTATGTTCAGACAGCAACGTCTTTCCAACGAGAAAGCTGCACTGTAGTTAAAGCTTGTTTTCATTCGGATTTTCAGAGAATGATGCCGTCTGGGGGGAAGATTTTCCGAAAAAAACAAAGGAGGAAGTTTCTATGCAACTACTTCATCTAACTGATTTTCATTATGGCGATCCCTGTCGTGCTCCTCAAGATCCGGCCGCGCCCGCGCTTAAAAAAAGTCTGCCGATATCGGAACGTCTAGCACGCTGTAAAAAAACCCTGGCAAATGCCTCCCCAAAAGCGCTGATCCTGTCAGGCGACTTTTCCATGGACGGAAATCCCGCGGATACTCATCAGCTCATGCAATCGATTCAACACTTTTTCCCCAACCTGCCCATCGCTGTTGTTCCGGGAAATCACGACCATCCGGCAGAACTACCTCAAACCCATTCTGCAACAAAGGAGGCGATTCCTTCTGATAACGTCTTCCATCTGCCAGATCTCCATATAATCGGTCTGGATACCTCCCGGCCTGGAAGCGATCGGGGGATCATCAATCAGGCTCAATGTCGATGGCTAAAGCAGCAGCTGACCGAACTAGAAAGTCAACCCACAATTCTTATCACTCATTTTCACCTGCTTTCCCACCAGCATTCTATGCCCTGCGCTACTTATCCAGATGAATTTATAGAGATCGTGGCACAAAGTTCTTTGACTGCTATCTTTACCGGACACACCCATTGTCATTACCAGGGCTTTTTTGCCGGAAAACCTTATTGCACCGCTCCCAGTTTCAGTTTTTATGGCGTCCCTTCTCCTTCTGGTTCTGTTGCCTTAGAGCCATGCTTTGGCTATAATCTCTACACAATTGAAGAAGGACGCCTGACGCAAGTAAAAACAGAAACTTTTTATGACTCCCTGGATCCCCTATGAACCACCAAGCAGCTTTGCCGAAGAGTTAATCTTTTTTACTCTCCCATCCCATACCTCTCCCTCACCTCTGCCAGTAATATCTTCCCCACGCTATTTCTGGGCAGTGCATCCACAATCTCCACATATTGCGGTTGCTTAATACGAGCCAGATGCTTCTCTATATAGGCAAATATCTCCTCTTTTGTAATCCTGCTTCCCTGTTCCGGCGCAACCACCGCTTTTCCTACCTCTCCTTTGCGTCTGTCCGGGACGCCAATCACACAGACCTCACGGATCCCCTGGCACTCCAGCAATACGTTCTCAATCTCAACCGGATAGATATTCTCTCCATGACTGATAAACATATTTTTCTTTCGCCCTACAATATAATAGTATCCCTCTTCATCTTGCATGGCAATATCACCAGAATGCATCCATCCCTCCCGCAACACATGTTCCGTCTCTTCCTTATTATTCCAATATCCGGAAAACAACGCTGCCGATTGAATCAGTAGTTCCCCTTTTTCCCCTTTTTGCACTTCCTTTCCCTTTTCATCCACAATTTTCAATTTGGTATAAATCATTGGCTTTCCCACGGACATCCGTTTTCTCTCAATATCCTCTACCTTCATGGAATTGATCGGTATGGAAAGAACTCCTGGGCCAGCCTCGGTCATGCCATACCCATTGCAAAAACGCACTCCCTTTTTCCAATAAATCTTCATCATCTCCAAGGAAGCCGGCGCCGCTCCACAGCGAATTCTCCCAATTCCCGAAAAATCTGCCTGTTCAAAACCTGGCGCTTCCATCATATACTGAAAAATACTGGGCACTCCCAGAAGAAAGGTCAGCTTCTCCTTCTCCATGATGTAAAAGGCTTCTTCAGCATCAAACTTTTTTGTCATTACCAGACGGCCTCCTGCATAGAGAACCGGCATGAGAAGAGAATTCCAGGCAGCGGCATGAAACATTGGAAGGCACAGATACACCACCTCCAAGCTGCTAATCCCATAGCTGGTAATCTGGTTCATAACATTAAAATACAGGGCACGATAAGAGATCATGGCTCCCTTTGGGGTTCCCGTGGTTCCGCCCGTGTGAAGAAGAAAGGCCACATCTTCAAATTCCAGCGTCTCAAATCCCCGATCTTCCTCCGTATAAGACAAAATATCCTCAGCACATCCCAGATCCCCATCTTCTTTATGGTGACCGAGTCCAATACACAAAAGTTTGGGCATCCGACTTTGAATTCTGTGTATTTTATCAGAAAATGTTTCCTCATAAAATAACACCTTGGGCTCCTCATTGACCATCATGGCTTCCAGCTCCCGCTCCGTTAGCCTCACATTATAAGAAGTCATAATCATCCCTGTACGAACCAGCGCATAAAACAAATCTACATATTCCACACAATTGCCTGCACAAATCGCAACCCGATCTCCCTTTTTGACTCCTGCCTGATCCTGCAGATAGTTGGCCATTTTTCTTGCCCGGATATGGAAGTCTCGATAATAATACCTTCTTCCATCTGCATAATCATAAAGCGCTTCACAATCTCCATCTCGTTCCAGACGGCTCATAAAAAAATCTCTGATTATATCCTTGTCTTTCACGCTTCTTGCCTCCAACTAAATCTCCTTGTCTGAGATTCCCCGTATTTTTTCCTCATATATCCGATAATCCTTTGATACTGGTTCTTTTTCCATCATGGTCAATACGGCGAGAATCAGAATGCTGATAGGAACTGCTGCCCAAAAGGGTTGCAGCCCCAGTGGATTTCCTGAAAAATGCCATCCCCCGGCAATAATCCCACCAATCATCATAGACCAAAACGCCGCACGATTACTAATTCTCTTCCATACCAATGCGAGAATCAATATTACCCCAGCAACAGAACGAATCTGAAATGCTCCCAAAATCTGCGCCAATATGGAGGATGTCGTCAGTCCGAAGCCTGTGGCGGCCAAAGCAATCACCACAATTGTAATTTTAGAAAACCGGATCTGCTGCTCTTCTCCTGCCTCAGGCCAGAATAAAAGGTAAAAGTCTCTGGTTAAAGTGGCCGAAAGGGACAGTAAAAGTCCTGGTCCTGTTGACAAAATTGCTGCCAACACAGCCATGCTGACGATCCCACTAAAGACGGGATGGATCGATTCCGCCATATCATAAATAATGCTTCCAGGCACCGCCTGAGGTATGGTCACAAAGCCAGCGATACCGATCAGGGCAGGCATCAGGGCAAAAGGAATCACCAGGAGTGCCGACCAGGCAATTCCCTTTTTCGCCACGTCCAAAGACTGTGCACCCAGACAACAGTTGACCACAGTGGATGACAAGATCATAGAAAAAGCGGATCCTAGTGCCTGTGCTGCCACCGTCGCTTTATCCGGATACATTACCGAAAAATAATGTTCTGGACAGGACGCCATCATCACCTCCAAGCCGCCAGCCTTCCAGACCGCCAGGATTCCCACCAGAAACATTCCCAAAAACATGACCAGGGCATGCACCACATTCATTCCCGCCAGTCCCCGTAACCCATGAAGTGCCATATAGGCAAAAAGAATACCCACAATCCAGGACAAAAGTACTGGGGAAATTCCTAGCATAGAAGAAAGTAAGGCAGCGGCAGCAACCGGCTGTTGAGAAAAAATAATGCCGTATACAAAGAGAATAATGACCAACACTACCATCCGAACTCTCTGGTCAAACCGAAACGCAAACGCCTCTGGTACTGACATGACACCGAAATATCCTGCTCGCCGGTAAAATTTTGCCGTGCAGAATACGAACACTAAGGTACCGATCACCATTCCCCAGTTGGTCCATACAGAAGATAGACCAGACCGAAAAGCGGAAGAGGCATTTCCCACCGTACTGCTTCCCGCCACCATTTCTCCAAACATCAACGCCACCGTCAGCCCGATTCCCAATCCCTTTTTTGCCACAAAAAACTGCTGAGTGGATCGGTCTCCTCGCCTGCTGAGGGCTTTCCCTACTACGGTTGTCAGTATCATGTATAGGAATACCATAATAAATGCTGTCATCGCTCTCCTCCTTTTCCTTTGTCTGGCCGATACGAACCGATTTTATATTCTCGCCCGGATCCTCTCCGGTCTTTTGTTTATCCTGCTTTCTTTTCCCGAATTTTTTTCGTCAATTCTGGAACAATCTCAAACAGATCCCCGACAATACCATAATCTGCCACCTGGAAAATCGGTGCTTCCGGATCCTGATTGATTGCAATAATCACATCGGAGGAAGACATTCCTGCCAAATGCTGAATCGCGCCCGAAATCCCACATGCGATGTAAATCCTAGGTCCCACGGTTTTACCCGTCTGTCCCACCTGATGAAGCGCTGGAATCCATTCAGAGTCCACTGCCGCACGGGAAGCGCCGACTTGAGCTCCTAAGACATCTGCCAATTCCCGCAGAATATGAAAATTTTCCTTGCTTCCTACCCCGCGGCCGCCAGCTACGATAATCTCTGCTTCCTCCAGGTTTACTCCCTGATCTCCCTCACCGGCCAACACCTCCAGGATTCTGGTACGGATCTCCTCCTCACCCAGCTCCACATGTTCCAGAATAATCTCTCCTTCTCTCTCCAGATCTGCTAGTGGACGCTTGAATACTCCAGGCCGAACCGTTCCGATCTGCGGTCTTGTATCTGGGCAGAGAATCGTTGCCATCAGATTTCCTCCAAATGCTGGACGGGTCCATCTGACCAGTCTGGTCTCTTCATCCACCGCCAATTCTGTACAGTCTGCCGTCAGCCCCGTCTTCATCCGGCAGGATATCCGTGGTCCTAAATCCCTTCCATTATTAGTTGCTCCGATCAGCAGTACCGATGGTCCATATTTTTCTATCAGTGTACATACCACTTTAGCATAGCCATCCGTAGAATAATCTTTCAACTCTACTTGATCTACCACCAGTACCTGATCTGCTCCACAGCTTATCGCTACCTGAGCAAATTCCTGAACCTCACATCCTGGTATGACTGCCACTAGCTTCTCTCCCAATGCATCTGCCATCTTTCTTCCCTGTCCTAGCAGTTCCAGACTGACATTTTTCAGTTTTCCTCTGACAACCTCAATCAGTACCCATACATTTTTTGATTCTCTCATCTTTTCCTCTTTCCTGGCCTGCTTGCTATGTCAATTTCCAGGCATCTCCTTTTATAACGTTATTTTCGCTTCTGTCAGCTTATCCAGCAATTCGGATACCTTCCCGCTGGCATCTCCCCCCAGAATCATCACCCCCGCTTTTCGGACAGATGGTACAAATGTCTTCTTTACCTTAGTAGGAGATCCTTTAAGTCCCAACTTTTCAGGAATCAATTCTGGAAGATCTTTTGCCGTTAATGTGAGAACCTCCATGCGATTTGCCTTCATTTTTTTCATGACATTGGGATATCTGGGCTCATTTAAGGATTTTACTGCTGTCAGAAGTACTGGCATTCTTACCTGAATTTTCTCATAGCAGTCTTCCTGCTCCTTTTTGAGAATCAAGTAATCTTCCTTCCTCTCAATCCCCGCCACATATGTTACCTGAGCGATTCCCAGATGCTCTGCCAGCTCTGGCCCCACTTGTGCCGTATCTCCGTCAATGGCCTGCTTCCCGCAAAAAATAATGTCAAATTCACCCAGAGAACGAATGGCAGCTGCCAGGGTATAGCTAGTAGCCAGCGTATCTGCTCCACCAAAAGCACGATCACTGACCAGCACCATATGATCGGCTCCCATGGCATAACATTCCCGCAGTGCATCTGCCGCTTGAGCCGGTCCCATAGATAATACTGTCACCTCGGCTCCATACTGATCCTTCAGCTGCAATGCTGCCTCCAAAGCATTTTTGTCAAAAGGATTCACAATACTAGGAACCCCGCTTCGAATCAAAGTATTGGTCTCCGGATCAATGCGAATTTCTGTTGTATCCGGCACTTGCTTCACACAAACTAAAATTTTCATTTCCATCCCGCCTCGTCTTCCTGCCATTATCAGCATTTTCCAATCACAGTTTTTCCTATGATTTGCCGCTGTACCTCGTTGGTTCCCTCAAAGATTCGGTATACTCGCACATCTCTCAGCATTTTTTCAATGGGATATTCCTTCGAATAGCCATAACCACCCAAAATCTGCAACGCCTCGTCAATAATCGTAAAGGCAGCTTCCGACACGTAAGTCTTGCTGATAGAACCCAGACAGGAAATCGGCTTCCCTTCATCCGCCACCTTTGCCGCATACATCATGATAGCCCTGGCAGTCTGCAATTGTATTTCCATATCTGCAATCTTAAACTGAATCCCCTGCAACTTTCCGATTGGTTTCCCATAAGGGGTCCGAACGCGGCAGTACTCAGCAGCAATTTCAATGGCTCTCTGGGCCATACCGATCAGAGGAGCAATACAGATTGGTCTTGATTTCTCCAAAGCTTTCATTACAATCTTAAATCCGTCCCCTTCCTCCCCAATCCGGTTCTCAACTGGCACATGCACATTCTGAAATACTACATCTGTGGTGTTGGAAAGACGAATCCCCATCTTATTCTCTTCCTTTCCCACACTGACTCCCGGGGCATCTCGCTCCACAATAAAACAGCTCAATCCCCGTGAACCCAGATCGGGATTGGTCACTGCGACAACAATATAGACATTTGCCAATCCGCCATTGGTGATAAAAGTCTTGGTACCATTGATAATATATTCGTCGCCGGACCGGACTGCCTTAGTCTTTGTCCCCGCCACATCGGAGCCAGACTGAGGTTCCGTAATGCACATCGCCGAAATTTCACCATTTAACAATCGCTTGGCCATCGCCTGCTTTTGTTGTTCATTTCCTCCTGCCAGTACCTGCTTAAATCCTACAGTAGCTGCCCCAAAGCTGACAGCAAAACCACAATCTACACGACCAAATTCCTCACGGATTAAAGATAGCGTCTGCAGATCAAAGCCCGGACCTCCGTATTCTTCCGGAATGTCCAGTCCCCAGAGTCCGATCTCGCCGATCTTTTTAAACACCTCCATAGGAAATTCTGATTTTTCTTCACATTCTGGCACGATGGGCGCCAATTCCTTTTCCAGAAAATTCCGAATCATTCCTGTGATATCCTTTTGTTCGTCTGTCATTAATTGCCATTCCATTATTTTTCCTCCCCATCATATGCCCTTAAATTCTGGTCTCCGTTTTTCAAAAAATGCTCTTACTGCTTCCGCATGATCTGCTGTTTTACAGAGCTGATATTGATATTCTCCTTCATTTTCCATGGCATCTTCCAGCCCCTGATACAGACTGCGATTCAACAATCGCTTACACCGCTCATAAGCAAGGGATGGACCGGCTGCCAGTTTAACTGCTGTTCTTTTTACCATTTCCTCCAGATCCGCAGATTCCACTGCTCTTGTAATGATTCCCCACTGGGCCGCCTCTTCACCAGTAAAACGATTCCCCAGCATCATTAACTCTTTTGCCTTGGCGGCTCCCACATTTCTCTGCAACATCAGCGAAGACCCCATATCCGGAATAAATCCAATATTCACAAAAGCAAAAACGAACCTGGACGTCAATTCTGCATAGGAAAAATCACAGGCCAAGGCAATGCTTAGCCCTCCGCCGGCTACTGCTCCTTCCAGCCATGCCACCACTGGCTTTGCATTATTGATAATGGATAAAATAACCTCATTATTTTTCCTCAGACCTGGCCTGGTCTCCGTACAGCCATGATCCACCTTTGCCTTCATTCCTTTGATATCTCCGCCTCCGCAGAAATTGCCGTTTGCTCCCCGCAAAACAATTACTCGTACTTCTTGAGAATCACTACACAGGTTGAGAAGCTTCACCAGAGAATCTGCCGCTTCAAAAGTCAGAGCATTCATTTTTTCCGGATTATTCATGGTAATCCATCCAATATGATCCCTACATTCAAAATCCACATATTTTAATTCCGGAATATCCATGATTCCAACCGCCTTTCTGTCAAATCATTCACTTTTTCAATGTTTGCCGGAATTCCTCCATCATTTGATCAATTTCCTCCGGTCCATAGCCCAGCTCCTTTAGTACCTCATGATTATGCTGTCCCAGAGTCGCTGCCTTTCTGATTTCACCGGGAGCTTCTGAGAAAAATGCGTTGCAACCCCGAGTTTGATAGGTCGGCTGTTTGATATCATCAGCCGTAGGAGCCTGAACAATATATCCCATATGTTTTACCTGAGGATCTTCTACTACTTGCTGATCATTGTTTACCATACAATAAGGCATATGACATTGGGTCATTCTCTCGCAAGCTTCTTTTAAGGACGGAAAGCTGCTGAGCCATGCTTCTATCTCTTCGATGATTTTTTCCATGTTTTTCACTCTGGCATTGATGGTATTATATTCCGGATCCGTCAGAAAATCTGGACGCTCCATCGCTGCTGCAACTGTCTCCCAGGCTTTTGCAGAAGGCGCACAGATAATCACGCTTTCCCCTTTATCGGTATTAAAACATCCGAAAGGACAAAGACCACTGTGATGATTTCCATTGGGCTGGCAGAGTACCCCGTCATTTAGCCGGTCAATGGTGCTGTTGAGATGAATCATGCCCTGGATCAAAGATACGTCGATATATTGTCCTTTTCCGGTGCGTCTCTGATAATGGAGCGCTGTCATCACAGCGGCAAAGGCATTAAATCCTCCGAAATAATCCGCCAGCGCAATCCCATGCTTCAACGGTTTTCCTCCCTTTTCACCGGTAATGCTCATCATACCGGACAATGCCTGCCCCATCATATCAAATCCCGGATTCTGCGCATAAGGTCCTGTCTGTCCAAAAGCAGTCAGAGAACAGTAAATCAGCTTAGGATTGATCTCCTTTAAATCTTTATATCCCAAACCCAAACGATCCATAACTCCCGGCCGGTTGCTCTCCACCAACACATCAGCATCCTTTGCCAATTTCTTCACAATTTCTACTCCTCGCGGATCCTTCAAATTCAGGGTAATCGACTTCTTCCCGCGATTTACCCAAGCATGAGTCAGGCTCTTTCCCTCCAGAATCGGTACATAAGTCCGCTCCGGACCGCCACCCATGGATTCAATCTTGATTACCTGCGCTCCATAATCTGCCATCTCCGCACTTGCCACGGGACCAGCCGCATTCGTGCAAAAATCCAATACCTTCACATCATCAAGCATTCCCATATGTTTTTCCTCCATTTCATTTTTGTTTGAACAGAAAATCGTTTTACGCTTTTGTACTTCACTATTTTTAAAGCATTCCTATCATCTTCCAGTATGGAACACTAATCAAAAATCCTGCCAGATTTGCCACTGCCCAGATCACTGCATAAGGCACACAGTTCTTGTTATGATCTACCATATCCCCCACAATACCGATTGCTGATACATAGGGAAGATTCTGGAAATCAAAAAAGAACACATTTACCGAACAATAGGCAATAAAGCAAGGAATAAACGGATGCATTCCTGCTTCCACAGCCAGCGGCGCCAACAATACAGAAAACACGGTCATCACGCCCAGCCAGGAAATCACAATAAATCGAGTCAGATAAATAATCACCACGAATACAATTACAAACAATAACGGATTTGTCAGTAGTGGATTTAACACTGGCCCCAGTACTTTTCCGATCCAACTAGTCACTCCCCAGGTGCTTAAGGCTGAACCCACCTCATACATACATCCGATATAAATCAAAATATCCCAGTTTACTTTAGAGCGAAATTCCGCAACCCCCATAACCTTCAGGCCCATCAAGGCACAAATAGCAATGGTTGCCACAATTGCCGAATTAATCCCATGCTGACGTTCTGTCATCCACAGAACCAGACACACCGTCAAAATGACCATGGTCATTTTCTCACCCTTTTTCCACTGTCCCAGCTCCACGATCTTTTGACCAATAAAATTCTTATCGAGCTGAAGCTTTTCTGACGGTTTGTAGTAAAAATAGGTGACAGCTGTGGTAATACCCAGGGCGGCGACGGACCAGGGCAATGCCCAGATAAACCAATCCGTCCAGGTCACATCTGCATATCCCTCTGGCATAAATTTCAACATACTGTAGCACATGAAAGATGCACTCAAAAACACATGACTGGTACAGTTAAAACCGGTATACAAAGCAGCAAACAATCCTGCCATGGGTTTTGTCTGATTCTCCAACCCCATCTCATGCCCGATCTCCTTCGCTACCGGACCGGCTACTGCCAAACGAGCCGTTCCGCTAGGAATCAGCGGAGAAATCACCACACCGGAAATCGTAATTCCCAAAAGCTGTCCTAGATAGGTTCCCGGAAATGCCTTCATGACCAACAGCGTGAGACGTTTCAGTAGTCCACTATGAGCTACCGCCGCTCCTAAAACCAAAGCTCCCACTAACAGCCAGTAGCTAGTTCCGCTAAACGGACTGAATGCTTGCGTAAAGGTAAGAGAACCCGTAGCCGCACAAGCAGAACAAAAAAGCAATAAGATGATATACTCAGGCATCACCCGCATTGCCATCCATATCAGAGTACAAATCAAAAGTCCCATTCCGATCATTGATTTCTGGGGGTCCATCCCTTCTGCCACTACCAGATCCGCTGGCGGCGCCATCATAGCGATTGCCAGGCATGCTACAATACCCAGGACCCCTCCTATCATCTGTTTCTTAGACATAACAACTCCTCCTTCCATTTTCCCCGAAACTATCGCGATTTTTGCTTCTGGTGTTGTAGATTATATACAAAAAGAGATTGATAATCAAATATCAATCTCTTCATCCTTATTATAACTTTCAGGTTATCCTTTATCACGCATTAAAAATATTCCAGAATAAAATCTTGATGGGTAATACAATTATTATGAAAAACGCAATTCTTTTTTTGCATAATCTCATCTTCCAGTTCACGATAATAGGTTTGGGCATATTCCCGAAACAGACGGCTCCGTTTGTTCTCATAAAATCTTTTTGGCCAACACAATTTGATAAACCGGTAATTCCCCGGATTGGCGATATAGACATAGGCAATCTTGTTGTCATACTCCTGAAACAATCGACCCAAAGAATCAAAAGGCACGATAGAAAGTCCTTCCCCAGCGGCAACCGACTTAAAGATCTGTTCCATCTCTGTATAATAAGCATTAAATCTGGGAACAAAACCTGCCGCATGGCACAGACTAGTCATGATCGTATTGTTGCTGGAGCCTCGCCATCCTCCGATAAATATTTCTTCCTTCAGCTCTTCCATTGATATCAAATGCTTCTGTGAAAATCGGTTTTCCTGGTTTACAATCACTACCATCTCCTCCCGCATCAGATATTCAAAATCAATATCATTATAGGAATTCATGGTAGCCGTAATATGAAAATCATACTCAATCATTAGCTTTCTCTGCATCAACGAGTAATTTGCCACATCCAGGATAATATTGGGATGCGTTTTACTGAATGCATCATACAAAGGCGGAAACAAATATTGTCCCGCCTTTACAATCACTGAAATTACTCCATTCTCTGAATCTGGCGTCACCTTCAGACTTTCCACACCAGAATCAATCAAATAAATCGCCTTACTAATTCTTTCATAAAACTCTTTCCCATACTCATTCAATACCACCCGGTTTTTCACCCGATCAAACAGCTCCACGCCCAGTTCCTTTTCCAGATTCTTAATCGTTTTGGAAAGAGATGGTTGAGAAACGCGTACCTCTTCTGCTGCCTTTGTAAAGCTCTCTCTTCTTGCCACCTCACAAAAGTATCTTAATTGCAACAGCTCCATGTAACCTCCATCCTTCTGTGCTTAAATCCTGAAAGCTTATTTAACCGTTTTGCTAGGCCAAAATGTCTCCCAGCCTTTTATAAGTTTTCCCTGCCTCTGCCACCATATCCTCAATCACTTTTTTCACTGGCTTTACCTCCGTGATCAATCCTGCCGCAGGTCCCATGGCAAATACACAGCCCTGCGTATCCCCGGTCTGATAACAAGTTTGACTCAACTTTCCGGAGATCACTGGCATCAATTCCTCCAGCCCGGCCCCAGAAAGCTCCAGCTCCAAAGCCTTGGCTGACTGATTGTTTTTGGCATACCGCGCCATGTTTTTAATACTTCTCTGGCAGGTCATCGTATCGACTTCACGAGAATTTACAATCATTTCTTTAAAATTGGGATGAATCGTACATTCCTCAGTAGCTACAAACCGAGTTCCCATTACCACGCCTTCTGCGCCCAAAGCCAGCGCCGCTGCCAAACCTTTGCCATCGGCAATGCCGCCGGCCGCCAAAACAGGAATGGAGACAGATGCCGCCACCCGATTAATCAAAATAAAGCTTCCCAACTCGTCCATACCTGGATGTCCCGCCACCTCATAACCTACGATTGTCACGGCATCTGCCCCAAAACTTTCTGCCTTCTTGGCATATTTCACTCCAGGACATTTGTGGATCAGCTTGATCCCAGCCTCCTTAATATGGGGAACAAATTCCGCCGGATTCCTTCCTGCTGTCTCAATAACCGAAACCTCCTCTTCTCCACACACATCAATGTATTGATGAATCTTTTCCCCCATATTCAGCCCCGGTGCCAGGGATATATTGACTGCAAATGGCTTATCTGTCAGCCGCTTCATCTCCCGGACCGCATTCCGGAAATCCGCCATCTCCGGATAAATAGTAATATTGATGGTCCCCAAACCACCAGCATTAGAGACCGCAGCCGCCAACTGTGGCACTCCTAAATGCTGCATTCCCCCCTGCATAATCGGATATTCAATACCTGCCAACTCTGTAAATCTTGTTTTTAACATTAAGATACCCCTTTCTCTGATAATTTATAAAAAATTGTAACTATCCAACCATGCATCTTTTTGTCTCCCAAAAAACAGAAAAACAAGTCGCTCTGGCTGTCTGCCATATGTCAATTTTTAAGGAAACATGCTTACGCAAACCTATTTACAACACATATTTCTGTACAAATTGCCGTATGACTGAATAGTTACAAAAATTATACAAAAGACAGGAGTTGGTGTCTAATATCTAATTCCCGCTTTGTTCTATAACCTGCAGGTTATGATTTCAACCGAAAATTCATGGTATGGAAACCTCAAAGTCAATCTCCTCTTCCTTGGCGTACCTTTTGTCACTACTTATCCATTTAACATTATTCCCCGTATAGAGTCTTTTCTCTCCACTCAGGATAATTTATGAATAAACAATCCACTCCGCAGCTTCGGCTCAAACCATGTTGATTTTGGCGGCATTAAAAGCCCGGCATCCGCCACAGAAAACAGTTCCTGAATCGAGGTCGGATACATGGCAAAAGCTACTGCACCTTCGCCATCGTCCACCAGTCGCTCCAGTTCTGCCAATCCCCGGATGCCGCCCACAAACTGAATCCGCTCATCCGTCCGCGGATCTCCAATCCCCAACACAGGCGCCAGCAAATTATCCTGCAGCAGCGACACGTCCAGTCCCTTCACCGGATCCTCCGTCAAATACTCTGGCAGGAACTCCAGCTTATACCACTGACCCGCCAAATACATCCCTATGTGGTGACGCTCTGTCGGTTGGCCATCTACTGTTTTGGTTTCTGCCGTCTTATCCAAATTTTTGATCCTACACTTCTCTGATACTTTTTCTAAAAATTCTTCTGCCGTTCTTCCATTCAGATCTTTCACGACTCGGTTATATGGCATGATCATCAGCTGATCATCCGGAAACAGCACCGACAAAAAGTAATTAAACGGCTCTTTTCCCGTATATCCGGGATTCTCCGCTCGCCGTTTCCGCCCCACTTTAACCGCTGAAGCCGCCCGATGATGACCATCTGCGATATAGACCGCCGCCATCTGACAAAATCTTTCCTGGATTTGGCCTGTCCAGCCTTCCGCTACCTTCCACACCCGATGGCGAATCCCATCCTCTGCCGTAAAATTGTAGAGAGCCTCCTGGCCGCACACCTCGACTACAATCCGATTCAATTCTTCATCTGAACGGTATGCTAAAAAGATTGGTCCTGTATGGGCATCCGTCACATCCACATGACAGATCCGATCTTGTTCTTTGTCCTCACGGGTATTCTCATGCTTTTTGATCACACCATTCATATAATCATCCACGGCAGCGCAGGCCACAATTCCTGTCTGGCTGCGTCCATCCATGGTCAGCTCATACACATAATAACATTCCGTCTCATCAGAAACTAAAATCCCCTCCCTCTGCCACTGCTCCAAAATTTCTTTTGCTTTCGCATATACGATCGGATCATGCAAATCCACATCATCCAAAAACTGTGTCTCCGCCCGATCCACTGCCAAGAATGACAGGGAATTCTTTTCCACTTCCTTTTTCGCTTCCTGCCGGTTGTAAACGTCATAAGGAAGCGCCGCCACTTTTGACGCCACTTCCTTATTCGGACGGATACACCGAAATGGTCTTATCTCCGCCATATCGCTCTCCTTTTTTTGCTGCTCGCATTACATATTTCTGCCCAAAATCAGCTCGGTTTTTCTTACTGAATCACCCGTACCCGAAGAATTCCATCGATCGCCGCCAACTTCTGAATCGTCTCCGCGTCTGGCTGCTTATCCAGATCCATCATCGTATATGCATATCTCTCGCGACTCTTGTTTGTCATATCGGAAATATTGATTCCCGCAGACGCCATTGTACCCGTTACCTGTCCGATCATATTTGGCACATTCAGATGCATCACTGCCACGCGGCTCTCTGTCTTGCATACCCCCATGTCACAAGCCGGATAATTGACCGAGTTACGGATATTGCCGTTCTCTAAATAATCCATGATCTCCATCACTGCCATCTTAGCACAATTGTCCTCTGACTCTTCCGTAGATGCTCCCAAATGTGGAATCACAATCACATTCTGCATATTGACTGCTTTTGGATTAGGAAAGTCTGTCACATATTTTTTAACTTTGCCGGAAGCCAGCGCCGCTGCCATATCATCATCATTCACCAACAGATCCCGGGAAAAATTCAGAACTATCACACCATCTTTCATCATGGCGATAGTTTCCTGATTGATCATCCCTCTGGTACCATCCAGAAGCGGCACATGCATGGTAATGAAATCACATTCCTGATAAATTGTTTCTACACTGGTGATATGCTTGACATCCCGGGACAGCATCCAGGCCGCATTGACCGAAATATATGGATCATAGCCATAGACTTCCATCCCCAATGCTGCTGCCGCGTTTGCCACCTCAGCGCCAATGGCGCCCAGGCCAATCACTCCCAGCTTCTTACCCTTGATCTCACCACCCGCAAATGCCTTCTTGCTCTTTTCCACAGTCTTGGAAATATTTTCGTCGCCCTTATTCTCCTGACACCAGGCGATGCCGCCGATAATGTCACGACTTGCCAACAACATCCCCGCCAGTACCAATTCTTTCACGCCGTTGGCATTGGCTCCCGGAGTGTTGAATACCACGATACCAGCCTTAGCACAATCTTCCAACGGAATATTGTTGACACCGGCACCCGCTCTGGCAATCGCCTGCAGAGAAGCGGAAAACTCCATCTCATGCAGAGAAGCGCTTCGTACCAAAATACCCTCCGCCTCTTTCATATCCTCAGTCACTTGATAATCCTCGGTCAAAAAGCCAAGACCATATTTTGAAATCGCATTTAAACAATGAATGGTTTTCATGCCTGATGTGCCTCCTCAAATTTCTTCATAAACTCTACTAACTTTTCCACACCTTCTAACGGCATCGCATTATAGATGCTGGCACGCATACCTCCTACGGTCCGGTGACCTTTCAAATTCACAAACCCAGCCGCAGTGGCTTCCTTGATAAACAAAGCATCCAAATCCGCATCCCCCGTCACAAACGGGACATTCATCAGAGAACGATCCTCTTTCACCACGGTCCCTTTAAAGAGTTTGCTCTCATCCAAAAAATCGTAAAGGATCTTTGCCTTTTTCTCATTATACTCCTTCATCGCTGTAAGACCACCTCTTGCCTTCAGCCACTTGAATACCTTCCCGCAAATATAAATACCATAAGCTGGCGGTGTGTTATACAAAGACTTGGCATCCGCATGCGTCTTGTATTGGCACATGGTCGGTGTTCCTTCCAGTACATCTTCCGTGATCAGATCTTCTCGGATAATCACGATCACCACACCGGCCGGGCCGATATTCTTTTGTACTCCGCCATAGATCACACCATATTTGGTTACGTCTACCGGCTCGGAAAGAAAACAAGAGGAAACATCTGCCACCAGCGTCTTTCCTTTCGTATTCGGTAAAGTCTTAAACTTGGTGCCATAAATCGTATTATTTTCACAGATATATACATAATCGGCATCATCATCAATCGGCAGATCGGAGCAATCCGGAATATAGCTAAACGTCTTGTCATCGCTGGATGCCACGGCCACAGCTTTTCCATATTTTTGTGCTTCCTTAAAGGCTTTCTTCGCCCACTGTCCCGTGATAATATAGTCCGCCACTTTATTTTTCATCAAATTCTGGGGAATCATGGAAAATTGCAAATGTGCGCCCCCCTGCAAGAACAGTACCTTATAGTTATCCGGAATATTCATCAGCTCCCGCAGATCCGTCTCAGCCTCCTGGATAATCGTCTCAAAAGCTTTGGAGCGATGACTCATCTCCATCACGGACATACCGGTCCCTTTGTAATCTAACATCTCTTCTGCTGCTTCTCTCAGAACTTCCTCCGGCAGCACCGCCGGACCCGCTGAAAAGTTATAGACTCTTCCCATTGTTATTCTTCCTCCTTTTTTGTCCATATCTCTCGGACCTACTCGCTTATCCCTTTATTTTATCTTCAGATCCGTATCGTCAAACGCATCCTGAATCGGTGCCCCCGGCGAGACCATCGGATATACTTTGTCATCGCAGTTAATCTGGCAATCAATAACCACCGGCTCCCTTAGTGCCATCGCCTGCTCCAAAGCCGGCCGCAGCTCTTCCTGGCTGCTAACCCGAAATGCCTTCGCACCCATTGCCTCTGCCAGCTTTACAAAATCCACAGCATCATTTAATACCGTATGCGAGTATCGTTTACCATAGAACAGTGTCTGCCACTGGCGCACCATCCCCAACACATGATTGTTGATCACTACCTGGATTACCGGAATATTATAACGCACTGCCGTGGCGATCTCGTTCATATTCATACGAAAGCAGCCGTCTCCGGCAATATTGATCACCGTTTTATCGGGCTGTCCCATATCCCGGCATCCCAGTTTTGCTCCCAACGATGCTCCCAGACCATAGCCCATGGTTCCCAAACCACCGGAAGTGAGAAACGTTCTTGGTTTTTTGTATTTATAATACTGTGCTGCCCACATCTGATGTTGTCCTACCTCGGTGACAATCATAGCATCACCCTTCGTCATATCGTAAATCGTCTCCACCACATAAGGTCCTGTCAGCACACTTTTATCATAGCGCAAAGGATACATATCCTTCATCCGTTCCACATGGTTCACCCACTCATCGTGATTGATCGGATCCAGACGTGCATTCAGTCTGCGCAACACAACTCGCAAATCACCGATGATGCTGGCATGCGTACGGATATTCTTATTGATCTCTGCGGGATCCACGTCAATTTGCAAAATTTTGGCGTTCTGCGCAAACTTGGCAGCATTGCCGGTCACGCGATCACTGAAACGCGCTCCGGCCACAATCAGTAAATCACACTCGGTAATTCCATAATTGGAGGTCTTTGTCCCATGCATCCCCACCATACCGGTGTACATTTCATCCGTGCCGTCAAAAGCGCCCTTCCCCATCAAGGAATCCGCCACCGGTGCCTGAATACGATGGGCCAAAGTCCGCAGCTCCTCTGAGGCATTCGCCAGCACCGCACCGCCGCCTACAAAGATAAACGGCTTCTGTGCGTTGCGGATCATCTCCAACGCAGTCTCAATATCCTCTTCGCGAATCGTATCTGTCTGCTGCTCAACCGGCTCCGGTTCTTCCGCCACATATTCACACGTTTCTGCCGTCACATTTTTGGTGATATCGATCAATACCGGACCCGGCCGACCGCTCTGGGCGATGGCAAATGCCCGACGGACCACATAAGCTAGTTTTTTAATGTCTTTGACGATAAAATTATATTTGGTAATGGGCATGGTCACTCCCAGGATGTCAATCTCCTGAAAGCTGTCTTTTCCTAACAGGTTTACCCCAACATTGCAGGTGATCGCCACCATGGGAATCGAATCCATGTAGGCTGTGGCAATCCCTGTCACCAGATTCGTGGCGCCAGGACCGGAAGTGGCAAGACATACGCCTACCTTACCAGTCGCCCGCGCATAACCGTCAGCTGCGTGAGCAGCTCCTTGTTCATGGGAAGTCAATACATGGGTAATCTCTCCCTGGTGTTTATAGAGGGCATCGTAAATGTTCAAAATCGCACCGCCCGGATATCCGAACACGGTCTTCACTCCCTGTTCCTTCAGACATGCAATCAGGATCTCTGATCCATTAAGAACTACCGGTTCCGAAGATAAGTGGGGGGAATGTGTTTGTAGGGTGTTTATTTCTGACATCAGCTAAGCTCCTTTTCTGTTTTGGTAATGGGGTACTTCGCTCTTTTTTAATTTCCTTTCAATACTGCTCCTTTGTCTGCACTGGTAACTTGTTCGGCATAGCGTTTCAAATATCCGGAAACTTCTTTTTTCTTGGGATTCCAGCTTTCTCTGCGTTTTGCTAACTCTTCATCCGATACTTTTATATTGATGGTATTGGCGTTGATATCGATAGCAATGATATCTCCCTCCTGCACCAAACCGATAGGACCACCGGCAGCGGCCTCCGGGCACACATGACCGATAGAAGCGCCACGAGAAGCGCCGCTGAAACGTCCGTCCGTAATCAGAGCTACCGAAGCTCCCAACCCCATACCAGCAATGGCAGAAGTAGGATTCAACATCTCTCTCATGCCCGGACCACCTTTGGGGCCTTCATAGCGGATCACCACCACATCGCCGGCCACGATCCTGCCACCTTTAATCGCATCAATGGCCTCTTCTTCACTGTCAAACACCCTGGCCGGACCTTCATGCTGAAGCATCTCTGGCACGACAGCCGAACGTTTCACCACACAAGAATCAGGAGCCAGATTTCCTCGTAACACGGCGATTCCACCAGTAGCAGAATATGGATTCTCTACCGTGCGGATCACCTCGGGATTCTTGTTGATACATCCTTTAATATTCTCACCCACAGTCTTTCCCGTGACAGTTATACAGTTCAGATTCAAAAGTCCCAACTTGCTGATCTCATTCATCACGGCATAGACTCCGCCTGCCTCATTCAAATCTTCCATATATGTAGGACCAGCCGGCGCCAGATGACAAAGATTTGGTGTTTTAGCGCTGATCTCATTGGCAATATCCACATTCAGCTCCACACCAGCCTCATGAGCAATCGCTGGCAGATGCAACATACTGTTGGTACTGCACCCCAAAGCCATATCCATAGTCAAAGCATTATGAAAAGCCGCTTCCGTCATAACATCTCTGGGACAGATATTTTTCTCCACCATATCCATCACTGCCATACCTGCGTGCTTAGCCAGCCGGATCCGCTCAGAATAAACGGCCGGAATCGTTCCGTTGCCTTTCAAGCCCATACCCAACACCTCAGTCAGACAATTCATGCTGTTGGCTGTGTACATGCCAGAGCAGGAGCCGCAGGTAGGACATACCCGATTGGCAAAATCCTCCACATCCTCCTCGGTCATAGTTCCAGCCGCATAAGCGCCAACCGCCTCAAACATACTGGAAAGACTCTTTTTCTCTCCCTTCACACGGCCTGCCAGCATAGGACCTCCACTGACAAACACGGTAGGAATATTCAGACGAGCCGCCGCCATTAAAAGTCCCGGCACATTCTTATCACAGTTAGGAACCATCACCAGACCGTCAAACTGGTGTGCCAATGCCATACATTCCGTAGAATCAGCAATCAGATCCCGAGTTACCAGAGAATATTTCATTCCCATGTGCCCCATGGCAATACCGTCACAGACTGCAATAGCAGGAAATACAATAGGGGTTCCCCCTGCCATGGCTACTCCCTGTTTGACTGCTTCCACAATTTTATCCAGATTCATATGCCCCGGAACAATCTCGTTATAGGAACTGACCACCCCGATCAATGGTCTTGCCAGTTCTTCCTCCGTATAACCCAGAGCCCGGAACAAAGAGCGGGCCGGAGCCTGCTGTATTCCTGATTTCGCATTATCACTTCTCATAATTGCCTTTCCTCCTCTGTCATTCAGTCAAAATAAACCGCTATTCCTTTTGTCTCTCTCAGATCCGCTCTGCTATCAAATCTCCCATTTGCGCAGTCCCTACCTTTGTACATCCCTCTGATAGGATGTCCGTGGTCCGGTATCCTTCTGTCAACACCTTCTGCACTGCTGTCTCGATGGCATCCGCTTCTTTATCCAAATCAAAAGAATAACGAAGCATCATCGCTGCCGAGAGAATCGTGGCAATCGGGTTTGCCAAATCTTTGCCGGCAATATCCGGCGCCGAACCATGACTGGGCTCATACATACCAAATTTGCTTTCATTTAAGCTGGCAGAAGACAACATTCCGATGGAGCCAGTAATCATGCTGGCCTCATCCGATAAAATATCGCCGAACATATTTTCTGTCAACACCACATCAAACTGTCCGGGATTCATCACCAGTTGCATAGCACAGTTATCCACCAGCATATGTTCCAACTTAACTTCCGGATAATTCTTTGCCACCTCTTCCACTACCTTGCGCCATAACCGGGAAGAATCCAGGACGTTCGCTTTATCCACACTAATGACATGCTTTCTCCGTTTCATGGCAATATCAAATGCTTTGACCGCAATCCGACGAATCTCCGTCTCATTATAGGTCAAAGTATCCGTGGCCTGCAAAACGCCATCCACTTCTTTTGTATACCGCTCCCCAAAATAAAGTCCGCCTGTCAATTCCCTCATAATCACCATATCAAAACCATTCCCAATGATCTCTTTTTTGAGAGGACACGCATTTGCCAATTCCTGATACAAATAAGCAGGACGAATATTGGCAAATAGATTCAACCCTTTGCGAATCGCCAAAAGCCCCGCCTCCGGCCGCAGATTCGGCGCCACATCATACCAACGGGAATTTCCTACATCTCCTCCTACAGCTCCTAAGAGAACGGCATCACTCTGTCTTGCCGTCTCCAATGCTTCTTCTGTCAGCGGCACGCCAAACGCATCGATGGAACAACCGCCCATCAGCACCTCCTTATAATGGAAGAAATGCCCATATACCTGGGCCACCTTATCTAATAC
>Ga0137306_100893_pt1 | contig 35605 bp, 27 predicted proteins | sample Inofroosms_March_FD_97187 | JGI IMG/M metagenome (GOLD analysis project Ga0137306, IMG submission 97187) | Mouse cecal microbial communities from Vienna, Austria - N-Acetylneuraminic and N-Acetylglucosamine D2O microcosms_March | ecosystem: Host-associated > Mammals > Digestive system > Large...
CATGATTGTATTCGATTCGCTGAATAGTTACAAACAGTTTCTAAAAATCAAAAAAATCCTAAAAGGAATTCAGGACAAAAAACAAGTTACTTCTCAAAGCTGTTTATTAGACAAAGAATCAAACAGACTAAAAATAATTAATTTATTTTGAAGTCTCATTGAAAGCCTATACATTTGCATCGTTGTTTATGCAATTATTGTTGTTACACAAACAATATTTTTATCACCTTTATTAATATTATATACAATGAGAAAGTTCTTATGTTTCATCAGTTTAGCATGCATAACCATCGTTGCAGGCGCACAAGAGATATTAAGCCTTGATAGTTGCCGTGCATTGGCTATAGCCAACAATAAAGAGCTACTGATAAGCCAAGAAAAAATAAATTCCGCCCATTATCAGAGAAAAGCGGCATTTACCAACTATCTTCCTGACATTTCCGCCACAGGTGGATACATGCGTACCCAAAAAGAAATCTCATTATTGAACAACAACCAAAAAAGCGCATTAAGCTCTATGGGAACCCAAGTGAGTGGTGCCATGCAAGCAGGCATACAAAACATCCTGACGCAGAATCCCGGACTGGCGCAGAACCCTCAATTCATGGCATTGATTCAGGCATTGGGTAACATCGACGTAGCTACTCCGCTGAACGGACTCGGCAACTCCCTTGTGGATGCTTTCCGCACGGATACCCGCAACATGTATGCAGGTGCGCTGACTCTGACACAACCTTTATATATGGGTGGTAAAATACGCGCCTACAACAAAATTACCCGATATGCTGAAGAGTTGGCACGCCAGCAACACGCCAGCGGCTTGCAAGACGTCATCCTCAGCACCGACCAAGCCTATTGGCAAGTAGTATCGTTAGCCAGCAAAAAGAAGTTGGCGGAAGGCTATCTGAAGTTATTGCAGAAGTTGGAAGACGATGTAAACAAGATGATAGCCGAAGGCGTAGCCACCAAAGCAGACGGACTGTCGGTAAAGGTGAAAGTGAACGAAGCAGAAATGACACTGACCAAAGTGGAAGATGGCTTAAGCCTATCCAGAATGTTGTTATGCCAACTATGCGGATTGGACCTTTCCTCTCCCATCACCCTGAAAGACGAACAGGAAGATGATCTCGGTTCGAATGCGGCGGCTGCCGAAAGCATAGACATGAACAGCGTTTATGCCATGCGTCCCGAAGTGCGCAGCCTGCAGCTTGCCACGGAGATCTACAAGCAAAAGATCAATGTCACCCGCTCCGAATATATGCCTTCACTGGCATTGATGGGCAGCTACATGATGACCAACCCGTCTGTCTTCAACGGCTTCGAAAAGAAGTTCAAGGGAATGTGGAACGTGGGTGTCGTATTGCAAGTGCCTATCTGGCATTGGGGCGAAGGCTTGTATAAAGTGAAAGCAGCCAAAGCAGAAGCACGTATCGCCCAATACCAACTGGATGATGCCAAAGAAAAGATAGAACTCCAAGTCAACCAATCCGTCTTCAAAATGAATGAAGCCGCCAAGAAACTGACTATGGCAGAAAAGAATCTGGAAAAAGCCAATGAAAACCTGCGTTATGCCACCCTCGGATTTGAAGAAGGAGTGATAGCCGCCAGCAATGTCCTGGAAGCGCATACAGCATGGCTTTCCGCCCAATCGGATAAGATAGATGCACAGATAGACGTGAAACTGGCTGATATTTATCTGAAGAAGGCGGAGGGACGGTTATCAATTGACAATTGATAATTGACAGTTGATAATTGACAATTAAAACAGGAAATGGAAAGTTAACATTTAATATTTAGATAAATTGGATACAAAATCACAAAACAGTAACATGCTGCTGGCATTTCTGACACTGACAGGCGTCATTGCCATAGTAGCCATAGTGGGGTTCTTTATGTTGCGCAAAGGACCGGAAATCGTACAAGGACAGGCGGAAGTCACCGAGTATCGTGTATCAAGCAAAGTGCCGGGACGTATCCTGGAGTTTCGGGTGAAAGAGGGAGAAAGCGTGCAGGCAGGAGATACGCTTGCCATACTGGAAGCCCCGGACGTGTTGGCAAAACTGGAACAGGCGCGTGCCGCAGAAGCCGCTGCACAGGCGCAAAATGAGAAAGCACAAAAAGGTGCCCGTCATGAGCAAGTGCAGGGTGCCTTTGAAATGTGGCAGAAAGCAAAAGCCGGACTTGCCATCGCCGAGAAATCATACAAACGCGTGAAGAACCTTACCGACCAAGGTGTCATGTCTGCACAGAAGTTGGATGAAGTCACTGCCCAACGTGATGCTGCCATAGCTACCGAGAAAGCTGCCAAAGCACAGTACGACATGGCAAGAAACGGTGCCGAACGCGAAGACAAAGCCGCTGCCGCCGCTATGGTGAATCGTGCGAAAGGTGCCGTAGCCGAAGTAGAATCCTATATCAAAGAGACTTATCTGATAGCACAAACGGCAGGAGAAGTCTCCGAGATATTCCCGCAAGCAGGCGAACTGGTGGGAACCGGTGCACCTATCATGAATATTGCCATAATGGATGACTTATGGGTGACCTTCAACGTCCGTGAAGACTTGTTGCAAGGACTGAACGTGAATACAGAGTTTGAAGCCTTCATTCCAGCATTGAACAAAGATATCCGGCTGAAGGTGAACTACATGAAAGACCTCGGTACATACGCCGCATGGAAAGCGACCAAAACCACCGGACAGTTCGACCTGAAAACCTTCGAAGTGAGAGCTGTGCCGCAAGAGAAAGTGGAAGGATTGCGTCCGGGAATGTCGGTAATATTGGAGAAGTAACAAGGTGGGAAGTGGAAAATGGAAAGTGGAAAATGGTACGAGACAAAAAACACATCGCCTTGTGGAACGTATTGAAACGGGAATGCCGACGAATGGTTTCCCGCCCGTTGTATCTGTTCTGCATGGTGATAGCTCCACTGTTCTGCTATGTATTTTTCACCACGCTGATGGGTTCGGGGCTTCCTGTCAACATGCCCATAGGTGTAGTGGATCAGGATATGACCTCCACTTCACGCCAACTCGCGCGTAACCTGGATGCTTTCGAGCAGACTGCCGTTGTAGCCCACTACCCTACTGTCAGTGAGGCGCGCACAGCCATGCAGTCTGGGGAAATATACGGTTTCTATTATATCCCGCAAGGAACTACAGCCAAAGTACAATCCCAACGGCAACCTACTGTCTCGTTCTATACCAACAACACGCTGCTCATTGCCGGCTCGCTGCTCTACAAAGACATGAAAATGATGAGTGAACTGGCATCAGGAGCCGCCGCACGCGCCAGCCTGTATGCCAAAGGAGCTACTGAGGCGCAAGCCATGGCATTCCTACAACCCATCGTCATCGACACGCACCCACTGAACAATCCTTGGTTGAACTATTCCGTCTATCTGTGCAACACTTTTGCACCGGGCGTATTGATGCTGTTGATTTTCATGATAACCGTCTACTCCATCGGTGTGGAGATAAAAGACCGTACAGCCCGCGAGTGGTTGCGTATGGGAAATAACTCCATTTACATCTCCCTTGCCGGAAAGCTCTTGCCGCATACCGCCGTCTTTTTCCTGATGGGCATATTATATAATGTGTACCTATATGGTTTTCTTCATTTCCCTTGCAACAGCGGTATCCTGCCAATGTTGCTTGCCACTCTATGCCTGGTGCTGGCATCGCAAGGGATGGGAGTGCTCATGATAGGGACATTACCTACCTTGCGCCTGGGACTGAGTTTCGCATCGCTTTGGGGAGTACTCTCGTTCTCGATGTGCGGTCTGTCGTTTCCTGCTATGGCCATGCATCCCATGTTGCAAGGATTGGCGAACTTGTTCCCGCTACGCCACTATTTCCTGATTTATGTAGACCAGGCACTGAATGGTTATCCGATGGCCTATTCATGGATCAACTACGTGGCATTACTCATTTTCATGATGCTTCCTTTTCTCATTGTACATCGACTGAAAGGAGCGTTGATTTACTATAAATATGTGCCCTAATGAAACAGCTGACGTTTAAACAGAAAATCATACAAGGTATCCACGATTTGTTTTATATCTGGATGCAGGAGTTCCGCACAACTTTCCGCGATCAGGGTGTGCTCATCTTTTTCGTGCTTGTCCCGTTGATGTATCCGCTGATTTATGCTTTCATCTACACCAATGAGACGATACGTGAGGTTCCTGCCGTTGTAGTAGACTATTCACACAGTGCATTGAGCCGCGAATATCTGCGGAAAGTGGATGCCAGCCCAGAGGTGAAGATCGTGTCCTATTGTGCCGACATGGAAGAAGCGAAGCTGATGCTGAAAGAGCGCCTTGCATATGGCATTATCTATGTCCCCGCCGACTTCAGCGACAACATCGCGCAGGGGAAGCAGACCCAAGTCAGCCTGTTCTGCGACATGAGCGGACTGCTCTACTACAAGGCTTTGCTGAATGCAAACACAAGCGTGTCACTGGACATGAACGCCGACATAAAGATACAGCGTGCCGGCAACAGTACCCACCGGCAGGATGAGATCACCACCTATCCGATAAAATATGAGGATGTCGCCCTCTTCAACCCGACCAATGGTTTCGCTGCGTTCCTGATACCTGCCGTGCTGATACTGATCATCCAGCAGACCTTGCTGCTCGGCATCGGACTATCCGTCGGAACTGCGCGCGAACACAACCGATTCAGGGATTTGGTGCCCATCAACCGCCACTATAACGGAACGTTACGCATTGTCCTTGGCAAGGGATTGAGTTACTTCATGGTGTACGCTCTTGTATCTGTCTATGTGCTTTGTGTAGTACCACGTCTGTTCAGTCTTATCCAAATAGGCCGACCGGATATATTGGCACTGTTTACCCTACCCTATCTGGCAGCTTGCATTTTCTTCGCAATGACTGCCTCGATAGCCATACGCAATCGGGAAACCTGCATGTTGCTATTCGTATTCACCTCCGTACCCTTGCTGTTCCTTTCCGGCATCTCCTGGCCCGGTGCGGCAATGCCGGACTTCTGGAGATATTTCTCCTACATCTTCCCGTCGACTTTCGGAATCAATGGTTTCGTACGCATCAACAGCATGGGAGCCAGCCTCAACGAAGTGGCTCCCGAATACAGGGCTTTGTGGATACAGGCAGGTATCTATTTCCTGACCACCTGCGGGGTGTATCGTTGGCAGATCATCCAAAGCCGGAAACATGTGATTGAGAAGTACAAGGAATATAAAGGTCGGTAAACAACGATTGGAATCATCCGAGGAGAGCGTCTCGAAATGACGATAACCCACGGATAAAATTGTGGAAGGCAATTCAATTGTCAATATTTTTCTATACATGTATTTTGAAGGCATTTTTGCCCCTCGCCCCCTCCAGAATACCTTCTGAGAGGGGGGATAATGACTCAGGGACTGAAAGGGTTTCAGTCCCTGAGTGAATGCCTTTCAGTCCCTGAGTCAATGGCATTCATTCAGTGAGTGAATCCTGCATCTTCCGAAAAGCGGACATTCTCCACTGTTTTGTTAAGAAAAAGTCTTTTTCTTATTTACTTAATACGGCTTATACCGCATGACGGATAAGTGAACGACTCCTATGAAAAAAGAACTTTCGGAAGGTATTTCACACTAATTAACCAACTGTTTATTGCAAGGCTACGAAAGTTTCGTAGCTTTGCATTGAATTCATTTAAATACTTTATTCCATGGAAAAGTTAACTATACAAGAAGAAGAAGCAATGATTTACATTTGGGAACTGGGCAGTTGCTTCATTAAAGACATTGTTGCCAAATATCCCAAGCCGACGCCTCCCTACACCACAGTAGCTTCCATCGTGAAAAATTTGGAGCGCAAGCAGTATGTAACAGTCACACGGGTGGGGAATACGTACCAATACACACCCGCCATCCGCGAAAGCGAGTACAAACGTACCTTCATGAGCGGATTCGTGCGCAATTACTTTGAGAACTCATACAAGGAAATGGTCTCGTTCTTCGCCAAAGAGCAGAAGATTTCGACCAATGACCTGAAAGACATCATAGACATGATTGAGAAAGGGAAAGAATCTTAAAAAAGCAAACAGAAAGATGTTAGCGTATTTTCTAAAAATAAACGTAGCCATTGCGCTGTTCTATGCGTTCTATCGGCTGTTTTTCTATAAAGACACGTTCTTCACGTGGCGCAGGACGGCACTGCTGTGTTTCTTTGCCGTTTCTGCCCTGTATCCCTTGCTGAACATACAGACATGGATTACGGAGCAGAAACCCATGGTGGCAATGGCAGACCTGTACGCCGACATCATCCTGCCGGAAATCACTCTCATGCCCGAACAAACGGACACCGACTGGAAAACCCTCCTGCATCATGCAGCGGGCTTCACCTATTGGGGAGTGGTGGTTCTACTGGCAATCCGCCTGCTCATACAGCTCATCGGTATCATCCGCCTCTCCTTCCGTTGCCGGAAGACGCGGATAAACGGTACCGATGTACGCCTGCTCAAGCAAGCAGACGGGCCTTTCTCTTTCTTCCACTGGATATTTATCTATCCGGATAACCACACCGAGGAGGAATTGAACGAGATACTGACTCACGAACAGACTCATGCCAGCCAATGGCATTCGGTGGACGTGCTGATCAGTGAGACGGTATGCATATTCTGCTGGTTCAATCCCTTCGCCTGGCTCATGAAACGCGAGATCCGCACCAATTTGGAATATCTGGCGGACAACCGCGTATTAGAAACCGGGTACGACTCCAAAACCTATCAGTATCACCTGTTAGGACTCTCCCATCACAAGGCTGCAGCAACTATCTATAATAGTTTCAATGTTTTACCTTTAAAAAAGCGTATCAAAATGATGAACAAGAAAAGAACCCGAGAAATAGGAAGGACCAAGTACATCATGTTCCTCCCTTTGGCAGCCTTACTGATGATTATCAGCAACATCGAAGCCGTGGCACGCACCACCAGAGAAGTGGCCAAAGATGTCATAGAGGCTGTAGAAGAGAATCTGACGCCGAAAGTGACAGCACCGGACACGGAAACCGCCACTACCGGAATGATCCTTACAACGGAAACGGAAGCCCTGCCGGAAACGCTGGAAACACCCTCCGTAACAACAGCAACCCAATCTGAAACACCTGCGCCGCAACAGGACAAGGATAAACTTGTAACCTATCAGGGAGTGGTAGTGGACAAAGACGGCAATCCGGTGGAAGGAGCAGAAGTGATCGTAAAAGGAAGACACAAACTGCCGCAAAACCAGTCATTCCGGACCGACAAGAACGGAGAGTTCTCCATCCTTGCTTTCGAGAATACCCCATCCATAGCCATAAGATGGGAAAAAGACAGCAAATATATGTTAGGAGGTACCCCAATAGAGCATGAAAAACGCACCGGAATAAAAATTGTCATGAATGACAAATGGCTGAATCCGCCTGCCAACGATCCGAACAATCCGGTGTTTGAGGTAGTAGAACAAATGCCCGTATTCCCAGATGGCGGCATACAAGGTGTGATGCAATTTCTGGCGAAAAACATCAAATACCCGGTAAATGCAATGAAGAATGGTACACAAGGGCGCGTCACCGTGCAATTCATTGTAAATACCGACGGAAGCATCTCCAATGTAGGTATTCTGCGCGGAGTGGACCCTGATTTGGACAACGAAGCAGTACGCGTCATCAGCACAATGCCCAACTGGCAACCGGGCATGCAGAAAGGAAAAGCTGTACGGGTGAAATATACGATCCCCGTCATGTTCCGGTTGAATGATGAAAAGAAGGAGGAATACAAGCCTGTGCAGACGATTGCAGGTTCGGTAGTCGTTACAAACCAGACGAACGGAAAAGAGCCTGCGGTAAACAACAACGTAATCACTGTCTTTGAAGCCGTAGAGCAGATGCCTTCATTCCCCGGTGGCACAGAAGGACTGATGAGGTATCTTGCCCAACACATCAAATATCCGGTAGAAGCACAACAGGCCAAAAAGCAAGGACGGGTAGTCGTACAAGTCGTCATCGACGAAAACGGCAACGTTATAAGCCCTAAAATAACCCAAAGCGCCGAACCGCTATTGGATGCGGAAGCCATCCGCGTAACGGTAAACATGCCGAAATGGAAACCGGGCATGCAAAAAGGAAAGGCGGTCAACGTAAGATACACGTTCCCTATTGATTTTAAGTTACAATAAAGCTACAATCCAAGAAGAAATTCTCTCTTATAACTAATAGATTATCCGCAAGCCCTGCCCTTGGCCGTTCACTTCGGCACAAGGGCAGGATGCAGATAATCAAAAAAATCATATACCATGAAAAAGCGATTTATCCTATTGCTTTTCTTACTAATAACCAGCGTAGTCAGTGCTCAGGGGTGATTCTTTCAATTCGGGCATTATGACACACCTTCTTCTAACTCCCGAATAACTCCCGATAACTCTAAAAGAACAATTTCTAAAAGCTACTTATTCATCTTCACCACTTCCGTCGGTGCCATTTCCACATTGCGCTTGTCCACCTGACGGACTACGGCTGCCGCCAGTTGTAGGAAGGCGCGTCCGGTCACTGTGTTCTCATCCAGCGCTACCGGTGTACCGTTATCACCGCTCTCGCAAATGCTTTGCACGATAGGTATCTGCCCCAACAGAGGAACATTCATCTCTTCTGCCAATTGTTTGGCACCTTCTTTACCGAAAATATAATACTTGTTTTCAGGCAACTCTGCAGGCGTAAACCAAGCCATGTTCTCTACCAGACCGAGGATGGGGACATTCACCTTGTCATTGATAAACATGTTGATGCCCTTGCGTGCATCAGCCAATGCCACTGCCTGCGGAGTGCTGACAACAATGGCTCCCGTTAGAGCGAGCGTCTGCACTACGGTCAGATGGATATCGCTCGTGCCGGGAGGGAGGTCGATAAGGAAATAATCAAGATCGCCCCAATTGGCATCCCCTATCAACTGCTTCAAGGCATTGCTTGCCATGCCGCCACGCCATAAAGTAGCCTGGTCGGGGTCTACAAAGAAACCAATAGAAAGTAACTTGATGCCATATTTCTCTACTGGTATAATCAAGTCGCGACCTCCAATATTCTCGGCATACGGACGGGCATCTTCCACCTGAAACATCTTAGGCATAGAGGGACCGAAAATATCAGCATCCAACAAACCGACTTTATAGCCCAACTTTGCCAAAGAGACAGCCAGATTGGCAGCTACCGTCGACTTACCCACACCACCTTTGCCCGAAGAGACTCCGATGATATTCTTCACCTGGGGCAACATCTTGCCCGGTTCGGGACGTGCAGCCTGTTTGCTTTCGGTGGCGATAGTGACTTCCACATCATTGGATACATACGCATGAATAGCCGCTTCCGCAGCCTTTACCACTGACTTCATGAAAGGGTCGGTCGATTTCTCGAATATCAGCGAGAAACTGACTTTCATCCCATCTATGCGCATATTGTCGGCAACCATCTCTGCTTCCACGAGGTTCTTTCCGGTGCCGGGATAACGCACTGTTGCCAATGCGTCTAAAATTAGTTTAGGATAAAGGGTCATTTTAAATTAAAAATTGAAAGTTGAAAATTAAAGGAAACCTGGTTCGGACAGTTCACCACAAATTACACAGATTAACGCAAATAGTATAGGTGACACAGGTTGCACAAATTATCATCTATTACACAGATGTTATTAAAGTATAGTATAGAACGCACATAATCTATGATTATCTGAATAATCTAAATAATCCATGTCAATCTGAGTAATCTGTGACAACCTCTATTTTGATATGCCCACCATTCATCCTCCGTTATTTACTGGTTTGCAATCCGCTCCGCTTGCTGCGGTTATAACTGCGATATTCATCCAGTTCTATTTCCACATCGGGTTCATGCAACTCACCTTCTTTGGGCAGATGGAACTTGACGTACTTGATGTTCAGCCCGCGGTCCAGCCACTGTTGCTCGTAGTAGGTCCTGATGCTGAGAATCTCGTCAGCCATACCGGAATGATAGAGGTCTTCCGTCATCACATCTACCGGAAAATGATTCTCCTCAATCATGTAGCGGGTATAGGTGAACATAAAGTTGCTGTCTGTCTTCAAATGGACGATACCGTCCGGTATCAGGAACTTGCGATAACGCTCCATGAAATAGGTGGAGGTCAAACGCTTGGTTGCTTTCTTCATCTGCGGGTCGGAGAAGGTCAGCCATATCTCGCTCACTTCGTTCTCTGCAAAGAAACGGTCGATGATTTCAATGTTCGTACGCAGGAAAGCGACATTCTTCATGCCAGCACGCAAGGATTCCGTAGCACCGGACCACATACGGGCACCCTTGATGTCTACACCAATAAAGTTCTTATCGGGAAACAGGCGTCCCAGTCCGACCGTGTATTCACCACGTCCGCATCCTAACTCCAGTACAATGGGACGGTCATTCTTGAAGAATGACTCGTTCCATTTTCCTTTCATCTCAAAGGGTACATCCTCCACTGCCGAATAGGGATACTCAAACACGTGCGGATAGTCTGCCATATCGGCAAACTTAGCTAACTTACCTTTACTCATACGTTACTCCACAATGGTTACCCAGCCATGTGTATCCGGTTCGTCACCATATTGGATTCCACGCAGCTTGTTGTACAACTTCGTGCAAACAGGTCCCGGCTTGCCGTCTTTGGCTATCACGTAGGAATGTCCGTTCTCCGGATCATCGATACGTTCTATCGGGCTGATGACGGCTGCTGTTCCGCAAGCACCTGCCTCTTCGAACGTAGTAAGTTCCTCTTCAGGAATCGGACGACGTTCCACCTTCATACCCATGTCTTCGGCAAGTTGCATCAGGCTCTTGTTGGTGATAGAGGGCAGGATGGAAGTAGACAAAGGAGTGACATAGGTGTTATCTTTGATTCCGAAGAAGTTGGCAGCACCACACTCGTCGATGTATTTCTTTTCTTTAGCATCCAAATAGAACTCTGCGGAGTAACCTGCAACATGGGCTTCATGGCTGGCACGCAGGCTGGCCGCATAGTTTCCGCCCACTTTATAGATACCGGTTCCGAGCGGAGCGGCACGGTCATATTTGCGTGTAATGACGTAGGGAGTGGTGGAGAAGCCGCCTTTGAAGTACGGTCCTACCGGAGTTACGAATATCAGGAACATGTATTCAGCAGAAGGACGAACACCTACCTGTGCGCCTGTTCCTATCAGTAACGGACGAATATAGAGGGATGCACCGCTTTCGTAGGGCGGAATGAAACGTTCGTTCAGCTTCACTACCTTCAGCACGGCCTCTTTGAAGCGGTCTGTCGGCAATTCTGCCATCATGATGCCACGGCATGTGGATTGCAAACGGGCTGCGTTCTCCTCCAGACGGAAGATGCGCACCTTACCATCTTTTCCGCGGAATGCTTTCAGTCCTTCGAATGCTTCCTGACCATAATGCAGGCAGGTAGCCGCCATGTGAATGTTGAGCAGTTCGCTACTGCTGACTTCCAGTTCTCCCCATGCGCCATTGCGGAAATTAATTCTCACATTGTAATCTGTCTTCATATACCCGAACGACAGATTGGACCAATCCATTTCTTTCATATCTCAAAGTTTTTAAATTCATTCTAATTGCAACAAAAATACGGCTTATTCTTCACATTTTTGCTTCTCTGACAGTAATTTTTCAATTTCCTTATCAGCTTTAGTCAGTTTATCGCTGCAAAACGCAATGATCTCATTCGCTTCCTTTATCTTTTCGGCAAGCACATCTATTTCCAACTCGTTATTGTCTATCTGGCGGACAATCTTCTCCAGGCGATCCATCGCTTGAGAATAGGTTTCCTTTTTCTTTGAAGTAGGCATGGCTTTTTATTAATTGACTATTGACTATTAACAATTGACAATTGATAATTGACAATTGATAATTGACAATTCATTTTTTTTATAATTCACTATTTGTAATTACGGAAGTGGTTTTGCCACGGAAGAAGCGGGTAAGGATTTCGTCGCCTTCGCGCAGGGAAGAGGCGTCTTTCACTACTTTTCCGTCTTTCAACGTAAGACTGTAACCGCGGGCAAGCATTTTCTCAGGCGAAGCGTCCGTAAGGCGCTGCTGCAACAGTTCCAGGCGATGGTGCTGGCGCGAGAGGGAGGCTGTGACGGACTGGAAGATATCTTTCCGAACGGTCAGCAACGTCAGTTTGGCTTCGGACAGGCGGCGAACAACAGCCGAGGGAATACGTTTTCTGCATCCGTCCAGCCTGCGATGCTCTTCTGCCAATCGGAAAAGGATACTTTCGCGCAAACGTCCGGCAAGGATTTCCAGGCGGTCGGCAGTCATGCCCAAGCAGCTTATCAGAAATTCGGCGGCAGCTGTAGGAGTCTTCACTCGAGTGTGCGCCACGCTGTCGAGCACCGTATCATCCCGTTCATGCCCAATGCCAGTAATGACGGGCAAAGGGAACTGGGCACACGAAGCGGCAAGCAGGTAGGTGTCGAAACTGGAAAGGTCGGACGTAGCCCCTCCGCCACGAATGATGACTACCACATCAAAGTCATCCTGCCGGACAAGTATCTGATCCAGGGCGGAGAGTATGGATTCTTCTACACGGTCGCCTTGCATCAATGCCGGAAACAGTTCCGTGCGGAAGAAGAAACCACGGGGATTGTGCTGCAACTGATGACAAAAATCACCATACCCGGCTGCTGTGGGCGAAGAGATGATGGCGATACGCTGCGGAAGTTGCGGTATTTCAAGTTCTTTGTTCAGGGTGAGCACGCCTTCTGAGGCAAGTTGATCCAGAATCTCCTTACGGCGGCGAGCTATATCGCCCAAAGTGTAGGTGGGATCAATGTCCTGAACAGTCAGACTATAGCCATACAGTTCGTGGAAGGTGACCGTGACCTGCACTAACACTTTGATACCTGATACAAAAGCTTGTCCGGTGGATTCCTCGAAGTAAGGTTTCAACAAATGGAAGATATTCGACCAAATTATTCCCCGTGCTTTGGCAACCAAGCTGTTGCTATGCGGGTCTTTCTGAATAAATTCCAGGTAGCAATGACCTGTACTGTTGGTGCGCACGTCGCTCAGTTCGGCTTGCACCCAATATTCATCCGGCATACCGCATTCGATATGATGGCGCACCAAAGCATTTAAGTCATATAATGATAAAGCATCCATTATCTGGGGTTTATTTATGGCTTTCCTTGTATTGCTGATATGCCTTCCACATGTCGGGCACACCATAACCGTAAATATTATCAGGGAAATCGGCACGATTGCCCACGCGGCGTACCAGTTCGATCAACTCCTTCGCTGTCAGGTCCGGACATGCCTGCCACAGGCAAGCCACCATGCCACACATGATGGGCGAAGAGAAAGAAGTACCGTTTGCCCTTCCTTGGTTTCCATCCGTGCGGATGACGTCTGCACCCAAGCCGACAGCAACGACATCCGGTTTCACCCGATTGTCCGCCGTATTGCCAATGGAAGAAAAAGGTGCCAGTACGGCTCTCTTGTCCACAGCTCCCACGGTCAACACATTGTCTGCATCGCCCGGAGGGGTTATCTTCTTCCAAGGACCCGAACCGGAATTTCCGGCACTGCACACGAGCACCATTCCTTTGTCCGCCACCATTGAGGCTTGGCGTGACATCAACGCATATTGGCCGTCCAAATCACGGTATCTGTAATTCTTAGACTTGTCATCGAAGGTATAGTATCCTAACGAAGTATTCAGTACATCCACGCCCACACTATCGGCAAATTCGACTGCCGCAGCCCAGTAGTCCTGTTCCACCAGGTGCTCGGAATATTCGTCTTCGCTCCTGAGCAACCAGAAAGCAGCTTCGGGAGCTGTTCCGGTCATCACTTCGGGACGGTTCATGCCGATGCAGGAGAGCACGGACAGGCCGTGGCTGCTTTCGGCAAAAATATCTGCCTGAGGGTTCACAAAGTCTTTGGTGCCAAGGATGCGGATGTTCTGCATGGCGGTAATCCGGTCTACGTTATGGAAACCGGCATCGATGACGGCAATTGTGACGCTCTCTCCCCGAAAACCTGCTTCATGCAACTTATCGCCATTGCTAAGTTGAATCTGAGTGATGGCACGCCCGTAAACACTGTCGGGATATATCGTAGGCTGATTGACAACAGAATCGCGCCCGACAGACATGGTAGGTTTATAGGCACCAGGAGACATCCACACTTTCTCCGTAGAACGCACAAAAGGCAACGCAGCGATACGATCAATCAGCGCCGGGTCGTTGCAAGAGACTGTCACAAAGTTATTCCACTTTCCGGTCACCACAATGCGTGCTCCCAGTCTACGAATCTCGTCCATATACTTACGACATACCGGCAGATCGGTAGAGTCTATCGGAAGATTCTGCCTCTTGCGTCGTTCGATTGCCTTGTCGGAAAGAAACGCCTCCGGCTTCTCCAACGAATAGCCGGTAGCAGCTTTATCCCTTAAACTGATGCGATACTTCAACGTATCTTGCTGAGCCAAAGCCCCTGTCACAAAACAGGCAATGGCCAAAAAGGAAAACAGTTTTCTCATTGATTTATAAAAATGTTATGCAAATCTGCGGTAGAGTATTCCCCGTCCCGCACAGTCATGAATATTTCTCCACATTATTGTTTTCTGCAATGACCAGACCGATTCCGCGTTGCGAAGCGATGAACGCACCGCCCACCACACGCTTTCCGATGTAGAATACGGCAGACTGACCGGGGGCAATTGCCGAAGCCTCGGGCAAGAAATGCACAAGCAGACGTCCGTCGTCCAGCCGCCCGACAGTACAAGGTATCGGCTTGCTGCGGTAGCGGATGCGTACTGCCAGTCCGGTGGCAGAGAAGAACTCCTGTTCATCAATGATCTGCTCCTGCTCGGCAAGCATATACTCCACACGGAGTTGTTCGGCGTCACCCAGCATCACGGTATTCTTCTGCGGATTTATCTTCAGCACGTATGCCGGCTTGCCCAATGCTATTTCCAGTCCCTTGCGCTGGCCGATGGTGTAATAGGGAAAGCCTTTGTGCTCGCCCAGTTTCACTCCCTGCGAATTGACAAACCAGCCGGTTCCTATCTCACTGTCTATCTGCGGAGAGTGTTCGCGCAGAAAGTCGCGGTAGTCTCCCTTGATGAAACAGACCTCCATGCTCTCTCCCTCTTCCGCCTTCAGACGGAAGCCTTTGCTGCGCAGATATTCCCTCACTTGCAACTTCGTATATGTACCCAAAGGAAAAATACAACGCCTTAGCACGTCCTGCCCCAGCCGCCACAAAAAATAGGATTGGTCTTTCTTGTCGTCATCGCCTGCCACGACGTACGTCTTTCCATTCCTTTCTTCCAACCGGCAGTAGTGTCCGGTGGCTATAAAGGCACAACCCAACTTATCCGCCCACTCCGCCAGTATGCGGAACTTAAACAGAGGATTGCACATCACACAAGGGTTCGGCGTCCGTCCGTTGCAATATTCATCGATAAAGTTCTGCACGACAGTCTTACGGAAATCCTCCCGCTCGTCCACCACATAGTGTTCAATGCCCATGTTTGCAGCAAGTTGCCGGGCCTCCGTGGGGTCGTCTCCCCACACCCATAGGGTCAGACCGACAATGTCATATCCCAGTTCTTTCAGCATCAGACAAGTGGCGGTGCTGTCTATGCCACCGCTCATGCCAACCAATACGCGCTTCTCCGATTTGTCCATCTTGGATTATTCATTTAATTAGCCTACAAAAATAGATGATTTCGGGCAGAAGCCGCTGAAATGAGATACCTTTTTCACATGCCTTCACACAAACGCGTTTGTAATAAGGATTATCCACCCGGCTGTCGTCACTGCCAAAGGCAGGGTACAAAAGAGGCTGCGAAGCCTGTTCCTCTACCTGTCCAACAGGAAAGACTCTTCGCAGCCTCAAGGCTTATCAGTATCCGATGACAACCGGATAGTCTCTCTTTATCCGCAGTGGAAGTATTTCTCAACCAGCTTCAACATCTCTTCCGGCTTGTCCTGTAACTCGGCACGCAAAGTCCGGTCGTCATACGAGCGCAGTCTGGCAAGGATGCCATCTATCATTGCCGGACTGAACACACGATACTTCTCGAAAATCTCGCGCTGCTTCTCCAGACAATCTGCCGAGGCGGCGCAACTGTCGGGCAACTGCGCCAGTTGATTCAGTTTGTCTTCATTCTCTTTCTTATGAATATTCACATTCACATACGTCTTCTCTGCCACGTCCAGTGCATCGTCCATCTCGAAGCCATGACGGCACGCCACAGCCAGTCCGGCTATCAACTGATACAAATCTGCCGACCCGTCCGGTGAGCGCATTTCTACTGTCTGCTTCTGTGTCGTGTCGTAATGGCTCGGAGCCTCCAGCGGATTGGCAAGCATGCACATGTCCGCCTTTGCCGACCAACCCAAGGGGACGCGCACCAGTACGGAGCGGTTGCGGTCGCCCCAGCAGATGTTGGTGGGTGCCTCCTGATGGGGCACGAGGCGGAAATAGGAAGTAGGATTCGTATTGCCGAAGGCAGTGATGGAAGCGGCCACCTGCATCATGCCCGCGATCGCCTTGCGTGCCGTGGCAGACAGTACACCGTTCTCCAACATCTGGTTCTGCCCGTCCTTCACGATACGCATGTGGATGTGCAGTCCCGAACCCGCTTTTCCGACAGTGATCTTCGGTGCGAACGTGATGTCATAGCCATACTGATAGGCCAGGTTGCGAATGATCCACTTGGCTATCATCAGCTGGTCGGCAGCCAAATCGGCGCGCACAGGCAGGAACTCTATCTCGTTCTGCTCATAAATCTTGTTGCCGAGCGTAAAGTTGCCCACCTCGGAATGGCCGTACTTGATCTGTCCGCCGGCCTGTGCGATGTACGACATGCACTCCGTACGGAAATCGTTGAACTTGGCATACGGTGCCGACTCGTGATAGCCGCGCTGGTCGGTGGCGGGAAACAGTCCGGTGTTCTCCGAAATGACGTAATACTCCAACTCGCCCATGGCCTGGAACTCCATACCCGTCACGTCGGTAAAGGCGCGGCAAGCCTTGCGCAGGGTATATTCCGGGGAGCTTTCCAGTGGTTCGCCGTCCTTGTTGAAGTAAGAACAGAGCATAGACAGAGTGGGCAATTCGGAGAAGGGGTCTATGAAGGCTGTCCGGAAACGGGGCAACACATACAGGTCGCTGCTGCCTGCCTCGATGAAGGGGAACAGGCTCGACCCGTCCACCCGTTCGCCACACGTAAGGATAGCGTCCAGATAGGCTTCATTGTTAATCACGAAGTTCAGCGTTTTCAACCTCCCATCGGCGGCGGGATACATGAAGTTCACCATTCGGATATCGTTCTCCTTGATGTAGGAGATAATGTCGGCTTTCGTAAACTCGGAAGCGGGTTTCTGAAGGGCAGCCACCAGTAAATTGGGGCTCATTGACAATTCTTGGTTCATCATATGTCGGTTGATTGTTTAAGTTTATTATATGATTAACAAAACACGGGCATGGGAGCGCATCGAAAACCGACACCAGTCTGTGAGACGAGTATCGGAACGCCCCGCTACGCACAAAGATAGTAAAAGTTCTTTAGAAACAAGAAATTCAGGCTTGTTTTTAAGGATAAATCACGCGGGCGGAGGTGTTCCGCTTTCAATATGACAGCTTCTTTCCCGCACATCAGGCTGATGTAATCGGAATGTAATACGCATGAAACAGAAATATAACATCGGTCTCCGATCTTTGCCGCCGTAAACCAACCGGATAGAAACAATGGTCATGAAGAAAAGCTTATTCCCCCTGTTCATTTTCCTGCTGCCACTGGCTGCCGGCGCCCAAACTCCGTATCACGACGAAGACGGAAAGCGGATCGACAAGAAAGAGTTGCAGGTGAAGGATTATCTGCCGGAGATACACGGCACCCTACGCGGCAAGTTCGAGTATCAGACGAAAATGAAGGCAAGCCGCTTCGAAGTGCGAAACGCACGCATCAGCCTCACAGGCAACGTCTTGCCCATCGTGGCATACAAAGCCGAAATCGACCTTTCGGACGAAGGGCAAATCAGGATGCTGGACGCCTACGCCCGCCTCTTCCCCGCGAAAGGCGTGACAGTGACCGCCGGACAAATGCGCGTGCCCTTCGGCATCGACGCACACCGCTCGCCCCATCAGCAGCACTTCGCCAACCGCTCGTCCATAGCCAAGCAAGTGGGAAACATACGCGACGTAGGTGTCACCTTAGGTTACGCCTTCGGCAACGAAACGCCCGTCACCCTGGAGGCGGGACTGTACAACGGTTCGGGACTGACCCACCAGAAGGTATGGCACAAGGAGGTGAACTATTCCGCCAAAGCGCAACTCCTGTTTGCACGGAAACTGAACCTGACCTTAAGCCTACAGAGCTTCCAGCCGCAGGACGTGCGGATAAACGCCTACGACATCGGCGCCTTCTACCGCTCCGGCCGCGTGCACATCGAAGGGGAGTATCTGTATAAGACCTATGCCGATCGTGCCTACGACGACGTGCATGCCCTGAACAGCTTCGTGGGCTACGACCTCCCCTTGCGGAGAGTGTTCCGGAAGATCTCTTTCCTCGCACGCTACGACATGATGACCAGCCAAAGCGACGGAAAAACCACCGACGAAGCGACCGGCACCCTGTCCACCACCGACTACAAACGGCATCGCCTGACCGGCGGCATCACCCTCAGCCTCGGCAAAGCATCCGTCACCGACCTCCGGCTGAATTTCGAGAAGTATTTCTACGCCCGTAACAGCCAATCCAAGGAATCGGAACAGGACAAGATCGTGCTGGAGTTGATGGTACGCTTCTGAACGGAACGCCCTGTGCCGCCCCTGCCGGGCAGCGTTCACCACAGACGATGCGGATTGGCACGGATTATTCCCTTAATCTTTTAATAATCAAGCAGAATAATCCGTACTAATCCGCATCGTCTATACTAATCTGTGGCAACCCGCGTAATCCGTGGTAGCACCGCGGCTCCTACTTGAAGAGCAGTTGCGCCATGTGATACAGGCTCCTGCGCCACGTGAGGAACTCGTGCGCCGTGTCGGGCGATACGTAGGAGGTCGCGTTGAATCCCGCCGCCTTCAGTTCTTCTACGGCTTTGGTGACGCCGGCCGGGTTCTCCTTGCTTCCGCAACTGATGAAGATGGATGCCACCTGATTCTTCTCCTTGATGTCCGACGGGGCATACGTGCCGCCGCTCAGCAGACCGTAGTAGTTGAACACCTCCGGACGGCGCAGGGTGATGAGCTTCGTCTCGAAACCGCCCATCGAAAGGCCGGCCATCGCACGGTGCTTCTTATTGGGCAGGGTGCGGAAATGAGTGTCGATGTAAGGGATCAGCTCGTCTACGAGGACGGTCTCGAACTCCTTGGCGGTGAAGGTGTTGATGCCGCCGAACTTCACGTCGTTCGTCATGCCGTAGGTCATCACGATGATGAACGGTGCGATCTTGCCCTCGGCAATCAGGTTGTCCATGATGAGGTTGGCGCGGCCTTGCACGGACCAGGCGGTCTCATCCTCGCCCCAGCCGTGTTGCAGGTAGAGGACGGGATATTTCTTCTTGTCCTTGCCGTAGGTGGGAGGCGTGTAGACGAAAGCGCGGCGGTGCGTATCGGTGCTCTTGGAGTAGAACCACACTTGCTGCACGTTTCCGTGGGGCACTTGCTTCATGGCGTAGAAGTCGCTGTCGTGTGCAGGGATCTCGATGCCACTCTCCCAACGGCAGGAGCCGTAATAGTTCTTCGCGCCGGGGTCGTTGAAGAGGCCTCCGTCAATGTTCAGGTGATAGTAGTGGAAGCCTTCGTCCATGGGGCCTTCCGTGGTGCCCGTCCATACGCCTTCCTTGTCCTTGCGGAGGACTGTGCCTCCACGGCCACCCAGTCCGAGGCTGACGATGACCGACTTGGCGTCGGGAGCCACCACGCGGAAGCGAGCGTAGCCTTGCGAGTTGACCATCGGATACTGTTGTCCCGGCTGGTTGAGGGCGGAGGGGAGGAAGTCTTCTTTCACGACGGCGTTGTCCAGTGCCGGATCGAAGTCCTTGATGAGGTTGTAGACGCGCTTGGGCTTGTAGTTCTCGTCGTAGGGCAGCGGGTAGTTGCGGGCTCCGAGCCATGAGTCGCGGTCGGAGAGGTTCCAGAAGGTGACGTTGTCTATCACCTCCTTGTGCTTGCGGAGCACGCGGAAGAGGCGTGTGTACTGGTCTTCCTGTAACGCCTTCACCACCTGACTGATATCGGCGCCGCCGCGGCTGAAGTTGAGCTGTCCGCCCATCTCCTCGTTGGCGCGTATGTCCAGTTCGGTGATGTGGATGTGCTTCACGAGGGTGGAGTACTTGGTGATGGCGGCGTCCACATCCTCCATGCTGGGGCCGTAGATGTTGTAGTGTCCCTGCATGCCGATTCCGTCGATGGGTATGCCTTCTTCTTTCATGGCTTTCACCATGTTGTAGATGCGGTCGCGCTTGGCGGGGTCGGCGGCGTTGTAGTCGTTGTAGAACAGGAGCACGTCGGGGTCTGCCTCGCGGGCGTAGATGAAGGCTTTCTTGATGAACTCGTCACCGGCTATCTGGTAGAGGGGCGAGTTGCGGTAGGGGCTGGGCTTCTGTCCGGCGATGCGCGGTCCGCCCTGCCAGCCTCCGTCGGAGATGGCCTCGTTCACCACGTCCCAAGCGTAGATGACGTCCTTGTAGCGCTGCACGATGGCGGTGATGTGCTGCTTCATGTTCTTGAAAAGGGTCTCTTTGGAGACCAGTTCGCCCTTGGCGTCACGGTACATCCATTCGCCTATCTGCGCATGCCACATCAGGCAGTGTCCGCGTAGCTTGATGCCGTTGGCGCGGCAGAAGTCGGCGATTTTGTCGGCATTCTCCCAGCTGAACTTTCCGCTCTCCGGTTCGGTGAGTTGGGGCTTCATGTCGTTCTCGGCGGTGATGCTGTTGAAGTCCTTCTTGATGAGGGCAATCTGGTCGGGTTCCGAGATGTTGCGCATGTTCACGGCCACGCCAATGGAGAAGTAATCCTTGTAGGCGTCTTTCAGGCCCGTTTCGCTTTGCTGCGCCAAGGCGTGACCGGCGTTCGCGGCCAGTGCCAAGGCAAGCAGGGAAGATTTGAATAAGTGTTTCATTGGATAATTATTAAAAAGGTTTCTATTGTCCGCCCGCCTACGCATGCAAGCAGGAGGTTTCTCTGCTTGTCTGCAGGCGGGGGCAGGCGGGGTTTCATCTTGTTATTTCCTGCATCGGGAACTGTTATTTCCTGCGTCGGAAACATTTGCAAATAAACCACTTTTTTATAGGACGCTGTTCCTCTCATGTTACACATATCTTTCGCCATATAACATCTTTGTCCCCACGCCGCATACGACGTTCGACTATGTTACATTTTTCTTTATCCATGCAACATCAGGGCCTGGAACATGCCTGAGACGGTAGCTGTGACGGGGAAAAAGCCGTGGAAGGAGAAGGGCAGCGCGCACGCGAAAGGGCGGGAAGAGGGCGGACGAAAAACGACAAAAAAGAGAGGGACAAGCAACGCGGAAAAAGATGACAAACCAAGCGGAAGAGGTTTCCGCCCGAAAAACGGTTCACGGAAACCAGTTAATTTAAATTAATGTTCCCGCTGTTTTTTTGATGCTTTTCGGCCATTTTTTACCCCCTCTGACTTCGCTACTGCTCCGTTACTGCTCCGTTCTTTAGCGATTGGCGTTAAAATGGCGCCGTAGTTTTAACGCATTGGCGCGATAGTGTTACGGGAAGTTAATCGGGTGTTCACTGCCCCCGTTATACTTGCATTGTTGGATTCGTATGCATCACCGCCCCCGCATCCCTGCCCCCATCCAATCGCGGAAAAGACGTGCAAAGGATCTGCAAAGAACTTGCAAGAGATTGGTAAAAGACTCGCAAAAGATCTGCAAAGAACTCGCAAAAGACTTGCATTTCTCACCGAAAAACCGTATCTTTGGCTTAAAGAAATCAGACTATGGCCAATCCGATCCTCCCGGGCATCCCCGAAGCCGAACAAGCCCTATTGTATCGGAAACTGAACGACTACAATCAGGGACGATCCTCCTACAAAGAGGCAGGCACCTACTTGGTCGTACTCCCCCGCCCCGACCATCCGCGCTACTCACTATGGGTCTACTCCCCCCTGCCCGGACGCCAGTCCATCTTCTACATACAAGACCTTTCCGAAGACATCAACGAAAGCCTGCGAGCCGCAAGCACCCTCTGCTACTACTCGCCCCGCCGCCTGCTACTAGTCGAATACAGCGCCAAACACATGCAGAGCAAAGGAGACGACCTCATCCCCGTGGGCAAATACCGCGGCCACTTCCTGCACGAAATCTTCCGCATCGACCCCGGATACATCACCTGGGCCGCCTACAAGTTCACCCCCCGCATCCCCAAGCAGGAACGCTTCGTGCACATCGCCCGGATATACCACTCCGTACACATCGACATCCTCCGACGCCAAGCCCGGCAGACCCCCTCCACCAGCCGCCACCTCGGCCAGCCGGGCGAAAAACTGGCGAACCTCACCCTCAAAGTGCTCCGCGTGCGCCTGGAAGACGACCCCTACAAGACCACCGTCAAAGGAAACACCCCCTACTTCTACGTCCGCCAACTGCTCACACTCGAAGACCCTATCGGCAACCTGGTCACCCTCCGCCTCAACGCCCGCACCGCCAGCCACGAATCCTGCCAACTGCCCGCCACCGAACACGCCTTCCGGCCCGGAGAAACCCTGCACGTAGCCTCGGCACGCATCGCACACACCTACACCTCGGCAGGCAAACCATACACCCGCCTCAATTACGTCAAACTGCGCAAGGCGGAATAAGCTGTTTTTTTTGGAGGGAAAAGAGTTATCGGAAAATATACCCCCTTTCCCCTGCGGGTTAAATAAGTTTAAAAGATAACCTATTGTCTTTTCCGTTCAAAACATTCCTCCTTTCTTTGCCGAACAGAAAAGGGGGTGCTATAAAAGATAGCTGAGATTATACCCAATGAACCTGATGCGGTTAGTACCGCCGAAGGGAGTTTTCTTTCTATATTCTTCTACTGCTCGTTTATACTACTGTCCCTTTCTGCAAGTAGAACCTCTAAAATTCAGACATCAAATGTTTGACGTACAATTCATCACGCATTTCACGCCCACCATCACCTACGTGGATTCCGCACGCATCGCCCTCGAAGGCGGATGCCGCTGGATACAACTCCGCATGAAAGACGCCTCCGAAGCCGAACTCAGAGCCACCGCCATCGACGTACAAGCCCTCTGCCACCAATACAGTGCCACCTTCATCATCGACGACCACGTAGACCTGGCGAAACAACTGCATGCAGACGGCGTCCACCTCGGAAAGCAAGACATGCCGATAAAAGAAGCCCGCCAACGACTGGGCATGAACTTCATCATCGGCGGAACCGCCAATACCTTCGACGACCTCAAGCAGCATGCCGCCAACGGCGCCGACTACATCGGCTGCGGCCCCTTCCGCTTCACCACCACCAAGCAGAAACTCGCCCCCATCCTCGGACTGGACGGCTACCGCTCCATCCTGACACAGATGAAGGAAGAAGGCCTCACCCTCCCCGTCGTCGGCATCGGCGGCATCACGCTCCACGACATCCCGGCACTGAAAGCCATCGGCCTCAGCGGCATCGCCTTGAGCAGCGGCATACTGAAAGCCGAAGCCCCCGTGCGTGAGATGAAAGAAATCATCCGACTGGCCCAATAACGTCGTACGACCGACCGTGCAACAGCATACGACCGACTGCGCAACAGCATACGATCAACCGCGCAGCAGCATACGACCGACCAAACAGAAACCAATTATTAAGCAATGGAAGATAAAACAAAAATCACTTATCCCGATTCCGAGAAAGTCTACATGCCGGGCCAACTCTTCCCCTACCTCAAAGTAGGTATGAGGAAAGTGAACCTGACACCCACCGTAGCCGTGGAAAACGGAGAGAAAATCATCACAGAGAACGCCCCTGTCTACATCTACGACACCAGCGGCGCCTACAGCGACCCGAACCTGAAGGTAGACCTCAAAAAAGGCCTCCCCCGCCTCCGCGAACCGTGGATACAGGAGCGCGAAGTGGAACGCCTGCCGGAAATCACCTCCGAATACGGCAAGATGCGCCTGGCCGACAAGAGCCTCGACGCCCTCCGCTTCGAACACATCACACTGCCCTACCGCGCCAAACCGGGCAAACAAGTAACGCAGATGTACTATGCCAAGCAAGGCATCATCACACCGGAAATGGAGTACGTCGCCATCCGCGAGAACATGAACTGCAAAGAGCTGGGCATAGACACCTACATCACCCCGGAGTTCGTGCGCAACGAGATCGCCGCCGGACGCGCCGCCCTGCCCGCCAACATCAACCACCCCGAAGCCGAACCCATGATTATCGGTTCGAAATTCCTCGTCAAGATCAATACGAACATCGGCAACTCCGCCACCTCCTCCACCATCGAAGAGGAAGTGGAGAAAGCCGTATGGAGCTGCAAGTGGGGAGGAGACACGCTGATGGACCTCTCCACGGGAGCGAACATCCACGAAACGCGCGAATGGATCATCCGCAACTGTCCGGTGCCGGTGGGCACGGTGCCCATGTACCAAGCAATGGAGAAGGTGAACGGAAAGGCGGAAGACCTGACCTGGGAACTGTTCCGCGACACGCTCATCGAGCAGTGCGAGCAGGGAGTGGACTACTTCACCATCCACTGCGGCATCCGGTTGAAGAACATCCACTTTGCCAACGAACGCCTTTGCGGCATGGTAAGCCGCGGGGGAAGCATCATCTCGCAGTGGTGCAAGGTGCACCAGAAAGAGAGTTTCCTCTACGAGCACTTCGATGACATCTGCGACATCTGCGCGCAGTACGACGTAGCCCTCTCCTTGGGCGACGGCCTGCGTCCGGGCGCCATACGCGATGCCAACGACCGGGCACAATTCGCCGAGCTGGACACGATGGGCGAACTTGTGGAGCGTGCCTGGGCAAAGAACGTGCAAGCTTTCATCGAGGGTCCGGGGCACGTGCCGATGCATAAGATCAAGGAGAACATGGAGCGCCAGATAGAGAAGTGCCACGGTGCCCCGTTCTATACGCTCGGTCCGCTGGTGACGGATATCGCACCGGGTTACGACCACATCACGAGTGCCATCGGTGCGGCACAAATCGGCTGGTACGGCACGGCGATGCTTTGCTACGTGACGCCGAAAGAGCATCTTGCCCTGCCGCAAAAGGAGGACGTGCGTGTGGGTGTGGTCACTTACAAGATTGCCGCGCATGCCGCCGACCTTGCCAAAGGCCATCCGGGAGCGGAAGTGCGTGACGATGCGTTGAGCAAAGCGCGCTATGAATTCCGCTGGAAGGACCAGTTCAACCTGAGTCTCGACCCGGAACGTGCACTGCAATACTATAAGGAGGCCAACCACCTGAACGGAAAGTATTGCACCATGTGTGGCCCGAACTTCTGCGCCATGCGCATCAGCCAACGACTGAAGAGTTGTGATTATGAATAAAACTCAAGAACTTAAAGAACTCAAGAAGTCAAAAACTTAAGAACTCAAGAACTTAAATATTATGATTGAAACCAAAGTATCCAAAGGTATTATCAGTACCTATTTTGAGAAGTTAGAAAAGAACCTCGATTTGGACGTAGCCATTGTGGGTGGTGGTCCTTCGGGCATAGTAGCGGCTTATTACCTAGCTAAGGCAGGACTGAAAGTTGCGCAATTCGACCGTAAGCTGGCTCCCGGCGGCGGCATGTGGGGCGGCGCCATGATGTTCAACCAGATTGTCATACAGGAAGAGGCTATCGACATCGTAAAGGAATTTGAAATCAACCACGAGAAGTACGAAGACGGCCTCTATGTAATGGATTCCGTAGAGAGCACTTCCGCCCTGCTCTACCATGCGGTACATGCGGGTGCCACGATCTTCAACTGCTACTCGGTGGAGGACGTCATCTTCAAGAACAACACCGTAAGCGGTGTGGTAGTAAACTGGACTCCCGTACTGCGCGAAGGTCTGCACGTAGATCCACTGAATATCCTTGCCAAGGTAGTAGTGGACGGTACCGGACACGACAGTGAAATAGCCGCCACCGTGGCACGCAAGAACGGCATCCGTCTGGCCACGGAGACCGGAGGCGTGATCGGCGAACGTTCATTGGACGTCGTTGCAGGAGAAGACGAAGTAGTGAACGGAACGAAGGAAATCTATCCGGGACTGTATGTCTGCGGTATGGCTGCATCTGCCGTTTCGGGCACTCCGCGCATGGGACCGATCTTCGGCGGTATGCTGATGTCGGGTAAGAAGGTTGCTGACGAGATTATCGCAAGACTGAAGAAATAAAGCCCGGCATCTCGTGGTTCACCACGAATCGAGAACCTTATTTATTTGTCTCATGAGACCGTCTATTTCGTCTCATGAGACATTTTTTTTCGTCTCACGGGATGATTTCTTTCATCTCACGAGACGATTTTTTTCGTCCCACGAGGCGATTTCTTTCATCTCATGAGGCGATACTTCATCTCACGAAACCATTTATTTGAGAACGTATCAATATCAAAAAAACAGGATGGAACCAGCAGAATATATTCCTAACCTCTGTCTCCCTCCTCTTACCTTATCCTGCGCGTTCCCGCAGTTTACGGAAATGCGAAAGCACCTCTTCTGTGTCCTCTGGCGTCCGGTATCGGTTCCAGATATCTCCCAAAAGAGCCGCACCACCAAATCCAAGCGACTTTATCTCCGGAAGATTCGCCTCACTTATCCCGCCCAAGGCAACGACTTTCCTATTGATAATCCCCTCAGCCTGCGCCTGCCGCAAGGTCTCCTGCGAATACCCCGAACGATATCCCTGCTTCGATATACTGTCATAAACGGGGCTCATCAGGACATAGTCGAAACGGTCGGCGGTTGCTTTCACCTCCTCCAGGCTATGGCAAGCACGGCTTAGCATGCCGCGATACCTCTCCGGCGCCTCTGCATGACGGGAGTTCAGGTGAATTCCACCCAAAGCAAATTCCTCCTGCAAGGAAAAGAAATCGTGGATAACAATCCGCTGCCTGTATTCCCAAGGTATCTCACGCACGAGCTGCCTGACCCGGCTGATGTCCGCACCGGGCTTACGCAAATGAAGCAGATCCAGTCCGGCACGGAAAAGGGCAGCGATGACCTGCGCTTCGTCCGGAAGAAAGTCCGGCGACGTGATGACAATCAGTTTCATAGTGCCGTTCCTCCCCTATTCTTCCCCTGCAGGGTTCATCGGATTCATCGGATAAAGGAAATGCCACAAGGGACCGTTTCCCTGCCCGATGTGCAGGTCTTTCCCAGCTTCGATAACCTTAGTGATATAAGTCTTTGCCAGCTCCACGGCTTCGTACATCGGGAATCCCTGCGCGAGGAAAGTCGCAATGGCGGAAGAGAGCGTGCATCCCGTGCCATGCAGGTTTTCGGTATGGATGCGTCCGGCGGCGAACAGATGGAGTTCGCGCCCGTCATAGAACACGTCGCACATATCGTTCCCCTCCAGATGCCCGCCCTTGACCAGGCAGGCACACCGGAACTCCTCACAGAGCTGCCGCGCCGCACATTCCATGTCGTCCACCGTGCGGACGGGCTTTCGCAATAGTACTTCCGCCTCGTGCAAGTTGGGAGTCACCAGAGAGACCATCGGAAGCAGACGGGTGCGGATGGCGTCTATCGCCTCGTCAGTCATCAGCTTATGCCCGCTGGTAGAGACCATCACCGGGTCGAACACCACATGACGCACGGGATATCGGCGCAACACATCTGCAATTTCCCCGATGATGGCCTCGTTTCCCGTCATGCCTATCTTCACGGCATCCGGCCTCAGGTCTTCCATCACCGCCTCCATCTGCCTGCCCACCAGCCCGGCAGGAAGCGGATGGACGCCCTGCACGCCCAGCGTGTTTTGCACCGTAACGGCAGTAATGGCCGTTGCCGCATAGCCGTCCAGTGCCGAAATCGTTTTTATGTCTGCCTGTATGCCCGCCCCCGCCGAACTGTCGGAACCGGCAACGGAGAGTACTATTACTTTTTTCTTGTCCATAGGGTTATTGCTTCTACCTTGATTCATCAATTGAAACCACTCTCCTTGTCCGGCTGCTTTCCCACGCAGCCTCAATCAGCCGTATCACACCGCCCACTTCGCGTGCATCCGTCAGCAAAGGTTCGCCGAGACGGATATGCCGGTAGATGTTATCATAGAAAGCGGCATAATTTCCCGGAAGGGAGGGATAGGGTTCGCGCACCGTTTTGCCGTCCGTCTCCGTATGCAGCACTCCCCACTGCGCCTTGTCTTCTTCCCCCCAATGCGGAGTGGTGGGCAGCGCGCCCTGGTTCAGTGCCGCCTCCTGCGGGTCGAGACCGTACTTCACGAACGAGCCTTCCGTTCCATGCAGCACGAAGCGCGGTTCATTCCCGCACATCAGGTAACTGGCCTTCAAGGTGACTTTCACGTTGGGCGACTTGGCGGGGCGCAACAGATGGATGATGAAGTAATCGTCCACCTTGCCTCCCGTGCGCAGCGTGGCGATGTCGGCAAAGAGGGCTTCGGGCATGCCGAACAGTTGCACAGCCTGGTCTATGACGTGTGCGCCCAAGTTGTAGGTCAGTCCGCCGCCGCTCTCTCCGGTCTCCTTCCAGGTATCCGGTTTGATGAAGTTGCGGTAGCGGGGGAAGGTCGATTCAAATTCCACCAGACGCCCCAGCACTCCCTTGGCAAGGAGTTCCTTCACCGTCAGGAAGTCGCAGTCCCACCTGCGGTTCTGATAGACACTCAGGGCGAGGTGGTTTGCTGCGGCAAGGGCTACCAGTTCTTCGGCTTCTTCCACCGTGGTGGTGAAAGGTTTCTCTACAACGACGTGTTTGCCTGCTTCGATGGCACGGCGGGCATACTCGTAGTGGGTGCTGTCCGGCGTGTTCACTATCACAAGATCCAGCTCGTCCATACCGAGCAGTTCGTCGAAACTGCGTACGATGCGCGCCTGCGGATAGCGTGCCCGCGACAGGTTCTTGCTACGCTCCACTACGGCAGTCAGCTCAAAGTGGGGGTCGGTCGAGATGAAGGGGGCATGGAACACCTGTCCCGACATCCCAAAAGCAGCCAATCCGGTTCTTATCTTATCCATGACATATCTTTTTTTTAGGTTCTTCCGATATTTGAAGTGACGATGCACTTTCATGTTAATGCATATCTTCCGGCAAAACTAATGAATTTACTGCTCATTCGCCACATAAAAGGAGATGTTTTATGCCTTTCAGTCCCTCTTATTCATCTGTTTTTTCGCCTTTCCGACGAAAAAAATAGGTCACGGTGCCAACACGATGCTTGTCCGTACCGACATCATACACAAGAGTATCGGATTTAACTACTTTACCCCCTAACGAAGCGAAACAAAATAAAACAGAATAAAACGAAGTGATAACTCCTTTAACTTCTTAAGCCAACTCATGCGTCTCCTTAAACCTACCCATGCGTCTTCTTAAACCAGCTTTTTACACAGAAAGAAGAAAGAAACGCCCCGAAAGAAAGAGGAACAAAGCGTAAAATCCGTATCTTTGGACCAGTTTATCAAGCAAGCACTTTTCCCTATGGCAAAAGAAAAAACAGTATACGTCTGTACCAACTGCGGGCAGGACTCCCCGAAATGGGTGGGCAAGTGTCCGTCGTGCGGCGCATGGAACACGTACGTAGAAGAGGTGGTACGCAAAGAGGCGCCTCACAAGCACCAGCTGTCCGGCATTGAGGCAGGAAAATCCAAACCCGTCACCCTCAACGAGATAGAAGCGGACGACGAACCGCGTATCGACATGCACGACGAAGAACTAAACCGCGTCCTAGGCGGCGGACTGGTGCCCGGCTCTCTGGTGCTGATTGGCGGCGAACCGGGTATCGGAAAGTCGACCTTAGTGTTGCAAACCGTGCTCCATCTGCCTGAGAAACGTGTGCTCTACGTCTCCGGCGAAGAGAGTGCCCGCCAGCTGAAACTGCGTGCCGACCGCCTTTCGCACCAGTCCAACGACTGCCTCATCGTCTGCGAGACGTCGCTGGAGCAGATCTTCGTCCACATCAAGAATACACAGCCCGAGCTGGTCATCATCGATTCCATACAGACCATCTCCACCGAAAGCATCGAATCCTCACCGGGCAGCATCGCCCAAGTGCGCGAATGTTCCGCCAGCATACTGCGCTTCGCCAAGGAGACACATACTCCCGTGCTGCTCATCGGCCACATCAACAAGGAGGGCAGCATCGCCGGGCCGAAGGTACTGGAACACATCGTCGACACCGTGCTCCAGTTTGAGGGCGACCAGCACTACATGTACCGCATCCTGCGCAGCATCAAGAACCGCTTCGGAAGCACAGCCGAACTGGGCATCTACGAGATGCGTCAAGACGGCCTAAGGCAGGTCAGCAACCCCTCGGAACTGCTCTTGAGCCAAGACCACGAGGGCATGAGCGGCGTAGCCATCGCCTCGGCCATCGAAGGGATACGCCCCTTCCTGATTGAGACGCAAGCCCTGGTAAGCAGTGCAGTCTACGGCAATCCGCAACGCTCCGCCACCGGCTTCGACCTCCGGCGGATGAACATGCTGCTTGCCGTACTGGAGAAGCGCGTGGGCTTCAAGCTGGCACAGAAAGACGTGTTCCTCAACATCGCAGGCGGACTGAAGGTGAACGACCCCGCCATCGACCTTGCCGTCATCAGCGCCATCCTCTCCAGCAACATGGACGCAGCCATCGAACAGGATGTCTGCATGGCAGGCGAAATCGGACTCTCCGGAGAGATACGCCCCGTGAACCGCATCGAACAGCGCATCAGTGAGGCGGAGAAGTTGGGCTTCAAGCGCTTCATCCTCCCGAAATACAACCTGCAAGGGATGGACAGGAAGAAGGTCAAGATAGAGCTGATCCCTGTGCGGAAGGTAGAGGAAGCGTTCCGGGCGCTATTCGGATGATTATACTACGGAGTATACCACTGATTATACCACTACGAGGGATACCCTCCGTAAGGATGACGTTGAATAACTTAAAACTATGATACAAGAATACCAACTGCGCGTACTGCCCGAAGTGGCAGCCAACGAGCAACGACTGAAGACATACCTCAACGAGGAAAAAGGGCTGAACCTGCGCGACATCACCGCCACACGCATACTGAAACGCAGCATCGACGCCCGACAGCGTACCATCTTCGTCAACTTGACCGTACGTGTCTACCTGAACGAGACGCCCGACGACCACGAGTACACACGCACCATATATAACAATGTGGAAGGAAAGCCGCAAGTCATCGTCGTGGGCGCAGGCCCCGGCGGACTGTTTGCCGCTCTGCGTCTTATCGAGCTTGGACTGCGCCCCGTCGTCGTGGAGCGCGGCAAGGACGTGCGCGAGCGCAAGAAAGACCTGGCGCTGATCAGCCGCACGCACAGCGTCAACCCCGAATCCAACTACAGCTTCGGCGAGGGCGGTGCGGGTGCCTACTCGGACGGCAAGCTCTACACCCGCAGCAAGAAACGCGGAAACGTGGACAAGATACTGAACGTCTTCTGCCAACACGGCGCCTCCACCTCCATCCTTGTCGACGCACACCCGCACATCGGCACGGACAAGCTGCCGCGCGTCATCGAGAACATGCGCAACACCATCATCGGCTGCGGCGGCGAAGTGTACTTCGAGACGCGCATGGACGCGCTCATCCTCGAAGGAGACGAAGTGAAGGGCATCGAGACCAACACGGGCAAGACCTTCCTCGGTCCCGTCATCCTGGCTACGGGGCATTCCGCCCGCGACGTCTACCGCTGGCTTGCCGCCAACGGCGTAGAGATAGAAGCCAAGGGAATAGCCGTCGGTGTACGTCTGGAGCACCCGTCGGAACTGATCGACCGGATACAGTATCACAACAAGAACGGACGGGGCAAGTACCTCCCCGCGGCAGAATACAGCTTCGTCACCCAAGTGGAGGGGCGGGGCGTGTACAGCTTCTGCATGTGCCCGGGCGGATTCGTGGTTCCCGCGGCCAGCGGCCCCCGACAACTTGTGGTGAACGGCATGTCGCCCAGCAACCGCGGTTCGCGTTGGAGCAACTCAGGCATGGTGGTGGAGATCAGGCCGGAGGACTTGGAGGACAAAGAGCAGTGCCCGCGCCATGAATCAAGCTCCCTGCTGATAGGCACGTCGTCCGCCAATTCCAATCTTCCGGCTGCCCTGAGGATGCTCTACCTGCAGGAATCGCTCGAGTTCGCCTGCTGGCAGCAAGGCAACATGCGCCAGACTGCTCCCGCGCAGCGCATGATGGACTTCACCAACAAGAAACTGAGCTACGACCTTCCCGAAAGTTCGTACGCACCGGGACTGATCTCCTCCCCCCTCCACTTCTGGATGCCCCCGTTCCTGGCGGAAAGGCTGCGGAAAGGCTTCCAGCAATTCGGGCGGCAAAGCCGCGGCTTCCTGACGAACGAAGCGGTCATGATCGGCATGGAGACGCGCACCTCGGCGCCCGTCAGGATCGTAAGGGACAGGGAGACGCTGCAACACGTCAGGCTGAAGGGTCTCTTCCCCTGCGGCGAGGGTGCCGGATATGCCGGCGGAATCGTATCGGCAGGCATCGACGGGGAACGGTGTGCGGAGGCGGCGGCTGCCTTATGTTTCTCCGGCCATCCTTCGTAATCCTAATAAATGAGGATTGCGGGGGGAGGGAAAATGCGTTTACTTTGCGGCCGAATTATAAGTATCGAGGGGTTGGGGAATTGGCAGACGGAGCGTAGTAATGATTCCTTTAGGGCCTGCTTGAATTCCGGATTCCCGTAATCCCTCCGCAACGTAAACGAAGAAATGAAGAAAAGTACATCATGGTTATTGGCCCTGGCATTCCTGCCGATAGGGAACGTCGGTGCAGAAGAGGCCGACACATTGAAGATAGTAGACGTAGAGGAAGTGCTCGTCATTGCGGCACCGAAGGAAAACCGCAAGCTGCGCGAGCTGCCGAATGCCGTCACCCTGCTTTCGCAGCAGGAGATGCAAGGGGCGCAGGTGAACTCCATCAAGAACCTGACCGCACTCGTGCCCAACATTTTCATCCCCGACTACGGGTCGCGACTGACCTCGGCCATCTACATCCGTGGCATCGGGTCGCGCATCAACACCCCGTCCGTGGGGCTGTATGTGGACAATATACCTTATATAGACAAGTCGGCTTTCGACTTCAACTATTCCGACATCGAGCGCATCGACGTCCTGCGCGGTCCGCAAGGCACGCTCTACGGGCGCAATGCGATGGGGGGCATCATCAAGGTGCACACCCGCTCGCCCTTCTCCTATCAGGGCACTGACCTGCGCATCGGGGCGGGAACGCACAATCAATATCAGGCTTCGCTCACCCACTATCACCGCCTGAGCGAGCGCCTCGCCTTTTCGGCCGGAGGGTTCTACGAGCACGAGGGAGGGTTCTTCCGCAATGCAGCCCTTCAGGGCAAGAAGATAGACAAGGGACAGTCGGCAGGCGGCCGCATCCGTACGATTTACCTGCCCGGGGAGGACTGGAAAGTGGATGTCACCCTCAGTTACGAATATGGCGACCAGGGCGGATATCCCTACGGGCTTTACGACAAGGAGACAGGGAGCGTGGCGCAGCCTGCCTATAACGCCGAGAGCAGTTACCGCCGCAACCTGCTGAACGCCGGGGTGAACATCGAGCATCAGGCGCGGCGGTTCACGCTGAGTGCCGTCACCGGATACCAGTACCTGACGGACCGCATGTTCCTCGACCAGGACTTCACCGCACGCAACATATACACCCTCGAGCAGCGCCAGCGCATACACACGCTCAGCGAAGAGATCGTGCTAAAGAGCAAGGGGGATCGCCGCTGGCAGTGGACCACGGGCGTCTTCGGGTTCTACCAGTGGCTCGACACAGCCGCGCCGGTCAACTTCGAGGAAGACGGCATGGCGATGCTGGGGCAGATGGTGGGCGGATTCATCCCGCCGCTGATAGAGGTGCCGATGGGCTCCATGGGGAGCATGCACATCATGCCCTCGCTGAAACTCAGCGGGACGCGCCTGCCCATCAACGGCGATTTCGAGACGCCGGTCGTGAACGGGGCGCTGTTCCACCAGTCCACGTTCCGCGAGCTTTTCGGCGTCGACGGGCTCTCCTTCACGGCAGGGCTGAGGCTGGACTACGAGAAGATGAAGATGGACTACGACTCCGGCACCTCGATGGACTACACCATAGGCATCACGGGGCAGATGATGCAAGACGAGCGGCCCGGGAGACCGATACAGATGATGCCCGAGGAGGCGCTCACGGTAGAGTCGCGCTATCGGGGCACGCTGGCGAAGGACTACCTGCAACTGCTGCCCAAGTTCGCCCTGCAATATGACTTCCGCCGGAACCTGGGCAACGTATACGCCAGCGTGAGCAAGGGATACCGCTCGGGGGGATACAACATACAGATGTTCTCCGACCTCCTGCAGGCGAGCCTGCGGAACGACATGATGCGCCAGGCGAAGGCGGAGATCATGTCCCACGTGCCCGACGGCATGAAGGAGATGGTGAACTTCATCCCCGACGCCGGAGAGAATCCCGACGCCCGCGCCGCCACGCTGTACAAGCCCGAACAGACCTGGAGCTACGAGGCGGGCACGCACCTGAACCTCTTCCGGAACCGCCTGCGTGCCGACGCCGCCCTCTTTTGGCTCGAGACGCGCGACCAGCAGATCTCCCGCTTCGCGCAGAACGGACTGGGCAGGGAGACGGTGAACGCCGGAGAGAGCCGCAGTCTCGGAGCCGAGCTCGCCGTGTCGGGGGCTGTGACGACGGATTTCAGCCTGACGGCAAGCTACGGCTACACCTACGCCACGTTCCGTGAGTACACCACCACGAACAGCCGCGGAGAAGCGGTCAGCTATGGCGGGCACTACGTCCCCTTCGTCCCCAAGCATACCTTGAGTCTGGGCGGGCAGTACCTCTTCCGCCTGCGTCCGGGTCGCTGGCTCGACGGCGTGCAGCTGAATGCCAACTACACCGGTGCCGGACGCATCTACTGGACGGAGCAGAACGACGTCAGCCAGTCCTTCTACGGCACGTTGAATTGCCGCGTCGGCCTGCGGAAAGGTAACGGTGAGATAGACTTCTGGTTGCGCAACGCACTGGATAAGGAGTATGCCGCCTTCTACTTCGAGAGTATGGGGAACGGGTTCGTTCAGAAGGGGCGTCCGGTGCAGGTGGGCGTAGAGTTGCGCTGTAGGTTCTGATTCCGCGTGCCGTGACGTTTATGCACAATTCCAATAATGACACTATAACGGGGGCGGGTGACATGCGGTTAACATCCGTTGACACTTCGGCGCCAGTGTGCCGCCAGTGTGCCTCCGTTTTTTCGCCACTCCATAGGAACGGACCCACAACGGAGGTATATTGGAGGTGTAGCAAAAATAAAATGGGAAAAATAGGGCGAAAAAAGCAAAATCATTAAGGTCTTTTAACCGGTTTCCGTGAACCGGTAACTATTCAGCGAATCGAATACAATCATG
>Ga0137306_100894_pt1 | contig 35520 bp, 34 predicted proteins | sample Inofroosms_March_FD_97187 | JGI IMG/M metagenome (GOLD analysis project Ga0137306, IMG submission 97187) | Mouse cecal microbial communities from Vienna, Austria - N-Acetylneuraminic and N-Acetylglucosamine D2O microcosms_March | ecosystem: Host-associated > Mammals > Digestive system > Large...
TGGGAAGATTTTGAAAAGTTGGTAGTCAATACAGAATCTAAACCAGATACGATTGTTACAAGAAATTTGAGAGTAGTGAAATGTGCTGTATCTGAAGGATATGGGAATATGCTGAAAAGAACTTGTGTAGATCAGCATAAGAAAAAGGCTTTTATATTCTATGCTAATGATAGGATTGCAGAAATTAAAGCAGAAGAAGACGCTAAGAGTCAGGAAAGATACGAACAAAGACCAAAGGCAGATATAACGCCTGTAGATATGAAAGAAAAAAAGAAGAATATTGATACAGAGATGTCAAAATTAATTAAGAAAGCTATGGAGGAACAGAAATAATGAACAAAGGTACATACAAGAATTTTAACGGTGAAGTAGTAGAATTTAATTATGAAAATGAACTGTCTTTGAGCCAGAAAGCAAATTTTGTCATGGAAGTGGCAGGAATGATTGTATCAGGCACTATTGGATATGCGTACATTTTAAAGAAAGCAATTTTTAATTATTGCCTTGTGAAATATTTTACGGATATTGTTTTATTTGAGAACGACGAGGATTTCAGCCTTGATATGATTGACGCATTTATGAAGGAAAATAGAACAACCGTCATTGGCACGATAAAACAAGCAATGGGGAATGATGCACTTGACGAACTTTCAAAGGCTTGTGATGAAGCTATTGAGTTTAGAAAAGCACATTTCTCTGATTATAAGGAAGAAATTTCGGATCTTTTACAAGTGGTAAGAGAGTTTGTTGTAAAACCTGATTATCTGAATGAACTTCTGATTGCCCTGACAAATGCAGTAAATTCCTTTGCTGATAAAGGTGATATTGATATGGATGTTGTCAATAAACTGGTTGATGTTCTTCCTGTGATGAAGGAATTGGGAAGTAAAGAAGTAGCAAAAGCGATTGTAGAAGAATTTCACCAGAATACACCGACTGAAAATGTTGAAGAGAAACCAAAGGCTAAACGTGGAAGACCAAAGAAAGATAACAATTTGGAAGTAGTGAAGTAATGGAACTGAATAAAGAAGAAATAATCAAAGATGGCAAAAATCTATTTTCAGTATTTTGTGTGTTGGGTAGCGTGGTATATGTCAAGCGAGTGTTTGATGTAAACAGTAGCCCCGCTTATGAACTGGAAGAAGTATTAAAACACTATCGGAAGATAGAAATTATGGAGAAATAAATATTTGTAAAGTAACTTGTTAATTTTGTCGAGGTAAGGGCATGGTTACTTAATCGTGTCCTTCCTATATGTGTGATGAATTTTGAAAAGTGAATATTATGGTGCTGAATTTTTATAGCACCTTCTATAAATAAAGAAATTTCTATGAATTGGAGTGTGATGTTATAAGAATATGGAAACAAAAGCATTAGAGATACCTTTTTGGCTTAAAGTGACATTAACAATTAAAGAAGCGGCAGCTTATTCAAATATAGGAATCAATAAAATTGAAGAGTTATTAAAGCAACCGAAGTGTGATTTTGTACTATATGTTGGCAATAAAAAATTGGTAAAAAGGAAAGAGTTTGAGCAGTACATATCAAAAAGTCTGGAAATTTAAGGAAGGATTCAGGTAGAAAATTCAATTTGATTATTCCAAAATGCTATGAGATATGCTATAATATTAGCTTGTATCAAACTCTTTTTGTTGGAATACAGCAGAAAGGAGTTGATTTTATGGGTAAAGACTTAAAGGGGAAGGAACTTGGAGTCGGTATCTGTCAAAGAAAGGATGGTTTATACACAGCACGATTTGTAAGTAAGAGAACTGGTAAATCAGTTCAAAGATATTTCCCAAAGCTACAGGAGTGCCGTAAATGGTATGCGGATGCAAAGTTTGAAGATGAACATGGTGGAATCAATGCATCCGGGGATATGACGGTAACGGCATGGTTCAATTACTGGATTGAAAATATAAAAGGTGACAGTATAAGACCTAATACAATCAGAAATTATAAAGAACGGTTTGAACATAATATAAAGAAGTGTATTGGCAATATGATATTGTCTGAGGTAAAACCGATGCACTGTCAGAATGTTTTAAACCAGATGAAGGATGATTATAAAACATCCACCATATATCAAACGAGGATAGCATTGTATTGTATGTTCGCTGATGCGGTTGAAAATGATGTGATCCTTAAAAATCCAGTAACAAAAGCGGTAAAATATAATATTGGGAAAGAACCTAAGAAAGTCAGAGCATTAACCATTGACGAGCAAAAGAAATTTCTTGAAGTTGCCAAGAAGAGCAGCAATTATAATCAGTTTGCTTTCATTTTGCAGACGGGATTACGGACAGGTGAGTTAATAGGTTTGAAATGGTCTGATATTGATTGGGAAAAGCGTGTCATACACATACAGAGAAGTATGGAGTATAGATACAGTGTTGGTGAATGGCGAATTGGAGAACCTAAAAGCAAATCCGGCTATCGTGATGTGCCGTTGACAGAAGAAGCGATTGCTATCTTGAAAAGGCAGAAAGAGAAGCTGAGAGAAATCAAAGTGATCAATATGCAGTTCAAAGAGTTTGTATTTCTTTGTAGGAAGGGCGAACCAACAAAAAATTCTACTTATGATAATTCTTTATTTAAATTATGTGACAAAGCTGGTATTGAACGTTTCTCAATGCACGTGTTAAGGCATACGATGGCAACAAGATGTATTGAAGGTGGAATGCGTCCTAAGACTTTACAGGTGATTTTAGGTCATTCTAATGTAGGCATTACGATGAATTTATACGTCCATGTGACTGAGGATGAGAAGGTCAAAGAGGTGGAAAGAATCGAAAGTGCCTTGAAAATTGTGTAACAGATTGTGTAGTAAAAATATAGAGAAAGGAAGAAAACCTTGAAAATAAAGGATTTCTGAGTGGGTATGATAAATTATGAAATTAGGCATCGTCGGGCTCCCCAACGTGGGCAAGAGCACCCTTTTTAATTCACTGACAAAGGCAGGAGCGGAATCCGCCAACTACCCGTTCTGCACCATCGACCCGAATATCGGCATTGTGACAGTGCCGGATGAGCGGTTAAAACTTCTGGGGGATATGTACCATTCCAAGAAGGTGACACCCGCGACCATTGAGTTCGTGGATATCGCCGGGCTTGTGAAGGGCGCTTCCAAAGGTGAGGGTCTGGGGAACCAGTTTTTGAGCAATATCCGCGAGGTGGACGCGATCGTCCATGTGGTGCGGTGTTTTGAGGATAGCAATATCGTCCATGTGGACGGTTCTATTGATCCGCTCCGGGATATCGAGACGATCAATCTGGAGCTGATTTTTTCCGATATCGAGATTCTGGAGCGCAGAATGGCAAAGACGGCAAAAGTTGCCAAGATGGATAAGACGGCGGCGAAAGAGTACGACCTGTTAGAACGGCTCAAGGCGCATCTGGAGGAAGGGAAGCTTGCTAAGGTGTTTGAGACGGAGGATGAGGACGAACTGGCGCTTCTGACTTCTTATAATCTTCTCACTTACAAGCCGGTGATCTTTGCGGCAAATGTGGCGGAAGACGACCTCTCGGACGACGGCGCGAACAATGACGGCGTGCAGAAAGTGAAGGCGTTTGCGGCGGAAAACGGGAGCGAGGTATTCGTGATCTGCGCCCAGATCGAGCAGGAGATTGCGGAACTGGACGAGGAGGAAACGGCGATGTTTCTGGAGGATCTGGGGCTTTCGGAGTCCGGGCTGCAGAAGCTGATCCGCGCAAGTTACCGTCTGCTCGGGCTGATGAGTTTCCTCACGGCGGGCGAGGACGAGACGAGGGCGTGGACCATCAAGATCGGAACGAAAGCGCCTCAGGCGGCAGGAAAGATACATACCGATTTCGAGCGGGGCTTCATCAAGGCGGAAGTGGTCAACTACAAAGACCTTCTGGAGCAGGGCTCCCTAGCGGCGGCGAGAGAGAAAGGGCTTGTCGGTATGGAAGGAAAAGACTATGTGGTGCAGGACGGGGACGTGATTCTTTTTAGATTTAATGTCTAAGGGAGAATGAATATGCAGGACATCATGGGAAGTATGGATATCGCCTTTCCAAACTTGGAAATTTATTTAAAGAATGTGCCGAAGACATTTACTGTCTTCGGCTTTCCGATTGCCTTTTACGGTGTGATCATTGCCATCGGTGTGCTGGCGGGGGTGCTTCTCGCGGCGAAGGTGGCGAAACTGGAAAAGCTGGATCCGGATCTGATCTGGGATTTCGCGATCTACGCCATCATCTTTTCCATCATCGGGGCGAGAGTCTATTATGTGATTTTTTCGTGGGACAGATACAAAAACGATCTGCTCGGCATCTTCAATCTGCGAAACGGCGGACTGGCGATTTACGGCGCGGTGATTGCCGCTTTTCTGACTCTGTGGATCTACTGCAGGAGGAAAAAACAGAGCTTTTTACAGCTTGCGGATATCTGCGTGCCGGGTCTGGTGCTGGGGCAGGTGATCGGCAGATGGGGCAACTTTACGAATCGGGAAGTATTCGGAGAGTACACGGACAGTCTGTTCGCCATGCGTCTGCCGACGCAGATGGTCAGGGCGGGAGATATTTCCGAAAAGATCGCCGCCCACATGACGGAGGGCACAAACTACATTCAGGTGCACCCCACCTTCCTCTACGAAAGCCTGTGGAATCTGGCGCTGCTGATCGTGATGCTGCTGTACCGAAAGCACAAGAAATTCGAGGGGGAACAGTGGCTGCTATATCTTGGCGGCTACGGGCTCGGCAGGGCGTGGATCGAGGGTATCCGCACCGACACCCTCTTCATCCCCCACACAACCATAGCGGTATCGCAGGTGCTGGCGGCGGTTCTTTTCGTCGGCGCGCTGGCGGCGGACATCATCATCCGCCTCTATTTAAAAAAGCATACAACAGCCACAGCCGTGGTAGAAAAAGAGAGCACAGAGTGAAACGCCTGTGCCCTCTTTTTCGTTTCCACAACCAATATTATGCCAACCTAAATTGTGCCAAAGCACATGCCCTCCCCTGCCGTCCTCATTAAGGATTTCTTAATATTTCCTTCTTTTTTCCTTGCATTATCCCCATAAATAGGGTAGAATTGATGTAAAAGTGGTGAAAAGTGGAGTGAAGTGGTACGAAGTGGCACCGACATTCCCTTTTCGTGGCAGACCACATAGGGTACAGTGTTACAGGCGGGCAGGGTGATTGCATATGTTCATGGGAGAGTACAATCACACAATTGATGCAAAGGGCAGGCTGATCATCCCCTCAAAGTTCAGAGAGATTCTGGGAGACGTTTTTGTGGTGACCAAGGGGTTGGACGGCTGTCTGTTTGTGTATGACAACGAAGAGTGGAAACGCTTTGAAGAAAAACTCAGATCCCTGCCCATCACGAATAAAGAGGCGAGACAGTTCGTCCGTTTTTTTCTGGCGGGAGCAACAGAAGCGGAAGTGGACAAACAGGGAAGGATTCTGATACCCAATGTCCTGCGGGAATTTGCGGAGCTGACGAAAGATGTGGTGTTGGTCGGCGTCGGCAGCAGGATCGAGATCTGGGGCAGGGAACGCTTTGAAGATACGGCGGCATTTGAGGACATGGATGAGATCGCGGAGCACATGGCGGAGCTTGGGTTAGGGATCTAGGACAGAGGAAAACAAAATGGAATTTAAGCACACCTCAGTGCTCCTTGAGGAAACCATAGAAAATCTGGACATCAAACCGCAGGGCATCTATCTGGACGGCACCCTTGGCGGCGGCGGACATGCTTACGAGGTGGCGGGGAAGCTTACGGGTTCCGGCAGGCTGATCGGCATTGATCAGGACGAGGACGCGCTGGCGGCGTCGGGAAAGCGGCTGGAGCCTTACAGAGAGCGGATTACTTTGATCCGTGACAATTATGCGAACGCGGCGGAAGCGCTTGCGGGAACCGGCATATACGGCGTGGACGGTATAGTGCTCGATCTGGGCGTTTCCTCCTATCAGCTTGACAATGAGGAGAGAGGGTTTTCCTACAGGTATGACGCGCCGCTCGACATGCGGATGGACCAGAGACAGAGCCTGAGCGCGAAGGAGATCATAAACGAGTATTCCGAGGCGGAACTTACCCGTATTTTGCGGGATTACGGCGAGGAGAAATTTGCGAAGAATATAGCGAAGCATATTGTGGCGGCGAGGAAGGACAAGCCTCTGGAGACGACAGGAGAGCTGAACGAGATCATAAAGGCTTCCATCCCGGCAAAAATGCGCGCCACAGGAGGGCATCCCTCCAAACGGACCTTTCAGGCGGTGCGAATTGCGTGTAACAGGGAACTGGAAGTATTGCAGGACTCTCTGGATAGGCTGATCGATCTTCTGAATCCGGGCGGGAGGCTCTGCGTGATTACTTTTCATTCTCTGGAGGACCGGATTGTAAAGTCCATCTTCCGAAAAAATGAGAATCCTTGTACATGCCCGCCGGATTTCCCGGTCTGTGTGTGCGGACAGGTCTCAAAGGGGAAAGTGATCACGAAAAAACCGATCCTTCCGTCCGAAGGGGAAATGGCAGAGAACAGCAGGGCGAAAAGCGCGAAACTCCGGGTGTTCGAGAAGAAGTAAACGCAGCCACTGACAAGGGCGGAAATGACAGGAAAGACAGAAAAGCAGAGAAACGTTCGCAGGAATGGCATTAAAGAGGGGAAACAGAGAATTATGGCAGCATCACGGCAAAACGCATACTATGTGCATGGCAACACGGTCAGAAATATACAGCCGGAGAGAAAGACTGACGACAGACGGAAGAAAAAAATAAATAACACAGTGAGAAGAAACAGGGAGAAGGCGAAACACATGAGTCCCGGCTATGTCCTGTTTCTGGGCGCTGCGCTGGTTGCTACCGCTGTTATTCTGGTATATTATATCGGGCTGCAGTCGGATATCACAAACAGCGTGAAGCATATCTCTACACTGGAAAGGGAACTGAATGCTTTGAAGGTTGCCAATGAGGAGGATTACAGCAGAATTACAAGCGCTGTGGATCTGGAGGAGATCAGAAGGATCGCGATTCAGGAACTGGGTATGCAGTACGCGCAGGAAGGGCAGATTATTTCCTTCGCCAGTGAAAACAGCGACTATGTGAAACAGATGGCGGAAATCCCGCAACAGGAATAAGCAGGTGATTTTTTGAGTGCACAGAAAAGAAAGTCCGTATTGAAATTTACCATGAAAATGCAGAAAAAGCTGCTGGTGCTGTTTTTATTCATACTGGCGGCTTTTGTGGGACTCAGCGTCCGGCTGTTTCTGATCAACAGGGATAACGGGGAAGAGTACAAGAAACAGGTATTGTCGCATCAGGAGTATGACTCCGCGATAATACCTTTTAAACGTGGGGAAATTGTGGACTCCAACGGCACGGTGCTGGCGGCGAGCAACAAGGTTTACAACGTCATTCTGGACACCAAACTGCTGTTGCGCAAAGAGGAGTATCTGGAGCCGACCTTGAACGCGCTGAAGCGTTTCTTCGATATCGACGTGGAGGCGGTGCGCGCCTACATCGCCGGGCATCCCCAATCTTCCTACTATGTGATGGCGAAGCGGGTGGAGTATGAGAAGAAATCTGCTTTTGAGGAGTTTTGCGACGACGAGGAACAGGGCGCAAATATCAAGGGCGTGTGGTTTGAAAATGAGTATAAGCGGGAGTATCCGAACGGCTCTCTGGCATGTGACCTGATCGGTTTTACGACGGGCGACAATGCGGGCACTTACGGGCTGGAAGAGTATTATAATGATATTTTGAGCGGTACAAACGGCAGGGAGTACGGTTACCTCAACGACGATTCCACGCTGGAGCGCACGACCATCGCGGCGAAGGACGGCAACAACATCCAGCTCAGTCTGGACGCGAACATCCAGGCTATCGTGGAGAAGTATCTGAAAGCGTTCAACGAGGAGTATAAGGACAACGCCAGACCCGGCAACGGTGCGGAAAATATCGGCTGTGTCATTATGGATCCGAACTCCGCCAGTATTCTGGCTATGGCAAGCTACCCGGTCTTTGACTTAAACGACGTCAGAAACACGGAAAATCTGATCGGGATGCCCCTTCTTGACAAGGACGGAAAGCGTGTCAGGACGGACGGCGTGGCGGAATATGTGACGCAGGAGTCCATCGCCGGGATGAACGACGAGGTCATGTACCAGCACTTAAACGCCCTGTGGAAAAATTTCTGTATCGTGGACGCTTACGAGCCGGGATCGGTGTTCAAGCCGTTCACGGTGGCGGCGGCGTTGGAGAGCGGCTCCATCACCGGCAACGAGACTTACAACTGCGAAGGGTTTCTTCATGTGGGTGACTATAAAATCAAGTGCCATCAGACTTTCGGCGACGGCCCGCTCACGGTGCAGCAGGGCGTGGAGCGCTCCTGTAACGTGGTGCTGATGAATGTGGCGTTTGCGCTTGGCAAGACGGAATTTGTGAATTATCAGCACAGCTTTAACTTTGGATTAAAGACAAATATTGATCTGGCGGGTGAGCCGCGCACGGCGAGCATGATCTACCATGAGGACAATATCGGCATGACGGACCTTGCGACCAACTCTTTCGGACAGAGCTTTAACGCCACCATGATACAGGTGATTACAGGTTTCTGCTCGCTGATCAACGGCGGCAACTACTATGCGCCCCATGTGGCGAGCCGGATTACGACGGCGGACGGCGCTACCATAGAGAATATTGAGCCAAGGCTTTTGAAGCAGACTATATCCCGTTCCACCAGTGATAAGATCATCGAATATTGCAACACAGTGGTGAGCGGGGAAAACGGCACAGGGCACACCGCGAGACCCGCAGGGTATATGATCGGCGGAAAGACGGGAACGGCGGAGACGCTGCCCCGAGGCAATAACGAATATGTGGTTTCCTTTATGGGCTATGCGCCCGCGGATGACCCGCAGGTGGTCATTTATGTGGTGGTGGACAGACCTAATGTGGTCTTTCAGGATGACGCGAAATACGCCACCAAAATTGTGAAAAAGATTCTGACAGAAGTGCTGCCTTATATGAACATCTTTATGACGGAGGAACTGAGCGATACGGAGCGGGAGGAGTTAGAGCAGCTCCAGATCCAGATCAGGACGCCGCAGGGCGCAGAGCCGGAGGAAGAGCTGGACGAGGAGGGCAACCCGATTCCGAAAGAAGGCGAAGAAGGCAGCCCGGCAGAAGGTGAGGGCGCCGCACCCGCAGAGGGAGAAGAAGGCGCGGAAGGGTCGGAGGAGGAACCGGCAGGACCGAATGAGGCGTGGAAGGATTTCCCTCTCGATCCAGAGACGGGCTATCTCGTAGATCCGGCTACGGGCGATTACTATGATCCGCAGATCGGCACCCAGGTGGGACGCGGAGATTCTCAGGCTGAAGAGTCCGGGGAAGGGACCGGAGAAGGAACCGGAGGTGAGTGGTCGCCGGCACCGCCGCCGGGAGACGGGGAAGACACAGGGGAACCTTAAATAGCGTGAAGTGAGAATAACCTCAGAAAAAGGATAATAGATTATATTAATACCTTTTTGTGAGGTTTCTCTTTGATGGAAGGGAAGATGGACCATAAAACATACCACAGGAGCAAGACGGTGACGGTGTTTTTCCTGTGTGTACTGACGCTCTTCGGGCTGGCGGGAAGACTGTTTTATCTGATGGTGTTCCAGTCTGAATACTATTCACAGAAGGCGAGGGAGCTCCACGAGAGAGAGCGGAGCATCAAGGCGGCAAGAGGGCGCATCATAGACGCGAACGGCAAGATTCTGGCGGATAATAAGACGGTCTGCACGGTCTCCGTGATACACAGCCAGATTTCGGACGCAGAGGAAGTGATTGCCGTTCTCTCGGAAGAACTGGGGCTGTCGGAGGAGTATGTCAGAAAACGGGTGGAGAAATACTCTTCCATCGAGAAGATCAAGAGCAATGTGGAAAAGCCGGTAGGTGACGCCATCAGGGCAAGAGCCCTTGACGGGGTCAAGGTGGATGAAGATTACAAGCGTTATTATCCTTATGATTCACTGGCGTCCAAGGCGCTGGGATTCACCGGCGGGGATAATCAGGGTATCATAGGGCTTGAAGTGATTTATGAGGAATATCTGAAAGGCGAAGCGGGAACGATCTTAACAGTGACCGATGCCAAGGGCGTGGAGCAGGACGAGGAGGGCGAGGAGAGGGTGGAGCCGGTAAGCGGCAGGGATCTCTATGTCAGTCTGGACATCAATATCCAGAGCTATGCCACCCAGCTTGCCATGCAGACTATGGAGACCAAGGAGGCGGACCGGGTGTCCATTCTCGTTATGAATCCCCGGAACGGTGAGATCCTTGCCATGGTGGATGTGCCGGAGTTCGACTTAAATAATCCGTACACGCTGCCTGACGGTATGGACGCGCTGGCGTTCTCCGAAAAAAAGCGGCAGGAACTTTTGAACGCCATGTGGAGAAACGGCTGTATCAACGACACTTACGAGCCGGGTTCCACTTTCAAGATCATCACGGCGGCGGCGGGCTTGGAATCCGGGGCGGTGAAGCCCACGGACACCTTCAACTGTCCCGGCTTTATCATGGTGGAGGATCGGAAAATCCGCTGTCATAAAGTGGGCGGACATGGGGCGGAAGACTTTGTGCAGGGGACAATGAACTCCTGCAACCCCGTCTTTATCACCGTGGGACTGCGCATAGGCGTGGAGCGGTACTACTCCTACTTCCGCCAATTCGGGCTTTTAGACAAGACGGGGATCGACCTGCCGGGCGAGGCGGGGACAATCATGCACAAGATGGAAAACATCGGACCTGTGGAGCTCGCCACCATCTCTTTCGGGCAGTCCTTCCAGATCACGCCGATCCAGCTTGCCACCACGGCGGCGTCCATCGTCAACGGCGGAAGGCGGATCACACCCCATTTTGCCGTGCGTGCGGTGACGTCGGACGGGAGCGACAGCCAGTCGTTTACCTATCCCGTGAGGGAGCATGTGGTGTCCGATGAGACGTCCGAGACCATGCGGTATATCCTTGAGCAGGTGGTGGCGGAAGGGAGCGGCAAAAACGGCGCGGTGGAGGGTTACCGGGTGGGCGGAAAGACAGCCACCAGCCAGACCCTTCCCCGCGGGAGCGGCAAGTATATCGCCTCCTTCCTTGGCTTTGCCCCGGCGGATAACCCGCAGGTTCTGGCACTGGCGGTCATCCATAATCCCAAGGGAACTTACTACGGCGGACAGATCGCCGCCCCGGTGGTGAGGCAGCTTTTTGAGAATATCCTTCCATATTTGGACGAAACGAGCTATACTGGTAAGTAATGGATTGGTGGTAAGGAGCAGGAGATAAACATGAACAGTGTGATTTTAATTTCGGTTTTGGTATCATTTGCGATCAGCGTTTTTCTGGGACCTGTGGTCATCCCTTTTCTGCGCAGGCTGAAAGTGGGGCAGACGGAGCGGACGGAAGGACCCGAAAGCCATTTGAAGAAAAACGGAACGCCCACCATGGGGGGCATCCTGATTCTGGTCAGTGTGGTGGTGACCTCCCTGCTCTTTGTGCGGGATTACCCGGGCATTATCCCGGTGCTGTTTCTCACGCTTGGTTTCGGGCTGGTAGGCTTTCTCGACGATTATATCAAAGTCGTTCTAAAGCGTTCCATGGGACTCAGGGCGTGGCAGAAATTTGCCCTGCAGTTTCTCGTCACGGGCGTATTTGTCTTTTATCTGCAAAGGTATACGGATGTATCTCTGGCAATGAAAGTGCCTTTTCTGGACGGCGTTTATCTGGATCTTGGATGGATGAATATTCCATTTTTGTTCTTTGTAGTGATCGGGACGGTGAACGGCACGAATTTTACGGACGGTCTGGACGGTCTGGCAAGCTCTGTGACAGTGCTCGTCGCGACTTTCTTTACGGTGGTGGCGATCGGCACAGTCAGCGGAATCGAGCCGATTACCTGCGCGGTGGTGGGCGCGCTTTTGGGTTTCCTGCTCTTCAATGTGCATCCGGCAAGCGTGTTTATGGGAGATACGGGATCGCTTGCTCTTGGCGGTTTTGTAGCGGCGGCAGCGTACATGATGCAGATGCCGCTCTTTATTGCGATCGTAGGTTTTATCTATGTCATAGAGGTTTTGTCGGTTATGATGCAGGTGACGTATTTCAAAATGACAGGCGGTAAGCGCATCTTTAAGATGGCGCCGATCCATCATCACTTCGAGCTGTGCGGGTGGTCGGAGACACGGGTGGTTGCCGTATTTTCGATTGTGACGGCGCTGTTATGCCTTGTGGCATTGTTCGGAGTTTAAGATAAATCATGGAGGTTGTTATGGAGTTACGGGGAAAGAAAGTGCTTGTGGTGGGCTCGGGCTTGAGCGGAATCGGGGCTGTGCAGGCTTTATATCACGCGGGGGCGGCGCCTCTTTTGTTTGACGAAAACGAGAACCTGAAGGCGGAAGAGGTGCAGAGGAAACTGCCGTCCGGCGTTCAGGCGGAGATTGTGATCGGCACATTGTCGGAGGAAGAGAAAGCTTCGGTGGAGCTGGTCGTCCTAAGTCCGGGCGTGCCGACAGATACGGCGTTTGTGGAGGATTTCCGAAAAAGGGGCGTAAAGATCTGGGGCGAGATCGAGCTGGCATATGAGATGGGAAAAGGCACGGTGATCGCCATCACGGGGACAAACGGCAAGACGACCACCACTTCCCTTGTGGGGGCGATCATGGCTGCCCACTGTCAGGATGTGGATGTGGTGGGAAATATCGGAAACCCCTATACGCTGACGGCGCTGGATTCAACGGAGGAGACCGTGACGGTGGCGGAGATCAGCAGTTTCCAGCTGGAGACGATCGATCAGTTTAAGCCGCAGGTTTCCGCGATTTTGAATGTAACGCCGGATCATTTAAACCGACATCATACCATGGAAAATTATGCGGCGGCGAAGGAGGCGGTCTGCAGGAACCAGACGAAGGAAGAGACCTGCGTCTTAAACTATGAAAACAGCTACACAAGATTTTTCGGGGAGCAGTGCCCGGCGCGGGTGGTGTGGTTTTCCTCGCAGAGAAAGCTCACGGACGGCTATTATCTGGAAGGGGAAGAAATCTTCCGTGCAAAGGATGGGGCGGGCGAGCGCCTCATGGACATACATGACATGAAACTGGTGGGTATCTGCAACGTGGAGAACGTGATGGCGGCGATGGCGGTCACGTCCGCCTGCGGTGTGCCGATGGAGGAAATTCTGTCGGTCATCAGAGAGTTTCCGCCGGTGGAACACAGAATCGAGTTTGTGGCCACAAAGCGGGGGGTGTACTATTACAACGATTCCAAGGGCACCAATCCCGACGCGGCAATTCAGGGCATCCGCGCCATGGACCGTCCCACGGTGTTAATTGGCGGCGGCTATGACAAACAGAGTGAGTACGACGAGTGGATTGAGGCGTTTGACGGCAAGGTGAAATGTCTGGTGCTGATCGGGCAGACGAGAGAAAAGATAGCGGCGTGCGCGAGAGCGCACGGACTTTCCGATATCATGCTTGCGGACACCTTTGAGGAGGCGTTTGCGGTATGCGTGGAGAGGGCAAAGCCGGGGGATGCGGTTCTGTTGTCGCCCGCCTGTGCGAGCTGGGGGATGTTCCCGAACTACGAGGTTAGGGGACAGATGTTTAAGGATATGGTAAATCAGTTGGAGGAGAGCTAAAAAGTGGCACAGAGAAACGCTTCCCGTAGAAGACAACAAAAAGGCGAGAGCTTTATGGATTACAGCCTGCTGTTTATCGTGCTTTTCCTTGTGGGTTTCGGTATGGTCATGGTGTTTTCCTCAAGCTCCTATGAGGCAAACTTAAAGATGGGGGATTCCACCAGATATTTGAGACAGCAGCTCTTAGCGTCCATTCTGGGGCTTGTGGCAATGATGGTGGTGGCGAACATCCCCTATCATTTCTGGGAACGGTTTGCGGTGCCGGCTTATATCGGTTCGGTGGTGCTGATCCTTCTGATCATTCCTTTCGGCCACAGCTCCGGCGGGGCGACACGCTGGCTGTACATAGGTCCGCTCTCCCTGCAGGTGGCGGAGGTGGCTAAGCTGGGTATGATTTTATTTTTATCCAGTCTGATCTGTAAAATGGGAAAGGCGATACGGACAAAAAAAGGCTTTTATTTCGTGCTGGCGATCCCTTTGCCGATTGCGCTGATGCTCTGGCAGATTACCAATAACCTGAGTTCGGCGATTATCGTCATGGCGATTGCGGTGCTGATGCTGTTTGTGTCCTGCCCGGACTATAAACGGTTCTTTCTTCTGGGCCTGCTGACACTTGCGGGAGCGGCGGCTGTCGTCTTTTATGTAGTGCAGACGGCGCAGGCGCATGTGGACGATCTGGACTTCCGCGGCGCCCGTGTGCTGGCGTGGCTTGACCCGGAGGCGTACTCCAGCGATACCGGGTTCCAGACGCTGCAGGCGCTCTACGCCATCGGCAGCGGCGGTGTGCTGGGCAAAGGGCTTGGGCAGAGTATGCAGAAGAGAGGCTTCCTGCCGGAGGCGCAGAATGACATGATCTTTTCCATTATCTGCGAGGAACTGGGGCTTTTCGGCGGAATCGCCGTGATTATTATGTTTCTGATGCTGATCTGGCGGCTGATGATTATCGCCAACAATGCGCCGGATCTCTACGGCGCGCTTCTGGTGGTGGGCGTGATGGGGCATATCGCCGTGCAGGTCATTCTGAATATCGCCGTGGTTACCAACACGATTCCCAATACCGGGATTTCCCTGCCTTTCATCAGCTACGGAGGGTCTTCCGTCATGTTCCTGCTGATTGAAATCGGGATCACTCTGAGCGTGGCAAAGGGGATACGGTTAAAAGATTTGTAAGGACAAGATAATTTTTTGTCGAAAATCCATATAGATAGAATAGGTCATAAATAGAAGCAGAGGTAAATTTATGGACGCTGTTCGTATCTATGGTGGAAACTGTCTTTCGGGACAGACGAAGATACAAGGGTCAAAAAATGCCTCGCTGCCCATTCTGGCGGCGACACTTTTGATAGACGGCACCTGCGAGATAACAAACTGCCCGGATATTTCGGACGTATACCATATGCTGCGGCTTCTGGAAAGTCTTGGCTGTGTGGTGGGCAGAAAGGCGGATGTGATCCGTATTGATACAAGAGGGGTTGCCGAGTGCGATATGCCGGCGGATTCCGTGGGGGTTATGAGATCCTCGATTATGCTTTTGGGGGCGCTGCTTGCCCGGATGGGCGAAGTGGCTATGGAATACCCGGGCGGATGCGTGATCGGAAAGCGTCCCATTGACCAGCATCTTTACACGCTGCGGCGCATGGGAGTGGAGATTACGGAGGGAGCGGAAGGGTTCTGCGCCAGGGCGGGACGGCTCCACGGCGCGGTACATGAACTGCCTTTTGTCAGCGTGGGCGTGACGGAAAATCTCATTCTGGCAGCGGTTCTGGCGGAGGGCGTGACGGTGATCCACCCTGCGGCAAGGGAGCCGGAGATACAGGCGTTGTGCGATTTTTTGGTAAGCGCCGGCGGTAAGATAGAGGGTGCCGGCACAGACCGGCTGGTGATCGAGGGCGTCAAAAAGCTGCATCCCGTGCGTTTCCGCGTACCAGCGGACAGGATTGTCGCCGGAACATGGCTTGCCGCCTGTCTGTGTGCGGGCGGCTGTGTCTTTTTGGAGGATGCGCCATGCGGACAGATGGAGAGCGTACTTGTATGCGCGGAGAAACTGGGTGCGCGCCTGCACAGGCTCCCGGAGGGGCTGCTTGTGGAAGGGTGTGCCTGCAAAGGGCTTAAGGAGAATCTGGTGACGGCGGTATACCCGGGATTTCCCACGGATCTGCAGTCTCTTTTCATGGCGGCAATCGCCTTTTCGGGACATGACGGGCGGATAGAGGAAACCGTTTTTGAAAACCGGTTCCGGATTGTCCCCGAATTGCGGAAAATGGGCGCCGACATCCGGGTGGAGGGAAACTGTGCCTGCATCCGGGGTGGCAGGAAGCTTTGTAACACCATCGTGGAGGCGAAGGAACTTCGCGGCGGCGCGGCGCTTGTGGTGGCGGCGCTGGCGGCGGAGGGCACGGGTATTGTGACAAACCGCCATTTTATTGACAGAGGCTATGAGGATATCGCGCGGAGCCTGCGGGATCTGGGAGCGGAGATAGAATTGGCTTAATGCGAAAAGAGAGAACGGATGAGCGATAAGAAGACCGTAAAGAAGAAAAAGACGAATCCGAATCTGCGGCTGATCAAGAATGGGGATGTGGAAGAGCCGAAAAGGAAGAAGCGGAGAATCAGAAAGCGTGAGGAAAGACCAGAAAAAATCCGCTTTGGCAAGGCGAAGAGATCAGTTATTCTGCTGACGGTCTTTCTTTCCCTTTTTCTGATTCTCGGCGGCGCCTATTTCTATATTATCAATAACTATAAAGTGACGACGGTCCATGTGGACGGCAGCATCCATTACACCAACGAAGAGATCATGGAGATGGTGATGGGGGGCAGGTTTGGCGACAATTCCCTGTTTTTGTCCTTGAAGTACCGGGATAAAGGCATAGAGGGGGTTCCCTTTATAGAGACCATGGACGTGGCGATCGAGGCGAAGGATACAATCCGGATTACGGTGTACGAGAAAGCGCTGGCGGGTTACGTCAGATATCTGGGCCGTTATGTGTATTTTGACAAAGACGGCATCGTGGTGGAAACGTCCATGGAGGAGACAGCCGGGATCCCACAGGTGACGGGGCTTTCCTTTGACCATGTGATTCTGCATGAGCCGCTGCCGGTGGACAAGCCGGAGCTGTTTGACGAGATTCTGAATATCACCCAGCAGCTTGCGAAATATTCCCTCACGGCTGACAGGATTTATTTTGACAGCACCTATGAGGTGACACTGTATTTCGGGGAGGCGAAGATCGCACTGGGAAAAAACGAGGATATCGATGAAAAAATTATGAAACTGCAGTATATTCTGCCGGATCTGCTGGGAAAAAGTGGTACTTTAGATATGCGTGAATACAGCGAAGACACGAAAACATACAGCTTTGAGCAGGATTGACGGGAAAGTGCCCCGGATAATTCGGTGCAAAATCGGACAAAAAGAAAAAAATGGGTTGCTAAGTTCGGAAAATAATTATATGATAAAGTATATGATTGTGCATGGAGTATGTGGAAGTAGAAGGAGGAATCACCTTGCTGGAGATTAAGTCGAATGAAGCGGAGTCCGCTGCGAAGATTATCGTTGTCGGTGTCGGCGGCGCGGGCAATAACGCTGTTAATAGAATGATAGATGAAGAGATAGACGGTGTGGAGTTTATCGGTATCAATACGGACAAGCAGGCATTGCAGCTTTGCAGGGCGACCAGACTGCTGCAGATCGGCGAGAAGCTTACCAAGGGGCTTGGCGCGGGCGCGAAGCCGGAGATTGGCGAGAAGGCTGCGGAGGAGAGCTCCGAGGAAGTGACGCAGGCATTAAAGGGAGCGGACATGGTGTTTGTCACCTGCGGTATGGGCGGCGGCACAGGAACGGGAGCGGCTCCTGTGGTGGCGAAACTTGCGAAGGATATGGGCATTCTGACTGTGGGCGTGGTGACGAAGCCCTTCCGTTTTGAGGCGAAGGCGCGTATGACCAATGCCCTGTCCGGGATTGAGAAAATTAAGGACAATGTAGATACCCTGATCGTGATTCCAAACGACAAACTTCTTGAGATTGTGGACAGGCGTACCACCATGCCGGAGGCGCTTAAGAAAGCGGATGAAGTGCTCCAGCAGGCGGTGCAGGGCATTACGGATCTGATCAATATGCCCGCGATTATCAATCTGGATTTCGCGGACGTGCAGACGGTTATGAAGGACAAGGGTATCGCGCATATCGGTATCGGCACCGGGAAGGGTGACGATAAGGCGGCGGAAGCGGCGAAGATGGCGGTGGAGAGCCCGCTGCTTGAGACGACCATCACCGGGGCGACCCACGTGATTATCAACGTTTCCGGCGATATTTCCCTTGCGGATGCGTCCGATGCTTCCGATTATGTGAGAAATCTTACAGGTGACGAGGTGAATATCATCTTCGGTGCGATGTATGATTCCAGTATGACGGACACTTGTAATGTTACCATTATCGCGACAGGCATTGAGGAGAAGGCGGGCAGACAAGGCGCAGGGCTCGGCTTTAAGAGCGGATACATAACCCCCACTTCCCTGCAGGGAAAGAGCACGGTGGGAACAGGCACGGGGCTTAGCGCGTTTGCGGCGGCGAACTTGGGTCTGAAGCAGCCGGTGACACAGGGCGGACAGGCGAAGGCGCAGGCAGGGCTTAAGCCGATCGGGATTCAGAAAACCAACGATATCAAGAGCTCCGTGGAGGAGAAATCGCTGGATATCCCGAGTTTCTTAAGGAAATAGAAATTAAAATAATATGAAAAGATATGAAAAACCACAGGAGAATATCCTGTGGTTTTTTGCGCAGCCCCACGCAGAGGAAGTATGCCGCAGAAGCGGCGCATGGGGCGCGCGGCGAGCGGGAATAAAAGCTTTCCCGCTCGAACTTTGTGTTACTTTGTTGTTATGTGTCTGGAAAAATAGGGAAAATGCTCTGCAATTGCGACAGAATATGCGCCCGGTATTTCCTATAATGAAAAGGAAATACGGAGGTGGAATGTGTATTACAAATTATATATTGACAGTGTTTTCATCCTGCAGATGACGACTGATCTGTATCTGCTGTCCTTAGCCGGACAAATTATGCGGCGTACTGCCACGCGCCGGAAAATCTGGCTGGGAGCGGCGGTGGGAGCCGGGATGAGCTGCCTGTGTCTGATGCTGCCGGTTTTCACAGTGGGAGGCAGACTTCTGCTTGGTTCCATACCTGTCAGTATGTGTATGATGTGCCTCACCTATCAGATACACGGTGTGCGCAGCCTTCTGAGAGCGTCTCTGCTAATGGCTGCCGCCGGCTTTTTTTTAGGCGGCGGTATGATATGGATTCTGAATCGCTTAAGAGTCGTTGTGAAGGGTGGCGGAAGTCTTTTCTTAACCCTGACGGCGGGTGCGGTGTCCTATCTGGCGCTGCGGGCTGTTTTACAATGGCTGCTCAGGCGGCGGGAGGACAGTCTGCGGACAGTGCGCGTCTATGTGCCGTCTCTGAGACAGGAAATCCGCATAAGGGCGCTGGTGGATACGGGAAACCATCTGTCGGATCCCATAAGCGGTGCGCCGGTGAGCATTATCAGCAGGAAGATTGCCCGCTGTATGGCGTCCTGTCTGTCTCAGGAAAAGTTTCACGCAGTTCCCTACAGAAGCGTGGGAAAACAGGGCGGGATTCTCTCCGCCTACGAACTGCCGGAGATGCGGATCGAGGAGGCGGGCGGAATGCTCAGAAGAGAACATGTCATAGTTGCGGTTTGTGATACGGGAATATCGGAGGACAGTGATTACCAGATGATATTACACCCCGGGCTATTAGAAAACTAGGAGGAAAAAAGATGGTTTTAAAAGTGGCAATTCCCGGTAAGATTCAGTTTAAGATGGTTCACAGGGACCAGAAGTTCCTGATGACCAGACAGGGGGACATTCATTACATAGGAGGGGCAGAGGTACTGCCGCCGCCTCTCGAAAGCGAAAGGGAAAATGAGATCATCAGCGATCTGGGAACGGAATATGAGGACGAGGCAAAATCAATTCTGATAGAACATAACTTAAGACTGGTGGTATACATAGCGAAAAAGTTTGACAATACGGGCGTTGGTGTGGAAGATCTGATCTCCATCGGCACGATCGGGCTGATCAAGTCCATCAACACTTTTAATCCGGGGAAAAACATCAAACTGGCAACTTACGCTTCACGCTGTATTGAGAATGAAATTCTGATGTACTTGAGAAGGAATAACAAGCACCGGATGGAAGTTTCCATCGACGAGCCCTTAAATGTGGACTGGGACGGCAATGAACTTCTGCTTTCCGATATTCTGGGAACGGATGAGGATGTCATTTACAAGGATCTGGAGGACGAAGTGGAGAGGAAACTGCTGATCCGGGCGATTGCCAAACTGTCCGAGCGGGAGCAGACGATCATCCGCCTGCGTTTCGGAATCGGGAACGCGGAAGGTAAGGAACTGACACAGAAGGAGGTGGCGGAACTGCTCGGAATTTCGCAGTCCTATATTTCCAGACTGGAAAAAAAGATTATGCGGCGTCTGAAAAAGGAGATGAGCCGGGACAGTTAATCCGGCAATCCCGGATACCTGATACGGAATTGTGTGAAAATGCGTCGAATTGATCGGAGTTATGTTTGCTTTTTGTCTCTGGTGCGCGTATAATGAAAAAGGAGCCGTATGTTACATAGTTAATATGGGGGACAAATGAAAAAAATAATTTTGATTGTCGATGATGACAGGCTGACGCTGTCCACGGCGCAGAAACTCCTTGAGGGAGAGTACAAGGCGGTTGCCGTAAATTCGGGGAAACAGGCATTTAAGTATCTGGAGCGCCACATGCCGGATCTGATTCTTCTGGATATCAATATGCCGGAGATCGGCGGCTTTGAGGTGATGGCGACATTGCAGAAGGATCCGCGCTGGTGCAAAATTCCAGTGATCTTTCTGACGGCTGACCGTAGCGCGGAGACGGAGATCGAGTGTTTCCGTGTGGGCGCAAACGATTATATTGCCAAGCCTTTTGAGCCGAATATTATGCTGAGCCGGATCAGAAGCACCATTGAGCTGGACGGTTATCGGAAGGATCTGCAGCGCAGACTGGACGAAAAGACGAAGGAGATGGAGCGCATCACGATTCAGGCGATTATGACGGTCGCCAATACAGTGGATGCGAAGGATGACTATACAAAAGGACACTCCATGCGGGTGGCAGCGTACTCCGAACTCCTTGCGCAGCGTCTGGGCTGGTCTGAGGAGGAGATCCAGAACATTTATTATGTGGCGATGCTGCATGATGTGGGAAAGATCGGCGTGCCCGATGCCGTGCTCAACAAGCCTTTTAAGCTGACGGATGTGGAGTTTCGTCTGATCAAGGGGCATACCCTTGTGGGCGCTGAGATTTTGAATGACTTTAAGATGTTTCCCAACGTCAATGTGGGCGCGAAATATCACCACGAGCGCTATGACGGCAGGGGATACCCGGAAGGATTAAAGGGAGAGAGCATTCCTCTGGTGGCAAGGGTGATCGGTCTGGTGGATTCCTACGACGCCATGACCAGCAACCGTGTGTACCGCAGGCGGCTGAATGACGACGTGGTCATGCAGGAGCTGGAGAAGGGGAAGGGAAGCCAGTGGGATCCCGAGCTGGTAGATATTTTTGTAGACCTGATCAAAGAGGGCGCACTGGAGAAAATGTGGATGCCCGAGGAGGATCTGGCGACGCCGATTTTCGACAGCGGCAAGATCATGGGCATTACCATGGGCAACGAAAATATATTGGAATCACCTGTCGATTATCTGACCGGGCTTCTCAGCAGACAGAAGGGAGAACACGACATTTCCTTAAGTCTGCGCGCAGAAGGCGGCGCATTGATGCTGATAGATCTGGATCATTTCAGGCGCATAAACGATGTGCACGGTCATCTGATGGGGGATTACGCTTTAAAGACGGTGGCAGATGTGCTGAGGGGAGTCTGTGAGAACGAGATTGTCTGCCGGACCGGCGGGGATGAGTTCCTGTATTATCTGCCGGGTGTGACCGACGAGGAAGTCGTCACGCGGAAGGTGGAGGGGCTTCTGGAAGCTTTCCGCCAAAAGCAGGAGGAGACCGAGGTACTGAAGGATGCGGAACTTTCCGTGGGCATCAGCATCTCCGGGACGGATGGCAGAGAGTTTGAGGAGCTTTACAGAAGAGCTGATAAGGCGCTCTATCTGGTGAAACAGAGCAGAGGGAACCATTACGGGTTCTTCCAGAGATCCGGCATTCTGCGGACACCCGAACAGTCCCAGAGCGATCTGGATAAGATTATGGACGCGATCAAGAACCGGGAGATCTATCAGGGCGCTTTTCAGGTGGATTACGACGAGTTCAACCATGTGTACGATTTCGTGAAACATATGTCGGCGCGCAGCAAGAAGGAGACGCAGCTTCTGTTATTCACCCTGTTCTCCTCCAATGGCAGCGAGGTCAAGCTGGAGCGCATGGAGACCGCCATGCAATGCATGGAGCAGGCGATCTGCAAATCCCTGCGCGGCGTGGACGTGGGCGCGAGATACAGCAGTTCCCAGTTCCTTGTGATCCTGTTGGGTACGGGACGGGAGAATGTGCGCGTGGTGACGGACCGCATCGTGCAGAACTATTTCAAACTTTATGGGGAGAAAGATATCACGCTCACTTATGATATTGCGAAGTTTGGGTGAGGAAGGGCGTAAAAGAGGACAGGGGATATATTAAAAGCGCCTGAAGCTGAGGTTATACAGTTGGCGTAATCAATCATATGAATCAAATATAGTAACGTTTTTGGGACCGGGAGAGGGGGAGCCCCTCCCGGTTTCTTACGCCGTCAGATACAGCCGCATAGTCTTTAGCGCATTCTTCTCAAGCCTTGACACCTGTGCCTGCGAGATGCCGATTTTTTCGGCGACTTCCATCTGTGTTTTTCCCTCGAAGAAACGCAGGGAGATGATCTCATATTCCCGTTTGGTCAGCTTCTTCATGGCTTCTGTCAGGGAAATATGCTCTACCCAGACCTCCTCGCCGTTTTTCTTGTCGCTGATCTGATCCATCACATAGAGCGTGTCGCCGCCGTCGGTGTAGACGGGCTCGTAAAGGCTTAAGGGACTCTGGATGGCGTCTAGGGCATAGACGATATCCTCTTTGGGGATGCCGATTTCCGTGGCGATTTCTGTGACAGTAGGTTCACGGGAGTTGGTGCGGGTCAGGTGCTCCTTGGCATAGATTGCCTTGTAGGCGGTGTCCTTTAAGGAGCGCGAAACCCGTATGGAGTTGGCGTCGCGCAGATACCGTCTGATCTCCCCGACGATCATAGGTACAGCATAGGTGCTGAACTTTACATTGAGAGAGCTGTCGAAGTTGTCGATTGCCTTGATCAGTCCGACGCAGCCGATCTGGAAAAGATCGTCCACATTTTCGCTGCTGGAGTGAAAGCGTTTGATTACGCTTAAGACGAGACGGAGATTGCCGTTGATATATGCCATTCGTGCTTCCTGATCGCCTTCTTCAATTCTTTTAAACAATTCTTCTTTTTCCGCATTTTTCAAAAGCGGCAGTTTGGCAGTGTTGACGCCGCAGATTTCTACTTTTCCCTGGACCATGACGCTACCACCCTTTCGTGTAAGTTTTGATTTCTTTTTTTGTATGTAACAAGCATGTGCGATTCGGGGGAAATTATTCACAAAATCTTAAGAAAAAACGGCGGATAAGATTTTACAAACAGGGAGTTTTTTGATACCATAGTCTATGGACAAATTTTAAGACATAAGATAAACGGGGAGTGAGAGCTATGGTTTGCAAAAAATGTGGCGCGCCTCTTTTGGAGGATGATCAGTTCTGTCCCGAGTGCGGCGCGAAAGTGATAAGAAAAAAGAAGTGCCCCGAATGTGGGGAAACGCTTCGGGAAGGCACCCGGTTCTGCCCGAGCTGCGGCGCTGCAGTAGGAGAGGGACGCCCTGTGAAGCGGGCGGAATCCGAGGAAACGACCAGAAATAGGGAGGATTCGGAGGAAGCGCCGAGAAGGAGGGCGGACGCTGAAGAGGCGCCGAGGAGAAGGGCGGATTCGGAGGAAGCGCCGAGAAGGAAGGCGGACGCCGAAGAGGCGCCGAGGAGAAGAACAAATTCGGAGGAAGCGCCGAGGAGAAAGACGAACCCGGATGCGCCGAGAAAGAAGTCGAATCCCGCACCGCCGCCGAGAAAACGCCCGGTTCAGGATGAGAGACCCAGAAGGAGAAGGGACTGGGAGGAAGAGGACTGGGATGACGAAGATGATGACGAGGAGAGTGTGGATATTCTGTCCATTATGACGGTCGCCGTCGGCTGTATTCTTCTGGTAATCGTGGCTGTATTAGGCTTTAATCTGTATCAGCGGTATGTGCCTAAAGATTATGACAAGGCGGCTGAGGAGCAGGAAATAGACGAAGAAGAAGCTGACGGGGAAGAGCAGGAGGATGGACAGAAGCTGGAGGAGCCGCCCGAGGATTCGGAGGAGGAGACGGTGATTGAAACTGCAGCCGCAGGCGCGATTGTCACCATCGACGATGTGAGGATCCGGGATAATCCGAGCACGGAAGGCACGACGGTTATTACGACGGCGAAGAAGGGCGACATTTACGAGTACACGGAGGTCGTGGAAGGCGGTCACTGGTATAAGGTCATTCTTCCTGATGGATTCGACTATGAATATGGCTATATCAGCGCAAAATATGTAGAAGAGCAGTAATCCTTTTTGGAGCAGGACAATAAAACAGGAACTTCTTCCGGGCGGTGGCATATGATAATAAAAAGCCCGGGGGAGGTTCCTATGTTATTTTCGGAATTAAAGAAAAAGGAAGTCATCAACCTGAAAAACTGCGAGCGGCTGGGAAAGGTGAGCGATTTTGAGTTCGACGAGTGCACAGGGCAGATTTTCAAGCTGATTATTCCGGGAGACAATAAATGGTGTGGACTGTTCGGCAGTGAGCCGGACTATGTGATCTGTTATAAAGATATCAAAAAGATCGGACCGGACATTATAGTCGTGGATATATGCCTTTAATTTGGTTACCATAAGATAGTTGACATAATGATTATTTTATCCTATAATAATCATGTTGGGTGCAGCGATCTGTCTGCGGTCCAAGTACAGGTGGATAAGGAGGATATCCGGGATGAAATGCCCATTTTGCGGCCATGAGAATACGAGAGTAATTGACAGCAGACCGGCGGAGGATAACAGTTCTATCCGCAGACGGCGCGTCTGTGACGAGTGCGACAAGCGGTTCACTACTTATGAGAAGGTGGAGACGATACCGCTTATCGTCATTAAAAAGGACAATAACAGAGAGACCTATGACAGATCCAAAATCGAGGCGGGTGTGTTAAGGGCATGTCATAAGAGACCGATCAGCGCCAACCAGATCAACCAGTTGGTGGATGAGGTGGAGACGGAAATCTTTAACCGGGAAGAAAAGGAAATTCCCAGTCAGGTGATTGGCGAACTGGTGATGAATAAACTCAAGGACTTAGAGGCGGTTGCCTATGTCAGATTCGCTTCTGTGTATAGGGAGTTTAAGGATATCAACACCTTTATGGAAGAATTGAAAAATGTGCTGGACAAATAAGCGGCGAATAAAAACACCTTGCGTTATCGCGGGGTGTTTTGTATGATGTACACGAAAGCCGGAGGCTTTTCGGGCGGCAATGCGAATAGACATAAAAGGAGTATATTGATGGCAGGGCTTACATGCTTTTACCCGGATGTATATCTGGATTCCACATATGAGATTGATTTTGAAGCGTTGTACCGGGAGGGGTTCCGGGGCGTCATTTTTGATATCGACAATACGCTTGTGCCCCACGGAGCGCCCGCTGATGCGCGCAGCATCGCGCTATTTGAAAGGCTTAAAAATATCGGTTTTGAGAGCGTGCTTTTGTCGAACAACAAGGAACCGAGAGTGAAGATGTTTAACGATAAAGTGCATTCGCGCTATATTTATAAGGCGGGGAAACCGGGGAAAAAGGGTTATCTGCACGCCATGGAGCTGATGAAAACGGAGCCTTCCACCACGCTTTTTGTGGGCGACCAGCTTTTTACGGACGTGTGGGGAGCGAAACGTGCCGGTATTTTGACTTATCTGGTCAAACCTATACACCCGAAGGAAGAAATACAGATTGTTCTAAAGAGGCGTCTGGAGTGGATTGTCCTGTTTTTCTATAGGAGATCGCTGAAAAAGCAGGACGCGCATGGAGGGAAAAACAGATGGAAATAGACGGCAGGACAAGAACCTGTGGACTGATCGGGAATCCGGTGGAGCATACCCTTTCGCCGGTGATACATAACACGCTGGCGGAAAGATTCGGGCATAATCTGGTGTATGTGCCCTTCCCCGTGGAGACGGGGCGGATCGGGGAAGCGGTTGCGGGGGCGTCTGCGCTGCAGATTTCAGGGCTCAATGTGACGGTTCCCTATAAAGGCGAGGTGATTCCCTGCCTGCGGGAAGTGGATTCTCTGGCGGCGGCAATCGGTGCGGTCAATACACTGGTGCCGGTGGCTGGCGGATTCAAGGGCTATAATACAGACATGGAAGGGCTTTACCGCGCTATGATGACGGAGGGCATCCAGATTGCGGACGAGGAGATTATTCTGCTGGGCGCGGGCGGCGCGTCGCGTGCAGTGGCATATCTGTGCGCGGTGAAAGGCGCGAAAAAGGTTTATCTGTTGAACCGCACAGTGGAAAGGGCGCAGAAAGTGGCGGAAGAGGTAAACCGGGCGGCAGAAAGACAGGTGATTCTCCCGATGGCGCTGGCTGACTTTGGCAGTCTGCCGGACCGCAAATTTCTGGCGATTCAGGGCACTTCCGTGGGGCTTGCGCCGCACGTGGATGATGTGGTGATTGCCGATCAAAGATTTTATGAAAAGGTGCACACTGGCTTTGACCTGATTTACAGCCCGTGGGAGACGCGTTTTATGAAGCTGGTGAAGGAGAACGGCGGTGCCGCATATAATGGGTTGAAAATGCTGCTCTATCAGGGCATCATTGCCTATGAGCTGTGGAACGGGGTAAAGGTGTCCGGGGAGGATGCGGATGTGATATATGGGAAGTTGAGGGAACGTCTGTAATAGAGCGGCACAGACCGGTGTACTTATGAGAATCATTTTCGTTGGCAGCAGGATACGCGGGTGTCTGCGGAATCCGGCTTGGAATTTGGGAATACGGCGGACAAAGGGCATGTCATCACGGCGGACTGCCCCGGCATGGAGGAAAACATGGGAAATGTCATACTGATCGGGTTTATGGGTTGTGGCAAGTCCACGGTAGGGCTGCGGCTGTCTTACCGGCTGCGGCGGACGATCATAGATACGGATAAGGAAATAGAGAAAGAAGAGAACAGATCCATATCGGAGATCTTTGCGGCGGATGGAGAGGCATATTTCCGGGACAGGGAGACAGCAATCTTGCGAAAGCTTAAGGAAAGCGCAAATAACCAGATTATATCGGTGGGCGGCGGACTGCCGGTGCGGAAGGAAAACAGGGCGCTTTTGCACGAACTGGGACAGGTTTTTTATCTGCGCGCCGAGGGCGGGACGATTTATGAAAGGGTAAAAGACGATACCAGAAGACCGCTTTTGCAGGTGGATGACCCGCTGAAAAAAATAGAGACGCTCATAAGGGAGAGAGATCCCTATTATACAGAGGCGGCGGACGTGGTGATTACGGTGGACGGAAAAAGTTTTTCGCAGATTCTGGACGAGATAGAGGCACAGGTAAACGAGAGGGAGATAACGATTTCAGCGGAGGGATGAGAGATGAAGATACTGGTAATTAACGGACCGAATCTGAATTTTCTGGGGATTCGGGAGAAGAGCGTGTACGGCACACAGGATTATGATTATTTACTGCAGATGATCGCGAAAAAGGGGGAGGAGACGGGCAGCGTCATAGAGGTGTTCCAGAGCAACCATGAGGGCGCGATAATCGACCGGATTCAGGATGCCTATTTCGACGGCACGGAAGGGATTGTGATCAATCCGGGAGCCTTTACCCATTACAGCTATGCCATCCGGGATGCGCTGGCAAGTATCACAGTACCTAAAGTAGAAATCCATATTTCCGATATCACACAGAGGGAGGAATTCCGCAAAGTATCGGTGACGGCGCCGGTCTGTGACAGACAGATTTATGGGCAGGGGCTGGACGGATACCTGCAGGCAATCGATTTTATATTGGGTTTTTTGAATAAAGAGGTTGAAAAATAGACTTTTTTAGTATAAACTAGAAAAGAATTATATTTGTGAAAGCTTAGGAGGAGATAGGCATATGGTATCAGCGGGTGATTTCCGAAACGGCATTACCGTCGAGATGGAGGGTAATGTTTTTCAGATAATTGAGTTTCAGCATGTAAAACCGGGCAAAGGCGCCGCTTTTGTCAGAACGAAGCTGAAAAACATCATCAACGGAGGTGTGGTGGAGAAGAGTTTCCGTCCCACCGAGAAATTCCCTCAGGCACGTATTGACAGAAAGGACATGCAGTATTTATATTCTGACGGCGACCTCTTTAATTTTATGGACACGGAGACCTACGACCAGATTGCGCTGAACGCGGAGGCAGTAGGTGACGCGCTGAAGTTTGTGAAAGAAAACGAGATGGTCAAGATCTGTTCTTACAATGGCAATGTGTTCGCAATCGAGCCGCCGCTGTTTGTGGAGCTGGAGATCACCGACACGGAGCCGGGATTTAAGGGTGATACCGCGACTGGCGCGACGAAGCCCGCGATTGTGGAGACCGGCGCGAAGGTTATGGTGCCGCTGTTTGTGGAAAACGGCGAGAAGATCAAGATCGACACCAGAACAGGCGAGTATCTGTCCAGAGTATAAGATTGTCGCATAAATCGAAGCCCATAAGACAATATAGACTTAGGTCTGTATTGTCTTTTTTCGTGTATAAGCAGAGGCGGAAGACGTCCTGAGGACGTCTGTTCTGCGCGGACCGGAGTGGAACGGAGACCGCGAATGAGAAATGCGAAGCATTTCGAGTCTGCTTATACGAAATCCGATATGTCCGGAGAGAATGGGAAAGAGGAAAATATGGGATTTCAAAAATTTGTAGAGAATATCGTGGATTTATTGCAGGAAAGAATGGGGGATGCCTATGAGATCAAGGTGCTCCATGTGACCAAAAACAACGACGTGGAGCAGACGGGAATTGCCATCACAAGGCAGGAAGACAGCATTTTTCCGACGATCTATCTGGAGGGGCTTTATCAGGAGTATCTGGAAGGTGAAATGCTCGGCGTGCTTGTGGAGCGGATCATCAACTGCCATGAGGAACAGTCCATGGCGCTGGATCTGGACATGGATTTTTTTCGTGATTATGGCAGCGTGAAGGACAGAATCTTCTATAAGCTGGTCAGTCTTGAAAAGAATAAGAAGTTTTTGAGGGACGCGCCCCATCTGAGATGGAACGATCTGGCGATTGTGTTTTACTATGCGTTTAAAAAGAATATGGCGGCGGGCGGTTCTATTACGATTAAAAGGCAGCATATGCTGATGTGGAAACAGAATGCGGAATCGCTTTATCGGACTGCCAGACAAAATACGGAGCGGGACATGCCGGAACTTCTCGTCTCCATGAGTGAACTGCTTTCGGAGATGACAGGCGTTTTTGTGAGGGAGGATGACGCGGCGCCGATGTATGTGCTGACTAACCGGGAAAAGCGTTTCGGCGCTTCGGCGATGCTGTACTCGGAAAAGATCAAGCGGCTGGCGGAGCGGTTTGGCTGTGATATTCTGATTCTGCCGAGTTCTGTCCATGAGGTGCTGCTGATACCCGATGATCACGTCCGCGAATACGCCTTTTACAGGCAGATGGTGGCGGATGTCAATCGGACGCAGGTGGAGCCGGAGGAAGTGCTTTCTTACGGGTTATACCGCTATTGCCGAAAAAAATCGGAAATCGAGGAAATTATTTCTTAGGCGCGATTACTTGACAAGTGTGCCCGCTTGCGGTATGATACAAAAGATGTAACAAATTTGTAACAATTTTTGCGGACTGCAAAAAGTTTGTTTCATCAAGGCGGGCACCCGTAGTCTAATGGATAAAACGTAGGCCTCCGACGCCTTTGATGCAGGTTCGAGTCCTGTCGGGTGCATAGGGTTATGGATTTCCGGGGCGATATGCAGATATTGTCCCGGAAATTCTGAGACTGGAGGAGTTCTGACTATGACAAACAGTACAATGTGGGATGGTCTGAAGGCTAAGTTTGAAGCGCTTAAGAACTGGCTGGTACGATATTCCAAAATTGTTCTTCCTATCATTTTGGTGGTATGCGTCGCGCTGACGATTGTGATAGCTGTGCAGGCGAATAAGCGGAAGATAGAGCAGGAAGAAACGGCGGTTGCGCCGGGAGAAGTGGCAGGCGAAGATGACGCGATGCTTGAGGTGCCGGAGGTGCCTTTAGAGAAAGATGCCGTCCCGGGGATTAAAGAGTTGTTTGAGACCTATCATAAGGCGATGGTGGACGGCGACACCGCTACTATGGAGAAGCTGGTCTATTATATGGACGCGACGGAGATCCTGAGAGCGGCGGAGACGAGCAAATATATCGATTCCTATCCCCCGTTAGAGATTTACACGAAAGCGGGACCGAAGGAGGGCACGTATGTCGCCTATGTTTACGGGGAGATAAAGTTCCACGATTATGATAAGCCGGTTCCCGGTATGCGGACGTATTATGTGTGCACCAATGAGGACGGTGAGCTCTACATCAACGAGGACGGTGAGGAGAGCGATAGCGAGCTGCATTACATGCGGGAGATTCAAGTGCAGGGTGATGTGATCGACTTGAACAACAAAGTGGCGGAAGCTTATAACAAAATGCTGGTGGACGACCCGCAGATGGCTGATTTCCTCTTAGAGCTGAAAGCAGAGATTGAAAAGAATGTAGGCGAGGCACTGGCACGTGCAGAGGAGAGCGAGGCGCCGGAAGAAGTGGCAGAGGAAGAGGTGCCTGAGGAGACAGGGGAAGAAGCGCCTGTTGAGGTGGTAACCAAGGTCAAGACGACGGATGTGGTCAATATAAGGACTTCTGACAGCGAGACGGCGGATAAGCTGGGCAAGGCGTCTGTGGGTGATGAGTTTGAACTTCTGGAAGAGAAGGGCAACGGCTGGAGCAAGATCAAGTATGAAGGCGGTGAAGCTTTTATCAAGAGCGAGTATCTGGAGCCTTCTGAGACGATGGCAGCCTCTGATGCGGAGCAGAACGAGGATGAAGAGGAAGAAGATACGCAGGAGCAGGCAGACAACAGTTCGGATTCCACGGCTACGAATGGTACGGTAAGAGTGAAGGAAACCGTCAGAATCCGAAGCGGCGCAAGCGAGAATTCCGAGAAGATAGCGACTGCCTATATGGGTGAAACTTTTGAGGTAATTATGAAACAGGCGGACGGTTGGACGAAGATCAAGTATAACGGAAAAACCGCCTATGTAAAATCAGAGTTTGTGGAGTAATGTCTGATTAAAACAGAATAAAATGGTAAGACTGGACAGATGAGGGTGCAATGCCCGCATCTGTCCATTTTTGTGTAAGTGGGCGGAGAAGAAAGGAGTCCTGGCCATGAAACATGACGACGAGATGGTTTTGCGGGAAATACAGAAAAATACGCAGATGGGAATGACGGCGATCGATACGATTCTGGACAAAATAGGAAACGATGATTTTTCCATAACCCTGTCCAGACAGTCCCTGCACTATGCGGATATCCACAACCGGGCGCTTGACCAGATTTTACAGCAGAACGGGGAGGGTTACCGCACAAGTCAGGTCGGGGAAATGATGCTGAAAGGCAGCATACACGCGAATACGGCATTCAATATCAGCACGGAGCATCTGGCGGAGATGATGATCCAGGGGAGCAACCGGGGGATTACCAGCATGTGGAAGAGCCTGAAACACAACGGTCTCGCCACGGATGCGACCGTGGAACTGGCAAAAGAACTGATGGATTTTGAGGAAAAAAGTATAGAGCGGCTGAAAGAATATCTGTAAAGAGTGCCGTGGGAGACGCAGACTCGGAAGGCGTGCTGCACGAACCTTGGTTTGTATACAAGTATTTTGGTATTATTGTACAATTTATCTAAAAAATGCGGGGGAAATTTTTACACTTTAATTCGCTAAATTATCTTGTGGATTTCCATACGGCATACTATAATGGTACGTGGTAATGTATACAAGCAAGAAGGAGGACATAACACAATGTCATATGTTGATGAGGTTTACGAGTTAGTTGTAGCGAAGAATCCCGCCCAGCCCGAGTTCCATCAGGCGGTAAAAGAGGTATTGGAGTCCCTGCGTGTTGTGATCGAGGCGGACGAGGAAGCTTACAGAAAGGATGCACTCTTAGAGCGTCTGACGGTTCCCGAGAGAATTGTGCAGTTCCGTGTTCCGTGGGTGGATGACAAGGGACAGGTGCAGGTGAATAACGGATTCCGTGTGCAGTTTAACAGCGCGATTGGTCCTTACAAGGGAGGTTTGCGTTTCCATCCTTCCGTAAATCTGGGTATCATCAAATTCCTTGGCTTTGAGCAGATTTTCAAAAATTCCTTGACAGGTCTGCCCATCGGCGGCGGTAAGGGCGGCTCCGATTTCGATCCTAAGGGAAAATCTGATAGAGAAGTGATGGCGTTCTGCCAGAGCTTTATGACAGAACTTTGCAAACATATCGGCGCGGATACCGACGTACCCGCCGGAGATATCGGCGTAGGCGGCCGTGAGATCGGCTTTATGTTCGGACAGTACAAGAGAATCCGCAATCTGTATGAGGGCGTGCTGACAGGTAAAGGTCTCACCTACGGCGGATCCCTTGCAAGAACGGAGGCGACCGGCTACGGTCTGCTCTATCTGACAGAGGAAATGTTAAAGTGTAACGGCAAGGATATCAAGGGCAAGACCATTGCCGTATCCGGCGCGGGCAACGTGGCGATCTACGCGATCCAGAAAGCCCAGCAGCTCGGCGGCAAGCCTGTGACCTGCTCCGATTCCACGGGCTGGATTTATGATCCTGACGGCATCGACGTGGCGACGCTTAAGGAAGTGAAGGAAGTGAAGCGCGCGCGTCTGACAGAGTATGCGGCAATGCGCTCTAATGCGGAATACCATGAAAAGAAGAACGGCGAGCACGGCGTATGGAGCGTGAAATGTGATATCGCCCTTCCCTGCGCAACCCAGAACGAGCTGGATTTAGAGGATGCTAAGATGCTTGTGGCAAACGGCTGCTTCGCGGTTGCAGAGGGCGCAAACATGCCTACCACCATGGAGGCGACGGAGTATCTGCAGAAGAACGGCGTGCTGTTCTGCCCCGGCAAGGCATCAAACGCAGGTGGCGTGGCAACTTCCGCACTGGAGATGAGCCAGAACTCCGAGAGACTTTCATGGACCTTCGAGGAAGTGGATTCCAAGCTGCAGGGTATTATGGTGAATATCTTCCACAGCCTTGACGAGGCTTCCAAGAAGTTCGGCAAGGAAGGCGACTACGTTGCCGGTGCGAATATTGCAGGCTTTTTGAAGGTGGCTGAGGCAATGAAGGCGCAGGGGGTTGTATAAGTAAACCGAAAATGAAAGAAAGTTGACATTTGATATGCTCCCTATATGGCAGGTAATGGAAAGATCCAGACACTGTCATATGGGGAGCATGTTTGAGTTGTCCTTTTCAAAATAAATCTTTATGCTACAATACATTTAATGGAAGCATAGCTCAGCTGGGATGAGCGCTCGCCTGACTAGCGGGAGGTCAAGGGTTCGAGCCCCTTTGCTTCCATTTTCTTTTTGCAAAATTCGCTTATTTAGAATGCGGCAGACTATACTGGAGGGGATACACATCATGTTTGGACATCTGGGATTTTCGTATGTAGGGCTTGTATTTATACTTATGCTGATGATTCCGAATCTGATCTGGATGAAGAGACAGCCACAGGGTTACAGTGCTGAACATGAAAACAGAATTTTGGCTCTGCTGGAAAGAGTGGGGGAGGTGTTGACGACCTGCTGTGCCCTGATATTTTCGGATTTCAACCTGCGGGTGTGGTCGAACTGGTCATGGTGGCTTGCGGCGTCGTTTGTGCTGATGGTCATGTACGAAATCTGGTGGGTACGCTATTTTAGGAGTGAGCGCAGTCTGGCTGATTTTTACAGTAGTCTGCTGGGGATTCCTGTGGCGGGGGCGGCGCTGCCGGTGCTGGCGTTCTTTTTGCTCGGGATCTATGGAAAAGTAATTTGGATGGTAGCCGCCAGTGTGATTTTAGGAGCAGGGCATATCGGGATTCACCTGCAGCATCGGAAGGAGATTAGTCGGTAAAGTGTAACGGGAAACGCAGTTGCTCTGCATCAGATCAAATCCAGCTTTGAGAAATCCAGCCACAGATTCTCGAAAATCCCTGCCTTCACCCGCTCGGTAAAGGCATAATGCGAAGGCGCGTTCCATGATTCATACACGGTAACTGATTCCTTCTCGGGGTCCACGATCCAATATTCACGCACGCCCGTCTCGCGGTACAATTTGACCTTCCTCTCGCAGTCCATCTTCGTGCTGGAAGGCGACAAGATCTCAATCACCCAGTCCGGCGCGCCATGACAGCCTTTTTCGTCAAGCTTTTCACGGTCGCAGATTACGGAAATATCCGGCTCCACGTAGTTGCGGTCGTCTTTTTTAATGCGCACCGCAAAGGGCGCGGCGTATACCTTGCAGTTCCCTCTGTTTTTCCGAATATAAGATTTGATTTCATAAGATAATTCCATAACCATATCCTGATGAATCCGCAAAGGCGCATCCATTCGGAACATCTCTCCGTCAATCAGTTCCGCGCGTTCCCCTTCGGGAAGTGCTTCGATATCCGCGATTGTGCAGTCTTTACCGCCTTTGATTTCCATAAACCGTTCCCTCGTTTCTGACATATTCCATTCCTGTAATTTTCTGACTTCCACAGTCTTTCCTCCTGCGCCGCAGGAGAAATTCGGACAACATCTGTTTGGAATCTCCTGCTCTTAAATTGTGTTGGCTGATTTAAAAGCATAGAAATTCTGAATCACAGACTGGAAACCGAAATGGTGTCGGTTTGTTTGACTCCGGCATTTAAAGAATGTGCCGGATATTTGTTATCAAGAAAGATATATGCTTTGCATTCAGTGTAAGGGGAAGCACACAAAATGTCAAGAACGTTTTGGGGCGGAGGGATAGAGCTCGGTTTTCAACGTTTAACTTTGTCATATTCAAAAATGCTCACCGCTATTGCCTCCGCTACATACCGTGCGAATTTTATATTATGTAAACAAATAAATGCAATCTATACCACAAAACGCGCAATCGGTACCATCTCTATAGAAAAATAATGTCTTTCTTGTATAATGGTGTCACCTTATAAATTTTCGGAAAATCTGGAAAAGGAGTTGGCAGGAAATGATGAGAAAGGATATCCTTAGCCAAGCCTTAGGTGATCGGCGCTCTTTTGCGCCCTTTTTTGCTGTCCGCTCCATAAGACTGTTATTACATGATAAAGCCGTTATCTTCACGGGACAAGAACGAACTGTTCCCGCGTAGATAGCGGCTTTTTGCGCGCATAAGCAGAGTCTGAAGGATATGGAGGGATACGATGAAAAGACAAGATGCAAGGACAAAAGGAAACGGGAAAAAACGTATGCGTATACTGGCGGGGATGCTCTGCCTTTGCGTGCTGGTTACAACCTGCCCGGATATGCCGGGCGCAGTTTCCGCCTCTGCAGCGGAGGAAAGGACGGAAACGGGAGAGCGGTATATCTCTGGCTTTGCGGAATTGCCGGAGGACGACGGTGCGCCCGGCGGAGAAGTGGATGACGGGGAAAATGGCGGCAAAGAAGACGGCAGCGCCACTGGCGGAGATATGGATGACGGAGAAAACGAC